>QWCE01000307.1_pt1 | contig 95463 bp, 79 predicted proteins | sample 1972531 | NCBI WGS metagenome assembly QWCE01 (sample SAMN09866716, study PRJNA288562) | Human gut metagenome isolate term4_stool, whole genome shotgun sequencing... | reverse complement strand
TTAGTAGGAGTGCTAGTACTGTTGCGTGCGAGTCGTAATGCGAATGTGCCTGCTGCAACATGACACCACCCTAAAGCCGGGTTCACAACCTAAAACATGTGCGTCACGTCCTCACTTACGCTGTGCAAGGGTGATAGGATTAACCGTGGTTTTGGGCGTCAACAACACTTCCACCTGCATACATTTCACGAAGCTTCGGTTTCTCAATCTTACCGGTTGGATTTCTTGGAATGTCTGCAAATATAATCTTGCGTGGACGTTTGTAACGAGGAAGCTGTTGGCATAGCTCGTTGATCTCGTCTTCGGTTAGGATGATGTTCTCCTTTGGCTCAATGATCGCACATGCAATCTCTCCAAGACGTTTGTCTGGAAGACCAATAACTGCAACGTCATGTACTCCGGCATGGGTACGAATAAAGTCTTCAATCTGTACCGGATATAAGTTCTCACCACCACTAATGATAACGTCTTTCTTACGGTCTACCAAGAAAATGAAGCCATCCTCATCTTCCTGTGCCATATCTCCGGTAAATAACCAGCCATCTTTTAATACTTCGGCAGTTGCTTTCTTATCGTGATAGTAGCAGGTCATGACACCAGGGCCTTTGACACAAAGCTCGCCAACTTCACCGCGGTTGACGGTGTTTCCATCCGGGTCAACAATCTTAACTTCCCAGCCATATCCGGCTTTGCCGATCGCACCGACCTTATCAATGTTATCGACACCTAAATGGACACAACCAGGTCCGATAGATTCACTCAGACCATAATTGGTATCGTATTGATGATTCGGGAAGTATTCCTTCCACTTCTTGATCAGACTAGGTGGAACCGGCTGTGCACCAATGTGCATCAGACGCCACTGGTCTAACTTGTAATCTTCTAACTTCACACGGCCGCTGTCTAATGCTTCTAAGATATCCTGTGCCCATGGTACTAACAGCCATACGATCGTACACTGTTCCTTGGATACGGCATCTAAGATGTATTCCGGCTTGGTTCCTTTTAACAGGACTGCCTTGCTTCCGGATAACAGACTTCCGAACCAGTGCATCTTTGCTCCGGTATGATACAGAGGAGGGATACATAAGAATACATCATCTCTTGTCTGTCCATGATGGTTCTGCTCTACCCGTGCAGAATGCATTAAGCTCTCATGGTTATGCAGGATCGCTTTCGGGAATCCGGTGGTTCCGGATGAGAAATAGATGGCAGCATCGTCTTCATCTGTCAGCGGGATATCCGGTGACAGGGAAGAACAGTTTGCAGTCATCGCATTGTAATCTTCAGCAAATGTCGGGCAGTTATCTCCAACATAGAACAACAGACGGTTCTTGCTGATATTGTCAGCAATCTCTTCTACACGACCGATGAATTCCGGACCAAACACAAGAATGTCAACGTCTGCTAGCTTCACGCAGTATTCAATCTCATCCGGTGCATAGCGGAAGTTGAGTGGTACAGCTAACGCACCGGTCTTCAGGATTCCGAAGTAGATCGGCAACCATTCCAAGCAGTTCATTAATAAAATGCCGACCTTATCGCCTTTCTTGATGCCGCGGCTGATCAGCAGATTCGCAAAACGATTCGCTTTTTCATTCATGACATGCCAGGTAATCTCCCGACGGTAATGTGTTGTTGGGTTCGGCTCCATCAATTCATATTCTTTCCAGGTAACGCGACGGACCTCTTTGACTTCCGGGTTGATCTCAACCAAACAGATGTCATTGGCATAGTCCTTCGCATTACGCTCTAGTAACTCTGTAATAGGCATTTTCCTTCTCCTTTTGTAACGTAATATCATTGCTCTGATGTCTGATAGTTACATCAGAAATTTAAAGCTTTAACGCTTTTATCAATTAAAGTAAATTGTACTCAATATAGAAGGAAAAGTCAAGTTATTTGGTTGATTTGTGCTGGGGTATTGTAAGTAGAATCGGAACAGAAGGAAATCTCATTAGATAAGGTTTTCTTTTGGGTTGGAATGTGCTACTATATTCCTATAGGTGAACTAGACTACAGCATATAGATTTTAAAGGATAACGTAAGAAAATGATGTTAGTAAGGGCTGTATATCCCATTTTGGAATGAGAGGACAGTTTTTGATAATGGTAGGGAATACCGAAGTCAGAGAAACCTATGAGAAGTATATATAAGAGAGGTATGAAGGATGGAAGATTACAAGATGAGCACAAAATGCGTACAGGCGGGTTACACACCGGGCAATGGAGAACCGAGACAGATTCCGATTATTCAGTCTACGACATTTAAGTATGACACAAGTGAGGATATGGGTAAATTATTTGATTTAGAGGCGGAAGGATATTTCTATTCTCGTCTGCAGAATCCAACTAACGATATGGTTGCGGCGAAGATAGCAGCATTAGAGGGTGGTAGTGCAGCCATGCTTACTTCTTCCGGCCAGGCAGCGAACTTCATGGCACTGTTTAATATATGCGAGTGCGGAAGTCATATTGTAGCATCTTCTTCTATTTATGGAGGAACCTTTAATCTGATCTCCGTGACTATGGCAAAGATGGGAATTACAGTAACCTTTGTATCGCCGGATTGCACAGAAGACGAGTTAGATGCAGCATTTCAGGACAACACAAGAGCGGTATTCGGTGAGACGATCGCTAACCCGGCACTTACGGTATTGGATATTGAGAAGTTTGCAAAAGCAGCACATGTACATGGTGTTCCGCTGATCGTGGATAATACATTCCCAACACCGGTCAATTGTCGTCCGATCGAGTGGGGAGCAGATATTGTAACCCATTCGACCACAAAGTACATGGACGGTCATGGTGCCGCATTAGGCGGTGTGATCGTGGATTCCGGCAAGTTTGACTGGATGGCACATGCAGATAAGTTCCCGGGGCTTTGCACGCCGGATGATTCTTACCACGGCATTACTTATGCAGAACGATTTGGCATGGAGGGCGCATTTATCACAAAATGCACCGCACAGTTGATGCGTGATTTTGGATGTATGCAGTCCCCACAGAATGCATTTATTCTGAACCTTGGATTGGAGTCTTTGCATGTCAGAATGCCAAGACATGTAGAGAATGGTCAGGCGGTGGCTGAATTCTTAGAGAAACATCCAAAGGTAACGAAGGTCAATTATTCCGGATTACCAAGTGATCCGTATTATGAAGTAGCACAGAAGTATCTGCCAAATGGCGGCTGTGGTGTGGTATCCTTTGAGTTAGAGGGTGGCAGACCGGCGGCTGAAGTATTTATGAAGCACCTGAAGCTGGCAGCAATCGAGACACATGTAGCAGATGCAAGAACCTGCTGTCTGAATCCGGCAACTTCAACGCATCGTCAGATGACCGAGGAGCAGTTGATTGCAGCGGGTGTTCCGGCAGGATTGATCCGTATTTCCTGCGGCTTAGAGGATAAGGAAGATCTGATCGCAGATCTTAGCCAGGCGTTGGAGGCAATCTGATAATTAGAAGTTGACATTTTCCGCAGAATCCCTTAAACTAGACACAGTTAAAGGTTGTGAGAAAGAGGAGTAGAAACTGTTCCTTGCAAGAGAGAATGATTCATCGGCTGGAAGATCATTTCAAGAAGAAGGTTTTGAAGGTAGCTTTTGAACCGCATGACTGAACTTACAGTAGGTTGTGCCGCATCGTCCCCGTTAACGGACAAGACAAGTAATAAGTTAAGGTGGTACCGCGAATTCGCCCTTACGTACATGATGTGCGTGAGGGCTTTTTTCATATCGCCACATATAATAAAAAGGAGAACAAGAATATGTCAAAGGAATTGGAAAAGAATTATAATCCTTCCGAGATGGAAGACCGTATCTACAAGAATTGGTTAGACAAGAAGTATTTCCACGCTGAAGTGGATCGAAGCAAGAAGCCATTTACCATTGTAATGCCGCCTCCTAATATTACCGGACAGCTGCATATGGGACACGCATTAGATAATACCATGCAGGATATTTTGATCCGTTATAAAAGAATGCAGGGCTACAATGCATTGTGGCAGCCGGGAACTGACCATGCAGCGATCGCAACAGAGGTGAAGATCATTGATGCATTGAAGAAGCAGGGCATCGACAAAGAGGATCTTGGAAGAGAAGGGTTCTTAGAGAAGGCCTGGGAGTGGAAAGCAGAGTACGGCGGACGTATCATCAACCAGCTTAAGAAGTTAGGGTCTTCTGCTGACTGGGATAGAGAGCGTTTCACAATGGATGAAGGCAATAATGAAGCGGTAAATGAAGTATTCTGCAAGTTATATGAGAAGGGTTGGATCTACAAGGGTTCCCGTATCGTCAACTGGTGTCCGGTATGTCAGACAACCATTTCCGATGCCGAGGTAGAGCATGTAGACCAGGATGGTTTCTTCTGGCATATTAATTATCCGATTGTTGGAGAAGAAGGAAGATATGTAGAGATCGCAACAACCCGTCCGGAGACATTACTTGGTGATACAGCCGTTGCTGTGAATCCGGAGGATGAGAGATATCAGGATATCATCGGTAAGATGTTGAAGCTGCCTTTGACAGACCGTGAGATTCCGGTCATTGCCGATCCTTATGTAGATAAAGAATTTGGAACCGGTTGTGTGAAGATTACACCAGCGCATGACCCAAATGACTTTGAGGTTGGCAAGCGTCATAACTTAGAGGAGATCAATATCTTAAATGACGACGCAACGATCAACAATTTGGGTGGCAAGTATGCCGGTATGGATCGTTATGAGGCTCGTAAGGCAATGGTAGCAGACTTAGAGGCAGAGGGTTTACTGGTTAAGGTTGTACCACACAGCCATAGCGTAGGTACGCATGATCGTTGTAAGACAACGGTTGAGCCAATGATCAAGCCACAGTGGTTTGTAAAGATGTCAGAGATGGCAAAACCGGCTTTGGAGGCTGTTAAGAACGGAGAGCTTAAGCTGATTCCGGAGCGTATGAATAAGAACTATTACAACTGGTTAGAGAATATCCGTGACTGGTGTGTATCCAGACAGCTTTGGTGGGGACACCGGATTCCGGCTTATTACTGTCAGGATTGTGGTGAGATCACTGTTTCCAAGGAAAATGTATGTACCTGTCCGAAATGTGGCAGCAGCAATATGAAACAGGACCCGGATACATTGGATACCTGGTTCTCATCTGCATTATGGCCATTCTCAACACTTGGCTGGCCAAAGAAGACAGAGGAGATGGATTATTTCTTCCCAACGGATGTATTGGTAACCGGATATGATATCATTTTCTTCTGGGTAATCCGTATGGTATTCTCTTCGATCGAGCAGACCGGTAAGCTTCCGTTCCATACCGTATTATTCCATGGTCTGGTTCGTGACGATCAGGGTCGTAAGATGAGTAAGTCGTTAGGTAACGGTATTGATCCATTAGAGGTTATTGACAAGTACGGTGCTGATGCGCTTCGTTTCACTTTGATCACCGGTAATGCACCGGGAAATGATATGCGTTTCTATTGGGAGCGTGTAGAGGCAAGCCGTAACTTTGCAAATAAGGTTTGGAATGCATCCCGTTTCATTATGATGAATATTGAGAAAGCGGATGTAAAGGATGTCGATCTCAACACATTGACATTGGCAGATCGTTGGATCTTGTCTAAAGTGAACGTATTAGCAAAGGATATGACAGAGAACTTAGACAAGTTTGAGCTTGGTATTGCAGCTTCTAAGGTGTATGATTTCATTTGGGAAGAGTTCTGTGACTGGTACATCGAGATGGTGAAGCCAAGACTTTACAATGATGAGGATGAGACAAAGGCAGCCGCTCTTTGGACGCTTAAGACCGTATTGATCAATGCGCTGAAATTATTGCATCCATATATGCCGTTCGTAACAGAGGAGATCTTCACCACACTTCAGGATGAGGAAGAATCTATTATGATCTCAAGCTGGCCGGAGTTCAAGGAGGAATGGAACTTTGAGGCAGATGAGAAGGCGGTTGACACGATCAAGGATGCGGTAAGAGGAATCCGTAACCTGCGTGCAGAGATGAATGTACCAAACAGCAAGAAAGCAACCGTATATGTGGTTTCTGAGAAGGAGGAGATCCGCAACATCTTTGAGGATGCCAAGGTATTCTTCGCAACCTTAGGATTTGCTTCCGAGGTAATTGTTCAGGCAGATAAGACCGGTATTGCAGATGATGCGGTGTCTACCGTTATCCATGATGCGGTTGTCTATATGCCATTTGCAGAGCTGGTTGATATCGACAAGGAGATTGAACGTCTGAAGAAAGAGCAGAAGCGTTTGGAAGGCGAGATCAAACGTTGTAACGGAATGCTTAACAATCCGAATTTTGTAGGCAAGGCACCGGCAGCTAAGATCGAGGAAGAGAAGGCGAAGTTAGAGAAATATACCGGAATGCTTGCAACCGTGGAAGAGAGACTTGCACAGTTGGCATAAACGTTTTGCTGTGTGGCAGGGATGCGACATGAAGGATAAGATTTTGTATTGAAAGAAGATACATGGAGGAGGTAATGTATGGGGTTTTTGGATAAGCTGTTGAACAAGGGAGCACAGGCGTTAGGCGATGTGGTATCCGATAAGTTATCGGAAGTAGTACATGGGGATAATGAGATTGGAGATGCGGTACGGAGTGTAACTTCGGCGGTATCTTCCATGACAAATGCGGGTGGCAATGACACCTGGGGAGGAAGAACGCAGGAACAGGCTTACCGTTCTTTTGACGAGAAGCTTACCAAGGTGGTTGAGGAAGCCGGAGATTATGAGATCCGGCGCCGGGTTACCCTTCGTGAGTTGGAACAGGAGTTTGGTGAGGATATCTATGTACATGACCGTTCCCGCTGTTACTGCGAACCGGATGATATTTCCTATGGGATTTATCAGGATGGAAGACGGGTTCTGCTCATTCGTTTGTGGGATGATTATGTTCAGTATAACCATGCTGCCAATCGGGAGGTCTGGGCTTATTGTAAAGATCATCAGGTGAAGATCTTGGATTTTTACGATTATCTTCCGAATGAAGAGGGCTATATGGCAGACCGGATCCGCAAGGAACTGGTTGACTAGGGTGCCGGCGCAGAGAGATGTTCGATAAGTCTGGCAACAGATTATTAGAAAAGCAGCTTTTATTGAATAGAAGTTTGCACATATATAAGACAGAAAAGAAAGAGAAACGCAGTATGACTGCACCTGTGACGGATGAAGCATATTCCTGAATGGGATAGGCGAATTTGTTTATCCCGTTTGAGAAGTTTTGCAGGTGGCTGGAATATGTTCAATCTGGTAGAATTAAGCACGCTTTAATTCCTTCAAAGCATTTTCTCTTTCTTTTTTTATAATTATTCAGAACGGATTTTTTCTGTTTTTTTTACAGGTTTATATGGTGGAATATTTACATGAGCCATGTAATCATGATCTTTTGAATAAGGTTCTGGATAATTACCTTTATTATAAGCGGTGAGAAGATTAGTATGGATATTTTAGAACAGAGTATGCAGGAAGAATGCTGGAACACATTCTTACAATATAAGATAGAACGGCAGCATTTATCGGCGAAAGAAGAGAAACAGTTACGGGAATTCTTAGAGAAAAAGACATATATAGAGTGGGGCAAGCGGCTGATGGACGAGACGTATGTGTTGCCTTTGCCGGTTCGCAGGGAGATCAATAAAGGTGGTTCTGCGAAGAAACGAGTGGTATATTCTTATCCTTATGAGCTGAATCAGATGTTGAAATTTGTTGCGTATGCATTGTATCGGTATGATGCGATATTTGCGGATAATTGTTATGCGTTTCGCAGGGAATATGGGGTGAAGGATGCGATTTGGCGGATTCGTAGAACAAAAGGAATTGCAGACAAATATTGCCTGAAAGTAGATGTACACAATTACTTTAACTCCATTGATGTAGACATTCTGCTAGAGAAAGTATCTTTCCTGCAGGAGCAGGATGATCGGTTGTATGGCGTGTTGAAGCAGCTGCTGACTGCGGACGCGGCACTTGTGATCGACGAACAGGGGAAGAATCACAAAGATAGGGGAAATGAGAACGCATCGGCAGAATGTGCAGTCATCCGTGAGGAAGAAGACAACGATCATTGCAGGAAAGAGGAGATGGAATCCGGCAAGATGATACGGGAGAAACGTGGAGCGATGGCGGGAACGCCGGTTTCCCCGTTCTTTGCCAATGTGTATTTGAAGGATGTGGATGCGTGGTTTGCCGATGAGGGGATTCTTTACTTTCGTTATTCAGATGATATTCTTATTTTTGCAGATACATTAGGGGAATTGCAGTCTTATCAGGAAGTATTGTATTCAAAGCTGTCAGATCTTCGTCTGGAATTGAATCCGGATAAGGTGAAGATCAGCAGACCCGGTGGGATATGGGAGTTTTTAGGCTTCTGTTACCGGGACGGAAAAGTAGATCTGTCGGAGAATACGATCCGCAAGATGCAGCATAAGATCAAGCGAAAGGCAGAGTCTTTGCGCCGATGGCAGCGAAAGAAGGGGGTGTCCGGCGATAAGGCGGCAAAGGGATTTATCAAAGCGATGAATTATAAGTTCTTTGCGAAAGAGGATGGTACGGAATTTACCTGGTCTCGGTGGTTCTTTCCGAATCTCACAACTGATCAGGGATTGAAGATTGTGGATGCTTATATGCAGCAATATATCCGGTATTGTGTCACAGGAAGACACTATAAGGGCAACTACCGGATTACATACGAACAGATGAAGGAGTGGGGATATCGCAGTTTGGTTGCGGAGTATTATTCTTATAAGAAGCAGAGGATGATGCAGCCGGACAATTTGGGCCCAGAAGAAAATAAGAGCAATAAATGATAGAAAATTTGAAGGAAAAGAACCGCAAACTATTGAAAATACTTAATTCATACAAAATTAGTGTGAAAAGTATGAAATAATGCTTGCAATATAAAACACTGCTTGATATAATGAACGCATAAGCACGAATGCAACTTTTGAAGTCAAGCATGAGCATCCGTGCGGAATACAGGATCATTCAATAATAAGTACAATACATCATATATGAGCAGAAAGGCTGATAAGCTTTATATTAAGTGGGAAAGAAGAACAGTATGAATAAGAAGTTTATTCCGTATTTGTTATCTATGGCTAAGGTTGGCTGTATCGGTTTCGGTGGAGGAAGCATTTTAATTCCTGTCATTGAAGACGAGGTGGTAACAAAGGCGAAGATCGACACAAAAGAACAATATGAAAAGGATGTAATCGTTGCCAGCATTACACCGGGAGCTCTTCCGGTTGAGATATCGGCATCGTTTGGACGAAGGAATTTCGGAATCCTTGGAATGGTGTTAGGAGCATTGTGCATGGCATTACCGGGAGCCCTTGCAACGGTGTTGTTGCTTAGTGCGTTTTCTATGGTGCAGGATAGTGTGCTTCAGGTGATCGAATGTCTGACGATCGGTGTGGCAGCATTTATTATTCTGCTGTTAACCAGATACATCTATTCTGTACATAAGCGGCGTGCGGAAAAGGGACGTAACCAGATGATCAAATCGATCGGTGTTATGATTGCTGTATTTATCCTGGTTGGTGGTAAGAATGTGTATCGGATTCTGGGACTTGGCGGAACTCCGGTCTTTGCAGTTTCTACCGTGCAGTTGCTGGCATTGGTATTCTTCTTTGTGTTCTATACGAGGGGAGAATATACACCAAAGCACCTGATTGTGAGCGGTATATTGGGGCTTTTGTTCCTGCTTGGCAATGGTAAAGGACAGCATTTGATCTCTGCTACGGCACTTGATGTTGTGAAGATCGTGATGATCGTGTTGTCGATCTATGGTCTGATTATTAGTATGCGTAAAACGAAGTACGATTTCAAGATTGATAAAGGCTCGTTACTCAAGGATCTGGCAGTATGGATCGGCATTATTACCGTTATGGCAGTTATCACGGGGCTTTTTTATCCGGATGTGGTATCATTTATTCTGCGAGGCGGACTGTCCGTTCTGATGTCGTTTGGCGGTGGGGATGCCTATCTGACGATTGCAGACGGTATCTTTATTGAAAGTGGAATGGTTACGCAGCAGCAGTTCTATGGACAGTTGGTATCCGTTGTGAATATTCTTCCGGGATCGATTCTTTGTAAGACGCTTTCCGGTATTGGTTATTTTGTGGGGCAAAATGTAGGCAGTTCCATGGGGGCATCCCTGCTGTTTGCATTGCTTGGATTTGTGATCAGTATGGCAGTATCATGCGGTTTCTTTAGTATTGTGTATTATCTGTATGATGCATTTATTCATCTGAACATCTTCCAGACAATCAGCCATTGGATCGCACCTGTTATTGCAGGACTTTTGATTAACATTATGATGTCTTTGTGCAGCCAGTGCATGAATCTCGGGGAGGGACTTGGTGTGTCAGGCGTATCCGTTCTCATTGCATTGCTTGTCGGCTATGCAGCAGATTTCTTCCTGACCTGGAAGTTCCGGTTGAATTCTATGATGATATTGGTGCTGAATCTTGCAGTAACACTTGGGGTGTATTTCCTCGTCCTGATATAAAAATTACCGTTGCACAGTGCAAGTGACGGACGCACATGTGTTAGGTTGTGCCTATCGCCACGCCCGAAGCCGCATCAGGCGTTAATAGGCTCCGGAACTTTGTAGCACAGTTTACAGAGGAAAACGAGTTTCTGGAAAAGTAATTGTGAAATAAATTACATAATTTTCCTGTTTTCGTACACATTGATTACATGTGCTTCTTATAACATATAACATGTCGACAGAAGATAGCATGTGAATGGGAATTGTGTAAGAACCCGGTGACAATATTCAGGGATAGAGCAAAGAAAAGGGTAAGTGAATAGGGTGTAATAACAACTGGTGCATTTTGATAATTAGAAGAAATGCACCAGTTGTTTTTTTGGCTATGTCGGACAGTTTGGTAGGAAGTATTGTATCGATTGTTAGTACAGTTACTCCGAAGATGGATGAGCAGTATGTAGAAGATAGTAACATATAGAAGGTGGTATGAGGTGGATATTCAATCTGCATTGTACCGCCTTTGTGCGTATATGGGATAAATGTATCCATTACAGGATGGAAGATAGTCAGTCTGATCGTAGTGAGAATTGGTAAAAATAGTCTTAGACGAAGCTGTAATTATATGGTAAAATGATAAAAATAAGCGTTGTAGTAAGGAGGTTATATAGTATGTTGCATAGGAAAGATCGCTCGGGTATTGCACGTTCAAATACGGGAAGTGTAATTACATATGCGGTATTGGTAGCAATATTGGAGATTTGTTATCTAGTTGAAGTGTTGAAGGGGAGCAGAACGATTGGTTATTTTATAGTGTTCTCCATATTGGCATTGGTGCCATATCTTATGTGTTTGTTTTTGTATAAGGCAGATGAAGAGGATCAGAAAATCAAGTATATCATGGCAATTGGATTTGGAATCTTTTACCTCTTTATCATTTTTACGACTATCTCGCCAATCGCATATGTGTATGCGATCATGATGGCGGTGGTATTGCTAAGTTATGATAATATCCGGCTGATCTTGGGATATATGATTGGTGTATGTGCAGGTAACATTATTGAGGTCGGTGTGGAGTTTGCCAAAGGGCAGGTGGCAGCTTCCGATATGCCTAATATTGAGATCCGTATCGCATCTCTGATACTGTTTACGGGATTTATGACTGTGGGAACTTTGATCTCAGACCGGAATAATCGGTCGAGAATGGAAGAGGTTGAGAGGGAAAAAGAACGTGCAGCAGCCTTAAATGAGCAGATTCTGCATGTTTCAGAACAGATCACAGAGAACATTCGGGTTGTTGCAGACAAGATGGAAGTGTTAGAGAATAGTTCGAATAAGACGAAGTCTTCTATGGAAGAGGTTGCACAGGGCACGGGTGAGACAGTGGAGTCAATTCAATTGCAGATGGAGAAGACAGAGCAGATCCAGAATACGATCAAGAAGGTGGAATGTTCGTCCGATACCATTCGACAGAACATGGATGAGACACAGAGGGAGCTTGCGCAGTCAAAGAATAATATTAATGCGTTGATTGAACAAGTACAGATTTCTAATGAAGCAAATGCAAACGTATCCCGCGAATTAGAAGAGTTATATACTTATACAAACCAGATGCAGTCTATTGTACAGATGATCAATGATGTAACGGAACAGACCAGTCTTCTCGCCTTGAATGCCAGCATAGAGGCAGCAAGAGCAGGTGAAGCCGGTAAGGGATTTGCGGTAGTTGCTTCTGAGATATCTGCACTTGCAACACAGACCCAGCAGGCAACGGTGAATATTACCAATCTGATCAATAATATCTCTACGGAGTTGTCACAGGTGGTAGAGGTGATCCATCAGATGATGAAGAATGTGGAAGTGCAGAATCAGGCAACCGGTAATACAGCAAGAAGTTTTGAACAGATTGCAGTTTGTATCGAGAAAGTTGGAAAAGAGAGCCACTCCCTTGAAAACCTGGTTGTTGAATTATCAGACGCAAACAGTGAGATCATTCGGGGAATCGAGACGATCTCAGCCGCAACCGAGGAAGTGACTGCTCACTCAAGCGAGACGTTAGAATCGAGCGAAGAGAATAATAGCATTACTGGTGAGGTTAGTACGATTGTGGATCAGTTGCATACGTTGGCACAGGATCTTTCTGGTACACAGCTCGATTAAATATATATCCCCCTTGTGCAATGTGCAAGGGGGACATGTCTTTGTGCGGTTATGAGAGAATATCCGTAGAGGAAGAAGTGTATATGTTCGTTCCGATCTGTGGAGAGGAATTCCATTGGTGATCAGGGAGTGTAAAAAGAGCCCTGCCGGTTGTTGAACAGCCGGCAGGGTTCTTTTGCGTATACGCTTCTGCTTAAGGTGGTTAAATACGACAGAAATATGGTGGTTTTTGACAAACATATTTTCATCTGAAACGTGGTGGGATGGAATAAAAAAGTGGTGACATGCCAATGAAAAGAGGCTTTTCGTTTGCAAAATGGTCTTTTGGTTGGAAAGCATTGAAAACAAAAAATCATTTTACTATTATTGGTGATAAGTGGGAATTAAGGAGATTCAATGGATGAGAATTGCACTGTATGGAACCGACAGGAACAAGCTGCAAAAATATAAAGACAAGTTACATAGAAATATCGTTGCATTGGATGATACTGTGGAGATTGTCTGCTGTCAGGAAGAGGAGATGTTAAAGGAGAATCTTAAGGATTTTCAGATTATATTTATGGAAGAGGCGGCAGTTGAACAATTGGCGCAGTATATACAGGGAAACTCCAACCGTAAGAAGATAACTCTGGCAGTCGGCAAAGAGATTGGTGCATTTTTCGTAGATGACATCTATTATGTAGAAGCAGATCTGAGTAAGATCCGTCTGGTGACAAAGGACGGAGAATTCTCATTATCAATCAGTATCTCCAAAGTACAGGAAGTGTTAGAGAAGGAGGGATTTGTTAAAGTACACAGAGGTTATCTTGTCAATGAGGATCATGTGGTTAAGATCAAACACCGGACTGCATATATGGATAATGGCAAGGGCATACCGATCAGTAAGTATCGGTTGAAGGATGTGAAGGAGAGATTGGTTGGAGCGTAGGAAATAAGGAAGCAGAGAGGGAGTGGATGGTATCAAACCATATGTGTACCCGGTAATACGAGTGAATCTAAGTGATGAATCTTTATGGAAAGTAGGTTCTCGTGTATACGGTAATTAAGTTATATTATAGGAGGATGTTTTATATGAGAAGCAAAGGTAAGAGTCGGAGTTTGTTGGCAATTATTATGGCATGGATTATGATTTTTAACTGTATGTTGGTTGTAACACCTGCTAATGCGGAGGCGGCTGGTAAAAATAAGTTAAAGGTTTCTTGTGCAAAGACTGTTTTTGTTGGAAAAACCACTAGAATTAGCACGAATATGAGAGCAACTTACAAATCTTCAAATAAGAAAATAGCAGTTGTTACCAAGAAAGGCGTTGTACAAGGAAAGAAACCAGGCAATGTAAAGATAACAGTGACTGCTAAGAAAAATAAGAAACAAAAGAAAGTTATTGAAATTAAAGTTAAGCAACAACAGAAAAAGCAAGCAACAACGGAAGCAACAACAGAAAAAGCAAGTACAGAGAAAAGAAACACTGAAAAGGTAATTACGGAAAGAGTAACTACGGAAAAAGTAACCACGGAAAAAATAACTACTGAAAAGCCAGCAGAAGAAAGAGTAACGACAGAATTTCAGATGCCATCGGAAAATGGAGAAAAAATATACATTTATTCATGGAATTCGGAATTACAGCAAGGTTTATTTGCTGATTTTAAGTCTAAATATCCGCAATATGCAGATCAGGTAGAGTATGTTAATTTAGATACTGGTGGAACGGATCCGGAATATGAAGCAACGATAGATAAAGAACTTAGCAAAGGTGTGAAATCTGAAAAATATCCATCCATTATAGTTTCGGATGCAGATATATCACGGCATTGGATAGAATCGGATTATACTGCTAATTTATCCGGTATTGGAATTGACAAGAATGATACTTCTCAAATGTATCAATATACGTTAGACTACGGTACATATAATAACAAGTTGAAAGCGCTTACTTGGCAGGTGATGCCTGGATTTGTGTGCTATAGAACTGATATTGCGAAAGAGGTACTGGGTTCTGGTGACAGAGAAACGGTTCAAGCAGCAATGGCGGATTGGGATAAGTTCTTTGAAACTGCCCAAAAGATGCAACAAGCGGGATATAAAATAGTTTCTGGAAATGAAGATATCAAATATGCTCTTTGTGGTACAAAAGATTCTCCTTGGGTTCAGAATGGTAGACTGAATACGGGTTCATGGGTTAATCAGTATCTAGAATATAGTAAGAAGTTATTTGATAACAACTATACCAATAATACGGAGATGTGGTCGGATAAATGGTACGATGATATGGATGGAGATGTTTTCTGTTATTTTGGCACTACGTGGTTTCTGTATTGGTCATTGTTACCGGATTATGAAGATGGAACAAATGATTCCGTACATGCGGAAGATTACAATGTTGTACCTGGCCCACAAGCATTTAATTGGGGTGGAACGTATCTTACCGTAGGTAAGGATTGCCCGAATAAGTCTCTGGCTGCTTTGGTGTTAAAGACAATCTGCTGTGACAAAGATGTATTGAAATCACATTGCGAGAAGAACGATGACTTCGTTAATAATAGATTAGCGGTTCAAGAACTGATCAAGGAAGGAAAAGGTGCTTGCAAAAAATGCGGTGGCGATAATCCACTTCCTGTATTTTTGGAAGCGGCTGATAGAGTTTCTTTGAAATATGCAACGTCATACGATGCAATACTTAATGGTTATCTCTACGAAGCTTCTTGTGGCTATAATTCAGGTAAATATAATTCTGAAGATGCCGCTATTCAATATATTAAAGGGCAGGTGGCGCAGAGTTTTCCGTCGCTTATTATGGACTAGGTAGATTTAAGTAAACTGGATAATAGAGAGTGATTCAGCGAAGAAAATAATAGCATTACAGGTGAGGTTAGTACGATTGTGGATCGGTTGCATACATTGGCACAGGATCTTTCTGGTACACAGCTCGATTAAAGACATATCCCCCTTGTACAATGTGCAAGGGGGATATGTCTTTGTGCGGTTATGAGAGAATATCCGTCGAGGAAGAAGTGTATATGTTCGTTCCGATCTGCGGAGAGGAATTTCATTGGTGATCAGGGAGTGTAAGAAGAGCCCTGCCGGTTGTTGAACAGCCGGCAGGGTTCTTTTGCGTATACGCTTCTGCTTAAGGTGGTTAAATACGACAGAAATATGGTCGCTTTTGACAAACATATTTTCATCTGAAACGTGGTGGGATGGAATAAAAAAGTGGTGACATGCCAATGAAAAGTGACTTTTCGTTTGTAAAATGGTCTTTTGGTTGGAAAGCATTGAAAACGAAAAATCATTTTACTATTATTGGTGATAAGTGGGAATTAAGGAGATTCGAAGGATCGTCAGATGATATTTATGGAAGAGATGGCAATTGGCCAATTGGAGCAGTACATATAGGGAAATTCCGATCGTAAGAAGATAACTCTGGCGGTTGGCAAAGAGATTGGTCGGAGCATAGGAAATAAGGAAACAGAGAGGGAGTGGAGAGATGCATAAGAGGAGAATGAGAATAGGCAGTACACTGTTAGCAGTGCTGTTCATATTAGGGACAATGACACCGATTAGTAAAGCGGAGAACACACAATCGGGGAGAAAAGTATGTCCGAATATGACACCGGAATTGACAAGACAATGGGATTCGGTCTACTTCGGTAATTATTGGCAAAATGATACGAATGGAGATGGGCTTGCAAACCAGAAGGATAAGAAAGAACCGATTCGCTGGAGAGTGCTTGCAAGAGATGGTAAGTATGCATATCTGTTATCAGATAGGATATTAGATGCCGGAAAGTTCTACGCAGGTGCAGAAGGGAGTACATGGGAGACATCGGATCTGCGTAACTGGCTGAATTCTACATTCTATGATGCAGCATTTAACAATAAGGAAAAAGCGGTGATTCAAGTACAGACGTTGGCAAATGGCAAGATAGAGATAGCGGGAGAATCGATTACTTATCCTACAAAAGACAAAGTGTTTGTGCCATCGTATCAGGATATGCATATTACAGAATACCAGTTGTCGTATGGTCAGGATTACGGAGATTATACAAAAACATTATCGCGGATGGCATCGAATACAGCATACACTGCACAGAAACCGGGAATGTATGCAAGTACGACCTGTTCCGATAACTGGTGGCTGCGTGATACGACATATGAGGAGCAGTATGCGGCGTATGTTACCTCGACAGGCGCACTAGAAGTATCCAATAGCATACCGGTGAATGTGACGCAGGGAATACGTCCGGCGATTTATGTAGATCTGAGTGACACCTCGTTGTGGAAGGACGGTGGTGTTATAAAGAGTGCAGATATTCAGAAAGAGGAGAACGTGAACGAAGAAGGGAAGGATGGTAATCTCCCTCTTACGGCAGAGCAGAATCCGTTCGGGGTGGTGAAGAGGCCGGATGCAGAATTGCCGGAAGCACCTGCCCAATCGGATAATACAGTCGGAAATATGTCATACGATTCCATGTATACGCAGACAAGTGATGCGTTTCATGTGAATTCCTCGGGACACACCTATTCCGTCTATGGAACTACGGAGAAGTCCTACCTTGAGCAAAATGCAGATGGAACATGGACAAGAATTGAAGCGTCCGGGGATAAGGTATACATAGAATATTATGATGCTGCCTATCAATTGCAAAGTAGTAATTCTGTGAATATGGCACTTCCGATTTTTGGAGGATATTTTAAGGGGGATCAATATCGATTCCTTGTAACCGGCCAGAATAATCCGCAAGAAGATGACGATAAGGAGGTTGTCCGGATTGAGAAATATGATGCTGACTGGAATTACATCGGAAAATGCAGTCTCAAAGGAATTAATACGACCAAGCCATTCGAGGCGGGGAATCTGCAAATGACGGAATATAAAGGGAAAATATATATCCATACCTGCCATGAGATGTATAAGAGTTCGGATAATATTAATCATCAGGCCAATATGAGTTTTGTGATCGATGAGAAGACGATGACTGCGGAGAAACAGCGGTATGGGATATCGGAGCTGGATTCAGGCTATGTAAGTCATTCGTTTAATCAGTATATTACAACGGATGGGACGAATGTATATTGCTTAGATCAGGGAGATGGATATCCTAGAGCGGTCGTTATGGCAAAGAGCAGTGTAAGTAATTATGCGACGACGTCTACAACAGGCAAGAACTCTGCTAAGTTGTTGGAAATGCAGGGCGTAGATGGGGCAAATGCGACCGGGGTCAGCATTGGAGGACTGGCATTAATGGGTAAGTCCCTGGTTGCAGTTGGCAATTCGGTTTCACAGAATAGTGGAGTGTTCTTTGATGCGACCTCACAGAGGAATATATTTGTTGCGGTTACAGACAAACAATTGCAATCCACTACAACGAAATGGCTGACGCAATATAGCAGTACAGCGGATACAGTAAGGATAGGAACTCCTTACGTGATTCCGGATGTAGATGCCTGTTATGTAATGTGGGAAGAGACAGCCGCAGAAAGTGGTCAGACAGTGACGAAGATTGTCCGGATGGGTGCAGACGGTGACATAGAAGATTCAATTCATACCTTATATGTGAATCTGTCCGGGTGCAAACCGGTTATTTCGAGTCAGAATGAGTTGGTGTGGTATGTGGCTGCGGGCGGTAGTATTACATTTTACCATTTGCAATTAGACAAGTTAGCAGATTATAACAATGTAACAGCACTAGCGAAGAAACCGGATGTGGATACAACGATACAAGAACCGGTAAAAGAACCGGAAACGCCGGAGACAGCCACAACGGAATCTCGTAATACCAATGTAACGAATCGTACCAGCATACGAGTCCAGACAACGCCAACTAAAGTAAAGGGATTGAAGGCAAAAGCAAAGGGCTCGGGAAAACTCCGGATCACATGGAAGAAAGCGACCAATGCGAAGAAGTATCGAATACAGGTATCCCTTAAAAAGAATTTTGCAAAGGCAAAGACAAAATATTGCCACACTACATCGTTTGTATGGAAAGGGTTGAAACGAAAGAAACAATATTATGTGAGAGTACAGGCGGTTTCTGCGGATGGTGTATGCGGAGCTTGGAGCAAGGTAAAGAAGGCTAAGGTACGGTAATAAAGTACAATTATGTATTTCAAAAATATCGTCAGAGGAGGAAGTTTCTATGAAAAAGAAGTTAATGATTCAATTGTTTTTATTAGTTATGGTCATGATACCATGCGTAAAAGGAAATGCAGCATCAACACCAGATCAGGCAATAGCGTACGTACAAAGTTTGCAAGGTCAGAAAGTTGGAAGTGGTGAGTGCGTCGCATTAATTCAACAATATTATACATATTTAGGTGTGTCGGTATCCTATGGTAACGGAGCGGATTATGCAACTAATGCTTTGCCTGCTGGATGGACTCGAGTGCACGGTGGAGCACCTCAAAAAGGGGATATATTAGTTTATAGCGGAAATAATGATAATAAATTTGGACATGTAGCAATATATGAATCCAACAGGTCTACCTATCATCAAAACTTTGCCGGGGCGCGATATGTTACACATGTTACATATGCTTATAGTGAATTACGTAATCCATATTGGGGTTATATTCGCCCTAATTGGAATACGCATACCCACAGTTATTCATCTTCTGTCACAACTCAGCCAACATGTACGCAGGCAGGAGTTAGAACATATAGATGTTCTTGCGGAGCATCCTATACAGAAACAATTCCTGCAGCGGGACATAAATATACGACTACCGTGGTAGCTCCAACCTTAACGGAAAAAGGATATACAAATCATATTTGTTCCATTTGTAAAAATTCTTACAAGGACACTTATGTAGATCCACCGAAGAAGAAGGAGGATGGCTGGTATTACTGTGATACATTGCCATCTGGAATCTCATCGGCTGATTATACGGTAGAATACGACAATTATTATGAGAAGATTCAGGCAGAGTCTCCTGGAGCAGATTGGAAAAATGCAGGAACTGTAAAGGATGAATGGCAGAATTCAGGGGCAACCTATGATAGTGAACAGGATCTGCCTACATCAAATGAGAGAGTGTTGGTGAATTCGGTATATTATCATTTTTGTGGACCCAATACAGGGACGAATGGTAATTACGAACTAACAGGAAATTATGTTCATTATGATGGAGTTGCCGCAAGTAGTGTAACGGTCACAAGCTCAGGTATGGATGAATCGCATCGATATTATCTGTTGAATTGGAATAATGGAAATGGAGCGGTATATTGTCAGTCTGGGGTAACTTGCGATGGCTCCTATGGCTCTCATGGTAAGCGTTGTAGAGCTTGGTACAAGATGAATACCTATCAGAACAGAGTTCATGTTGTGCAATATAAGTTTACGAAGAATAGTGGTTGGACAAATGAGGTAGGGATATACGCCACTTCAAAGAAGATTCGGTTTAAGGAAAAGACACCTCAGAAAGTATCCTATAAGGTTGTCTTCATGGATGGTGAGCAGATTCTGAAGACAGAAGATGTGTTAGCGGGAGAAGCGGCAACAGCACCGGAATGTGCGAAGGAAGGATACGATTTATCATGGGATACAACATTTGATAATGTTACTGCCGATCTTGTTGTAAATGCAGTCTGGACAGCGAAAAAGGATGATGGAAAGCAAGAGACAGTAGGTGATGATAAACCAGGCGGAGATGATAAGCCAAGTGCAGATACTAAGCCTGATGGAGGCAATAAGCAGGAACCTTCAGGTCCTGCCAATCATACACCGTCTAGCAATAACCATACGGATACTAATACAAAAATAAAGGCGACAAACAGACCAAAAGCACAGGTGGTCAAGGTATCAGGAGTAACAGTTCAAACCTCAGCAGATGGTACGGCTAAGGTAATTGGGCATCAACAGGGTAAAAAGAATATTACTATACCGACATCAGTTGAGATTGACGGTGTTACATATGCAATTACATCAATTGCTAACACAACTTTTAAAGACTTGAGACGGAAAGCGGTTATTAATATCAATACAAAAAAACCAATCTCAATTGCTAAGAAAACATTTAAGGGTATTAACACTAAGAAAGTGGTCGTTAAGGTCAATTTCATGATGACAAATAGTAATATCAAACGGTTCAGAAAAATTCTTAAGAAAGCAGGATTTAAGGGTAAGGTTAAGAATGTTTTGCGGTGATGACTGGTCTTGAGGTTGCATAAGGCAGGTATTGGGATGTGATGTACCTGCCTATGTGCATTACATCACATTTTGAATGAACGGAGGAGAAGAGGATGAAGAGTACGAGAATACCAAGAGTGTTAATTATGATAAGTATGTGCCTGGCTATGTTATTACCAGTACAGGCATATGCAGCTTCAAACCAGCTTGTGTATGGATCCAATGGAACAATTACAAGAGCGGAGTGGATTCATGATCTTGTAGTTACATTTAATATGACAGTGGATGAAGGTTTGAAACCGGATGATTATTATGATGATATTAAGGGTACGACCTATTATGATGACATTATTACAGCAATGTATTTTGGCGTGATTGATCTGGATGCGGGAGAGAAATTTGAACCGGACGCAAAAGTAACAAGAGAGTTTGCGGCGCATACATTAAGCTATTGCTTAGGGTACCAACCGGATGAGGATATGGAATATACCATGAGTGATCAGTCGGAACTGGAGTATCCGGCAGACGATCAGATTGCGGTTGATAAGGGATGGTTTGCCCTTACTGGTGGCAAATTTCAACCAAAGTCGCAGATTACAACGGCACAGATACGGAAGATGCTTCAGGATGCGGCCAAGATTGTAGCAGATTCAGAAGTAGATGAAAATCACAATAATGTATATGAATTTGCAGATGGAGTAGTGGAGGTTCCGGAGACTAGTAGCTTTGAGTTTGGTGAGAATAATCAGATTATCTTATATGATACTTCAATTGCAATTAAGAAGAATACGGTATTTGCAGTATATTCGAACGGAATTGCGTATACATACAAGGCGACTAAGGTGGACAAGCAGGAGGATTGTCTTGTGATTGATACACAAGTTGTATCATATGATGATGCGGTAGATTCTGTAGATGCCGAAGGTATTATCGAGGCAGATTTGCAGGATTTTGTTGCTGCAGATGGGGTAGATTGTGAGATAGAATATGAAGATACGTCTACACAGGCGAGCAGAATTCATGGTAGTAAAAAGATAAAGGATATCAAATTATCAAAACAGATTGGATCTGGTAAAGTATCTTGTAATATTACGAATATTGTAGTGGAATACCGATTGGAAAATGGTAATTATCGCTTTGCGGTTAAAGGGAAAATGGATACGGATTGTACATTTTCCGGAAAGAAGGAATTGTCGCTTCCGTTTGGTTATCTGAACATTGCGGGTGTTGGAAAAATAGAAGTGAAGATGATATATTCTGCAAAAGGTTCTGCTACCGTTGGATTCACTACGAATGTAACGACTGGTATTGAGCAGACGAATGGATCACCGGTAAGAAGTCTAGATAATTATACAAGTCCAAGTTGGAAATTCTCTGCAAAAGCAGAGTTGAAGGCAGCGTGCAATATCAATTTCACAATTGAGATTCCGATGATTGCAAAGGGATATGTGTATGGAGAGGCAGGAATCAAGTCCACACCGGATATGGAGATATATACAGATGGAAAAGATCCGAAGGTCTGTATTGACCTCCCGGCCTATCTGTTTGCTGAAACGGGATATTCTCTTACTGTTGGCGGGCAAACACTTGCAAGTGCAACATTCCCTATCTATAACGAAAAGAACAGTCCAATCAAGGTCTGTTATCATATTGAGGATGGAAATTGTGTAGATGTTTGTAAAAGAGCAGGAACAAGTAAAAGGGTTGGACGTAGAGGTTATTACACATCTCCAAGTATTACAAGCGGATCGGGAACATATGGTGGTGAATGCTTTGTGGCACCGTATGCGAAGTATAAGACATTTGAATATAGTTTAGATGATGACGGTAATGCAACTATTACCAAATATGCCGGTAATGTGAAAGCACTTACAATTCCGGATGAATTAGACGGACATCCGGTTGTAGCAATTGCAAATGATGTGTTTAAGGGAAATACTGCATTGCAGAGTGTTGTAATACCGGATGCGGTAACGAGCATCGGGGCTGGTGCGTTTATGGATTGCAGTAATCTTCAAAATGTTATATTACCATCTAATAGTCAATTCACAACCATTGCAGATAGGATGTTTAAGAATGCAACTATGTTAAATGATGTTACGTTATCTGATTATGTGACAACGATTAATTCCGAAGCATTTTATGGTTGTGGATTACGAAGTGTTCACTTGAGTGATGAAATCACGCAAATAGGGAGACAGGCCTTTTATTGTTGTAAAAAGTTGTCAGACATAGTGCTGCCAAAGTATCTTGAAAAATTTGGAGATAGTTGCTTTGGCGAGTGCGATGCATTAACTTCTATAGAGATTCCAAAGTACATTACAGGGTGTGCAGATGATATTTATCCGAATTCTACGGGAGGATATGGGTATAGTTCACCAGCTGGTATGTTCAGTGGTTGTGATAATTTGAAGAACGTGACATTTGTAAAAGGAACAGCAAAGATAGCAGTAGATTTGTTTAATAATTGTACGGGATTGGAGTCGATAGAGATTCCGGACACGGTTACAGAAATTCAGAGTAAGGCATTCTATAATTGTGTTAATTTGAAAGAAATCCATTTTCCAAAGACGATAACGAAAATTGGTATATTATCATTTGCAGGTTGTGATTCTCTTGAAAAAGTAGAAATGCCAGATGCAGTTACAACGATAGATTGTGCAGCATTTGCATGGTGTGAGAAATTGCAAGTTGTTCGTTTGCCAGAAAGATTAACGGAAATGGGAACATGGGCATTCAAGGGATGTGTCTCGTTACAAGAAATTATGATTCCGAAGAACTTTAGTAATGTATTGACATATTATAATGGAATGACAATTCATAAAACAGAAAGTCCGTTTATTGATTGTAGTAAATTGAAGAAGGTTGTATTTCAAGATGGACTTAAAACAATACCGGCAAATACACTCAAATGGTGTTCGGATTCAGTAGAGGAAGTGGTGATTCCTGATTCTGTGATACAGATTGGAGCGAATGCATTTAACAGTTGTAGAAAATTAAATAAAATTCAATTGTCATCTAATTTGGTTTCGATTGATGATGCGGCATTTATTGCGTGCTCATCACTTGAAAAAATTGAGTTGCCAGACAGTATCAATTCTATGGGAGTTTCTGTCTTTGAGGATTGTAGTTTACTGAAAGATGTAAAATTACCTAAATACAGAATAGGAATTAATCAAAAAACTTTTATGAATTGCTCAAGCCTTGTTGATATCACATTACCAGATACATTGCAGTATATATATAGTAATGCATTTGAGGGATGCACGAACTTGAAACAGATAACGCTTCCGGCAGGATTTAAGGAAGTGCAAGATTGTGCGTTCAAAAATTGTAAAAAATTAAATAAAATTTCTATCACAGGAAATATCATTGGAAAGAACGCGTTTGAAAATTGTTATGAGTTGACAGATGTAAAAATGAGTAACACGGTTCAAACAATTAAAAGTGGGGCATTCCTGAATTGTAATGAACTTGAACAAATTGTATTGAGTAATAATTTGCAAACATTAGGAGACAGTGTTTTCCAAGGATGTACAATGCTAAAGAATGTTATTGTTCCATATAAGGTGACTACTATTAACAGTAATACATTTAAGGATTGTACAAAATTAGAACAGGTTACGATTTTGGAAAATGTCAGTGAAATATCAAAAAATGCATTTTCGTATTTTGATGAGGTTACGATTTATGGAATTGTGGGAAGTTATGCACAAACGTATGCCAACGAAAACAATATAAAATTTCAGGCTATTAATGTAGAAAATACACAGATATCGATTGATAAAACAGATTATATCCTTATGGAAGGACAAAGTATAAGAATTCCGATTACTGTCACCCCACAAAGTGCAGCAGGAACTGTTAAATGGGTAAGCTCTGATGAAAAGGTAGCAAGTGTTGATAAAACAGGAGAGGTAAGTGCTAAAAAAGTTGGGGAATGTAATGTAACAGCAACAGTAGGAAAGACAAGTGTAACATGCAAGATTGTTGTAACAGATGCTTGGACATATTTTATAATTGAACCAAAAGATAGCACTGAATTAGAAGCTGGTGGACAATTACATTTGGAAGCATATTATAAGAATGATATGTCAAAAGGTAAAATAGATGATAAAGAACTAATATGGTGGTCAAGCGATCCGACAATTGCAACAGTAGATGAGGATGGTATTGTTAGAGGAATTAAAAAAGGAAAAATACAGATAGAGGTATGGTATAGGAAAAATACAGATAAGAAAAGTTCGCGCGAACTAACCGTAACCTCACTAAAAGAGAGCATTACCGCAATCACTCTCGATAAAACATCCCTTGAACTAGAATCTGACAATACTTATCAGCTTACTGCAACGGTTACACCAGAAGAAGCAGCTAATAAGAAATTGACCTGGTCCTCATCAAATGAAGAAGTGGCAACTGTCACGGATGGCAAGGTGACTGCCAAGAAAGCTGGAACAGCAACGATTACGGTATCTGCTGAGAATGGAACGGTCACAGCAACTTGTGAAGTGAAGGTTATAGGACACGATGTTACAGGTGTGCAATTATCTAAGAAATTATTGAAATTAGATGTAGGAAATTGTGCTTTGTTAGAGGCAACGGTATTGCCGGAAAATGCGGAGAATCAGGAAGTTACATGGAGTTCAAGTGATGAGGATGTCGCAACAATTGATGCAACAACAGGTATTGTGATGGGTGTTGCAGCTGGAGAAGCAGATATTACCGTAACAACGAAAGAGGGAAATTATACTGCAACCTGTAGTGTGACAGTTTCCGAAGTGGAAGATCCGGATGACATCATTCCGGTGACAGAGATTAAGATTCCGTCAGATAGTGAGTTACTGCCGGAAGATAACAAGATTGAAGCTGGCAATCAGTTTGCGATGCCGATATCAGTTGAACCGGAGGATGCTACGAATACAGATATTATCTGGATCAGTAACAATAAAGAATGTGCAGAGATTGATGAGAATGGTATTGTTACCGCCAAGAAAGCAGGGGAAGTAACAATTACGGCAGTGTCAGTAAATGGAGGAAAACAGGCAGAATATACATTTACCGTTACAGGTGCAATTCTTACTGCAATCGAATTAGATCGGACACAATTATATTTACAACCAGGTGAGGAACAGCAGATAAGCGCAACGGCATTACCGGAAGGAGCAACGGCGCAGTTTGAGTGGAGTTCTTCGGATGATGGTGTTGCAATGGTTGATGAAGATGGCATTGTAACAGCAATCAGTACAGGTAAGGCAACGATTACAGTTGTAGATAAGAGATATAGAGATGTAAAAGCGATGTGCATTGTGACAGTACAGGAGAAATCAGCGGAAAACCCGGGATCAGATCAGGCACAACAGCCATCACCGGGGGGCACAACACCAACACCAGGTGCGCCATCGACACCAACACAACAACCGTCAACGGGGCAGCCTGCAACACCTCAGGTCAACAATCCGGCAGGGGTGAATGTCAATAGCATTTCACTTGCAAAGGTTTCAAGATTGAAAGTGAAAGCGAAAGGCTCACGGAAGATAACAATAAGCTGGGCTGGTGTATCGAATGCACGGAATTACCAGGTTCAGATATCTATGAAGAAGAACTTTAAGAAAGGAAGTAAGGTTCGTATTTCGCCTAAGACAAAATTTATCTGGAAGAAGTTGAAAAAGGGAAAGACATACTATGTACGGGTTCGCGCATGTGCGAATGACCGGTATGGGGCATGGAGCAAGGCAAAGAAGGTAAAGGTCAAATAAGCATATAAAGCAAGCAATCGCTTGTGTGGCGATGACAGGTTACCGTAAGAGAATGAGAAGAAAGGATGGATGAAGATGAGAAAGTGGAAGAAACCGATTGTGATGTTGGCAATGGCATTATGTGTTGGCATGACAATTCCGACAAATGTACCGGTTGTAAATGCGGAGGAGGATCTTGATGATTTTGGAGATGGTGAAGTTATCGTATCTAGTTATATTACCAAGGCAAAGACTTGTTATGTAGTGGGTGATACTTTAGATACGGATGATATCCTATTGCAGGTATATGATTATTCGGATGGCTCAATCAAGACGTATTCGGGAAAAGAGATTGAGATTGAAGGATTAGATGGCGTGGATATGGATACGGCTGGTACGTATAGTTTGAGAGCCAGTGTGAAGGGAATGAAAGGTACACTCTCTTGGGATGAAGTTTCAATCTATGTATGTGATCAGGATGAATCGGATATGGATCTGCAGTCATCTGTCTATGGTTTGAATGTAAGCAAAAAGAAGACGGTATATCATGTTGGCGACAAGTTGGACATTGATGATCTGGAGGTTGTAGCGCTGAAACAGGAAGAATCTGGATATGCCAGAAGAGTAATGTCTAAGAGCGAATATGTGGTTGATCAAAGCAGTGTGGATATGTCGGCGGATGGAAGCTATAACTTGAAGATTAGAAGCAAGGAACCAATTATGGTAGAAGACGTGGTATGGTATCCTGAAAATTATGTCTCAATTCATGTATTTGGTATACCGGAAACACCAAGCGAACCGGATGAACCAAGTACACCAGAGCAACCGATAACACCAGAACAGCCGGGAGCATCACAACAACCAACAACACCGACACAGCCGACAGCGCCAACCCAACCGGTACCAACACAGTCAGCGGTATCACAGCCGGCGGATCTTACACCGGTATCAGATCCGACAGATCTGCTCCCGGGGAAAGTATCTGGTCTGAAGGTGAAAGCATTAGGCGGAAAGAAGATTTCTATCAAATGGAAGGATTCTGCAAATGCATGGTCGTATCAGATACAGATATCGACAAAGAAGAATTTTGTGAAAGCAAAGAAGAAAGAGACATACAATCATTCTCTTACATGGAAGAAACTTAAGAAGGGTAAAACGTATTATGTAAGAGTCCGTGCTACAGCAATTGATGGGTATTCCGCATGGAGTGCTGCAAAGAAAGTGAAGGTTAAATAATGATGCAGCAAGAGAAAGGAGGAGCAGGATGAGAATGAATAAGGTGGCAAGAATATGTATTCTGCTTCTTGTGGGAATTCTATGGATACCACCAATCCAGACAAACGCTAAGACTGTTGTAGAGAAGAGATTAGAGGCGGTTGCGAAGGAGTATCCGGATCAATCGGTAATGAACGATATGATCTGGGTGAATGGAACAGGTGGCGGAGGGTGTAATGCATTGATTATGTATGCAACGCTTAAGATTTTTCATAATGCTTATGTGCCATCAGCAGATACATATTCCCAGATTGGCAAGACAACTTCTACGAGCAGGACGGCGGATATGCAAAAGTTATTTAAGAAAGCAAAGGTTGGGGATGTGATCCGCTGGCGAAGTGGGTATACAGATCGGCATTTTGCATTGTATTTGTCTGGTAATGCCAATGGTGTATATGTATATGAATGCAATTTTAAGACAAAGAACAAGGTCTGGTACAAGCATTTCTGGGCTTGGAATAACATGAAAACTTGGCCATCTGGCGGTGCGGATAAGGTTAATGTATACCGTTCTACGAATTACAAGAAGGTAAATAAGAAAAAAGCAGCATGTAATTACAAAAAGGGAGATGAATTTGAGATTGCAGGCTGTAGATACTGCGTTACACAGGCTGGTGTAATCTCGGGTAAAGTGAGATTTGTAGGTTATGTTGATGCAGAACAGGAAGAACCGATTCCCAAATATCTTTATATAAATAGGGATGTTACGGAAACGGTTAATTGCAATGATGAGAGCGGAGGCGGATCCAATGCGAAATGTGCACTGGATGCGCAGTATTTATACAAGGTTGAGAGGTGATAATATGAAAGGTAAAAGATGGAAATCTATATTTTTGATGGTGTTTGCGGCAGTATTTTTTGCATATATGTTTGGTGCTACTGCTGATGCGAGGACGCTGGTTGGAAAAGGACGTTATAAAGGATTTGAATATTGGATAGATGAAGAATCGGGTAACGTCGTGATTAGTGACTATAAGGGTAAGAGCAAGACCGTTATAACACCGAAAACAATCAAGGGTAAAAAGGTTACCGAGATAGAGGACTCTACGTTTTATCGTAATACAAGAATTGAGAAACTGGTTATTTCTGAGGGTATTGAAAAGATTGGGGATATGGCTCTTTTTGATATGCAGTCGCTGAAGCAGGTATCGCTTCCTATGAGTTTGCGTTCTTTGAGTAAGGATTGTGGTCTGAATTACTATTCGGAGGCATCGGATTTTCCGGCAATCACGTATACAGTAGTTAAGGGTAGCCCCGCATTTCAATATGTAACCAAGAATTGTTCTTCTTCAAAAATTATCGTTAAGAAGACAAACAAAGTAGTTTTATGGTTTTATGGAAATTCTGCACCAAAGGCGAAGAGTGTAACAAAAGGTAAGAAATACGGTAAACTGCCAACTATGAAAAAACGGGGATATCGTTTTGCTGGCTGGTATACAAAGAAAAATGGAGGCAAGAAGATCACTGCGAAGACAAAAGCAAAGAAGAATCAGATTGCCTATGCACATTGGGAATATCTAGGGAAGAAGGCAATGCTGCAAAATCCGCGTTATAACAAATTAGATGAGTCTTACACATGGGATACGATTCAGTTTGGTAAGTATCAATATGATGGCGAGGAAGATCCGATTAAGTGGCTTGTACTTTCAGTTAACGGAGATGAAGCATTGCTTATGGCAGCTGACGGATTGGATGCACAACCTTATTGCATGAGGTCTTTGAAACAGGATGAAAATGGAAAGAATATTTATGTATATCCGAAAGAATGTACATGGGCAACTAGTACACTTCGAAGTTGGTTAAATGGATATCCTGCTACAGAAAATGTAGCAGGAATGGGTTATAGTCTGGATGGAATGTCTTCTTTCTATGACACTGCATTTTCAAGCGAAGAGAAGTCAATGATTTTGGATTCTACAGTAACAAACAGTGGAGTGACTGGTGGCAATACAGTGGATAAGGTGTTTATTTTTTCAAACAGTGAATTTATGACACCGGAATATATGCTGAAATGGTTGGATTTGGATCCTACAGATCATGCGAAGGCGAGAGCGAAAAGTGTAGGCGCAACAACAGATCCGGAAAATGTATTGTGGCTTCGGGATATGGCAACGGCAGGATCGGCATATGTTTTGAGTGGTGGTGAAGAACATACCAATAAAGCAATACCGACATGCGGATATAATGGTGTTGCAGAATCGGAGAACTTGTATTCCGCAGGAATGGATACATTGCCATATGTTTATCCGGTTATACGTGTAAATCTTAGCAATGAAGCATTGTGGGAGATTGGAAAGTGTGTTTCTATAGATTAATAAAATAAGCAATTATTTTATATATAAAATTATCACATTTGTGATAAGAATAGTCTACCATACGGTAACGAGAAGAAAGGAAGGATGACAAATGAAGAAATGGAAGACGTATATGGCTGCATTGACATTCATATTGTTCGTATGGATGAGTGTGCCGGTACAAGCAGCAGGGAAACAGGCAGATCTGCCGGAGAATTTAGACGACATAAGGAATTGCGTAGCAACAATGAACCAGACGGTATATTGCAAAGGAGATAAGTTGAATCTGGACGGACTCCAATTACAGGCATATGATTGCTGGGGGAATATCTGGACATTCTCAGGGGATGAGCTTGTAACAAATGCAGACAAGATTGATATGAATCCTGAATTCACGGATGATGACTATACTTCTAAATATGTAGATCTCGAAGTCAGTGTAAAAGGATACGAAGAAGATCTGAATAATGTAATTCCAATCACGGTGTATCAGAAACCGAATGAAGATTCAAATGCAATTGTCAATATCTATGCGACCAAGTCAGTAAATGTATATAATGTAGGAGATACATTAGATACAAAGGATATTACGGTTTATGGAGTGGGACTGAACAATACAATAAAGAAATTATCTTCGGACGAGTATACAATAGATGCTTCCGGAGTTGATATGAAGAAAGCGGGAGAAGAGTATCAGATTAAGGTAACATACAATAGTTCAGTAGAATCTGACTTTGATTACAAAATTACTGATGATATAACAGTCTATGTATTAGAAAAGGAATCAAAACTTGTTAAGATAACGGCAACGAAGAAGAAGATAACATATCAGGTGGGCGATACCATTAATGTGGATGACCTTGTTGTGACGGCATATTATGCAGATGGTTCTAGAAAGATTATGCAGCCTTACGATAAAAAGGATAATATTAGAGGATATTTAGAGGACTCAAAAGACATTGATACGTCGGTAACAGGTACACAGAATTTGCAGATTGCCTGTGTGGATGTAGACGGTACTATTCGAGATTGCACAATTCTCATTACAATTACGGACGGTACCGGTGGTGGAGAGACAACAAAGAAGTTGTCGGGATTGAAGTTCCAAGGATTAACACCTGAGTATGCAATAGGCGATTCGTTGTCGTTGGAGGATTTTGAATTAACGATAACAGCAGTGTATAGTGATGGCACAACGAAAGAATTGACAGAGGATGATTACACGACGGATATTGATGATCTAGACACAGAAACAGCTGGAAAATATGAGTTGACGATTACTTATACAGAGGGTGTTGTGACTAAGACCGCCAAGGCGTCTTATATTGTGAAAAGTGATGCTGAGACGGAAAAAGTTCTGACTAATATCACATTAGATAAGAATAAGACAGAGTATGAAGTGGGCGAGGATATCAATATAGATGATTTGCTTGTAACTGCCATTTACAGTGATAGTACAATTGCATTGCTGAAAACAGGTGCATATACAACAAATGTGGACGAGTTGGATACGAGCAAGGCGGGTACGCTTACTTTGACGGTTACCTACAAAGAGAATGGGGTTGTTAAGACAGCGAATATTAAGCTTACTGTCAAAGAAAAGACCGAATCTGGTGATGGTGAGAAGGTATTGACAAAGATTACTGCAACAAAGAAAAAGACGACCTATTCTATTGATGATACGATCGGAACAGATGATCTTGTGGTAATGGCAGTATATAGTGATGAATCTAAGGTCAAATTAAAAGAAGCAATTGATGAAGGGTATCAGACCAATTTGGAGAGTCTGATCTTGGATATTGATGAAGCTGGTACATACGACTTGATCGTTACTTATTCAGAAGGTAAGATTGAGAAGACAGCAACGATCAAACTGACGATCGTAGATGGTGATGGTGGTGACGATGGCGGTGATGAAGCAGCCGCATTGACTGGAATCAAGGCAGAGAAGACAAAGAAGGAATATGAAGTAGGCGATACGATCAAAGCAGATGATATCAAGGTTACAGCAACCTATGAGGATGGAACAACAGAAGAAGTAACAGGATTCACAACGAATGTGGATAAGTTGAAGACCGATAAGGCAGGAACAGTGAATCTTGTTGTAACTTATGTAGAGGGAGAAATAACTAAAACAGCAACGATCAAACTTACGATTAAAGCCAAGTCAGGTGGCGATGAAGAGAAAGTAGTATTAGAAAGTATCAAAGCCGAGAAGACAAAGAAAGAGTACGAAATAGGCGATACGATCAAAGCAGATGATATCAAGGTTACAGCAACCTATGAGGATGGAACAACAGCTGAGGTAACAGGATTCACAACGAATGTGGACAAGCTAAGTACTGCAACGAAAGGAACTAAGATTCTGGTTGTAACATATGAGGAGAATGGGGTTAAGAAGACGGCAAAGATTTCGATTGTTATAAAGGCGAAAACAACATCGAATCCGACACCAAATCCAACACCAAGTCCGAATCCGGGTTCAGGTGCAACAACTCCGACGCCAAGTCCGAATCCGGGTTCAGGTACAACAACTCCGGCAACGCAACCTTCTACACCAACACCTGCAACGCAGCCTGTAACGCAGCCTGCAGCACAGGCACCTGCCACACAGTCTGCAGCACCGGTTATTCCGGGTAATGTTTCCGGTGTGAAAGTGAAGGCACTTGGCAAGAAGAAAGTCTCTATCAAATGGAGTAAAGCGGAGAATGCATTTGCTTATGTAGTAGAGATTTCAACGAAGAAGAATTTCAAGAACGCAAAGCAGAAGGCAACAAGTAATACGAATTTGACATGGAAGAACCTGAAAAAAGGCAAGACATACTATGTAAGAATCAAAGCTGCATCTTTTGACAAACAGTGGTCAGCCTGGACCAAAGTTAAGAAGGTTAAGGTAAAATAATAGTCTGTTTTAGGCAAAGACTATGGGTGATCTTATGAGTAGTACACAGCTCGATTAAATAAATATCCCCCTTGTACAATGTGCAAGGGGGATATTGTTATATCTCAGCAACCTATAATGTTTCATACGTCTGTCCTGCTTACGCTGTGCAAAGGGAATGTTTTAATCGTTCATGGAGTAAGTCTCTTCTGTCGTCAACAATTCAAATGTAGAAGCCGTAATTGCATCCAGCGCCTTATTCTGATCACTCGTCTTCAGTACGATAGACGCATTCTCGTCACCGGACGTCAGTCCGTACATATACTCTACATTGACACCTGCACCAGAAAGGATCGCAAGCAGTTCTCCGAGCTTTCCAACATGTTGTGTTAATTTGACAGCAATTACATTCGTTGTCATGGCAGAAAGACCGGCTTCTTTTAATACGGTTACGGCTTTGTCCGGATCGGAAAGGATCAGACGGAGCAATCCGTAGTCGCTGGTATCTGCTAAAGAGACAGATACGATATTGATATTGTTATCCTTAAGAATCTGTGTTACCTGTTCCAGACGTCCGGCACGATTCTCGATAAATACAGTTAACTGTTTGATAAACATAGTAATCCCTCCTATTTGTAATTAGTCTAATTTTCTCTTGTCGATTACACGAACCGCTTTTCCCATGCTTCGTTCAATAGTCTTAGGCTCTACTAATTTGATCTTTGCGTGTAGGCCGATTGCCTGATGAACGGCATGCTCGATCTTTTTCTGTAAGTTTTCCAATTCCTTGATCTCGTCTGAGAAGAAACGTTCTTCTACTTCGACTAAGATAGCAAGGGTATCCTGATGATTCACACGGTCTACGATGATCTGGTAGTTAGGAGTGATACCATCCACAGTCAGTAATGCTGTCTCTACCTGGCTTGGGAATACATTGACACCACGAATGATCAGCATATCATCCGAACGTCCTGTGAAACGACTGATACGGGCTGTGGTACGTCCGCATTCGCACTTCTCATGTGTGATGCTGGTAAGATCCTTTGTACGATAACGGATCATAGGAATACCTTCCTTGGTAAGTGTTGTGATAACAAGCTCGCCGGTCTCACCATCCGGAACCGGCTTCAATGTCTTCGGATCTACGATCTCCGGGTAGAAATGATCCTCGAAGATGTGTAATCCTCTGTGGAAATGACAGTCAGTTGCAACACCCGGTCCCATAATTTCAGAAAGACCATAGATATCATGTGCTTCAATGCCGAGACGTTCTTCAATCTGCTTGCGCATGTTCTCTGTCCAAGGTTCAGCACCGTTCAAGGTAGCTTTTAATTTGATCTTATCTTTAAGACCCCGCTCCTCGATCACCTCTGCAATATGCATCAGGTAAGAAGGAGTACACATTAGACCGGTTGCGCCGAAGTCGATCATCATATCGATTAACTTCTGTGTGTTACCGGTAGACATTGGCACAACAGTTGCACCAAGATGCTCTGCACCGTAATGTCCGCCGAGACCGCCGGTGAATAATCCATAGCCATATGCTACCTGGATGATGTCGTTTCTTCCAAGACCTGCCATGGCACAGCAACGGGCAACACATTCTGCCCATACATCAATATCTTTGCGGGTGTATCCAACAACTGTTGCTTTTCCGGTCGTTCCGGAAGAGGCATGGATACGGACAATCTCGCTAAGTGGAACGGCAAATAATCCAAATGGATAATTGTCTCTTAAGTCATCCTTCGTAGTAAATGGAAGCTTCTCGATATCTTCAATACCACTGATATCTCCCGGTTCTAAACCTGCTTCCTGCATCTTTTTGCGGTATGGCTCAACGTTGTGATAAACACGGCTCACTTCTTTTCTTAAACGGGCACTCTGCAGATTGCTCATCTCGTCACGGCTCATACATTCTCTTGCTTCGTTCCAAATCATGTTTCCTTCTCCTTGCGTAAATATATTTGTATCATTATAAATCTATTCAGCCCTTGTTGGTTGTCTTATCCGGACAGGTCTTTGAATAGTTATGATCGTGAAAAATTATGCAGGTACTACAAGTAGAAACGGTAATACCTGCATATTAAAAATGCACTGATATGATATTGTCCGGTTACTGTGCGGCCTCTGTTGTTTCTGCATCGGTTGCACCATCTGTCGCATTGGCGGCCTCTGTTGTTTCTGTGTCGGTTGCACTATCTGTCGTATTGGCAGCCTCTGTTGTTTCTGTGTCGGTTGCACTATCTGTCGCATTGGCGGCTTCTGTTGCCTCGACAGCCTCCGTTGCTTCGGTAGCGGATTTGCCATCTGATGTTTCGGCATCTGTGTCAGATGCGGTAGGATTCTCGCGGATGTATAAGATATTCTGATCGATCTTAAGGAAATCATCGTCTGTGATATAGTAGTAATCGTCGGAAGGCTGGATTGGAATCTCTAACACAACCGGATCCATATAACCAGGATCGGAGGTATGTGTTTTCAGGATATCAATGATGCCTTCGGCAAATTCTGTCTCGTATTCAACTTCTGTTGTGTTGTTATAATTGCCGTCATCTACTCTGGTGTTGAAATCCTCGATATATTTGACCACCTCATCATAAGATGCTTCAAGAGTATCTAACGGATATACGGTGAGTTCTAAGGTATACGAATCGTTGTCTTTGTCCTTCTTGACATCGGTTACTTCATACTTGGCATTTGCAAAAATAGACTGAGCCAGATAATAGAATTCAGAAAGAATGGTTCCGTCATCTACTTCCTTCACGCCATAATAGTTCATCAGGTTATGTGCCTGATAATCCATGTTATCTACGTATACGGCTTCTGCATCCTTCTGGGATACACCGGTTAATGTCATGTAGTCTTTGGATACATTCTTGTAGTTAATATCTAATAAACTGATGGCATATCTGGAATATACCTTGGCGCGGCTGTCAAATAAGCTGCACCCACAAAGGGAAAATGCCAGAATGAATATCATAGATAATGTAATTGTCTTCTTAATTGTAGATTTCATAATAAGCCTCCTGCGCACGCATTAATGAATTGCCTAAATTATAGCATAATTTTACCAGAGTGTCTATTGTCTAAATGATTGTAAGTCGTGGAAAAATATAGTACAATGGCAACAATGACCATGAAATAAGAAGTGCTGTCCGACAAGGGAGCTTGCTGCCTGTGCACATTGTGTGATTGCGCAGCTATTGGTGATATTTATCCCGGATATGCGGACGGCAGAGAGGAATGGAGTGTAATATGAGTAAGAAGAATTATGGAAGTATACCAATTGCCTGCCTGATATCCATTATCTGGTTAGGCATCAATTATTATATGTATTATCCGGCAATCAATATACAGAGTCAGGAATTCTGGGGCTGGCTGTTGTTCCATTCGATCGTTGTCGACCTGATCTTTATGTTTACCGGAATTATAGGAAGAAGCCGGAAAGAACGGTTCACGGATGGTGTGAAGAAGAATTTCCGGTATTTTACGAAAGATAATGGAAGAGTACAGTTGATATTGCTTGTACTGATACCGGTATTTTGTGTACTGGTATTGTTCTTTGGTAACTTGACAGGGGCAGAGATATTCAATGCGAAGCGGTATGCAAAGCTTCTGACCGTGGAACAGAGAGACTTTACAGAAGATATTCCGGAATCGGAGAATGTAGAAAATATTGCATTGATGGATACGAACAGTGCAAGGATCTTTGGTAATCGAAGAATTGGTTCTCTTTCGGATGTAGTGAGCCAGTATGAGGTAGAGGATGCATATACACAGATTAACTTAAATGATACACCGATGAAAGTTGCTAACCTGAAATACGCAGACTTTTTCAAATATCTGAGTAACCGGAAGAATGGGATCCCGGGCTATGTGACCGTGAATCCAGTGGATTCCACTTCGAAGTATGTGAAACTTGACAAAGGAATGAAGTACGTGCCTTCCGGATATTTTAACGATAACATTTACCGGTATGTACAGATGCATAATCCGACCCGTATCTTTGATGGCTGTTATTTTGAAGTGAAAGAAGATGGAAGTCCGTGTTATGTGTGCCCGGTGCTTCATGCAAGAATTGGATTGTTCGGGGGAATGGATGTGAAGGGCGCTGTGCTGTTAGATCCGGTGACCGGAGATATGGAATATTATGATGTGGCAGATATCCCGAACTGGGTAGATCGTGTGTATGATGGTGACCTGTTAGAGAATAAATTTAACTGGTATGGGGAACTTTCCAATGGATTCTGGAACAGTGTGATCGGTCAGAAAGGTTGTATCCGTGCAACGGATGATTATGGATTCAAGACGATTGAGGATGATGTATGGATCTATACCGGTGTGACGTCTGTAACGGGGGATGCCTCTAATGTTGGTTTTGTCATGATCAATCAGAGAACCTCTGAGGCACGATATTATACGATCTCCGGGGCAGAAGAGTATTCGGCAATGGCTTCCGCGGAGGGGGAGGTACAGGAGAAGAATTACAAAGCGTCTTTCCCGAGCCTGATCAATGTAGACGGTGCGCCGACTTATATTATGGTACTGACGGACAATGCCGGTCTGGTGAAGATGTACGCGATGGTCAATGTGGAGCAGTATAACCTGGTTGTAACAGCAGAAAGCCAGGAGGAAGTCTTTGCGAAGTATCGGCAATTGCTGGCAAAGGAAGGAATAGCCGATGCCGATGTGGATCAGGATGTGGAAGAGACAGAAGATTCCATTCAGACAACATCATTTATTGTGGCAGATATGCAATATGTCACAATGGATGGGGAGTCTTATGTCTATCTGAAGGATTCGGATGGAGAGGTTTACAAACAGAAATTTGCAGATGATGAAAGTATTGTAAAGGTATCGGTGGGCGATGAAGTGACCGTTCAGTATGAGAAGAAAGAGAATGGCATTCACCGGATCATTACGATCGAGATTACACAGAAAGCAGAGACGGTTACGCAGTCTGTGACGACAGAAAGTGCAACGGTCGAAGAGACAGAGGAACAGGCATCAGAAGAGAAGACGACAGAAAGCAGCAGTACAGAAAAAGAGGATGGCAGTATATGAGGATATTTGAGACACATGCACATTATGATGACAAGGCATTTGATGAGGATAGGAATGTAATTTTAGAGGAAATGCATGCGGGCGGCGTGGAATATATTGTAAATGTCGGTTGTTCCATGCCCAATTCCAGAAGTATTGTGGAGTTTGTGAAGCAGTATGATTTTCTGTACGGAACGGTTGGCGTTCACCCGGAGGACGCAGCGGGACTGACAGAAGCGGATATGACAGAATTAGAAGAACTTTCGAAGAGAGACAAGATCTTAGCGATCGGAGAGATTGGATTGGATTATTATTACGAAGAAGAGACAAAGGAACTGCAGAAGAAGTGGTTTGCCGCCCAATTAGAGGTTGCAAAGAGGCGGAATCTTCCGGTCGTTATCCACAGCCGGGATGCGGCAAAAGATACATTGGATATTATGAGAGCAGAACACAACGGACAGACCGGTGGTGTTATTCATTGTTTTTCTTATGGTGTAGAGATGGCAAGAGAATATCTGAATATGGGTTATTACATTGGCGTTGGAGGTGTGGTAACATTTAAGAATGGGAAGAAGCTCAAAGAGGTGGTTGCATACGCACCGCTTGACCGGATCGTATTAGAGACAGATGCCCCATATCTGGCACCTGTGCCTTACCGTGGTAAACGCAACTGCTCCCTGTATCTTACAAAAGTAGCAGAGGAGATTGCAGCGATCAAGGGAGTAGATGCTGATACGGTGTATGAGACAACCTTTGCGAATGCGAAGAATTTATACCAGATGGTGTGAGAATATGTATCACAGGTTTTAAGGGAAACCCTTATGATGAAGTTGGGAGTTTCCAGATAGGAGAATGCACGATGACAGAAGAACAGATGAATGTATATAAGATGAGAATTTCACAGGCTGGAATTGCAGAGATGACAACGATCATGTTGGAGATGGAGATACAGTGGATGGAAGAAGCGGTTGCGGCATATGGAGAAAGTAATCTGGAAGAATTTGTGCGGTGTACAGATAAAGCACAATCGGTTCAGGTGGAACTTATGAATGTGATGAACCGGAGCAATGATGTCGCAGAGGACGTGTATTCGGTATTTGCATATATGAACAAGCAGTTGATCCGGTCTAAGATCAAGAGACAACCGCTGGAGTTTGACCGGATGCTTGCCATGTTACACAAGTACCACACCAGTTTCGAGGCACTCATACCGACAGATCAGGGCGGCCCGGTTATGCAGCAGAGTGAGAAGGTCTATGCAGGACTTACCTATGGAGCAGGCGGTCTGGTTGAGAGCAGTACAGGCGGGATGGATTATACGGTGTAGTACCTGCTTGACGTAGTGTGATATAATAAACGTATAAGTGCGAATACAACTTTCGGTGAAAGTGATAGAACTATGATGAAAATGAGTATAGGAGGATATGAGTATGAAGAAGGATGATTGCATTTTTTGTAAGATTGCGAATGGAGAGATTCCATCCACTACGATTTATGAGAACAATGATTTCCGGGTGTTTTTTGATATCAACCCGGCAAGTAAGGGACATTGCCTGATCGTTCCGAAGCAGCATTACAATGATATATTTGATATGGATGCAGAGACAGGCGGCAAGCTGTTTTCTTTAGCAACGGTGGTAGCGAGAAGTCTTAAGAAGGAACTGAACTGCGAAGGCATGAATATTGTACAGAACAATGGTATCATTGCCGGACAGACGGTATTTCATTTTCATCTGCATTTAATCCCTAGATACACGGGTGACACGGTAAATGTTGGCTGGGTGCCGGGTGAAGCAGACTTAGATGAATTAGCAGAACTTGCGAAGAAGGTTCGCAAGAACATATAATAAGGAATTAGTTGCAGGATAAGAATGAGACCATCGCACTTAGGATACAGAAAGGGTGAAAAGTGAGATGGTCTCTTTTTGGAAAGAATGGTTGAGTATGGATAACATTATGATAGAAGTAAAGGATATGAGCTTTGGCTACGGCAAAGATGCGATCCTTTCGAATGTGAATTTTATAGTGAAACGGCAGGAGTATGTCGGAATTATTGGTTCAAACGGTGCCGGAAAGAGTACATTAATGCGGTTGCTGCTTGGTCAGTTGACACCGAGCGAGGGAGAAGTGAATGTGCATACGAAAGCCATCGGGTATGTGCCGCAGGTTGGATTTCGGGAAGTCAGCAATTTCCCTGCGAATGTAGAAGAGATTGTGCTGACCGGATTATACAAGCAGATCGGCATGTTCCATATGCCGAAAAAGGAACACAAGCAGAAAGTCAAACAGGTATTAGAGCTTGTTGGTATGCAGGATTTCCGGACGAGAATGTTATCGGAGATGTCCGGGGGACAGCAGCAGAGAGTGCTGATTGCCAGAGCGTTGATCGGAGATCCGGAACTGTTGGTGTTAGATGAGCCGCTTACAGGTATTGATAAGGAAGCGGGCGAGACACTATATTTGTTGTTGGACAAACTCAATAAAGAATATGGCATGACGATCGTTATGGTAACGCATAATAGGGAACAGGTTGCGAAGTATACGAACCGGTTCTATCATGTGACAAATGGTGGGGTACATCTGGATAAGTCGTCTGTTCTGTGTGATGAGGTGATGAAGGATAAGATGATCATTGCCAAGCCGAAACGATACAGCAGTCATGGCGGAACAGGTAAGATACATTCTGTAGAGGTGGAAAAGGAAGCACCGTATGACGCTTCTTATAAGGGAGCAAAGAAGGAGGAGAATAAGTGATGTTTGATATATTTCAGTATGCATTTATGCAAAAGGCATTCTTGGTTGGTATTCTCCTTGCGATTATTATCCCTTTGATTGGTGTAATTGTTGTATTAAAGAGACTTTCCATGATCGGAGATGCCCTGTCGCATACATCCCTTGCAGGTGTTGCGTTAGGTCTGATCCTTGGTATCAATCCGATTGTGGGAGCAGTTGTTGTCTGTATGATCGCAGCATTTAGCATTGAGGCAATCCGTAAAGCGTTACCGAAGTATGCGGAGATATCCATATCCATTATTATGTCGGTGGGAATTGGTCTTGCAAGTGTGCTGTCCGGGTTCATTGATGATGGGGCAGCATTTAACTCGTTCCTGTTTGGTAGTATTGTGGCAATTACGGACACTGAGGTCGTTATGGTTATTATTGTGACGATCATTGTTGTTGCTGTATTCCTGCTGCTCTACAAAGAATTGATGTTCATTACGTTTGATGAACCGGGAGCGGTGCTTGCAGGTGTGCCGGTAAAGAAGATCAACTTTGTGATCACGCTGCTTACTGCAATTACTGTATCCGTTGCGGCGCGTAGTGTCGGCGCATTGATGGTATCGTCACTTATGGTCATTCCGGTTGCGTGTGCCATGCAGCTTGCCAACAGTTATAAGAAGACGGTGATCTATTCCGTGTTGTTTGCACTGTTATTTACAATTGTCGGATTGTTCCTGTCGTATTATATGAATCTGAAACCGGGTGGAACGATTGTGTTGACCGGAGTGGTCGTGTTGATACCGCTTATGTTTGTAAAGAGGAAATAGGGAGGATGTGCTCCTTTGATAAAAATCATTAATGATAGTGAAGATGCAAAGGGTGAGGTCTGTGGCTGTGCAGTGAATAATGAAGGAGAACTAGTGGTTGCAGTAAATGAAGAGCGGGGAGTCGTTGCTCATATACTGAATGAGAAGGATGGTTCTTTTGTTTCAGATGTAGTGTTGGATCCCGCGGTGGTTGGGGCAACATCCGAGAGTGCATTGTGTAATGGGGATGAGAATTATGCTTATTATCTGCGCGGTTCTTCACGTCTGTATGGGTATGACAGCAAGCACTTGGAATTTATGATGGAGCAGGAAGTGTAACACTTGCATCTTATCGCCGGTTGAGGAATATAGAGGAAAATATAGATTAGGTTTGCCCGATGCGAACGTAAGATTGAGATCGTAGATGGACGGATCAAGGACGAATGAAAGCCTACAGATAATGTGCGATTGCATACAATACAAGCAAATGCACCGGGTAGAACCAGTAAAATAACATCTTTGCCTGAGGACCGCGTTTGCCGTTATAGAAGGTAATGAATACCATAGCGATCAATCCGTACAATTCAAATGCACCAAAGAAGATGTAGAGGATCAAAGCGGTTAAGATCATCCGCATCCAAGGAGTCTCTCTGGTTAGGTAGAACATACAGATTAACAGGACACCGCCAATTCCATAATCGCAGTGCACAAGATAAGACGCTGCAAAGATGAGCACAAAGGGAATCGCATAGATTTTCTTTGTGTTCATTTCTTCTAGGCAGAAAATGGATGCTAATCCGAGTGCTAGTGTAATGAATACATTCTGATGTCCCCAGTCCATAACGGTTCCGAAGAATGCCAGATCAAACGGAATCTCAGAAAGAAGGGCAAAGACGCAAAGCCGGATCAGATAATTGGTATGACTTCTTGTGTGATGAAAACCTTCTACGATCAGAAAGCAGAAGATCGGAAATGCAATTCGCCCAATGGCACGAAATGTCATATTTTCTGGAAAAAATATATATCCTACATGATCGATCACCATTGTGATAATCGCGATCATTTTCAAAGTAAAACTATCTAAAAATCCGGTCTGTTTCTGTTGCGTCAATTCAAAATCCATCAATGGAACCCTCTTTCCCTTACAAGCATGTATCGTCTACTTGTCCTATAACTTTCCTAGAGTATAGCAGACAGCATTTTATCTTGCAAGTAGAGAAACTGCAACAATATGGTAAGAAGGCAGTATAGTGAATGCTGCGTGCGTGATGTCAGAACATGAAACATTTACGAAAATAATGTGGCAATTCCTGTAGATAATTGGTATAATATAATTATCTATCGAAAATTATACAATGCCGGCTTTGGTGTATAGCGGGAGTGCGAAAGGAGAATATATAATGGCAAGAGATGAAAGGTTTAAGACAGTTTCGTTTGGTGGATATGATAAGGTTACGGTGGATTCATACATTGATGAATTGAATAAGACACATATGCAGGATATCGCAGACCTGAAGCAGACGATCAGTAAGTTAAGTGAGACCGTGAAGAGTCTGCAGCTTGTCAAGGATAGTATCAGTTCGGAATCGAATCAGGCAATTGAGAATATGCAGAAGTATAATGAGTCTTTACAGAAGGAATTGGAAAAGGCGAATCGCAAGTTAGAAGAACAGGAAGAATCTTCGAAAGGATATTCCGATAAGTTAGAGATCATTTCCAAGACGTTGGTAGAGACGAATGAGCGGTGTGATGCGATGCTCAAGGATGCAGAGGTTAAGAGTAAGAAGATGTTAGAAGAGGCAGAGGCGAGCAGTAAGGACATGCTTTTGAAAGCCAGAGAGGAAAGCGATACATTGCTTGCGAATGCCAAGAGTCAGAGTAATTACATGGTATCAGATGCGGAGAAGAAGAGTCGGAACCTGATCGAGGATTCTGAGAAGCAGAGTGCTAACATTTTGCACCGGGCAGAGGAGGAACGCGAGAAGTTGCATGTCCGGGCAGAAGAAGAGTATAAGCAGGCAATTGCAAAGAAGAATACGGAATGTCAGAAGATGGTGGAGGATGCACAGGCAGAGAAAGATAAGATTCTTGCGGAAGCAAGAGACAAGGTGGCATCGATCCGTGGTTCTATGAAGAGAGAATGTGAGAGCGTGAGCGCTTATATGGCAAGTCTGATGGAATCTGTAGAAGGTGTTGTGAAAGCATGTAATGAGACGAAAGTGATCACAGATAAGGCATTTGGGGGAATTGCAACGAAAGAGCGTCCGGCATTGACGGATGAGGAAGCACAGGAGATACCGCAGATTAAGTTTGAGGGGTAGAGAAGAGCCCTTTGGAGGAGAGGCTTATGGATATAAAACGAATTGAAAGTTTCAAAGAATTTGCCGGACATTTGGAATACCCGATGGTAATATTTGAGGCAGAGTCCGGTAAGGTATTGGAGATCAATGCTGAGGCGAAGGAATTGATCGGGGATCATGTGAAGCACATTCATATTGAGCCGGGCAGATCGCTTACCAAGCTCAATTTCTGGGAGATGCTGCATGACCGGAAGAGTCTGATGTGGCATCGGATTCGTATGGTGGCAGACAACGAGGAACATTTGGTGTGTGGGTTAGTCAATGAGGCAACCGTGAATGAACAGTTGATCTATACCGTGTTGTTTGAACGTCGTGCAGATCTGAATATTGGAAGTTTTACATTGGAGCGGATCGTGAATCATGCAGGAATTGTTGCATTCCATATGGCATGTAATGATGGAAAGTACCAGATTGAATATGTATCACGGAATATCCGCAAGTACGGATATACGAGAGGACAGTTTTATGATAATGTGATCGATGTGAAGGACATAGTGTGCCCGGAAGATTATGAGAAAGTATCGGATACGATTGCCTATGCGGCGAAGAAGCATATTGATGAGGGTGCATTGGAGTGCCGTATTTTTACGGATGAGAGAGATCTGATACCGGTCCGGTTGCAGATTCATTATATTTATAATGAAGAGGGAATGTTGACGGATTTTGAGATCCTCATGATGGATATGCGGGAGGAGCTGCAGCGTAACAGCGAGAATGCATATTTGAGTAACGCGGTTACGAAGATGAAGAGTGTCGTATTGGTTAAGTCTTATCATGCGGGAAAACGTACACTGAAGTATATTTCGCCTAATGCAGGCATGGTTGGAATGAATGTGGAGGCATTACGCAAGGGATATAAGCTGACAGAAGATTATATTCATCCGGATGACAGGGATGGTGTGATCGATTCTATCTATCAGGCAGTGGCAAACGGAGTGACCGATTACCTGCATACGTATCGCATGGTACGGGATGACGGCAGGGTGATATGGGTTGAGAATGTCGTAACGATCAACCGTGTATCAGATGGGGAAGCAGATGTGTGTTTTCTGCTTACAGATGTGACGGAACAGAAGAATATGGAGCAGGAACTTGCGGCAACAGCAGAGAATGAACTGACTGCAACAGAGATTGTGAGTAAACCGGTATTTCATAATGTGGATGCGGCACAATTAGATAAAGAGATGTTGAAGCAGTTTGAGCTGATGGCACAGACACTGAGTCAGAATGTATCGTATTATAGCGTGGTTGTGGATACGGAAGGTGCACTTGTGACAACACCAGCCGGTCCCGGTAAGGATATCGGACAGTTCTATGATCTGTTTGAACGGCCGCAGATGAAGGAGGAATTTGTCAGGTTGTCCGATAAAGCAAAGGAAGAATTGCTTCCGCAAAGTGCAAGCCTTTCTATGAATAAGATGAATGTACATATGGTTTTTGCCCCGCTGACGGTTCAGAATGAGGTTATGGCTTATTGGGTACTTACCAGCTTTGCCAAGGATGGCGATGTGGTAATAGGCTCTGTGATCGAACAGCAATGGCAGCTTGCGAATGCAATTGCAAAGTGTTTCTATGCGGAAGAGGCAGTTACTACAGAGACAAGACTTCGTAAGCTGACAGAGATCCAGTTGCACAAAGAACAGCAGGAAAGACATGTTCTTCAGGATATGATCGACATTATGGTACAGCAGGGAGAAGCCGGACTTGGTGAGATCTGTCAGAAGGCGGCGTTATATCTGAATATTTCGGACATTGGCATTTATGTCGAGAATAAAGAGACTGAAAAGGTGGAAAAATACTTCTCATGGGATCTGACAAGTGACAATCCGGCATTTTTTGATGTGATGGTAATGTCGGTTTCGGAATACAAGGTCTTGCACAATCTGTTAAAGGATGATAAAGTTGTGACGGCTGATTCTACAAGCACCAATCTGTTCTTAAGTGAATTGATAAGACAGACGGATATGGGCAATATTCTGTTTCAGGCAATTGAGGTGGCAGATGGAATAGATGGTTACGTGGTCTTTGCAGATAAGGATAAGACACATGTGTTTGACCGTAAAGACAAGCATTTTATTATGTCCGTTACGGAAATATTTGGCAATATTATATTTGGCAGGAATAAGTCTTCTAAGACGGATATTCTGAAAGAGGGCGTATTGGATGCGTATGATCATATCCGGGATGCTGTATTTGTGAAGGACAACCGGACGGGCGACGTCATTTTTGCCAATAAGGCAATGGACAAGTTGTTTGGCTATAGTGTAGTCGGAATGTCGGCTGGCGATGTGGTGAATGACAAGTTAGAGCAGTATCGTAATATGCAGGGTGTCCGGAAGCGGTTCATCACTAATAAAAAGGTCACCAAATGGCAAAGCTATTTGAAAGAGTTAGATCAGATCATGAATATTGTAGAAGTGCGGTTAGATCTTTCGGAACGTATGGATTGCAGTATTTATATCCTGAAGAAAAATAAAAAGAAATAGTATCCCTGAATCTTAAGAATTACTTGATTTTTGGCGATATATATAGGAAAGGGGCACGAACATGGCAAGTTCAGATATCGGAATTGATTTGGGTACAGCCAGTATCCTCGTATATGTGAAAGGAAAGGGCGTTGTGTTGAAGGAACCGTCTGTGGTTGCATTTGACCGGGATACGAACCGGATCAAGGCGATCGGAGAAGAGGCACGACTGATGTTAGGAAGAACGCCGGGCAATATTGTGGCGGTCAGACCGTTACGTCAGGGTGTTATTTCGGATTACCGGATCACAGAGAAGATGCTTAAGTACTTTATCCAGAAAGCGGTTGGGAAGAGCTTCTTCGGAAGACGTCCAAGAATCTCTGTCTGTGTACCAAGCGGGGTGACAGAAGTGGAGAAGAAGGCGGTAGAGGATGCAACCTATCAGGCAGGTGCAAGAGATGTGTCGATCATTGAGGAGCCGGTTGCGGCGGCAATTGGAGCAGGGATTGATATTTCAAGGCCATGCGGTAATATGATTGTTGATATTGGCGGTGGTACAGCGGATATTGCAGTTATCTCATTAGGTGGAACGGTTGTCAGCACATCAATCAAGACGGCAGGAGATGATTTTGACGAGGCAATTGTCCGGTACATGCGTAAGAAACATAATCTGCTGATCGGTGAGCGGACGGCGGAAGAGATCAAGATTAAGATCGGAACCTGTTATCGCAGACCGGAGAATCTGACATTGGATATTCGTGGCCGTAATCTGGTAACCGGACTTCCGAGAACGGTAACGGTGACGTCGGAAGAGACGGTAGAAGCTTTAGAAGAAGTAACTGAACAGATCATTGAGGCGGTACATTCCGTATTGGAGAAGACACCGCCGGAATTAGCGGCTGATATTGCAGACCGCGGTATTGTTCTGACAGGTGGTGGAGCAATGCTTCATGGTCTGGAGGAATTAATTGAGGAAGAGACCGGGATCACGACCATGACGGCGGAGGATCCAATGACATGTGTTGCGATCGGTACCGGCAAGTATATCGAGTTCCTTAGTGGAGCGATGGAAGAAGAATAGGAGTGACGAGATGGTAAGAGGTCTTTACACAGCATGGACCGGCATGGTGAATGAACAGAAACGTTTGGATGTTATATCGAACAATATGGCCAATGCAGATACCACTGGATTTAAGAAACAGGGTGTTACTTCACAGTCCTTTGATGATGAATTGGCACTTCGGATTCATGACAATAATAATTACAGTCATTTGAATTACCGGATTGGTGATATGAATCTGGGCGTGAAGATTGGTGAGACATACCATGATTTCTCTCAGGGAAGTTTAAGAGAGACCGGTAACACATATGATCTTGCACTTGGTGGAGACGGATTTTTTACCATTCAGACAACAAACAAGCAGGGACAGACCAGTACAAAGTATACCAGAGATGGTTCGTTCACTGTGAACACGGACGGTTATCTTGTTACCAAGGATGGAGATTATGTGTTGGATACGAATGGAAAGACGATCCAGATTCCGGGTGCACAGACAGCACAGAATGTGGCGATCGATCAGAAAGGCAATATTACGGTAGATGGTCAGAATGTTGCGACCCTTGGTATTGCAGGTTTTGCGAATCCACAGGCATTATTACTGTATGGTGAGAACATGTATGATGCGACGGATGCGGCAGGATTGCAGGCTTCTACGGCAACCGTGAATCAAGGGTATCTGGAGATGTCGAATACGAATGTGATCGAGGAGATGGTAGATATGATCACGATTACAAGAGCGTATGAGGCCGGACAGAAGATGATTCAGACGGTTGACTCTACATTGCAGAAGGCAACAACAGAGATTGGAAGAGTATAGGATAGGAGGACAGACGTATGATGCGTTCGTTATGGAGTGCGGCATCAGGCATGGTTGCACAGCAGACTAACTTAGATACAATATCGAATAATTTATCCAATGTGAATACAGCGGGCTATAAGAAAGATACCGTGGAATTTAAGTCCCTGCTGTATCAGAATTTACAGTCCGTTTCGACCAATAATGCAGGCGAGAATAAGCCGGTTCCGGCACAGGTCGGGCTGGGAACAAGAACGGGATCTATTACATCTGTGTTTACGCAGGGTAATATGCAGGAGACAACGAATAAGAACTATCTGGCAATAGAGGGTAATGGCTTTTTCAAAGTGCGGGATGCAGATGGCAATACCGCATATACCAGAGATGGAAGTTTTACGGTGCAGCCGGCAACAGAAGGCGGTGGAACGATCCTTTGTACATCGGAAGGATATCCGGTACTAGACCAACATGATAATGTCATCCACATTCCGGAAGGATATAAGAGTGGCGAGTATGTGGTCGACCGTGAGGGCAATCTGTTCGTTACGAATACAGATGATGTGAATATTCCAATGACAGCAGAATTCAATGGAGAAGCTTATAATCAGAAGATTGGATTGGTACAGTTTAATAATCCGTCAGGGCTTGAGAAGGCTGGCGGCAATCTGTATAATGCGACGGTGGCATCCGGTAATGCTTTGGAAGAGGGTGTAACAGAGGGGCTTGCGACCAGTCTGGTGCATCAGGGATATCTGGAGATGTCTAATGTACAGGTTGCGGATGAGATGGTCAATATGATCGTGGCACAGCGTGCGTATGAGATGAATTCGAAAGCAATTCAGGCGTCAGACGAGATGCTGCAGCAGGCGAATAATCTTAGAAGTTAAGATAGTTTGAATTGAAAAATGTCAATGTGATACATCAAGGATTTGTTGACATTTTGTGTAAATATTATATGATGTATTAGATAAGTAAAAAAATCATTGACAGTAGGGGTTGTTTTGTGGTAAATATAGTTTATGTGTAGATTGGAGGTAACTATGTCACTTACGGATATGAGCGTAACCGGATATTATAATGGTTATCAATCACGGGTTTCGAGTGCGTCTGCAGATGCATTGGAAGGCACTCTTGGCAAAGTAGGGGAAGACACTACGGAAGAAGAGCTGATGGATGCCTGTAAGGAGTTTGAGGCGTATTTTATTGAACAGGTCTACAAGGGCATGGAGAAGACAATTATGAAGGCGGATGACGACGATTCATCCGGTAGCTATATGGACTATTTTAAGGACATGCAGACACAGGAATATGCAAAGTTGGCATCAGAACAGGGGAATGGTATAGGCCTGGCAAGTCAACTCTATGAACAAATGAAACGTAACTACGGATTGTAGTGTACAGAATGAGAATGGAGGCACATATGAAAATCGAGAAGTTAACAGAGAGTGAAGAGTTAGTAATGAAGTCCATTTGGGATTGCAAGAAGGAGCCGGTGCTGTCAGATGTTGTTGACAGAGTGAATGGTTTCTATGGTAAGGATTGGAAGCCACAGACGGTTTCTACATTCCTTTCAAAGCTGGTACGTAAGGACTATTTGAAGTTACAGCGTAATGGTAAGATCTATACATACAAGATCTTAGTGCCGGAAGAGGCATATAGACGTAAGCTGTATAAGCATCACATCAGTTTCTGGAATCACAATGATATTGTTGAATTCGTACAGGAGATGCTTAATAATCAGGATCTTACAAAGGAAGATCTGGAGAAGCTTCAGTAATAATAGAGAATCACAGAGCTGCTGTTTATGGTTACATGAACGGCAGCTTTATTACTTTGTGGGCGGGTTTGCCTGATAAAGCAATAAAGCTCCGGCCAAGAATATGTCTGATCTGCTTAGAAAAGTGTAGAGTAATCAGTATGATGCTCCGTGCCAAAAGGGTTTGGAAATGGTTCAAAGAAGAAGCGGGGCGGGACGTTTAGTTCACGGCTTACATTGAATAGTAATTCTAATGAAAATGATTGGGAAACATTGGAGTTCTCAATACGACTTAAGTAGGAACGGGATATGTGGATCCTGGCTGCCAGATCTGCCTGTGTGACACCGGCACGTTTCCGGTAATAGGCAATGTGTTCGCCAAGATCTACATAGTAGTCCCTGTTTTCAAAGGATGGATAATTCGATTCATTCTCGATATTCATTGATAATCGCCTCTTTCGTATTTATAATGATATATAATTAAGTATAAGAAAAACATTTTGCAAAATACACATATGTTAACGTACAGGAAAATTATGGTAATATATACTTAACATATGTGCGGCTTGCGTATGGATTATCACGAGGAAAGAGTGGCAGAGGGCATCGGTTCGTGCTATGATAAAAGTATTAGTATGCAAAAGAGAGGTTTAAGAATGGAACGCGAAGGAATCGTTTCGAAGATCATATATAAAAATGACAACAATCAATATGTTGTGTTTGCCGTGGAGACGAGTGATGGAGATGATGAGACCTTTGTAGGTTATCTGTCCGGAATTGAAGAGGGAATGTACATATTGGCACGCGGGGAATATGTGGAACATCCGAACTACAGTATGCAGTTTAAAGTTTCGGAATATGAAGTTAAGATGCCGGATGATCTGATGAGTATGGAGAGGTATCTTGGTTCGGGGGCAATCAAGGGTGTTGGCGAGATTATGGCCAAACGCATCATTAAGAAATTTGGAATGGATACATTCCGGGTGATTGAAGAAGAACCGGAACGTTTAGCGGAGATCAAAGGAATTTCGGAGAGGAAAGCGAATGAGATCGGGGTGCAGTTTATCGAGAAACAGGCAATGAGGGAGGCGTTGATGTTTCTTTCGGAATTTGGCATTTCGCCGACGCTTGCGGTTAAGATCTTTAATGAGTATGGTCAGAAGTTATATACGATCATTAAGAAGAATCCGTATCAGATCGCAGAGGATATCAGCGGAGTTGGATTTAAAACAGCGGATGCAATTGCGGTGCGTGCCGGAATTGGGATGCAGTCGGATTTCCGTGTGCGTGCCGGGATCATTTATACGCTTAATCAGGCAACCGGGTTAGGACATATCTATCTTCCAAAGAGGCTGGTCATCAGTTGGACCAGACAACTGCTGGAAAAGAGCGGCGAGATTGATGTAGAGTCTATAGAGATACAGTTAATGAATCTGCAGGTAGAGGGAAAAGTGATCTTTCGGCAGCGGGAAGAGGAAGTGATTGTGTATGCGGCAAATTATTATAACCGGGAGCTGGATGCGGCCCGGATGCTGTTAGAGGCAAAGTCTACCGTTCGTGTGAAAGAGGATGAGATCGATCAGATCCTTGCGGATATTGAGAAGAAGAATCACATGGAATTGGATGATATGCAGAAAGAGGCGGTTCGCCAGGCAGTACAACAGGGTGTTCTGGTGGTGACCGGTGGACCGGGAACCGGTAAGACGACAACGATCAATGCAATTATTCAATATTATGAGATGGAGGATGCAGATATTCTGTTGGCAGCACCAACGGGACGTGCAGCGAAGCGAATGACAGAAGCAACCGGATATAAGGCACAGACGATTCACCGTTTGTTGGAATTGTCGAGTGGCGTTCCGGAAGAGGGGAGTGCAACCGGTAATGCCGGAATCCGCTTTGAGAGGAATGCATCCAATCCGCTGGAAGCAGATGTGATCATCATAGATGAGATGTCGATGGTAGACCTGTTTTTGATGCACTCATTATTATCGGCAATTATGCCGGGAACACATTTGATTCTGGTAGGTGATGAGAATCAGCTACCGTCGGTAGGAGCGGGTAATGTGCTAAAGGATATTATACGTTCCGGCTGTATTCCGGTTGTTGCGTTAGAACGGATCTTCCGCCAGGAGGAAGGAAGCAGTATTGTAGAGAATGCGCATAAGATCAACAAGGGTCTGCCGATTCAATTAGATAATAAAAGTAAGGATTTCTTCTATCTTCCACGTACGAATACAAAAGATATTATGAAAGAACTGGGATTGCTGCTGACTCGTAAATTACCGGGTTATGTAGGTTGTGATGGCAGGGAGATACAGGTCCTTACCCCGATGCGTAACGGAGAACTGGGAGTAGAGAATCTGAATAAGGAATTGCAGCAGGTGCTCAATCCGGCAAATGCAGGAAAGAAAGAGAAGGAATGCAACAATGGTACCGTATTCCGTGAAGGGGATAAGGTGATGCAGATCCGCAATAACTATAAGCTGGAGTGGGCGGTATACAGTGGAAAAGGAAGGTTCAAAGAAGAAGAAGGAGTTGGCGTTTTTAACGGGGATATGGGTGTGATCCGGGAGATTGATGATTACAATGAAGAGGTGGTTGTCATATTTGATGACGATAAGGAAGTGCGGTATCCCTACAACCTGTTGGATGAATTAGAGTTGTCCTATGCGATCACGATTCACAAGTCGCAGGGAAGTGAGTATCCGGCAGTCGTGTTACCGCTGCTTAGCGGACCGAGAGTGCTGCTGAACCGTAACCTGCTCTATACTGCGGTTACCCGGGCAAGACAATGTGTTGTTATTGTGGGCAATGGTTATCTGGTAGAGAATATGATACAGAATAACGATGAACAGAGACGATATTCTTCTTTGGATCTGCGGCTTTGCGAATTGCACGAAGAAGGATTTTGACAGGAGGTTATGGATTGGGGTATTGGTTAGATCTGCTATATCCGGTTCGATGTCCGCTCTGCAAAGAGGTACGTCCCTACGGAGAGGATATGGTCTGTCCGGAGTGTGGAAAGACGTTAGCCTGGGTGGAAGAACCGGTCTGCCTGAAATGCGGAAAAGGTGTAGAACACGAAGAAGATGAATATTGCGAGGATTGTCTTCGGATACCAAAGTCTTATCAGCAGGGCTTTCCTGCATTCTGGTATACCGGCAATGTTAAGGCATCGTTGTATGATTTCAAATATAAGAATCAGAGAAATTATGCAAAGTTCTATAGTCGGAGTATTTACAGACGGCATGGAATGCAATTGCAGAAGTTGGGAATATCGGGTATTGTGCCGGTGCCGGTTCATCCGCATAAGAAACGGGTGCGAGGATATAATCAGGCGGAGATCCTGGCGAACGAGTTGGGGAAGAAGCTTGGAATACCGGTGTATCCGGATTATCTGGAGCGGATCATAGATACGAATCCGCAGAAGGAATTAAATGATAAAGCGCGAATGAAAAACCTAAAAAATGCTTTTAAAATAGGAAGAAATAAGATAAAATTAAAGAGAGTGCTGGTAGTGGATGACATATACACCAGCGGAGCAACGATAGAGGCCTGTGCTAAGGTATTGATTGCAGATGGTACAGAACGTGTGTATTACACAAGTGTGGCAATCGGCAGAGGTTTTTCTTCATAATAATGAACAAAAAGGAGTGGGAACATGGAAGTTAGAACATGCAGACAATGTAAGAGATTATTTAATTATTTAAGTGGACCGTCTATCTGTCCGGGATGTAAGGCGAAGTTAGAAGAGAAGTTTCAGGAAGTGAAAGAATATATCCGTGAGAATCCAACACATGGAATTACAGAGGTTGCTGAGGCAACAGGAGTATCATCGAATCAGATCCGCCGATGGATTCGGGAAGAAAGACTTTCCTTTTCGGAAGAATCGGGTGTTGGCTTGGACTGTGAGAGTTGTGGTGCGATGATCCGTTCCGGTCGTCTTTGTCAGAAGTGTAAGGACAAGCTTCTTGGAAAAGTTGACAGTCTGTACGGTTCGGAGGAGTCGGTCGTTGTGAAGAAACAGCGGGAAGCAGCAAGAATGAGATTCTTAGACAAGTAACAAAGAAGATATGATTGGATCGTTATACACCATGATGCAGAGTTTGATGACGTGACCACAAGGATTATGGAAAGAGATGAATTATGTGAATTTTTTATCAGATTGATATAATGTTTTCCGGAAATAGTCCGATATAATTAGTGAATCCAATGATGAGATTGGAATATTATATTGGCCGCGGATGGGTCATCCGGGACAATGGAAAGAAGGTGTAACGATGCGAATTGGTGCATATAATCAGATTGCTCAGGTGTATGGCAATCAACCGGTTAAGAAGGGCTACAACACCAATGGAGTCAGCACTGCAGCAACCATGGATCAGATTTCATTTTCTTCTGTGGGAAGAGATATGCAGATTGCAAAGACAGCACTTAAGGAAGTTCCCGATGTGAGACAGGACAGGGTAAGTGCATTGAAAGCAAGCATCGCCAATGGGACCTATCAGGTAAGTGCAGAGGACTTCGCAGATAAGTTGTTAGCTGCATATGACGAGAAGTCTATCTGATCCTGGAAGCATATGCTTTCAGGACAGGTAGGACTGACAGATGTAAGGAGAGTTCGATGGCGAGCTTAATTGAGAATTTAATTATGACTTTAGAGCAGGAATCGGAATTGTATGATCTGCTCACGAAAGAGTCTATGGATAAGACAGCGGTAATTGTCTCTAATGATCTGAACCGTCTTTCGGAAGCCAATGAGAGAGAACAGAGAATTGTAGATGACATTACAGCGGTGTCACATAAGAGGAATCAGGCACTTCAAGAGATTGCGACGGTATTAGGCAAGGATGCGAACACGATTACTGTTTCGGAAGTCATTCAGTTGATGGCGAAACAGCCGGAGTTTCAGCATCCTTTAATTGTGATTAGGGAGAAGTTGTTAAGACAGACAGAAGTGCTTAGGCAGGTGAATATTCATAACCAGAGTTTGTTGAAAGAATCTTTGGAGATGACGGAATATTCGATCAATCTGATTCAATCCATGAATCAGGCGCCGGAGACGGCCAATTATAACAAAGGGAATTATAGTGGTGCAACGCTTGGAGGGAATTATTCATCCTTTGACGCGAAGCAGTAATTGTATGATAGGAAAGAGGGACATATATGTCTGGTACAATGGGTAATTTTTATGTAGGCGTATCGGGAATGCAATCCGGACAGTATGCGCTGAATACAACTGCACATAATATAACGAATGCGGGAATCACAGGTTATACCAGGCAGCAGGTTCTTCTTACAGATATGACGTATACGAATCTCGGTAATACGGCAATCGGTAAGAACCAGGCAGGACTCGGAACGCGGATTATAGATGTCAGGCATATCCGGGATAACCTGATCGATAAGAAATACCGTACGGAAGTGGGACGAGAGCAGTTCTATCAGACAAAGTATGACGTAGTGGCAGAAGTTCAGAATTATTTTGGTGAGTTGGAGAGCAGTGATTTCCGTACATACATGCAGAATTTGTGGTCTGCGGCAGAGGAATTACAGAAAGAACCGAATAGTATTGTAACAAGAAGTTCTTATATTGCCAGAGCGGTTGCTTTTGTCGATCAGGCGAATAAGATCTATTCCCAGTTGACAACTTATCAGAAGAACCTGAATACGGAGATTCAGGATCAGGTTGATCGGATCAACCAGATCGCAGATACCATTTATGATCTGAATGGCAAGATCGGAAAAGTAGAAGCAACAGGAATTGAAAGTGCGAATGATTACAGAGATCAGAGGGACAGTTTGTTAGATGAACTTAGCGGTATCATCTCCATCAGCTATCGGGAGATGGAGGATGGACAGGTAGAGGTATATGCGGAGAACCGCTGTCTGGTCAGTATGGATCGTACCTATAAGCTGGATACCAAGGAAGTAAGTGATTCGTGTGATTATTATGTTCCGGTCTGGAAAGATGATCAGACGAATGTATTCAATCTGACACGCGTACCGAATGCGGATACAGGAACGGATGTAGGTTCCTTGAAAGGAATCATTATGTCACGTGGTGACTGGGTAGCAAAGTATACGGATGTGCCGCAGGCACCGGAAGCACCGGTTCGTCCTGTACGTGCTGATTATAAGACAGATGCAGATTATAATCAGGCAATGGCTGATTATCAGACGGATTATCAGCAATACCAGACGGATTATCAGCAGTTTGTGAAGGACAGAGACTACTACAATACATATCTTGAGCCGTATACGGTGAATAACATTATGGCACAGTTTGACCAGTTGATTCATGGTGTAGTGACAAAGATCAATGATATTCTGTGTCCGAACAAAGAGATTACATTAGCGGACGGCAGTACGATCCATGTGCTGGATGAAGAAAAAGCCGGATATGGAATGGGTGATAAGAACAGTGTGCAGGGAACGGAGCTGTTCATCCGTAACAATATGCCACGTTATACGGAACAGACGGTGACTCTGGCAGACGGGACCAAACAGACGGTTAAGGTATATAATGAAGAGAGGGAGAATGACTATATCTCTTTATATACACTTGGTAATATTCAGGTCAATGATGACCTGACCAAGAATCCAAGTCTGTTGCCATTATCGAATCTTCAGAAAGAAGAATTACAGGATGTGGCAAATCAGTTGATCACCATGTGGGAAGATGATTTTGCAAGTCTTGGACCGAACAGTCTGGTGACAAATAATTTTATGGGTTATTACAAAGAGTTCATTGCTGACTTTGCCAATAAAGGATATACCTACAATGGAATTGCGGAATCGCAGACCAAGGCGGTTCAGGAGGCGGATAACCAGAGACAGACCGTGGCAGGGGTTTCAACAGACGAGGAGCTTAGCAACCTGATCAAATATCAGCAGGGATACAATGCGTCTTCGAGATACTTCAGCGTGGTATCTGAGATGGTGGAACACCTGATCAGTAAATTGGGATAGAAGTAAGAAGGGAATGAGAATATGCCATCTACATTTTTAGGGTTGAATACCGGTTTATCGGGGCTTAACTACCAACAGGCGAATCTGAATACAGCAGCTCACAACATATCCAATGCGGATGTGAAGGGATATTCCAGACAGACTGTGCTGGCACAGGCAGCCGATGCCCTTCGGGTGAATAATGCATATGGAATGATGGGTACCGGTGTCAAAGCAACCGGCATCACACAATTACGTAATATATATTATGATACAAAGTATCATTCTGCACAGTCGCAGTATGCCGAGTACAATGGGGTGAAGGAACAGCTGACACAATTGCAGTCGTATCTTAACGAGATGCAGTCGGAGACCGGTTATACCAAGCTTCTTAGTAAGTTAAGTGGAGCATTGCAGGACTTGGCATCCAGTCCTTCTGATGCAACTTACCGGACGCAGTTCATCCAGTCAGCACAGAACTTTACGGATCTGATCAAGGAGACAGCAACGAACTATCGTAAGACGCAGCAGGACATTAATAATGAGGTTGCGATCCATGTGGATACGATCAATTCGATTGCGTCCCAGATCTATACTCTGAATCAGCAGATTATGAATATTGAAACACGCGGTGGTAATGCGAATGATCTGAGAGATCAGCGCGAGAATCTGGTAGACAGCCTTTCTGAGCTGGTTAATGTTACGGTGACGGAGACTCCGATCACATATGGTTTTGGCGAGAATGCAATTGAATCCGGTGCAAGCCGGTATGAAGTCCGGATCGGAAGTACGGTATTGGTAGATGAGATGGAATGCAAGCAGTTGAAGGTTGTCGCCCGGCAGGAGAAGATCAATCAGAATGATATCGATGGATTATATGATGTATATTGGGAAGGCCTGAATAATACGATCGGTGAGCAGTTTAATTTCAATAGCGAGAATATAACCGGGCGGTTGAAAGGACTGTTGCAGGTAAGGGATGGAAATAATGCGAATCCGTTTGCAGGTACGATCACGAGCATGGCAATGGGAACCGGTAATGGTTCAACGGCAACCGTCAAGTTGGATAATGCTATTTCTGTGGATAAGCTGAATCTGCCGGATTCCGGTATTATTACATTGAATTGTAAGGAATATTATTATGATAGCTGGGAGGCAACAAAGGATGCGAATGGTAATCTGACCAGTTTTATCTTCAAGAATCTGACGGTAGAGGATGAGACCGGAAAGCGGGTTCCGGCAACATTTGATGTGGGTCTGGATGTTGGCAAAGAAGCAAGTATGGGAGACCGGGTTGACTGCAAGGGAATTCCGTATTATATGACACAGTTGAATGAGTTTGCAAGAACGTTGTCTAAATATATGAATGACATTTTTACAACCGGAGCTGATGCGAACGGAGATGCCGGAATGGATTTCTTTACAGCACCGGATATTGAAGGCAATGATTACGTTCTGACGGGAAATGCTAATGCAGGATCATTGTCTTCTGTGGATTCAAGTTATTACCGGATCACGGCACTTAACTGGGGAATCAATCAGGATATATTGAAGGATGAATCGAAACTGGTTGTATCCTATAAGGAGGATATTGAGCAGGGCAACAAGGATGCGAAAGGAGTGTTGGAGAAGATCATAGCAGGTATGGATGACCGCAGTATGTTCTCGCAGGGAACGGTTGCACAGTTCTTACAGGCGATCACGACTTCGCAGGCAGTTGACATTTCCAAATATACTGCATTTTCTAAGAATATGAATGAGGTAGCGACCGTGATCGATAACCAGAGAAAGTCTGTGTCTTCGGTAGATACCAATGAAGAAGCGAGCAGTCTGGTCATTTATCAGAATGGATATGACTTAGCGAGCAAGGTGATCTCTATTATGAACGAAGTGTATGACAAGCTCATCAATCAGACCGGTGTGTAAGCTCTGTGTAATATCCGGAATGGCATATTTGTAATGGGACATTGTGACATATTGTTAGGGAGTATATTAACGGATGCACCCTTATGAAAGGAAAATTCCATATTACATCTTGAATGTCAGACAGATTGATACGATATATGATATAGAGGTGTCTAAAGGATGAGACATCAGTAAGTGAGGTTAATGGAAGAACCGGACAGGAGAGAGACGATGAGAGTTACGAATCAGATGGTAACGGCAGGTTCGCTGCGTAACATGCAGAAGTCAATGCAGCGTGTCAGCGATCTGAACCAGCAGGTTACAACCGGTAAGAAGATATCAGCACCATCCGAGGATCCGGTCATTGCGATCCGCGCATTGAAGCTTCGGACGACCTGTGATCAGTTGGATCAATATAAGAATAAGAATATTAAGGATGCCATGTCGTGGGTGGATACGACGCAATCCTCTGTGCAGAATGTGTATGATCGTCTGCAGGATGTATATTATTATTGTGAACAGGGTGCGAGTGATACTTTCCAGACGAAGGATCGTCAGACGATCATTGATGAACTGAATGCGTTAAAGGATGCTATCTATAAGGAAGGTGGCACAACTTATGCGGGACGATATCTGTTTTCAGGATATAAGACAGAGACGAATCTGGTATTTCAGGATGACGCAGCAAAGGAAGGACTTTCTTATAATATTACAGAAGATATTTCCCCGGATTCGATCACGGGCAAGAATGTGGTATTAGACGGAGTGAAGCCGGAAGATCTGGATAGTATTCTGGCAGGTACGAAGACATATCAGCAGCCGGTATCAGCAAGTGTGTATAAGCTTCGCCTGGCATATAGTAGTCTGGATAATGGAACACCAAGTGTTACGGTAACGGACGTGAATGGCAATCAGACAGATCTGATCGGACAGGCGGGTGCGAACTTTACAGTCAAACAGGTTGCAGACAGTGATACCTATTATGAGGTTGATCCGGACGGCATCAATTATATTCCGGAGACCGGTGAGATCATTATGGGTGAGAATGTATATAATCAGATCAAGACAGCATCGAATATTTCTGTGAACTATGATAAGTCGAAGTTTGCGGTTGGAGATCTCCGTCCGGAGATGTATTTTAACTGTATCCAGCATAAGACATTGGCAGATGGCACGGTGCAGAATACGGATTACACCGTGGATAAAGCAGGACAGCCGATCAAGTATGAGGTGAATTTCAACCAGTATATTACCGTGAATGCAGAAGGCAAGGACTTTATTAAGCATGATATGGGGAATAAGATTGAAGATCTTGCTAATGCGGTACAGGATGTACTGGATATTGAGAATACGATCAAGAAGTTGAAGGGCATGCTGGAGGACCCGCAATATAAGAATGATAAGGATGCAGTTGGACAGATCAATCAGATGTTAGAGGGTGCAGATGTAGAGCTGGCGCTTAAGAAAGAGAATATGCAGAAGCTGTTTGGTAACAATATGACTAACTTTCAGAACTTCATGGAAGATGTAAGCTCAGTGCAGGCAGTGGTCGGAACGACTTATTCGAAGCTGGAATTGATCGAGACCCGTGTTACGGAGCAATTGGCAGATTTTAAGGAGCTGAAGTCATCGAATGAAGATGTGGAGACGGAAGAAGCAGCCATCGAGATGTATCAGGCAGAATTAGTATACGAATCCTCTCTTGCAACAACAGCAAGTGTGATTCAGAAGACACTGTTGGATTATCTATAGAATGAAAGGGGATATACCATGAGAGTACAGACAAAGTTTTTTGGGGAAGTGGAATTAGATGATAATAAGATCTTAGAATTTCCGAATGGAATTATCGGATTTGAGGATTTTAAGAAGTTTGCGATCATATATGATGTAGAAGATGATCGGGAGACGAAGATCAGTTGGCTGCAGTCATTGGAGGAGCCGGTTCTGGCATTGCCGATTGTGGATCCTCTTGCCATTGTGCCGGATTATGCACCGATGATCGAGGACGAATTATTGAAACCGCTTGGTAACCCGGCAGATGAGGATTTATTATTTTTATTGGTTATGACAGTTCCTTCTGATATGAAGAAGGTGACAGCGAATATGAAAGCACCTGTTATTATCAATACGAAAACCTGTACAGGAGTGCAGTTGATCGTAGACAATGCGGATTATCCGGTGAAGTATAATGTATATGACGCCGTGCAGAAGATGAAAGAAAAGGCGGGTGAATAATATGTTAGCATTATCGAGAAAAGCCAATGAGTCTATTATGATCGGAAATGATATCGAGATCACGATATTAGAAGTAAAAGGAGAACAGGTCAAGATCGGAATTAATGCACCAAAGTCCGTGCCTGTATATCGCGAAGAGGTGTATGAGCAGATCCGTGAATCAAACAAAGAAGCTGCATCCGATGTGGTACAGGAGAATCTGAAGAATCTGTTCAAGATGTAGAGAAGCTGCGGGCAAATGATATTTTGCCCGCTTTGTTGTAAATTATTTCAAAAAGGTATAATATAGATGTGTGAGCAAACCGATATAAGTATTGAAGTATAATAATACGCAGGCAGTTTGCCTGCCGGATAAGATTTCACACGGAGGTGGAGATTATGGCAATTGATGCAATTAGTAGTAATATCGTAACACAGCAGATGCCTAAGACGGAGAAGACTGCACCTGTAGAGAAGATTGAAGTAACAGAGCAGGGACAGCAGCAGGCTCAGATTCAGGGGTATCAGCCGGTAGTGGGAACACAGGGAAGTGAGAACCGTACAGGTAAGGATTCGGAGAGAGAACGGGAAGAACAGTCGGATGTGAAGGCACTTCAGGAGGTGTCGGAAGAGAAGGTTAAGAGTGCAATTGCAGATATTAATAAAAGAATTGCTCCAACATCGACAACATTACAATTCGCATATCATGAAAAGACACACCGTATCTCTATTACGGTGAAGGATAAAGAGACGAATAAGGTGATTCGTGAGATCCCGCCGGAGAAGACGTTGGATATGATCGCCAAGTCATTAGAGCTTGCGGGGCTGCTGGTAGATGAGAAGAGATAGGAGGAGTTAATATGGCAGGAGTTAGAATGACAGGACTTGCGTCTGGTTTGGATACAGAAAGCCTTGTGAAACAGTTGTCAGATGCATATCAGATGAAGGTTGATAATGCACAGAAGAAACAGACTAAGGCAGAGTGGAAAAAGGAAGCCTGGGCTTCTTTGAATACAAAACTAATGAATTTCTATAAGGGTGCACTGAATACATTTAAGAGTGTAGGCACTTATAATTCCAAGTCGGTGAATGGCAGCTTGTCAGGATTGAATATTACGGCGAATGCCAAGTCGGCCAATGGTAATCATAAGGTTCAGGTTATGAGTACAGCAAGTGCACAGATGTGGACCGGCCATCGAATCAATAAGGATACGATTACGGCAACTTCTTATAAAGGAGCTACAGATAGCAGTGCCAAGATAGCAGATCTATATGACAGCAATGGCTATTCTGTTCTTAACAAGATTAATGGATCCTCCTTTTTGGTTGGACATGGAGATCAGAGTACAGAAGTAACGATTCAGATCGATGAGAATACAACAGTAGATGAGATGTTGACATCTGTGAATGGACAGATGAGCGGAACCGGTCTCCGGGCAACATTTGAACAAGGTGCTTTGAAGTTTGAGAACATATCGGCTGTGGCTTCAATGGACGCAGATGGCAAGACAACATATGCAGATGGATATGCTGTTACGATCAATGCCAAGGATCAAGCGAGTGCAGATGCGTTAGGGATGCATTATGACCAGGATGGTAAGGGAACTACTGTTGCTCCGTTAAGTAATGACAATGATAAGAATTCTGTGAATACATCTACTGTATTGTATGAAAAAGTACAGACGGCAGATGCAACAGTAACAGGAACGACTAAGTTAGTGGATTTTGGGATTGCAGAAGGAACGGTTATCAAAGTGAATGGAAAAGAGTTGAGTATTGATCGTACTTCAACTTTAAACAGTCTGGCAACTGCAATGGCGGGAACCGGGATCAACGCTAATTATGATGCAAGTCAGGGAAGGTTCTACTTGAGTTCAATGGCTACCGGTAAAGATAACGCATTTGAAGTAGATGCAGATGCAGACACACTTGCTAAGCTAGGCCTTGACTTACAGGATGGTGAAGCCGGTAAGATTGCAGCAACGGATGCAAAAGTGATCTACAATGGTGTCAGTTATGAACAGGCTTCGAATACATTCAACATTAACGGATTGACGATTGAGGCAATCCAGCCGGGTGAGGCTCAGAACTTTACGGTATCATCCGATGTGGACGGGATCTATGATAAAGTTAAGAGCTTTATAAAAGAATATAACAGCTTGATTACAGAGATGAATACCTTATATAATGCAGAGAGTTCTAGAGGCTATGAACCGCTTACTTCGGATGAGAAAGAAGCGATGAATGATGAGGATATTAAGAATTGGGAGTCGAAGATCAAAAATTCCTTGCTGCGCAGAGATAGCACAATCAGTTCGTTGCTTACGAATATGAGAACTATTTTGAATAAGTCGGTCGAAGTGACGGGAACAGATGGATCCACTAAGAGATATGCATTATCGTCCTTTGGAATTGTAACCGGAGAATATTCAGAGAAAGGGCAGTTACATATTAACGGTGATGCAGATGATGCCAGCTATTCCAGTAAGGAAGATGAACTGAAGGCAGCAATTGCAGAAAATCCGGATGCACTGGTGAAGACGCTGACTGGTCTGGGTACAGAGATATATGAATATATGCAGAAGGCAATGAAGAAGACGGATACGAGTAGTGCATTGACATTCTATGATGATGTAACCATGGATAAAGACATTAAGAATTATAAGCAGGATGTGAAAGATCTCAAGGAGAAAGTGACGGCAGAAGAAGACAAATATTATAAACAGTTCTCAGCTATGGAGACTGCAATGGCGAAGTTGCAGTCGCAGCAGACGTATATTTCCCAATTGTTTGGAAGTTCGTCTTGAGAATGAAAGTGCATATTATAATAGATATCATTTAGACGCAGATTCTGCTATAATGATTAGATAGGAGTACATGAGAACAAGGAGAATACAATATGGCAGGTAATCCATATGCGAAATATACAAATAATAAAGTATTGACGGCTTCGCCCGCAGAATTGACATTGATGCTATATGAAGGTGCAATTAAGTTCTGCAACTTAGCGAAGATTGATTTAGAGAAGCAGGAATACGGTGATGCAATTCATCATGTGCAGCGTGCAAGGAATATTATAGTAGAGCTGCAGTCTACATTAGATTTCAAATATCCGGTAGCAAAAGATTTTGATCTGATCTATACATATATATTCCAGCTTATGGTTCAATGCAATCAGAACCGTGATATGGATGCACTTGAGGAGATATTGAATCAATTACGAGAATTGAGGGATGTGTGGAAGCAGATTATCAAGCAGTCAGGCATGACCGGGAAACTGTGATATTGGTCAGGAGAGTGTTATGGAAGCGAAAGATGAATATGTTCAGATTCTTGTGAATACATTAGAGAAGCAGAATGAGGTATTGCGACAGGTGATGTGTATTACAGAACGGCAGGCAGAGATTGCTGGTCGCGAGCCGTTTGATGAAGAGTTGTTGAATGAGACGTTGGAGCAGAAAGAGCTTCTGATTGCAAAGCTGAATCAGTTAGACGATGGTTTTGCAACTGTGTTTGGAAGAGTTCGGGTAGAGATTAATGAGAATCGGGAACGATACGCAGTACAGTTGAAAAACATACAGGAATTGATTCGTGAAAGTACAGATATAGGGAATGCATTAAGAGTATTAGAACAGCGTAATTATGACCGTTTGGTAGGATGCTTTGCCGGAAAGAAAAGGGAATATGAGGGACGACAGACGGCAGCAGATGTAGCCTCAAGGTATCACAAGGCGATGTATCGTTTCGCAGATGGCAGTTCGAGATACTTCAATGAGAAGAATTAAATTTTTTCAAAATTAGTGTTAAGTAATTGAAAAACAAACCGATATATAAAATGTAAGGTAGTTAAGGTAATAACTCTTCGGAGATATTATATATTTTCTATTAATGGCCGGAGATACGGCTAGTACATGTAGCAAGGATGCTACAGTATATTCAAGGAGGAATTTATTATGGTAGTACAACACAACATGCAGGCAGCAAATGCAAACAGAATGCTGGGAATGAATGTTAAGGCAACAGCAAAGTCTACAGAGAAGTTATCTTCTGGTTACAAAGTTAACCGTGCAGCAGATGATGCAGCAGGACTTTCAATTTCTGAGAAGATGCGTAATCAGATCAGAGGTATTAATCAGGCAGTAAGCAACTCTGAGGATGGTCAGTACTTGATCCAGACGGCTGAAGGTAACTTGAATGAGATCCATTCAATCTTACAGCGTATGGGTGAGTTAGCAACCAAGGGTGCCAACGAAGTAAATGCTACTGACGACCGTAAGGCAATTGCAGATGAGTTGAAGCAGTTGACAGAAGAGATCGACAGCATTTCATCTAAGGCTCAGTTCAATGGAAAGTACCTTTTAAGTAAAGAGAAGAATCCGGATATTGATCAGGGAATTCAGCTTCAGGTTGGTGCAAATGCAGGTGAGACTATGACAGTTGGTCTTCAGAAGATTAATTCATCTGCATTAAAGTTGACTGATTTGAAAGCAGCAACAACGGCTGGTACAGGAAAGTATTCTTTAGGTACTAGAGGAGGTACAGACAATTATAAGGCTTTGATGACAACTGTAACAAATGCAGTAAAGACTGTATCTGACACACGTTCACAGTTGGGTGCTATCCAGAATCGTTTGGATTACACAATCAACAACTTGAATAACTATTCAGAGAACTTAACATCATCTGAGTCTAATATCCGTGATACAGATATGGCAACAGAGATGGTTAACTACTCTAAGAATAATATTCTTCAGCAGGCTGCACAGTCAATGCTTGCACAAGCTAACCAGTCTAACCAGGGTGTATTATCATTACTTCAGTAATCTGAGTAATCGGTTATTGGAAAGGAAGCTGATCCGAAAGGGTCAGCTTTTTTTCTGCAATTTTTTAAAAAAATATAAATATGCTATTAAGATTTTTGTGTTGTGGTCGATATACATAGTGTAAGGAACAGCAAATGGATTTGAGTTCTGATAGAGATAATAATATAAAATTAAGAAAGAATGGATTCGATGCAAAGGGAATTGAATCTCAAGGAGGAATGAATTATGGTAGTACAGCACAATATGCAGGCAGCAAATGCAAACAGAATGTTAGGAATGAATGTTAAGGCAACAACAAAGTCAACTGAGAAGTTGTCTTCTGGTTACAAAGTTAATCGTGCAGCAGATGATGCAGCAGGACTTTCAATTTCTGAGAAGATGCGTAATCAGATTAGAGGTATTAATCAGGCAGTAAGTAATTCTGAGGATGGTCAGTATTTGATCCAGACTGCTGAGGGCAATTTGAATGAGATCCATTCAATCTTACAGCGTATGGGTGAGTTAGCAACCAAGGGTGCCAACGAAGTGAATGCTACTGATGACCGTAAGGCAATTGCAGATGAGTTGAAGCAGTTGACGGAAGAGATCGACAGTATTTCGTCTAAGGCTCAGTTCAATGGAAAGTATCTTTTGAGTAAAGAGAAGAATCCGGACATTGATCAGGGAATTCAGCTTCAGGTTGGTGCAAATGCAGGTGAGACCATGACGGTACAGTTACGGAAGATTAATTCATCCTCTTTGAAATTAACAGATGTTAAAGGTGCAACAGACAAAGGTGCAGGTAAGTATTCATTAGGCAGCAGAACGGGTACAGATAATTATAAGGCCTTGATGACAACTGTAACAGATGCAGTAAAGACTGTATCTGACACACGTTCACAGTTGGGTGCTATCCAGAATCGTTTGGATTATACAATTAATAACTTAGAGAACTATTCAGAGAACTTAACATCATCTGAGTCTAATATCCGTGATACAGATATGGCAACAGAGATGGTTAACTATTCTAAGAATAATATTCTTCAGCAGGCTGCACAGTCAATGCTTGCACAGGCTAACCAGTCTACTCAGGGTGTTTTGAATTTGTTGCAGTAATTTATTAAAGCAGTATATGAAAGCTGTCGCTTGGCGGATATGTCTAAAGTGGCAGCTTTTCTTTTGTTAAGAAGAGAACTCTTGCAGGAGGAATGAATTGTGGAGAAGATAAGAGAAGCGATTTTAGTTATAATTGAAAAATTGAGACATGGCAGTGTGGAGGATGCATATCATGTGCTGTCGCATACTATTCCAGCCTTGGGGGGGATGATAGAGCAGCTGGATTGTGATGAGCAATCCAAGTGGATCAATTATCTAGAGCAGGTGATGACTGCCATGCAAAAGCAAGATGTAGAAATGCTGATTGCATATATAGAGCAATATATATTAGTAGGAATAGATGAAATTATATTATTGACTGGAAATGTAAGTGATGCAAAGGAATTTGTTAAGCCATACCAAGATATTCAAGCTGAAGGGGGAGTATTCTTTGTATATGGGTTAGGGAATGGAATGTATGTCAGAGAATTGGAAAAAATTGCCGATGAAAAGGGAATGACAATAATTGTTTTTGAACCTATGGAATATGTGATCTTTAGTCATTATCAGAAATTATTGGTGGAACAATTTTTTAGTGATCATAATGAGTGTATTCTTGTTGCAGATGGATTGTGTACTAATGAAGACAAAGGTATATATGCGTTGAATCAATTTGCAGATCTTTTGAATCAAATTATTCAGTATTCAAATCGCAAGAAGTTATTTCAAGTAGTGATGCCGGGGTATCAGTTGGTTTGCGGAAAGGATTATAAAATTTATAGTGAACTGTTGCAGTTTCGATTGACGCAAATTGAGATGACGGTTAATAATAATGCATGCTATGGGAAGCTGGCAATTCGAAATGCACGTCATATATTAGATTATTTGCCGACGAGCTGTAGCATATATTCTATGAAAAATCAATTTTGCCAGGAAATATCAGCGGTAGTTGTATCAGCGGGGCCGTCCCTTGAGAAGAATGGAAAGCTGCTAAAAAGAGCTAAGAATAAAGCGTTAATTGTATGTGTGGATAGTGCGATTTCTTATTTGTTGGAATTGAATATTCTTCCGGATGTCATTGTGACGATGGATCCGAGAAAGCCGATAGAATTGTTTGATAATAGTAAAATAAAAGGAATTCCGATGATAATAGCAACGGATGCTAATGCCAATATTATTGAAAAAGTTTGTCCGGAGAAATTGATCATCGCACATTCACAAGATCCATATATATGTCATGCTTTTGAGAATGTGGGAAAACCAATAGAGAATATTGAAACAGGGGGAAGCGTTTCTATATTTGCAGTTAATATGTGTAAATATATTGGGATTCGCAATGTTATCATGATCGGGCAGGATTTGGCATTTTCTCGAAAGAAAATGTATGCAGGTAAGGATGCACTTAATATAAATGAAGATAATTATATTGAGGTAGATGGTTTTGATGGAGAAAAAGTATATACGACACCGGATTATAATCATTATAGAATATGGTATGAAAAATATATAAGAGAACATGGTGCGGACTTTCTAGTAAATGCGACAGAAGGAGGGGCATTAATTAGAGGATGTACAACAATGGATTTTGACAGTGCAATTAATATGTATATGGATAACGAATATGATATAAAGACGGCATTGTATTTAGTGCCGAATGCGTTTGAACCAGATGAACAGAATGTGTTAAGAAAGCAGATAGCTGCAAAAGATGAGATTTTTGAAAAACTACTAAAATCATTCGAACAAGGAAAAAAGTTGGCGGAACAAGGAATTCGATTGTCAATGCAAGGTTCAGGGAATCATTTGAATCAATATAATAAGATAAATGTACAAATGAGTAAAATATTAGAAAACTGTGACAAGTGTGATGAAATGTATCAGGTTCGCTGGGGAGTGGAAACGCAGCGCAACGAGATAGATCTATTGGCTGATGTATACTCGAAGAATAAGTATGGAACAACAGTAAGAGAACAATATCAAAAAATGAAAGACTTTTTTGATTGTATGTTGAAATCAGCCAAAATGATCAAGGAGTTATATGAGGAAAAGAGATAATAATTCCTCAGCTCTTTGCAGATCTTCATAGGAATCAATATCAATGGAATATTGTTCGTCCATATAGTAAGGAAGATGGTTGTCATTAAGGCTTGTGTCGGCATTGAAATGATCATTGATCCGGTTGATATAGATGGAACCGTTGACACGGTATACATCTGGGAAATCCTGACGGCGGACGGTACTAGACATGGGAAGAAGGGACTGTAAGGTTCCTTCTTTTGTTATAGTACGCATCAGAATCGGATGTTCTGAGACAGGACATACACTGACTAAAGAATCCTCTTCCGGATGGCTGATGAGGGATTCGATGGCAGCGTCGATCCATTCTGGTTTGCGGATTGGCTGGGTTGGCTGCAGAAGAACGACATAGTCGTAGGTCTCGCCTACGTCAGCGAGCTTGTGTATGGCATGCAGCATACTGTCGATCGTCTTAGAGGTATCGGTTGCGTACTCTGCAGGGCGCAGAAAAGGAACCTTTGCGCCGTAGGATACTGCAACATCCTTAATCTGCGGAGAGTCTGTAGACACGATTACAGAATCGATATACTGGCTACCTAGACCAGCGAGAATAGAATAGGCGAGTAATGGCTTGCCGCATAGGTCGATAATATTCTTATTAGGTATACCTTTGCTGCCACCGCGGGCAGGAATAATAGCAAGAATCCGCTGATTATGGTACATAATGCGCTCCTTTAGAAATCAATGTCAATAAAACGTTTCTGTATACTGGAATTCCAGATATTCTGATTCAAAAGAATATTCAAGAATAGTTTGTCGCTGTTGCCACTGCCAAAATAAGACTGCGGAGTAAGAGCAGACTTAGAGGCTATGGTTTGCTGTAATACATCGAGCAGATCGGAATCCGTCTCGTTACCGTGATGGATGTGGGAAAAACAATCCGGGCGGTACCGACCGGACTGGCGGTTGCCAAGATCAAGAGCCGGTATGCCATAGATGCATGCCTCACGTATTCCAGAGCTGGAATTGCCGACAATGCTATCGGCATGTTTCAGCAGGGTAAGGAAGTATTCGAACCGCATGGACGGAAACAGACGAAAATGCGGGTTATCCACCAGGCGTTCGTATTCATGCAAAATGATATCGTTGCCAAGATCGTTGTTCGGGTATATGACTACATAGTTAAGCCCCGACTCGACGAGAGTATCTACAAGACAGCTTACTTTGTGAGACAGGGAAGATGTCTCGGTTGTTACCGGATGGTACAGTACGATATTGTACTGTGCATACGGAATACCATAATAAGTCCGAACGGTATCGATCGTTGGCAGCTTGTCTGAGTGCATAATATCGATATCCGGGGAGCCAAATATGAATATGTTCTCTTCCGGTTCGCCAAGCTGCATGATACGTCTCTTGGCGGTCTCATTTGCTACAAAGTGATAATGAGAGAACTTTGTAATGGCATGGCGGATAGATTCGTCAATGGTACCGCTCACTTCTCCGCCTTCAATATGGAACACACGGATATTGTTAAGCGCACCGACAATGGCACCGGCAAGAGCTTCTAAGCGGTCGCCGTGGACAACGATGGCGATTGGCTTTAACTCGGCGATATAGTTACTGAAGCCGGTGATAGTATTGCTGAGAGCAAGGTCCATCGGCGTGTTGGTGTTCTGGTTCACGAAAGTGTATATGTTCGGAAAACCATCCTTGACGATCTCCTTGTAGGTAGAACCATAGCGGGAGAGCATATGCATGCCGGTTGCAAAGATATGTGCTTCAAACTGATCGCAATCGTTAACAACACGGATGAGTGACTTCAGCTTTCCGTAGTCGGCACGAGTGCCGGTTAAGAAGATGATTCGATTGTTGAAATTGTTATCATTTGTCTGCATAAGGTTGACTCCTGTTCTTCTTTACAATTGTACATCGGATTGCTGCAAATGTTCACCACTCGGGATGAAACGGGGACTGGTCTGCCCGATACACTGCTCATAGTATTCGGCAGGAATCTCGCCGGTTCCCGGTCGCTTCACCCAGATATTATCCGTAGTGAAAGGTTCGCCTTCCTGAATGTCCCGAATCGCAACAACGGTCGCAAAGGCAAAGTCGATCGTAACCTGTTCGGCCTGCAATGCTGCTTTGTGCCCACCGCGCATTTGAAAGATCTCCTTCGAGCCCTGGATCAGGGAGGAAAGTTCGGCTGGATCCATGGAGCATATAACATCCGGACCAGGACGATATTTACTGTCGGTAAAATGCCGTTCTAAGATACATGCCCCAAGTGCGGTTGCAGCAAGGCAGGCATTGTTATTCAGACTATGATCGGATAAGCCGACCGGAACATCCGGAAACCAGTTCATAAGCTCCTGCATTGCGCCAAGGCGGATGTATTCCGGCTTAGTTGGATATAGGTTCGTACAGTGCAGAAGGGCGTAATCAATGTGATACCGTTCCAGAATATCCACTGTCTTCTGGATGCTATGCATGTCGTTCATTCCGGTTGATACGATCATAGGCTTGCCAAATTGTGCAATGTGCTCGATCAGTGGATAATTGTTGCATTCGCCAGAGCCGATCTTATAAGCAGATACATGCATTCGTTCCAGGCGGTCTGCGGCTGCCCGGGAGAATGGAGTGCTTAAGAAGATCAGACCTTTGGATTCCACATATTCTTTCAGCTGCTGTTCTTCCTCTTCGTTCAGTGCGCAGCGTGCCATAATGTCATAGATAGACACATCCGCATTGCCGGGAATGACCTGTTTGGCAGCGGGAGACATCTCATCTTCTACAACGTGAGTCTGGTGTTTGATTACTTCGGCTCCGGCCTTGGCGGCAGCATCGACCATCTCCAAGGCTGTCTGTAAAGAACCTTCATGGTTGATACCAATTTCGGCTATGACGAGTGGCGGCTGGTCGGGTCCGATGATACGGTGTTCGATTTGCATATATAGGTCCTCCTGTGGTATTATATATGAAAATAAGTACAATGTTCATTGATACTATTGTATAGGAAATAGACATAAGATTCAAGAAGTGAAGAGAAATATTTGTATTGTATAGAGATAAGGGATGGAACATGAACAGAGCGTTATATAATAAGAATAAGAGGATTCTGTATTGGATATATCAGGTGAGAGAGTACATTCATCGGCAGGATTCGGTTAATACTATCTCCGTAGTGTCGCTGATTGCACAAGAGATAACGCCGATACTGACAGAGGTTATAGAGAAGAAGGACTTTTTTGCAGAATTTGGATTGGCGATTGATGAGGAGTATCTGCTTTGCGTATTGCGCCAGATGCTAGCGGCGCAAACACAGGAAGATTATATATTGTATGGGGATCTCTTGCAATTACAAATATTACCAATACTTATTGATGTACAGAATGCAATCCGAAATAGTGGGGAAGACCTGGTAGAATTATACTGGAATCAGAATATGGAGGCACTGAAAGACAAGGATCCGCAACTATACAGGCAGATGCTTTCATGCGAGGAACTGCATAGAGATACTCCATACTGTGAAGATGTGTATTCCGTGGAAGACACGACAGTAGGGGATTTGACCGTAGCGGTTACAGCAGAGGGACAAAGTCTGTACTTGTATAGTAATGAGAATCCGAAAGGGTATGTTCGACCTTGGATTGATTCTTGTTATAATCCGTATATAGATGATTATGTGGTCTACGGGTTGGGACTAGGTTATCATTGTGAATATCTGGCATCTAAGGATTATGATCTGCATCTGACTATTTTGGAAAATGATATCGGAATGATACAGCTTGCTATGACCTACACAGATATGAGCTGGTATTTTAATCATCCGGGTGTACGAATCTGTTATGACGGAGATTGGATGCAGTTGCGCGAGTCGTTGAGGGATGCAGATAAGAAGATTGTGTTGTTTCATGAGCCGTCTGTGAGAAGGATTAAGGATAAGGAGATTGCTAATCTGATTCAGCGGTATATGGTGTATGAGGGATCTTCTAGAGCGAGAAATGACAGAATGATACAGAATTTCCGATATAATACTAACCACTGTGATTGTGATCTGTCAGAAGTTGAACAGAGATTTCACGGGAAGACGGTTATTATTGTTGGGGCAGGTCCTTCCTTGGATAAAAATGTACATATATTAAAAGAGCGGCATGAGGATGTTATTATATTGGCAATGGGAGCGGTATGCAGGAAACTGCATCAGATGGGAGTCCCTATGGATTATATTATTATTACAGATCCAAAGGTGATATCAAATGCACAAATCCAAGGAGTGGAGGACTGTGGAGTGCCTATGCTTGTATTATCGACGGCAACAAAAGGTATTGCTAGAAACTATCATGGACATCTATATATGTTATGCCAAAAGGGTTTTGAAGATGCAGAACAGTTTGCGGTGGAACATCATTTGCCGATATTTGAGACGGGAGGTTCGGTTGCAACTACCGCAGTAGATCTTTGTATCCGATTCAAGGCAAATCAGATTGTGTTTGTCGGTTTGGATATGGCATATACAGGTAATCGGAATCATGCGTCAGGGGCAAGAGACGAAGGAATTACAGATTATCAGGATATGATTATGGTAGATGGCGTATATGGTGATAAAGTACCGACCACGCAACCATTTCAAATGTATCGGGAATGGATTGAAAGACGAATTGCAAGAGCAGATGTGAATATGCCGGTTGTAGATGCAACGGAAGGTGGAGCAAAGATTAAGGGGACAGAGGTGAAAATGCTTAGAGATGTAATAAGTGCAATTTAAATTTGCAAATAATTGTGAGATTTTATTAGGTGTAACATTTTAACAGAAACATGCCGATATCTAAATTGTATATGGCAATGTGATGATACTTGGAATTGCAATCCATGCATGGTTTGGTTGGAAGATTGCTTGGATGTTGTGGAGAATATTTATGATACAGATTAGAAGAGCAGTATATGAGGATATACCTCGTATCATGAAATTTATAGATCAATATTGGAAGAAAGGGCATATACTTGCTAATGACAGAAACTTTTTTGAGTGGATGTATGTAGATAACGAACAGGTTAATTTTTATATTGCAATAGATGAAAATTCAAAGATTTATGGTATAGAAGGTTTTATTTTGTATAATCATTCTAGTACTCCGGATGCATCAGGAACAATATGGAAAACAATTAAAAGTTCCAATCCGATTCTAGGTCTTGAGTTAGAGCAATTTATGGTTAGTGATTTACAAATTAGATATGGCTGCTCTGCTGGGATAAGTGAAAAGGCTCGAAAAATACATAAACTGAATGGTTGCAAGGTTGAGAAAATGGTTCATTTTTATCGTTTGAACGATTTATCCGCTTATAAAATCGCTAAAATAAAAGAAAAATATATACCTAATATTGTTGATACAGGCTACCGATTAGAAAAGGTAATTAATTTTGATGAGATAAAACAGATATTGCCGTTTGAGTTTCTGAAAAAGCAGATATTATATAAAGATTATGAATATCTTAATAAAAGGTATTTTCTACATCCGATATATCATTATGATATATGGAAGATAGTAGGAAAAGAACATATTGCAAAGTCGATTCTTGTTACAAGAGCTGAAAAATATAATGATAAGCAGATTTGTAAAATAATCGATTTTTACGGCGACATAGATGATTTGTCTAGAATTACAGGCGCAATAGACAATTTACTAAGGGTTAATCAATATGAGTATATAGATATATATTCTTTTGGAGTGTCGAAGGGAATATATCAAAAAGCCGGTTTTGTAGAATGCGCAGATGATACCAATATTATTCCAAATTATTTTAATCCTTTTGAACAAAGAAATATAGATTTATATTTGGTTGATCCGATTATTGAGGGATTTCGCGCATTTCGAGGAGATGGAGATCAAGATAGACCGTGCTGAATAATATAGTTATTTTAACATTTTTCAAAATAGCGAAAGAGACTTGATTTTCGTGTTTTTTGTATTTGACAACAAAAACGCTGTGTTTATGTAGCTTTAAGGGTATTTTATAAATACATATTTTTACTATTAATTATATAAGGAGAAAGAAAATGAGTGAAAAAGAGTTTTTAGCTAAAATGGAAGAAATTATGGATTTGGATGACGGAGTGTTGGAAATGAGTTCTTTGCTTAAGGATATAGATGAGTGGGATTCTCTAAGTGTTTTATCGTTATCGATTTTTGTTAAGAAAACGTTAGATAAGCAATTAGCTACTGCTACAGTGTTGGGATTTAAGACGATACAGGATATATATAATTATTGTTATATGGAGGAATAAGGTGGCTTTTGATAAAAAAAGAATACTAGTTGCAGGGGCGTCATCTGGAATTGGAAAAGCTGTTGCAATGAGATTAGATGAATTAGGTGCAGATGTAGTATTGCTTGCAAGAAACGAGGATAAGTTAGTAAAGACATTTCGACAGATGAAAAATAGTAGTCAATATATTTGTTACGATCTTGAAGATACTGAACATCTTGAAGATATAATGTCTAATATGACACTAAATGGAAAATTGGATGCATATGTTCATTGTGCAGGAATATGTGATTTGAAACCAGCTAAGCAAGTGACACCATTCGATTTAAATAAAACAATGAGTATAAATGCTTTCTCTTTTTTTGAATTATCTCGATTATTTTGTAAGCCGAAATACTCAAATTCAAGTGCAGCAATTGTTGGGGTTTCTTCGTTTGCGGCTGTTACGGCAGAACCAGGAATGAGTGTATACGCAATGTCAAAGGCAGTTATGAATACACAAATAAAGGTTATGTCAAAAGAATTTGTTAAACGAAGAATTCGTATAAATACCATTATGCCGGCACAAGTAGAGTCGAAGATGGGAGAGAATGATGCACCATGGACAGTTGAGGAATTGGATGAGGTGAAACAGTATCAACCGTTCGGAGCAATTCCGATTGAACAAGTGGTGAATTGTATTGAATTTTTGTTATCAAATGAAAAATCAGGATATATTACTGGTGAGAGTATTGCAATTACCGGTGGATATAGATCAAATTATTAGGAGGACATGTATCATGAATTACGAGGACAAAGTTAAAATTATAGCTGACATTTTAGAGGTTGAGTTGGAAGAAGTAAAAGAGGAGAGTGTCTTAGAGGATTTTGAAACATGGGATTCAGTTGCAGTATTGTCTTTTATTGCAGTAATGAATGAGAATTTTAATAAATTTCCTCATGCGTCAGAAATCAGGGCTTTAAATACTGTTAAGGATCTGATGGATTGTATGAAATAGTATGAGGCGGTGATTGTGTGTTTGGGCAATATCAAAATATATGTATTAGAGGAATAGCGTCAGCAGTACCACAACGAAGAGTAGATAATCTCGAATTGGCTGAATCTCTAGGATCAAAAAGAACTAAAAGGCAAGTGGCGTTGACGGGAATAGAGTCAAGGCATATTTGTGATAAGGGGCAAGCGGCATCTGATTTGGCAACTGTTGCAGCTGAAAAACTTATAAAGCAGTTGGAGTGGGACAAGAATGATATTCGTGTCATATTATTTGTTACTCAGTCGCCAGATGTTAGTACTCCATCTACAGCTATGATTATACAAAAACGTTTAAATATAAGTGAGGATTGTCTTGCTTTTGATGTTAATCTTGGTTGTACGGGCTATGTAAGTGGATTACAAATTATTGCCGGACTATTAAATAATATTGGTGGAAAGGGTCTGCTTTTAGTAGGTGATGGCAGATATTATGAGCAAGGATGCGAGATAAATAGTAATACGCTTTTATTTGGAGATGGTGCGGCAGCAACAGCAGTTGAAAGCGTGGAAGGAAAAGGATTTTCATATTTTCAAAAGACAGATGGTAAAAGACATAATATAATTACCAGATCATTGAGCGGGGATGTGTACATGGATGGGAATGCAGTATTACTATTTTCGTTAGGTGAAGTGGTGAAAGGTATTGTGGATACCAAAAGCCATTTTGGTATAGATGAGGAGGCTATCGATTATTATGTGCTTCATCAGGCGCAACGTTTAATTATTGATGGCATAGCAAGTGAATGTAGTATTGATTCACAGAAAATATTGACATCGTACGAGGAATATGGAAATACATCGACAGCGACATTGCCTATAACAATATGTCATAATAGTGAGAAAATTAAGGAAAAGAAAACAGTTCGTGTATTTTTAAGTGGATTTGGAGTGGGATTGGCATGGTCTAATGTTTATATAGAATTGGATACGGAAAATATATTGCCGGTCATTTCTACGGATTATTGTTTTGGAGAATAAAAAATGGATGATTTTTTGAAACTTAAGAATAAACGAATATTGGTTACAGGAGCATCTTCTGGTATAGGTAGAGCTACAGCAATTGCATTGAGTAAACAAGGAGCTCAAGTAGTACTAGTTGGTAGAGACCAGGAAAGATTAGAGCAAACAATGCTAAGCTTAGAAAAAAATACGCATTCTAGTATTGTTGCGGATTTAACAGATTATGCAAGCTATGAGCAGATTTTTGAAAGAGCTTGTGAGGGAGGCAAGTTGGAAGGGTTGGTGCATTGTGCAGGCATTGTGGATGTGATTCCGTCTAAGGTTGTTTCCTATGAAAAAATGCTAAACGTATTTCAAATTAATTTTTTTGCATTTATGGAATTGGTAAGATATTTTACTAAAAGAAGATTTAGTGATGGAGGTAACATTGTTGCTGTTTCGGCACTGAGTGCACATCAAGGTCGTAAAGGAATGAGTGTATATAGTGCATCTAAAGGAGCGATTGAGGCGGCGGTAAGATCGTTGGCAATAGAGTTGATTGATAAAGGATTCCGGGTGAATGCAGTGGTGCCGGGGCCTGTTGCTACTCCGATGGCTTCAAATAGTGAGAAGACTTTTGGGTTTGCTGTGCAAGAGAATCCGTCATTAGGAATTGCTTTACCAGAAGATGTTGCTAATACTATTATGTATTTGCTAAGCGATGTCTCTAGATTTGTTACAGGAAGAAATTGTTATATTGATGGAGGGAGAATTTAATTATTTATGAATAACGATATTAGATTATTTCAATATGAAAAGGATAAGTGGGTTACCTATAATCAATTGTTTGAGACATTAAAGAATGTAGAAGCGGATAAATGCGATGTATTATTGTTACATACAGCCATGGAGTTTGGCATTCCAGATAGCAAATTAAAGCGAAAAGAACTAACAGAAATTCTGCTCGATTTAATAAACAAATTGGGTGTTAAGACAATAGTATTTCCTACTTTCACATTTAGTTTTGCAAATGGTGAAGATTATGATGTTGTAAAGTCTAGAACACCTATGGGAATGCTAAATGAATATGCTAGAAAAAGAGAGGATGCGGTTCGGTCGCTAGATCCATTGTTGTCTGTATGCGTTATTGGCGAAAATAAAGACTTAGCATGTGTCACTGGGAATAAGTCTCTTGGTAAGGGAAGTTTTTATGATAGATTACATCAGACGGATAATGTTAAAATTGCGTTTTTTGGTGTGGATGAAATATTGTGTAATACGCATTTACATTATGTAGAAGAATATGTTCAAGTACCATATCGGTATAACTTACCTATGAATGGGAAGATCATAGATAAAGATGGAAAAGTTTATGAAGATACACATGAGTTATTTGTGACGTATAAGAGTGTTATTCCGTCAGTACCTAGAGATTTTTATAATGAACTGGAGCAAGAGAATAAAATGAAAAGGGTTATGGTAGGAAATGCGTCAATTTCATGTTTTGATGAAAGAACTCTTTTTCAAAAAGAATTACAATGGTTAGAAAAAGATATAAATTGTTTTATTGCAGAAAGATATGATAAATATCCCTTAGTGAAAGATTTTCCTTATGGAAATGTAAAGGCTGTATTATAGTGAGTAGAACGGAGGAGTGAAGAAATGAAAGAAAAAATAATTGGTATGTTGAATGAGATTAGACCGGAATTTGACTTTAACGATAGTGATGATTTTGTTGAAGATGGATACTTGGATTCTTTTGATGTGGTTACTATCGTTTCTATGATTGAAGAGGAATTTGGAGTATTAATAAGTGGTTTGGATGTATTGCCTGAGAATTTTTCGTCGGTTCAAGCAATTTGTGAATTGATTGTTAAAAACGGAGGAAAAGAATGATAACTGAGTTTTATAATAAAAAAATATCAGGTGTATTGACGGTTTTGCCGGAAAATTGTTATCAGTTTGATGATGAGATAGCGGAAGAGGAATCTGTTAAGGCTAAAAGATTAAAACGTATTATGGGATATGGAAAACGTTATAGAGTAAAAGCGGAAACAACTATGTCAGATATGATGATATATGGGTTGCGATATCTTTTGGACACTAATAAGGTTAAAAAGGAGGATATAGGAGCTATTGTGGTTGTAACGCTTTCACAAGATTATTATGTTCCGCAAATAAGCAACATTATTCATGGAGAGTTGGGCCTTCCTAATAATATTATGTGTATTGATATTAATTCGGCGTGTGCGGGTTATATTGTAGGGTTGGCTCAGGCTTTTATGTTATTGGAACATTTAAATAATAAGAAAGTATTGCTTTTTACAGGAGATATATTCAATCGTAAAGCTTCTGATCAAGAACTAAAGTATACAAGTCCACCGTTTGGAGGTGATGTAGCCAATATTACCGTAGTTGAAAATGATAATAGGGATGATCAAAATCCCATTTTATACAATTTCTATACAGATGGAAGTCAACGAGATGTTTTGGTTGCACATGAAGGAGGGTTTCGTCAGTTGCTTTCTGTAGAACAAGTAGCTGACACACGGTATAATATTCCATTTCGGGGAATAGATATGGATGGTTCAGCGGTTTTCAATTTTGCTCAAAAAGAGGTGCCTATCTTAATAGAAGAGATACTTAAAATAGGAAATGTAAGTAAAGATAAAATCGATTGGTATTTATTTCACCAACCAAACAAATTTATGTTACAGAAATTAGCGGAAAGGTTAGAAATACCATATGAAAAGATGCCGATGGACGTTGTTGAAGATTATGGAAATTCAAATTCAGGAACGATACCGGTTGCAATGACTTCATATATCCAATCTGACTTGTTAGAACAAAAGAGATTGTGCTGCCTCGCTGGTTTTGGAGCTGGATTGACATGGACCTCTATTTTAATGGAAATAGGGTGTCTGGATTTTTGCGAGAATATTGATTCGAATCTTTGAGGACGAAGGCTATGGATTATGAAGGTGTTATTGAGAAGATTGATAGTTATAGAAGAAAATATGGCAAATGTATTACTAATATCATTTTAGGTGCCATGAAGACGGAAGTGAAGTATGATATAATAGAAAGAGAAAGTGGACTTATAATAGTTGGACATGAAGCACATAGAAAAAGAGGCTATTTTATAGCAGAGGATATTACAGAGCTAAAGAAGTTGCTACAAGATGTGCCGAAAAACGTTTTTTTTGAATGGATATATCGGGATGAAAATATTTTAGCAGAAATTGAAAAAGATATATGTTTAACATTATATGAGACATATTTCCGTATAAGTGATGTTTGGGCTAAAAATCCGTATGAGGTACCAATAGAGGGAAGAAGGAGTATATTGCAGGAAATGTATGATTCCGCTTGCGGGGAGTACGCTGTTGAACAAGATGCGGAGGAGCTTTATAATTTGTCAAGGAGTGTGTTTGATACAAATTGCGATGATGTGTTTACAGTAGAAGAGTGGAAGAAACGTATTTCTGAAAAAGAGGTTCTTATCTATCGTGAAAATAGTAAAATAGTAAGTTGTTATGTATGGCGTCTTGAAGGTCGGAAGCTATATTCAAATATTTCAATTAATCGTGGTGCGGCTAATATTTTATATAATATGGAACGGCGAATATTTACAGAAATGTGGGAAAAGGGAATTCGTACATATTATGCATGGTATAATACAAAAAACAAGAAAGAGTTAGCAAGAGGAAATAAAAATGCATGTAAATATATTTTGAGGGAAGATATTATATATAATGCTATTTATCAAAGTTGAGGAGGTAAGGGAATGAATACAACAGTATTATCGTATTTAGAAGATTCAGCGATAAAATTACCCAATAAGGTAGCGTTTTTTGACAAAGATACGCAACTTACTTATAAAGAATTGCGGGAAAGGGCAATAGATATTGCTTTTAATATTAAAGGGTGTTTGGAAGGAAGACGAAATCCAATATTAACGTATCTCCCTAAGTCAGTTGATTGTATTGCTGCTTTTATGGGTGTGTTGTATAGTGGCAATTTTTATACTCCAACGGATATTAGATTTCCTGAGGAGAAGGTACGTAGTATTGTAGAAACATTGACTCCGAGTGCAATACTTGTTAATGATTTGACGAAAAAGAAGTTGCAGGAATGGGGAATTGGTGATTCGTGTATATTAATCAATATTAATGATGTTGCCAAATGCAATAGATATGATGAGGGAGCAAAGCTAATACAGGAAATTTTGGACGTAGATCCGGTATATACTTTTTTCACTTCGGGATCGACAGGTGCACCTAAGGGAGTAATTATTAATAATCATAATATAATTGATTATATTGATTGGGCTGTTAAAACGTTTGATATAAATGAAACTACAGTTATGGGTAATCAATCTCCGTTTTATTTTGATATATCAACACAGGATATATATGCTACGCTGAAATCGGGAGCGACAATGGGAATAATTCCACCTACCTATTTTGCGTTTCCTGCCAAAGCATTACAATTTATTAATGAGAGAAATATTAATTTTTTGTACTGGGTGCCATCGGCATTTGTTAATATAGCAAATTTTGATTTATTAAAATCTATTTCGTTAGACAAAGTTGAGTTAATAATGTTTGGCGGTGAGGTTATGCCTGTTAAACAATTAAATTATTGGAAAAAATACTTACCTAACTTAAAAACTGTGGCAAATGTGTATGGTCCAACAGAAGCAACAGTGAACTGTACATATTATATTGTTGATCGTGAATTTTCTGATGATGAGGTGTTGCCATTAGGAAAAGCTTGTGAGAATACAGGGTTAATTGTATTAAATGACGATGGACAAGTAATTGAAAAGAATATGGTAAATGAGCTAGGTGAATTATGTGTGTATGGAAGTTCATTGTCTATGGGATATTGGAATGAAGAAGAAAAGACTAGAGAGAAATATGTGGATAATCCTATAAATAAGTATTATCGTGAAAAAATGTATTTAACAGGAGATCTGGTTTATTATAATGATCGAGGTGAACTTGTTTTTGCAGGACGTAAGGATTTTCAAATAAAACATTTGGGATATAGAATTGAACTTGGGGAGATAGAAGCGGCAACGATGGGAAATGGGCAAGTTACATTAGCATGTGCTTCTTACGATGATAAGAAAAAGGAAATAGTATTGTTCTATCAAGGTGAAATCGAGCAGGATCAATTGAGAGACTATTTGTTGTCAATGATTCCAAAGTACATGGTTCCTACAATTTTTTATCATATAGATCGTTTTTTGTATAATGATAATGGAAAAATAGATCGTAATAGATTAAAACAAATGTATTTGAAATAATTAGGTAGAAAGATGAAAGTCAAAGATATTGTTGAGAAAATAAAAAAAATAGATCATACTCAGATTGCTGATTTTGCAACTAATTTTTATGGAAGACGAGAAGAAAACGAAGATGTTGTTTATTTTGAACATATAGGCAAAACTTATATTTTTTCAGTAATGAATGATGATGTAGAAAAAGTTTTTTTTTGGGGATCTAGATTAATTATTAGTGAAATTTTGAACGCATACAACTCAAGTCATGTTGTGGAATGCATCGCTCGAGATGTAAATGAATTTGAATGGTTTTCAGAATTGCATTATTTGAGGTTTATGACATTACAAAGGTGTCATGTATCTAAAATGGATAATTGTGTAGAAAGGATGGACTGTTCCATTAGTAATGCTTTGCAATCAGAAGCGTCTGTTTTAATGCAATTAATATATGATCATTTTGATTCTGTTACATCGAGATATATGATGCAGAATGAATTAGAGGATTTGATTAAACAAAGAACGGTTTGGAAATGGGAGGAAAATAAGAAAATAGCGGCATTTTTAATTGCAAAAACAGAAGGCAAAAAGTTATGTATTGAGTATTTATATAATGGCTCTTGTAATTTTAAAGCCAGTTATCTCATACAAAAGATAAAGAACTATGCGAGAGAACATCAACTTATTTGTGTATATGCATGGAAAGATTTAAATAATATAATAAGTCGGAAAATGTATAATAATAATGGATTTGTTGAAGAAAAAATGTATAAAGTTATTTATATTAAAGAAGTGTAGGGCTATATTATGGAGAGTAAGTACACAATTGAGTATGCTAAGATATATAAATATATAATGTCAGGTATTACATCTAACATGTATATAACGATTAAAAAAAATCATGCATTGATCGTGGATCCCAATGAAAATGAACATGCAGTAGCTCTTTTGAAAGAGAGTGGCGTGGAAGATATTACAATTATTTTGACACATGAGCATTTTGATCACATTTCTGGAGTGAATTATTTTCGGAAGCGTTGGTCTTGTGTGGTATATGCCAGTAATGCATGTAAGGAAATGGTAGCGGATCCGAACAAGAATCTGTCCGCTTTTTTTATGGCTATGTTTATTGATAAGCCAGAAGAGGAGAGAAAGCAGGCACAGGGAGTATTTAAGGAGAATTATTCCTGTCAGGTGGATATTGGGTTTGACAGAGAGTATAATATGATGTGGAATGATTTATCCATTAAAATGAGGGTGACACCGGGGCATTCTCTTGGTAGTATTTGTATTTTGATAAATGATCGGTATCTCTTTTCTGGAGACAGCCTGGTTGAGGGAAATAAAGTGATTACGAGACTTCCGGGCGGTAGTCGAAAAGCCTACAATGAGACAACTAGACCGTTTTTTGAGAGCTTGCCGGAGGATACCATTGTGTTTCCGGGACATGGACAGGAAAGCCTTTTGGGAGAGCTAGAGTTGGGCTAATTGGAGAATGACAATAACTCCAGGCGACCATTAGTTGGCTGCCTGGAATTTGTTGAGCATCTCATTTTTAAGATCATTGAAGGTTTGTTCATCCAGATTATAATCAATCAGTTTCAACATGACGTCATCAAAGGCGTTGCTTTCCCATTGTCGATAGGCATTCGTCTTATAGTCGGGTACGCATTCACGGATAGTCTGCTGCATCTGCAGATAACAGGAGTATGCGCGTTCTGGAAATTCCTGAAAGACTTCCCATAACATATATACATAATATTTCTCTAAGAACATCCAGTCAATGGCGGTCTTATATTCCGGACTTTTGCCATAAAGTCCACGGTCTTTGCATGTCTTTAAGAAACCGATTGCAATGTCCATTTTGTCAAACTGGTATTCCTGCTTCTTACGCTGGACGGTTCCGGTAGGATTGACAAAGTAATGATAGAGTGTATCATCCAAGCGATAGTATGATTCGGCATATAGGAAAGCAAGGTAACAGAAGAAAATGTCTTCGTACCGAATCTGTTCCGGACAGAATATGTCGTGATCGATCAAAAAGGATTTCTTAAATACTTTATTCCAAAGAGCTGTTAAGCCAATCTGTGTACCAATGAAATGCATTCTAGTGTCCGGGTTTGATAAGTCATAGTAACCAGGTTGCCCTAATTTCTTGATCGGACTTGCATGTTTCATATCTTTTGCAAGATCCCAGCGACATTCTACAAAATCACAGTTATATTGTTTGATAGCCATAAGCATTTTCTCAAACATAGTTGGTTCCACCCAGTCATCCGAATCCACATATCCAATATATGGGGCAGAAGCATATTCTAATGCGACATTACGGGCGGTACCCTGCCTACGATTCTCTGTAAAATTAATTACGATAATATTGTCAGGATATTGGGATTCCAAGTTGGTTAGTTTATCCAATGTGTGATCAGTAGAGGCATCATTTACAAAGATAAGTTCCATGTGATCGAAGCCAAGTGTTTGTTGTTTCAGACTCTGAAAACATCGATCAATATAGAGCTCCACGTTATAGCAGGGAATGATAATACTTATTTGTTTTTCCATGGAAGCCTCCTTATGTTTTTATAGGTGTTTATATAATAACAGTTGATTTTATCTATTTATTGTAGCATATTTTACTGTTAATGAAAAACTATTTTGAATTTACACGATACTTAAAGTATTTAATCTTGCATTTATCTATTGCCAATGTTACTATATAGTTGAAGCATATTTTTCATATTAGGTATGGCCTTGATGCTGCATACTGTATCGTTATCATTTAGTTTTTATTCAATTATCCCGAAAATTCATGCTTTATTTCACATCGATTGTTGTATAGCAGGAATTTTTGAGGATGACATTGTATACTCAATGTTATTATTTGGGTTCCTGCCACAGAAAAGGAGGAACGTTTATGACAGGTAACAGAGAGTATAAGAGTGATGTGTTTAGCATGTTGATGGAGGATCCTGAGAATGCATTATGTCTTTATAATGCAATGAATGATTCGGATTACACGGATCCGGAACTTGTAGAGATGTGTACATTAGACAGGGGAATTTCCCTTACTGTACACAATGATGCTTCTTTTGTGCTGGATATGAATCTCAGCATATATGAGCATCAGTCAACGGTATGTCCGAATATGCCGGTGAGAAGCCTGATCTACTTTACGATCATATTAGAGGGTATGCTGAAGGATAAGAATCTGTATGGCAGGAAACTGGTCAGGATTCCGACACCGAGATTTGCAGTCTTTTATAATGGCGAGGCAGAGCAGCCGGAACGGTATGAATTACGGTTATCGGATGCATTTGAACACCCGATGGAACATCCGGAGATTGAACTGGTATGTACGGTATACAACATTAATTATGGTAGGAACCGGGAATTATTAGAAAAATGTCCGTTTTTGAAGGAATATATGGTTTTTGTAGACTATGTGAGAGAGAATCATCAGATCAATGGGTATGAGAATCTGGAGCATTCGATCGAGACAGCGATTGACCGTTGCATTGAGGAGAATGTACTGCGCAGTTTCCTGATGGAACACCGTTCGGAGGTGGTGAAAGTGGTTAAGTTGGATTATACATTTGACAGACAATTGATGTTAGAACGGGAAGACAGCAGGGAAGAAGGAAGAGCCGAAGGGAGAGCCGAAGGAAGAGCGGAAGGGAGAGCCGAAGGAAGAGCGGAAGGAAGAGCCGAAGGAAGAGCCGAAGGATTGAACGAAGGAAGAGCTGAGGGACGAACCGAGGGACTGGCAGAAGGTCAGATTATCTGTTGCCGGAACATGGGAAAGACAAGACAGGAAACGACGGAGTATCTGATAGAGAACCTGCATGTCACAAAGGAAGAAGCAGGACAGTTGTTGAATCGTTATTGGAAATAAAAAGAAAAAGCCGCATTTTATGTGCGGCTTTTTGTGAAATATTCGGAGGTCTATGCACGAATTATTGAAAGGAATACAGAAAGGATAACAAAGGTGAATCAATTATCAATCGTAATGTATCATTATGTCCGCCCGATTAAAAGCAGCGCATATCCGGGAATCAAGGGATTGGAATTAGACTTATTTAAAGAACAGATTGCATTTTTAAAAGATCATTTTCATGTCATAACAATGGAAGAGGTGATTGATGCGGTTCGGGAGAAACGACAATTACCGGAACGTGCCATGCTTCTTACGTTTGATGATGGATATATGGATCATTATCGGTATGTATTTCCTGTGTTGAAGGAATATGGCATGCAAGGATCTTTTTTTGTGCCGTCGGAGATCTTGCAGTATGAGAAAGTGCTGGATGTGAATAAGATACATTTCATATTAGCGTGTATGGATATAGAAGAACTATTGTCAGAGATTTATGAATTATTAGCCCATTACCGGAAGGAGGGCTGGCAGATTGAACCGGATGAAGTGATGTTTGATAAGCTGGCGGTTGCGAACCGTTGGGATCCAAAAGAGGTCATATTTGTAAAGCGGTTATTACAATCATACTTGGATGAGAAACTGCGAGGTGAGATCGTAGGTGAATTGTTTGAGAAGGCAGTCGGGGTATCAGAGGCAGAGTTTTCAAGGCAGTTATATATGAACCTGACACAGATTCAGGAAATGAAAGCAGCAGGAATGTTCTTTGGTTTACATGGGGAACGACATTATTGGCTGAATCATTTACCGGCGGATAAGATGAGAGAAGATATTGTGAATGGTATGCGATATTTTGAGTCGGTAATGGACAAAGACTATCTGGTTATGAATTATCCGTATGGGGGATATAATGAGGAAGTGGTACAATGTGCCAGGGATCTTGGTTGTATGTTGGGAATTTCTGTGGAGGCACGACATGCAGATCTGGATATTGATAATCCAATGCTGCTGCCAAGGCTGGATACGAATGATTTTCCACCTAAGAGCAATCATTGGCAGGAGATATTGTGAGATGAAAGCATGAATGACAGGTAAAGCTGCATATGGACAAGCATGTATGGTATTATCATGCAAAAAGTATAGACAAGTATAAAATAGCAAGGAGATCGGTATGAACCAGACAAAAGTGTTAGAAGTAATGAAACAATTGGCGGTAGAAGCGGGAAGAGTCATTATGGAGATTTACCAGACAGACTTTACTGTGGACTACAAGGAGGATGAGTCACCACTTACACAGGCAGATCGTCAGGCAAATGCAGTGATTGTAGAAGGGTTGGCGAATGCATTTCCGGAGTATGCAATTCTTTCGGAAGAAGTGAAGGATGATAAAGTAAGACGGCAGAATCCATATTGTTTCATTGTAGATCCATTGGACGGAACCAAAGAATTTGTGAAGCGAAATGGACAATTTACAGTGAATATTGCATTGGCTTATGAGCAACATCCGGTGGTTGGCGTAATATATGTTCCGGTGACGAAGGATCTGTATTACGCATCAACAGAATGCGGGGCGTATAAGATAAGCGGTGAGACGGGAGAGACCCGCAAGCTGACGGTGTCGGATAAACAAACAGATCTTATCTGGGTTGGCAGTAAGTCACATTCTTCAGAGAAAGAAGCAAATCTGATTGAATCACACAAAAACATGATCGGAGAGACTATATCCGCAGGAAGTTCGCTGAAGGGATGTATGGTAGCGGAAGGAAAAGCAGATATTTATTATCGATTTGGACTGACTTGTGAGTGGGATACTGCGGCTATGCAGTGTATTGCAGAACAGGCAGGAGCAGTATTCCGACAGATGGATGGCAGTGAGATGCTATATAATCGGGATAACACCTTAAATGAAAAGGGATTTTTTATCGTCAATCGCATAGAAAATATATGGGTATAGAACAGAATTTGCCTCTTGCATTGTGTAAGGGGCATTTCTTATCTCTACTTTTCCTATTAACCTACTTTACAAATAGGGAAATAGGTGTTATAATGCACCTAACATGAGGAAAGGATATGAGATACCGTGGAGAGATTACAAGTCAGACAGATTCAGACAGATGTACTGATTGTTGGTGGTGGAACAGCAGGATGCTATGCAGCACTGACAATTAGCCGGAATTCGAATCTGTCAGTTTTGATAGCTGAGAAAGCGAATATTAAGAGAAGCGGTTGCTTAGCGGCAGGCGTGAATGCGATTAACGCATACATAACGAAAGGACATGTTCCACAGGATTATGTAGATTATGCGACAAAGGATGCAGCAGGAATCGTAAGAGGGGATCTGTTGTTGACGGCAGCAGAGCATTTTAATGAAGTAACAGAGGGTATGGAGCGGTTAGGTCTGGTGATCCTGAAGGATGAGAATGGTGATTATGTAGCCAGAGGCAATCGGAATATTAAGATTAACGGAGAGAACTTCAAGCCGATTCTCGCGAAAGCCGTCGAAGATGCAGACCGGGTAGAGGTGCTTAACCATATCAATATTACGGATTTACTGGTAGAGGATAACCGGGTGTATGGAGCGGTTGGTTTTTCGGTTATGGATGAGATTGCCTATGAGATTCAGGCGAAAGCGGTGTTGATTGCAACCGGTGGAGCGGCTGGCTTATATCGACCGAACAATCCGGGATTTTCCAGACATAAGATGTGGTATCCGCCATTTAATACCGGGGCCGGATATGCAATGGGAATCCGGGCCGGTGCAGAGATGACTTCGTTTGAGATGCGGTTTATTGCACTGCGGTGTAAGGATACGATCGCACCGACCGGAACGATCGCACAGGGAGTCGGAGCCAAACAGGTGAATTCGAGAGGCACCGTGTATGAGAAACATTATGGTCTGACGACAAGTGAGCGGGTATACGGGACGGTTCGGGAGAATCAGCTAGGACATGGACCGTGTTACCTGCAGACAAGCGGTATCACAGAGAAGCAGAATGAGGAATTGTTGAAGGCATATCTTAACATGGCACCAAGCCAGACATTGCGATGGATCGAGACAGGTAAGATGCCAAAGGAGCAGGATGTGGAGATTCAGGGAACGGAACCGTATATTGTGGGTGGACATACCGCAAGCGGATTCTGGGTAGATACGAACCGGCAGACAACGATTCATGGCTTGTATGCAGCAGGAGATGTTGCCGGTGGATGTCCACAGAAGTATGTAACGGGTGCTCTGGCGGAAGGCGAGATTGCAGCGGTAGATATCATAAGAAGATTAGAAGAGAACAGGGAGGAACGGATTCCTTCAGATCCTGCTGTCTTACAGGAAAATGCGAATCGAATCTTGTTGGAATATGAGAAGATACGGGCGACGGACCAGCCTGCATTTACAATAGAAGAATTAGAAGAGGCTATGCAGAAGGTCATGGATGAGTATGCAGGAGGAATCGCAACGGGGTATCAATACAATGAGAATCAGCTGCAGTTAGCGGATGAGAAGATTGACCAGATCATTGCACTCGCAGAGCATATTGGGGCGAAGGATATGCATGAATTATTGTTTGCCTGCGAATTGAAAGAACGCTTAGTCGTCTGTAAATTGCTGATCGCACATTTACGAGGAAGGAAAGAAACACGATGGCATGCGTTTAATGAGAATCAGGATTATCCGGAGACGGATGAAGCATATTACCGTTATCTCAATTCCCGGATGCGAGATGGCAGGATCGAACTGATCTGGCGGGATATTGTAAAGGAGGGTGAATATGAGCATACGAATTAATAAGGACAAATGTATTGCCTGTGGAAGATGTACGCAGGTGTGTCCGGGCACATTAATCTCTCTGAAAGATGAGAAAGCCAATATGGACTATCCAAGAGACTGTTGGGGTTGCGTGTCCTGCGTCAAAGAGTGTCCGGTTGGAGCGATAGAGTTCTTCTTAGGGGCAGATATTGGAGGCAATGGAAGTGTGATGAATGTTACGTCCGAAGGAGATATTCTCCATTGGAACATACATAAGACCGATGGAACCATACAGACAATAGATGTCGATCGAAGGAACTCAAATCGATATTAACCGAAGTTAATAATTGAATTACATTTAAGAAAGAATAGGAGTGAAAGAAAATGAGTGGATTATCACATTTAGATGAATTAGAAGCAGAAGCGATCTACATCATCCGGGAGGTTGCAGCGGAATGCGAGAAGCCGGTAATGTTGTATTCGATCGGAAAGGATAGTTCGGTAATGCTGCATTTGGCAATGAAAGCATTTTATCCGGAGAAACCGCCGTTTCCATTTTTGCATGTAAATACAACCTGGAAGTTTAAGGAGATGATCCAGTTCCGCGATCAGGTTGCAAAGGATCTTGGAATTGAGATGCTAGAGTATATTAACGAAGACGGTGTGAAGAGAGGAATTAACCCATTTGATCACGGTTCAAGTTATACGGACATCATGAAGACACAGGCATTGAAACAGGCACTTAACAAGTATGGATTTACAGCCGCATTTGGTGGTGGACGTCGTGATGAGGAGAAGAGTCGTGCGAAAGAAAGAATTTTCTCCTTCCGTAATGAAGCACATGCCTGGGATCCGAAGAACCAGAGACCGGAGATGTGGAAGTTATATAACACAGAGATCAATAAGGGAGAGAGTATTCGTGTATTCCCAATCTCAAACTGGACAGAGAAGGATATCTGGCAGTATATCAAGAGAGAGAATATTCCAATCGTCCCGCTTTACTTTGCGGCAGAGCGACCGGTTGTATATCGCGATGGAAATATCATCATGGTGGATGATGACCGTATGCGCTTGAATCCGGGAGAGGTGCCGGAGATGAAAATGGTACGTTTCCGTACATTGGGATGTTATCCTTTGTCCGGTGGTGTGGAATCAACCGCAACTACATTAGATGAGATTATCGAAGAGACATTAAGCTCCGTAGAATCAGAGCGTACAAGCCGTGTCATTGATAAAGATGGCGGCGCAGCCAGTATGGAAAAGAGAAAGAGAGAGGGGTACTTCTAAGATGAGTGGATTATTAAAATTTATTACATGCGGAAGCGTGGATGATGGTAAATCAACATTAATTGGACATATCTTATATGATTCCAAGTTATTATATGCCGATCAGGAAAAGGCACTGATATTAGACAGTAAAGTAGGTTCCCGTGGTGGTGAGATTGATTATTCTTTGTTGTTAGACGGTCTGATGGCAGAGAGAGAGCAGGGAATTACGATCGATGTAGCATACCGCTATTTTACGACAGATCACAGAAGTTTTATCGTGGCAGATACACCGGGACATGAAGAATATACGAGAAATATGGCGGTTGGTGCTTCTTTTGCACAGCTGGCGATCGTTATGGTAGATGCCAAGCATGGCGTTTTGGTACAGACCAGAAGACATGCAAGAATCTGTGCATTAATGGGAATCAAGCATTTTGTATTTGCAGTCAATAAGATGGATCTTGTAGATTACAGTGAAGAGCGTTTCAAGGAGATTGAGAAGGATATTGAAGAGTTGTCTAAAACATTGAATCTGTATGATGTGAAGCTGATTCCGGTCAGTGCCACAGAGGGCGACAATGTGACAACAAAGTCCGGCAACATGCCATGGTATACAGGTGAGCCGTTATTGACCTATCTTGAGAATGTAGATGTTTCAGAGAATGAACCGGATGCTATCTTTTATATGCCGGTACAGCGCGTGTGCCGTCCAAATCATGAGTTCAGAGGATTCCAGGGGCAGATTGAGAGTGGTAAGGTTGCGGTTGGACAGACAATTACAACACTACCAAGTAATGAGACAGCAACAGTAAAGGGAATTCTTAACTGCGATCAAAATGTAAATGAGGCAATTGCAGGGCAGGCAGTGACCATTCAGTTGGATCGGGAAGTGGATGTCAGTCGTGGATGTGTTCTGACGGACAAGGCAGACCTTCCGGTAGCAAAGGATGTAACAACAACACTTCTTTGGATGGATGATGATAAGTTAGCACTTGGCAAAGAATATCTGGTGAAGCTTGGTGCAAAGAAGATTCCTGGTATTATCAAGAACATTGAATATAAGATTGATGTCAACACCGGAGAACATATTGAAGCAGAGTACATTGAGAAGAATGAGATTGCTGTGTGCCAAATTGAATTTGCACAGGCAATTGTTGTGGATGAATTTAAGAAGAATAAGACATTGGGTGAGCTTATCCTGATTGATCGTGTATCTCATATGACCTCTGCGTGTGGTGTGGTTGAGAGCGTGAATACAGAGGGTGAGAAGCCATACTTTGAAAAGGATGATATTAAGACTTCCGGATATATTTTTGAAGAATTTTATTTCAATTTAGAGAATGCATTTTTATCAAAAGCAAATAATACAGATAAGACATATCATGTAGGAGATAAGGTGACGGTAGAGGGTGATAGTTTCAAGTACCCGGATTATTTTGACATTTTAGCTGTAGATAATAATGCGGTTATCTTAATTCGTAATCAGGCGGTAGCAGATATTATTCCATTATCCGAATATCAGTATCAGGGACTTCCGGTATTGGATGAGAGAGGATTTGCATTGAAGATTCGGAGCGAAGCGGATCTTGATAACTTCTTATATGAGCATGCTCATGTAACAGCGGAGAACCGATTAGACTTCCATAATAAATGGTCCAAGTTTGAGACGTATCGAAGGATTGTCTGCACCGATAACTTCTGGATGATCTAAGGAGGGATATTGTGAAGATTTCTACGAAAGGACGATATGCTGTCATATTGATGCTGGATCTGGCGACCTATAATACAGGTGAGCCGGTCCGGCTTAAGGACATTGCCAAGCGCCAGCAGATATCAGAGAAATATCTGGAACAGATCATTTCCTTACTCAATAAAGCAGGATTTGTAAAGAGTATCCGGGGGCCACAAGGCGGCTATATGCTTAAGAACCCACCGGAGAGATATACAGTGGGAATGATCCTGCGCCAGACAGAGGGAAACCTTGCTCCGGTCAGCATTGATGATGAGACGAGTTTTGAGAGACAATCTGTGACCGCTCGGATCTGGACAAGAATGGAGGGTGCGATCAATGAGATTGTAGATAACATCACCTTGAAAGACCTCGTGGATTGGCAGATGGAACAGGTTGGACAATACGTTATATAAGGATCAGATGCACATTTGCAGTGTTTATCCATGCAGATGTGTATCTTTTTTTTTACTTGCATATGTATATAAAATAGTGTATAGTGTAGAAGTTGACAAATCAACATCTTGAATGTTTGCACAAAGGAGTGCATGTTTGACTCCTTATGCGGACAGAATTCACCGTTCACTATAGGAGGATAGAAAAGTGGGTTGGAATGAAGCGATTGAAGATTTAGAAGCACGTCGAAGTAAAGCGAAACTTGGCGGTGGTCAGGCGGCGATCGACAAACAACATGAAAAAGGAAAGCTGACAGCAAGAGAACGTTTGGATATATTATTTGATAAAGGAACATTTGTTGAGATCAATGATCTGGTGGAATCCCGGATTGACGATTTTGGATTAGATAAGAAGAGAGTTCCGGGAGATGGTGTGGTAACCGGTTACGGCAAGATCAATGGGCGTACGGTGTTTGCATCATCAGAGGATTTTACGGTGATCGGAGGAAGTCTTGGAGAGTATCACTCCCGTAAGATCGTACATATACAGGATATGGCATTGAAAATGAGGTGTCCGATCGTGACGATCAATGATAGTGGTGGAGCCAGAATTGAAGAAGGAATTGATTCATTAAGTGGATATTCCGGAATCTTTGAACGTAACACGATCGCATCGGGTGTGATTCCGCAGATTGCAGTTATTTTAGGACCGTGTTCTGGTGGAGCATGTTATTCCCCGGCCATCTGCGATTACATTTTTGTGGTAGATGAGACGAGCAAGATGTTTATTACCGGACCACAGGTGGTTAAGACCGTAATCGGAGAAGAATTGACGGCAGAGGAATTGGGTGGTGCCATGACTCACGCGAAGACTTCGGGAGTGGCTCATTTTCTCTATAAGAGCGAGAAGAATTGTTTGGGTGGAGTAAGAGAATTGCTTTCTTATCTGCCGGATAACAATCAGGCTCCGTTGCCGGTGAAGAAAGGAAAATCAGTGGATCACTGCAAGAATCTGGTGAATATTGTGCCGGACAATAAGAAGAAGAGTTATGATGTTCATGATGTAATAAATGCCATGATTGACAAGGACAGTTTCTTTGAAGTACAGAAAAACTGGGCACAGAATGCAGTTGTAGGTTTCGGAAGAATGGAAGGCAATACCGTGGGATTTGTCTGCAATCAGGCAAATTATAAAGGTGGATCTTTGGATATTGACTCTTCCGATAAGATTGCAAGATTCATTCGTTTCTGTGATTGTTTTAATATTCCGTTGGTATCACTGATCGATGTTCCTGCATTTTTGCCTGGATCAGAGCAAGAGCATAACGGAATTATCCGGCATGGGGCAAAGATATTGTATGCTTATGCAGAGGCAACCGTACCAAAGATTTCTCTTATCATGAGAAAGGCATATGGTGGAGCGTATATTGCCATGAATTCAAAGCATATGGGAGCAGACATGGTATATGCATGGCCGATTGCCGAAGTTGCTGTTATGGGTGCTGAAGGTGCTATCAACATTATTGGACGAAAACAGATTCAGACGGCAGAAGATCCGGAGGCAAAACGTGCAGAGCTGATCGAGGAATATGAGAACAAATTCCTCAATCCGTATACGGCTGCAAAACGTGGTTTTGTAGACGAGGTCATTCGTCCGGATGAGACGAAGACTAAGATTGTTGCGGCGTTGGATGCACTCAAGACGAAGCAGATAAATCGGCCGTATAAGAAGCACGGAAACATCCCGCTGTAAACGTTCACCCTTGCACAGCGTAAGTGAGGACGGACGCACGAAACATTTAGGTTACAAATCGGTTGTTTGGGATATAACATATCAACGCAGGCACGCTCTCGCTACTCATCACTCGCAGCGGTACTAGGCTTGAAAACACCTCGCCAAGTACCGGCGGTTCTGAAGTACCTGCTTATGATAAGTGTTATATCCTTACAACCGATATTTACGTTATTGTGTTTCGTGCTGTT
>QWCE01000722.1_pt1 | contig 96751 bp, 108 predicted proteins | sample 1972531 | NCBI WGS metagenome assembly QWCE01 (sample SAMN09866716, study PRJNA288562) | Human gut metagenome isolate term4_stool, whole genome shotgun sequencing... | reverse complement strand
AATGGAATAGTTAAATAAGTACATACTAAAGCCCCAGGCGTTAAATTCAACGCTTGGGGCTATTTTTATTTGAATATTATTTCTTGTATTTGCTTATCTTTTACGATTATACGCTTAATTACACTATGCCAAAGCGTACGTTTATCAATATTGGATAAATTATTATAGATCTCTTTGAAGTCGCTTTTTAATAGATTATCAAGGGCGGTAAAGTCTTTGTTATCTTCTACCTTGTTTATGCTTTCTTCGTACTCTTTTAGCTTATCTTGAAGCTTCCTATATTCTACCGTGTAATCGTCTATTTCTATAACTTCATTAAGATATAAATTTCTAAGCCTTGCTATTTTCTTTTCTATGGCGGATTTATTAATATAAGCGGGCTTCTTTTTCTTCTGTTTTATTTCATAGTCTACCTTATATTTCTTTACTTCATCTTCCAAGGCAGCAAACAAAAGGCTTTCTACTTTTAGTTCGGATATTCTATTGGAGCAGGTGCCGCCCCTGTATCCTGTACACCTATAACCATAATAAGCCTTGCCATTATCTTTTCTTGTAGATCCACCGCCTACAAGTCTTCTTCCGCAGTAACCACATTCAAGCAGCCCAGAAAAAATGTAGTCGTATTTCTTGCCGCTTGATCTAATTGTAGTTGTAGAATCGCTTATTTCTTTTATAATTTCGTATTGCGAGTTACTAAGATAAGGCGGGCAATAAGAAGTATTATTCCTATAAGTTCCATAATAAAAATCGGTATTATCTCTTAATATTCTTTTAAAAATATTATAGCTATAATGCGTTCCGTACTTTTCGTTAATATAGACGCAAACAGAATTAACACTTCTTAGCTTGATAAAGGCTTCGAAAGTATCAACAACAATTGGGTATAAGTCTTCATCAATTACAACCTTTTTATTTTCTACTTTGTAGCCAAAAGGCGCTAAGCCCCAGATGGCTTCGCCGTCCGCCACTTTCTTTTCAAAAACAAACTTTATACGTTCGCTTGTTCTATCGCTTTCATCTTGGGCGACAGCTAAACGGATATTTACATAAAGCCTACCATTTGCGGTAGTTGTATCATAATTTTCAGTAGTAGCAGTCCACCCAACATTATTTCTTTCTAATATTTCTTGCACCTTGTAATAATCGCCCACATTACGAAACCACCTATCAAGCTTGATAAATAAAATTACATCAATCTTTCCGGCTTCTACATCATCAAGTAGGCGCATAAATTCTTTACGGTTAGTATATTTCTTTCTTGCGGTTATTCCTTCGTCAGCATAAACGCCAACAACGGAATAGCCCTTGTTCTTTGCGTAGCGCTTTAAATTATCCCTTTGGGCTTCTACGCTATAGCCTTCGCGGACCTGTTCTTCCGTCGATACCCTTATATAGAGTGCGGCCCTTATTATATCCATATAGACCCCCTTTTCGTTGAAAAAGTCCGTCCGTTTATGGTATAATATAGACGGAAAGACTTTATATATTTCTTACTTTGCGGTATGAAAAAACTTTCCTTGCCATAGAGTGCGCCAACACCCTATGGCTTTTTTTATTTAGTGTTCAGAATATTCATTAGCATACTTTCCTCTAAAAGTACCTAGGTACGGTACTATATCTTTGTTTAATTTTATAGGTATAGGAAGTGTAGCCTTTAAGTCATTATTTAGTATCTTATCCTCGTTCATAATTAAAAGTTCGATAATTTGAGATTTAGAGAAACTTTTTTTATATGAAATATTATTATTATCTAAAATATTGAATAAATCATTTTTGGTTAATTTTGGTAAACTTACGTTTAAGTCATCAGTTGTAGTTACAAATCCGACATCAAGTAATTTTTGACTGATTTCTTTATCTAAAAAAGACCAGCAATAAGTAGGTATATGCTCATACGCTATTAAATACTTACACTCTCTATCGAGCGTAGAAAAATCTTGTAACATACGTTCTTTTTCAGATTGATTTGTAGATTTTTTCAATTTAGGTTTAAAAACACCCAAGGTATAAGCTAAAGAATACATATGTTTACAAGGAACTTTTTCTCTTTTGAAACTTTCACAAGTGCAGGAATTTAAAGAAGTAATATAAATTTCTCCAGTATCTTTACTTATAAATTCAGCTTGCAAATTATCTTCATCAAACTTGTAAGGTGTCAAATCTAAAGCCTTTATCTGTTTTTTCGCTTGGGATTTATTATTGTGTAAACTTAAATCCCAAGAAGACCATTTATTAGTCGTGCTTTTATCTTTTTTTGGTTCTTTTATTTTGCCTTTTGTTAAATAGAAATAAATACCCAATACTAAGAAGGGTAACGCTCCTATAAAACCGCTCATTATTTTCCCTTCACTAGCGGCAATTATAACGCCTAGTATAGAAAAAGCAATAAGCCCATAAGAGATTTTTATTCTTTTATTCAATCAAATGCACCACCTTTCTTTAGAAGCTATTATTTAGCTTCTTTTTTATTTTCTTTGGCTTCTAATATATCGCCTAAGTGAGATGATTTTTCCCCCACTCTTGCTTCAAGTTCCAATTCGCGCCTATATTCTTCAACCTCTTTGTCGATTCTTTCTTGGATAATCTCTTCTTCGGATTTATCCGCAAAGCTTTTAGCTAGTACGCTTACATATTCTTTTATAGCCGCCCTTTTATCCGGACTAAGTTCCAAGAAAGCTTCAACGATCTTAACTTCCATATCATCTAAAGCGTATTGCTTGGCTAATTCCGCCAAGTGCGACTCTTTACTTTCTATAAACATTTCGCCCTTGCCATAACGTAGCCACTTTTCATTTACATTATAAACATTACATATAGACAATATCATTTGTTCAGTTAAGTTATTGATTCCGTTTTCTAAAGAAGAAATAGTAGTCTTTCTTACACCGAGTTTAGAACCGAACTCTTCCATTGTTAAACCAAGTTGTTTCCTAAGTTCTTTTAGTCTATCTTTCATTCGAGAACCCCCTTCCTAAACCTATTATACAACAAAAAAATAAAAAAGTCCACATAATGAACAAAAAAGCTTGACAAAAAATATTAAATGGACTATAATATCCATAGAATGAACAAACGGAAAAGAAACGAAGTTCAAAAAGCAAATAAATTAAGGGGGCAAAGATAATGAAACAATTTAAAGTAGGCGGTATCTACACAGGCGAAGACAGAATCGAAATAGAGGTAGTAAAAAGAACCAAACAAACAATAACTTTTAAATACACCAAGCCTAATTGGTGGGAAGAAGACACAGAAAAAGAGTTCAGAAAAAAGATTAGACACTTCAACAACAATTACGAAACTATAAACCTTGGCAGCCATTGGAGCGAACCAAGCGTACACGCAAACTAAGAAAGGGGCAAAGACAATGAAAGTATTAGAAAGAACAAAAACACCACGCGGAATTGATATTCAAATCGAAGATTGGGAAGAAAACTTCCCGGAAGTTTACGGATACGGCGAAACATTAGCCGCCTTTCCTAAAACAATAACAAACCCAGATAACCACATAAGATTAGAAATTGAATTTAGCAGCTATGAAGAAGCAAAAGAAGCACTAAGAGCATTGGAAGCAGGAGAAAAAGAACTAAGAGATTATAAAGAGAATTTCAGAAGCTATTCCAACGAAGGCGGAAACGTCTATATGAATTTCAAAGAATAAAGGGGGCAAAGAAGATGGAAGCTACATTAAAACCAAGAAGAAGAGATTTAGAAGAAAAGAAAGGAAAAGAGATTATGAACGCAAAGGAATTAGAAAAAAATAAATACACCAACGAAGAAAAGATAGATAGCAAGGAATTTTCAGAAGAACTTAACAAGCTACCAAGAAAAGAACAAGAAAAAATCCTATATATGATTAAAGGGGCAGCACTTGTAACAGAAGCAGGCAAGCAAACCCAAAGCGCTATATAAGCAACCGCAAAAAAGAGGGTTGAAAGAATGAATATATTAAGTCTATTTGATGGAACGAGTGCAGGAAGGCTTGCAGCGGAAAGGGCAGGCCTTCCAATTAACAAATATTACGCAAGCGAAATTGACAAATACGCCATAGCGGTATCTAAAAAGAATTATCCGGATATTATCCACCTTGGCAATGTAGAAGATTATCAAGAATGGGATATAGATTTCGGCGAAATTGATTTACTTTTAGGCGGTAGCCCTTGCCAAGGATTTTCAATAGCAGGAAAACAACTTAACTTCGAAGACCCAAGAAGCAAATTATTTTTTGAATACGTAGAGATCTTAAAGAAGATAAGAGAAAAGAACCCGAATGTTCTATTTTTACTTGAAAATGTAAGAATGAAAAAGGAATTTCAAAACATTATTAGCGAACATTTAGGAGTAGAGCCAATAGAAATAAATTCCAATTTAGTATCGGCACAAAATAGAAAAAGGCTTTATTGGACCAACATTCCAAACATAACACAGCCAGAAGATAAAGGAATAATGCTTAAAGATATAGTACACGAAAAGGCGGATATTGATTTCGCGGTTAGTGAAACTTGGTGCAAGTGGTTCAAAAGAAAAGCCCAATACTACATAGATAAAAGCTATGTAGCAGTAAGCCCAGAAAAAGCTATCACAATGACAGCAAGGCAAATAATGAGTTGGAATGGCAATTTTATTTATGAATGTTTAGAAGAATATATAGTGCCATTCGACAAAACATTAAAAATCCTTGAAAAAGAAGTAGAAAAAGGCAAGGTGGGATATTTCAAGACCGACAGCCAAGGTAACAGGATCTATTACATTCACGATAAAGCCGTTACACTATGCGGGCAAGCGGGCGGAAGAGGTGCAAAAACAGGGCTTTACTTATTCGGTTGTATAACGCCAGATAGAGTAAATAAAAGGCAAAACGGACAGCGATTTAATGAGGGGCAGAAGTTTTACACACTTACAGCCCAGGACAAACACGGCGTATTAATTGAAGGATATATAAGAAAGCTAACGCCTATTGAGTGCGAGAGATTACAGACACTACCTGACAACTACACCCAAGGAGAAATCAACGGAAAAGAAATATCAGATAACCAAAGGTACAAAATGCTTGGCAATGGTTGGACTGTAGATATAATAGCCCACATTTTAAAGCATATAGGCAAAGAAGATGGGGCTTAAAACTGTTTTATATATTCCTTATAAAAGCTTTAAAGAAAAATTAAAGCTTACTAGGAAATACAAGAAAGAAGGTTATTACGTTGAAGATTGGGGCGACGGTATATATTGCTTCAAGATAGACGGATACAAAAGAAAAGAGAAAAAGGAAGCGGGCGAAGATGAGCGAAAAAGAAAAGAAAGCATTAAAAGCAATAAAGAGCCTTGAAGTAGCTTTCAAACAATGGATAGAAAAAATAAAAGAGATCTTACAAAAAATACAAACGGTCATTAAACAAGCTTTATGTAAACACGAAGAGGTAGAAAGCTTTACACCTAAAACTACATTTCACAGGATAAGCGGCGAAACAATCTATATTCGTTGCGTAAGGTGCGGAAAGATAATAGATAAAATTACCTACGATTACGAAGGCTTCGGCTACAAATAAAGGCGGTGGAAAATGAAATATAAAGTAACAGCACATTTAGACTTTACGGAAGACGTGTTAGAACTTGACGACGATCTAACAGAAGAGGAAGTAGAAAAAGAATTATACGAATATGTATGTAGCTTTTTCGATTGGAACTATAGAAAAGTTGAAGAAAAGTAACAGGGGGCAAAGGCAAATGATATTACCAGAATTTAAAATAATTAACACCAACACAGGAGAAGAAATCAGAGCAGGAGCGATAGCATATATAGACTATGTAAGTGAAACGATTAAATACGTCGACACAGAAGAAAATAAAATAAACAGAACAACTTCACACGTTTCATTCACAGATAAAACACTAGGCCTAGAGGACGCAAAGTTCGTCTACACAAAAGCAATAGCAGACATACAACAAGATATATCAGATTGGATTGTAGATAACAAAGAGGAACTAGAGGAAGGAATATTAAAGTCAGTAAATAAAGTTTCTAAACAATACCTAAAAGAAGGGACCGTATTTGATATTACGAACGTAGTCGATAAAGACAATTTAGTAGAGGAAGTGGCCGCGGATATTGTACAAGGGTTGTTGAATGTTATTGCAACATATAAACAAGAGGTATAACTGATGATTAAGCCAACAAAACCAATAGAAACATATAAAGATTACGGCTTTAAAAAGTGTAAAGGCGAATATGGGAAAAATGGTTGTTATTACTTATGTGTATCTAGAGGGTGCAAAATGATTTTTTTAAGCAAGGAATATGTAAGTATTTTAGATTGGGATAATAACGATCCAAGAATACATTCTAAACCTAATTGCAGATATAGCGACCAAAGAACAGCATTAGATATAGTTGTAGAACTAGCAACTTATGGACTGTTAATAACAAAATACTAAATAACAAAGATTGGAGATACTACATTGAAAAACAATTGCAAACATTGTGGGAATTGTAAATGTAAAGACCGCAGCATTACAGATATTAAAACAATTTGCCAAATGGCGTTGGGCCATACTTACGGATTTACAGCAGATACAAGCGATATTAAGGTACTTGAAACAAATTGGGACAATTACCACATTATAGATATTAACAATAAGAGATACAGGGTTAAAAACCTATACGCAGAAAGGGTTAAGGTTGTAGCAAGTTATGGATACTAACTTCAAGAAAATAACCTTTCTTACACCCGAAGGAACTTTAGAAGTACCACTAAAAAAAGAGTTCCACCAAGCAGCCTGTAGGCACAATTACAAAAAAGGCAAAATAATTAGACCAACAGGCTATAGGCTATTCAAAAGCAGATTACCAAAAGACACTATTTTATGTATTAAGTGCGGAAAGAAGAGGGGCAAGAAATGAAACAATTCGACGCAAAGAAATTTCTTAAAAAACTATATGAACTTTCCGGAAATGAGGAAGGGGCAAAAGTAGTAGTTAAAGAGATCAAAGAAAAAGAAGAGATGGCAGCGGAAGTAAAAGAAAAAGCCGCAGTATAGAAAGGGGCAGAAGATGAAAGATATACCAGAAGAAATAAGAGAAAAAGAAATTACGTTGACAGATTACGAACTAAACCTTATACACGGCTTATTAGTAGATGAAGAAATAAGGCTTAAAGAAAAGATACCTATACTACTTGCAGAATTTGACTACAATTTCGACAACACAAAAGCTTACGTAGAAGAGGTTAAGAGATTAAGAAGGCTATTTACAAAGATAGACGACACAGAAGACTATTTAGAAGTATTTAGCAGGATTGAAGATTATAGATTAGATAAGGAAGAAAAGCAATGCGAAAGTTAAAAGAATTAAGACCAGGCGAAGCGTTCAAGTTCGCGGGCTTAAATTGGGTTAAGCTTGATGATTTAAAAGAAGGGTGCTTAGCAATAACTAAAGACGTTATAAGTTCGGTAGTATTTAGCGACGGAGAAAACAACAATTATAACGATTCTACCGTAGCAGATTTTACAAACATAGAACTATATAACTTGCTTATAGAAAATGGCGCAAAATCAGAAGACTTATTAGATTTTAGTAGAGATCTAACGGCAGATGATGGAACAACAATAGATATAAATTCAAGTGATGTAGTTAGCCTTATTACTTGCGAAGAATACAGGAAGTATAGAAAGCTAATACCCGCAGTTGAAAAAGAGTGGTGGACGCTTACAGCAGAATCAAACCACTTAACAAGCAATAATACAGTTAAAGTTATTTCCATAACCGGAAAAATCACAAATAGAACAGCGACTGTAGCAAGTGGGGTTCGCCCAGTATGTAATATCAACAAAGAAAAGGAAGTGGAAGAAATGCCAGTAACAGAAAAGATTAAAAAATGGTTCATAGATAGAAACTTAGATACAGCCGACCCAAAAAGCCAAATGTTAAAGCTTATGGAAGAAACAGGAGAACTGCGGAAGGAATAGCAAAGAATAGACCGGACCAAATAAAAGACAGCATAGGCGATATTTACGTAGTATTAACAGGCTTATCAATTCAACTTGGCTACAGTATCGAAGAATGTATCGAAGCAGCCTACGAAGAGATAAAAGACCGAAAAGGAAAAATGATTGATGGCGTATTCGTAAAAGAAAGCGACCTATAAAAGAAAGGGGCAAAGACTATGGCCATAAGCAACGAAGAAGCAAAGAAACTTCTATATGATGAAACGCCGGTATATTTCAAAGATATTAAGTACAAGAAAATTAACGGCTTGATCTATAGAAAAAGCGAAGGAAGATTCAAGGCAAGCGCCGAACTATTGGATATGAACCACAATTGCGTTGTAATTTGTCCGCTTGAATGGATAGACGCAAGCGAAGAAGAAAGAATAGAGATATTCGGACAGGAAGAAGCGGAAGTATTATTGGCTAAGTGCCAAGAAGAGATGGCAACACTTATAAACTTAGTGGACCAAAACAAACCGGACGAATCGCAAGATTCATTACACAGGCTACTTTCTAAATTGATGAAATTAGATAATGAACTAATTAAGCAAGTACACGCAAGGGAAAAATACGGCGACGATCCAAAAGAAGGAATGGAAAAAATAACAAACGAGTTGGCAGAATCATTTAGTCTTGGCGGGCTAAATGATGAAGAGGGCAAGGAAAGAATACCGCAAAGGAAAGAGGAAGAAGAATGGATAGCGAATTAATCAGAATACAACAAAGAGAAGAAACAAACGACAAAAACTTAATAGAAGAAAGCAGAAAAGCCGTAATGCTTGCTGCACTTTACGCAGAAAAGACAATGGAGATTGGAGAATTAAACGACAGGCAAAAGAGGTTCAACAGGAACATTAACCAAAAACGAAAGGAGATGGAAAGAATGTATGTAAAAAAGGCAAAAGAGATAGTGGACGGAAAATACAGAAAGAAAAGACCATCAATATTAAGCAGGGTATTTGCACCGCATATAATATTCTACAGCTTTCTTTCTATCATTGTTTATATATGCTTGGCAAAGCTTGCATATATGGAAAGAGGATATAGAGCCATAGGGGGCGAAGGATTTTTCCTTATCCTACCAATTATATTAGTAGCGTTTAGAATTGGAAATATTATAGACAAAGACGCAAACAAAAGAAATAAGTAAAAAAAAGAAAGGGTGCTTTTTCAAGCACCCCGCCTTGGTATTAATCTTTATCTTATTTTATAGGGCAAAGACAAAGAATATCCACATATTTATTATACCACGGCTAAAGAAAAAAAGCAATAGAAAAGTAAATAGTAACGGCTAAAAATGGCGGAATATATACCGCCTTGCGGGCTTGTAATAGCTATTATCTTTTCAACCATTCTTATATTAAAGTTAGCAGGTGGTATTATGGCAAGAAGTTTTATTAGAGAAAAGAAAATATATTGCGGGCAAGATTATTTAGAAGTAGATATATATTCCATATCAGAGAATCAATTAGAAAAAAGAAAAGGGAAGAGATCCAAAAAAGAAAAAGTATCTATACCCGCCCAAAAAAACTTAAACGATAAAAACGCAAGAAGAACATTCAATCAATTAGCAGAAACAAACTTCGGCGAAAATGATTATTCAGTAACACTTACTTATACAAAAGAATTTCTACCGGATACATTAGAGGAAGCAGAAAAAGAAGCAACAAATTATATTCGCAGGGTAAAACGCAGAAGAAAGAAAGAAGGACTAGAAGATTTAAAGTATATGATTGTTACTTCTTCGAGAGATGGCAAAGATGGAAAACCTGTTAGAATCCACCACCATATATTAATGAATGATGGACTTGATAGGGATATTGTAGAAGATTTATGGAGCAGAAGCAGAGGAAAAAACAAAGGAAAGAGATTAGGCTATGCAAATTGCGACAGAATAAAACCAGATGACAATACAGGTATTGCAGGATTGGCAAACTACTTAGCAGGAAACCCAACACAGAAAAGAAGGTGGAGCAGTAGCCAAAACTTAGAAAGACCAACACAAAGAACCAACGATCACAGATATTCAAGAAGAAAAGTAATTAAGCTTTCATTATTTCCAGAAGACCTTATCTATTGGGAAAGACTTTACCCAGGCTATGAGATTAAAGACAAGCTAAACGGATTTCAAGCTATATACAATGATTTTACCGGGTGGAGTATCTACCTAAGACTACGAAAGAAGAAAACATAGAGAAATAAAGCTTTATAAGACTTATCCACAAATAAACAATAAATAATAATATAAGTTATCCACAGGGCAAAGAATAGAATAAGTTATCCACAAGAAGGGAGTTAATACGTTATGGATAACAAAAAAGCACTTGAAGCATATAAGAACCTAAAGAATAACGCCTACGGCCACAGCTTCGAAGAGGGTATCGCCTATGCTTGTAAGCACTATATAGATTATGGACTAGCAGCAGTAAGCAAGACCCCAGAACCCTTTAGAGTTCTAAAGAAATTCAAAGGCGGAATATTTAGGGGGCAATTCACAGCAAGGGCGCACCCAGATTTCAAAGGAACAGTAAAGGGCGGGCGTTCTATAATCTTTGAAGCTAAATATACTTCTACGGAAGTTATAAAGAAAAAAGTTATAACAGAAAAACAAGCGGAAGTATTAGACGAACATTTAAAGCTTGGAGCAATAGCGGGCGTATGCGTAGGAATACAAGACCGTTACTTTTTCGTGCCGTGGGAAATTTGGCGAAATATGAAAGAGATTATAGGCAAGCAATCCGCAAGGGTAGAAGACCTTAAAGAATGGGAAGTACCTTGGAGAAAAGGCGTTATGTTCTTAGAAAACATAAAAGGCAAATTAGATGGATAAGAGATACAAGCCCTGTATTTTTTGTAAGAACTTAGTTTTATCAGATAGGCAAATAAAAGTATGCGACGATTGCTTAAAGAAAGCAGGAGCAGAAGAAGAGATTATAAAAGATATACAGGCAGCGGAAGAAATAAACTTCGTTATCGAAGATCACATAGAAAAAGCAGAAGAAGAGATTATAAGGCGGTCAATATGAAAGGGGAATCAGAATGGAAGTAAGAAAGATTACCGAAAGGGAATATATACCGGATAAACAAGCAAACAATAGTTATTTAATAACTTGTCCTTTTTGTGGAGCAAAGACAATGGCACAGGTTAGGGGGTACTATGCGCGGGGCAGAAGGTGCGTAAAATGCAAGGCACTATTTACAGATGATATAGCAACCAAGAAATAGAGGACCGCCTATGAAAGACGTAATAGCAATAATTGAATATTGCAGGGAAATTCCGCAGGCGATAAAGCTTAACAAAAGAGTTATTAGCAACTTAGAAGATATGTATTACTTACCAAGTAGCAATAGCCAGCTAGACGGTATGCCAAAGGCTAAGAATCATATTTCAAAGCTTACGGAAGATATAGCGTTAAATGTTCCGGACGGAGTAAGCGAAACTATAAGAAATCTAAATATCAAGAATGAAAGATTAGACACTTTATACAAAGAGATACTAAAAGAAATTCAAAGCTTAGAATATCGCGAACATAAAGTAATATACGATTTCTACTTGATGAATTACAGATGGGAAAAGATAGCCAGGGGCTTTTATTCCGTTAGACAATGCAAGAACATTAGAAACGAAGCCTTGAAGAAATTACAAAAGAAGTTCGAGAAAAACATATATATTAAAAACTATTTTAAGTGAAAAGGGTATTATTGCCCGCCATTGCCCGAAATATAGGCTATAATGGATATAGTGAAATAATATATATAGAGCAGCAGAAAAGCAAAAAGCCAAACGAACTTCAATTTGTGAAGTTCGTATTTTTTTATAATTTCTTCCGTGGCTGAAAAAACGGAACAGCGAAACAAACGAAGAAGAATAAAAAACAGCCACGAAAGGAGAGTGGAAAAATGGCAAGGGAAAGAAGGCCCGAAAGAGATTTAGCCTTTGAACTTTTTAGAAAATCAAAGGGCAGATTAGAGGTAAAAGAAATTGCTAAAAAGTTGAATGTAAAAGCAGCAACAGTTAGCCAATGGAAATACCGCGACAAATGGGAAGAAAAGCTAAAAGAGAAAAGACGCGGCGGACAGTTCGGAAACAAGAACGCAGAAGGTGCAGGAGCGCCAAAGGGAAATAAGAACGCAGAAACGCACGGCGGCTATAGTAGTATAGATCTAAACAATTTACCAGAAGAAGACCAAGCCTATATATCTAACCTTTCACTTGACACAGAAACAAACTTCAAGAACGAACTACAAATACTTTTAGCAAAAGAAAAAGATATAAGACGCAGGCTTGAAGCCTTAGACTATGAACCAGAAGACAAACTATACTTATCAAGAGAATCAGAAATGCAAGCAGTACCGAAGCTAGAACAGTTGGAAGGACTAGAGCCAGAAGAACAGGTAGAAAGACTTAACAAGTTACAGCCAACGCTAAAGACTATTACAAGAGATAGTAAGTTCGAAAGGCAGCAGAAGTTATTAGTTGCGTTCGACAGGATACACGGCAGGATAATTAAACTGTTAGATAGCATTAAGACTTACCAACTAGACTGTAAGCGAATAGAATTAGATCAACAGCGTTACGAATTATCGAAAGAAAAAGTAAAAGGCGCATTTGAATTTGATTTAGAAGATGAGTTAGAAGACTTGTAAAAATAAAAATAGGTTCTTTCAGAAGAAAAAATTTTCTTGCGGGTACGACGACCCCGAAATATGGTTAGGTATAAAATTTTTAAAACCACTTCCGAAAATCCGGACAGGAAAAAATATTAGGGGGCTTAATTTTAGACGCAAGAATAATTATTCAAAGCAGGACGCAAGAAAAAAAGGGGGTGGCTTCTATCGCTAAAGTAAAATTATATAGCGCCCAGGCTATCGCCAAGCTACTTAATGTTAGCGATAGAAGAGTAAGGCAATTAAGAGATGAAGGAATCATAGAAGAAACAATGCCAGGGCTTTATAAACTATTAGAAACCAATCACGCGTATATAGATTATCTTAAAGGCAACGCACAAATTGAAGAAAATTTAAGTTACTACGAAGAAAGGGCAAAGCTTGTAAAAGCAAAAAGGCAAAATGAAGAACTTGATCTAAAAATTAGAAAAAAAGACTTGCACGAATCTTCGGAGATTGAAGAGGTTATGGCGGAAATGCTAACTAATTTTAAAGTAAGACTAATGGCAATTCCCGCCAAGCTATCGCCTGTATTAGCAGGAATGAACGATAGAACCAAGATATACAAATTGTTACAAGAAGCGGTAGAGGAAGGACTGAATGAACTTTCAGACTTTCCAACCGCTTTTTCATTGGAAATCGAAGAAGAGGGAGAAAATGGCAAAGAAAGCAAAGAAGAAGACGAAGAAAAAGAAAATAAAAATTAAAAGAAATACATTTGAACTTCTTTGTAAAGTATTTGCAGGCTTAAAACCGCCGCCACCTATCACAATAACAGAGTGGGCCGACGAATACAGAAGACTTAGCCCGGAAGCTTCGGCAGAGCCGGGAAGATGGAAAACTTCAAAAGCGCCATATCAAAAAGAGATAATGGACGCAATAGGAGAAATCGGAGTAGAAAAAGTTGTAGTAATGAGTGCAGCACAGATTGGAAAATCCGACGCTTGCATATTAAACCCCTTGGGCTACTATATGCACTACGACCCAAGCCCAATAATGATACTTCAACCAACAATACAAATGGCGGAAGCTTTTTCAAAAGATAGAATTTCGCCAATGATAAGAGATACACCAATACTACAAGACAAAGTAGATGACAAATCAAGAACAAGCGGAAATACCATATTACAAAAGATATTCCCAGGCGGACACGTAACAATGGTAGGCGCTAACAGCCCTTCAAGTTTAGCAAGTAGACCAATAAGAATATTACTTGCAGATGAGATAGACAGATACCCGGCAACAGCAGGGAACGAGGGCGACCCTTTATTATTGGCAACTAAAAGGCTTACTACTTTTTGGAATAAAAAAATAGTATGCGTATCAACGCCGACAATAAAAGGTACAAGCAGAATAGAAGTAGAGTACGAACACAGCACGCAAGGCGAATGGAATGTACCTTGCCCGCATTGCGGAGAATATAACCCGCTTGAATGGGCGTATATAAATTTTAATAAAGAGGATCTAACAGAAATTAACTATACTTGCAGATATTGCGGAGCGATTGCCAATGAATACGCTTGGAAATCAAACTACGATAAAGGCAAGTTTATTTTTAAATATCCGAAAAGGGCGGTTAAAGGCTATCACTTAAACGCCTTAGCTTCGCTTTTCGTATCTTGGCGTGAAATAGTAGAAAAATTCCTTGTAGCCAATGAAGAGAAAAAGAAAGGCAATATAGAATTACTTAAAGCTTGGACCAATACCGAAATGGGCCAAACTTGGGAAGAAGAAGGCGAAGAAATAGAAATGGACGAACTATTCAACCGCCTAGAAGAATATGATTGCGAAGTACCAGAAGAAGTAATAGTATTAACAGCCGGCGTAGACGTACAAGACGACCGCTTCGAAGTTGAAGTGGTAGGTTGGGGCGAAGAAAAAGAATCTTGGGGAATTTATTATAAAAAAATATATGGAGATCTAAAAATAGAAACCGTATGGAATGATTTAGATAAATTCTTAGATAGAACATTCGAAACTAAAGACGGACGCAAACTTAAAATACTTTCAACTTGCATAGATTCCGGCGGACACTTCACGCAAGAAGTATATAAATTTACCAAGAAGAGAATCAACCGCAGAATATGGGCCATTAAAGGACGTGGCGGAGCGCAAACGCCTTATTACTCAAAGCCATCTACAGCTAACGCGTATAAGACACCATTATTTACACTTGGAGTAGATACCGGAAAAGCTATTCTATATCAAAGATTAGCAGTACAAGAGCCAGGGCCTAACTATTGCCATTTCCCGAAAGATGAGGGAAGAGGATATAACGAAGAATACTTCAAAGGGCTTACAAGTGAAAAGATGGTTATTAGCTATAAAAAGGGGCGTGCGCAGTATGTATGGAAACTTAAAAAAGGAATTAAAAGAAACGAGCCATTAGATATTAGAAACTACGCAACGGCAGCACTTGAAATTACAAATCCTATTCTTAAAAAAGAGATTCCGGAAAGCGCAAGCAAGCCACAAAGAAATATAAGGTCAAGGGGGTTAGGAAGATAGATGGATAAAAGCGAAATAAAATTAAGAAGAGAACGAGCGCTAAAGCACTACGATTTATGGTTAGAAGCAGAAACAGCAGTAGCAACAAGCCAAAGCTACACAATAGGTAGCCGAAGCTTAACAAGGGCCAATCTAAGCGAAATAAGAAAGCAACAGGAGTATTGGCGAAAAGAAATTGACAGATTAGACGCAATAGAAAAATATAACGGACGCAATAGAACGTATATTGCCGTTCCACGCGATATTTAAAGGTAGGTGGTATTATGGGCCTATTTGATATATTCAAGCCTAAAACAAGGCAGAATAAGGCTATTAAAAACGAAATAGAAACAATAGTATTAAACAAAACTAAAGAAATATTAAATAGCGGCTACAGCAATTATGGCGCTTCACGCACCAAGAAAAGCCTTATAGGTTGGAGAGCGGACGGCGGAAGCCACAAAGAGGATATAGAAGACAATTTAAACATATTAAGGCAACGTAGCCGCGATCTATATATGGGCGTTCCGTTAGCTACAGGCGCTATTAAAACTTGTAGAACTAACGTGGTTGGCGGCGGGCTATTACTTAAAAGCCAAATAGATTACGAAGCAATAGGAATGGAAGCAAAGGACGCAAGAAACCTTGAACAGAAAATAGAAAGAGAATTTAAACTATGGGCGGATACTACAAATTGCGATATAGAAAGATTAGACAATTTCTACGAATTGCAGCAATTAGCCTTTTTAAATTGGTTAATATCCGGCGACGTTATAGTTTTACTTCCAACAACAATAAGGGCGGCAATGCCCTATGATTTAAGAATACAACTTATAGAAGCGGATAGGCTCTCAACACCTAAAGACAAAACGCAAGATAAAAACATTATAGACGGAGTAGAAAGCAACAAGAACGGCGAAACTATCGCTTACTATATTTGCAACAAGCACCCTAATTCTAAAGATCTAACAGAAAAAGAAGAATGGATAAGAGTTGAAGCCTACGGAAAGAGTACAGGAAGAAAAAACGTATTGCACCTTATGAACCGCGAAAGGATAGGACAAAGAAGAGGCGTTCCAATGCTTGCACCAGTAATAGAAAGCTTAAAGCAATTAGGACGCTATACAGAAGCGGAATTAGTAGCAGCGGTAGTAAGTGGCCTATTTACAGTATTTGTAGAAAAAGAGGGCTACAGCAACGAAGCGCCATTCGGACAAATAGTACCAGAAGAACAACAAGTGGATAGATACACAGAAAATTCAATCGAACTTGGACCAGGTGCAATTATAGATCTTAACGAAGGCGAAAAAGCAAACGTAGTAAACCCAGGAAGACCAAATGCGGCCTTTGATGGATTCGTTACTTCTATTTGTAGACAAATAGGCGCAGCACTTGAAATTCCCTACGAACTATTATTAAAAAACTTCAACGCTTCTTACAGCGCTTCAAGGGCAGCACTTCTTGAAGCTTGGAAATCTTTTAGAATGTATCGCGAATGGTTAGCGGCGGATTTTTGCCAACCTATTTACGAAGAATGGCTAACAGAAGCAGTAGCCAAGGGAAGAATAGACGCACCAGGATTTTTCGGCGACCCGCTTATTAAAAAAGCGTATTGCGGCGCAGAATGGAACGGACCGGCCCAAGGATTGTTAAACCCTACGCAAGAAGTAGCAGCAGCGCAAAAGAGGGTAGAAAACGGATTTTCAACACGCAGCAAAGAAGCTAAAGAAATGAACGGTACAGATTACTATAAAAATATTAGCCAGTTACAACAAGAAGAAGAACTAATGCAAGCAATAAGAAAGGAGAATACACAAATTGAAGAACAAGAAGAACAAAATTAATAAAGCTTGGAACTTCGCAATGCAAGAAGAAGGCGTAGCGGAAGTAACAATATATGGAAATATAAGCGATAAAGTCGATTGGGAAAGCGGAGAGATTAACCCGGAATTTTTTTCAAATGATTTAGCCTACTTAGAAGAAGAGGATATAAACACTTTAATTATAAGAATTAATAGCGCAGGCGGCGACGTGTTCGCAGCTACAGCTATTTATTCAAGATTAAAAGAATTTAAAGCTAAAAAGATTGTTAAAATTGACGGTTGGGCCGCTTCGGCAGCTACAATAATTGCTATGGCAGGCGACGAAATAGAAATAGCACCAAATGGAAGCTTAATGATCCACGACCCTTTATTCGGATTGGAAGGATATTTCAACGCCAAAGACCTTACAAAGTATATAGAACAATTAGAAACAATTAAAAAATCAATTATTAACGCGTATAAGACGAAGACAGGAAAGACAGAAGAAGAGTTAGCACAGCTTATGGAAGCAGAAACTTGGTACACAGGGCAAGAAGCAGTAGACGCGGGCTTCTGCGACCGCCTAATGTTCGAGGAAGCCGACGTAGCAGCAAGTGCTAACGGAGATATTAAGGTTAATGGAATACTTATGGTATCCGACTTTAAAAACCTACCAACTACGGTATTAAATCGAAGCCAAAACCACGCCGCCGGCAACGATTTTAATATAAATACAAAAAACAGAAAGGAAGTAAGAGCAATGGACGAAAACAAAGAAACAACTACTACAGAAACTGAAACAAAAGAAATTAAGACTGTAGAGGAATTGAAAGAAGCTTATCCGGAACTTGTAAAAGAGATTGAAGAAGAAGCGAAAAAAGAAGAATTGGAACGCTTACAAGCAATCGAAGAAATCGCAGCGCCGGGGGCAGAAGAGATTGTAAACGACGCAAAATACAAAACAAAAATCACAGCAGGCGAAGTAGCAATCAAGATTCTAAACGCGCAAAAAGCGAAAGGACAAAACTTCATTCAAGAAAGAGAAAAAGACGTTAAAAATTCCGGTATGGGCGACGTTGAAGGCAGCCAAGGACAAAGAACAGAAGATAAAAACGAGTTCTTAGACGCAATCAACAAAGCATACCCAAAGACAAAATAAGAAAGGGGAAAAGATATGTACGAAATCGAAAGAAGCAATTACATTAGCGACAATATCTACGCAGGAGATTTTCCGGTAGAAATTGAAGTAGCAGAAGCTAAAGAAGATATAGAAAAAAACACAGTTGTAGCACTTACAGCGGGTAAGCTTGCAAAAGCAACAGCAGAAAACTTGGCGGATATTTACGGAATTACAGCAGATGAAGCAAAAGCAAACGAAAAAGTAGCCGTATATCTAACAGGAGATTTTAGAGCAGAAGCCTTAAACTACGGAGCAGCAACATTAGACAAAGTGAAAGTACCACTAAGAAAAATTGGTATTTTTATTAAATAAGAGGGGGAAAGAATATGCCAGATTTATTTGAAGCAAAAACAATGGGAACACTTGTAGAAAGATTACCAAGAACTTCTACATTCATTAGAGATACATTTTTCAAGAACATTGAAACATTCCCAACAAAAAGAATTAACATTGACTTTGTAAAAGGAAACAGAAGACTTGCGCCATTTGTACACCCAATGATTGGTGGAAAAACAGTACCAAACGCAGGATACCAAACAGCAAGCTATGAACCGCCACTAATGGCACCTAATAAAATTACTACAGCGGAAGAACTACTGAATAGATTAGCCGGAGAAAATCCATATTCCGGAAAGACAGCAGCAGAAAGAGCCGTAGAAAGATTAGGAAAAGATATGGCGGAACTTGAAGATATGATTACACGCCGTGAAGAGTGGATGGCAACCCAAGCTATTTTCACAGGAAAAATTCCTGTAATTGGCGTAGGCGTTGAAGAAGAAATCGACTTCGGATTCGAGAATAAAGAAACCATAAGCAAAACGGCGGACAAGTGGAGCGCAGAAACAGCAGATCCAATAGCAGATATTAGAAAGTGGAGATTAAAAGTTCAACAAACAGGACACGTAAACTGTAATGTTATGATTATGTCTTCGGACGTAGTAAACCACTTCTTAAACAACAAGAAAGTACAAGCTTTATTAGATACTAAAGCTTACGACTTAGCAGCAATTACGCCAAAGGAACTTCCAAACGGCGCAACTTATGTAGGAACAATCAACGAATTTGGGTTAGATATTTACGAGTATAACGAATTTTACTTGGACGATTGGACAAACCCAGATAAGCCAGAAGATAAAGCATTAGTACCAGAAAAAACAATCGCTTTACTTTCAACAAGCGCAAACTACAGCCGTTGTTATGGTGCTAATACAATTATTGATGAAGATACAAACGGATTCGTAACAGTAGAAGGCGAAATGGTACCGGAAACTTGGGTAGAAAGAAATCCGGCAAGAAGATTCTTACAACTTAATTCAAGATTCTTACCAGTACCAACAGAAGTTAATTCTTGGCTAGTAGCAGAAGTTTATTAATGAACTTCAAAGAGCAGGCGGACCAAGATATAAGAACTGTATTCCATAATTCCGGAGAATTTGCGGAAGTTATAGAATTTTATTTAGATGATACGCCAATAGAAGCTAAAGTAGTTTTAGACTATGGCGAATATAACGACAGAAAGAAGGCCAGAAGCGATAACGCGGAAGGCCTTTTCAATGTCGATCTAATTATGTATATATCGCTTGAAAGCCTAGAGAAAACACCGAGAAAAGGCCAAGAATTAGAAATTAATAACGAGATCTACACCATAGGCAAAGTAAAAAGCGAAATGGGAGAATTAATTTTATATCTTGAACGATTAATGGAGTAAATAAATGATTACCATTAGCCAAGAAACTATAGATAGAATAAGTGTATTATTAAGCGAAGTGCCAAAAGGTACGGAAAGAGCCTTATCTAATGCAGCAAATAGAGCGATAGCAAAAGCAAGAACGGAAACGTTCAAAGGCGTAACAAGCGAATATAAAATTACTAAAAAGGTAATTTCCGAATATACAAAAGATAGTATAAAGAATGCCACTACAAGCGACCTATGTGCAACGCTAATATTTGCGGGAAAACAGATACCGCTATACAAATACAGCTTAACTAAACCAAAGCACCCAGGAAAAGGAAAAGTATTTGCCGGACAAAAAACAGCCGTAGCACTTGAACACGCTTTTAGAAATCAAATAACAGCAAAAAAAGAAGGGATTTTCGAAAGAACAGGAAAATCAAGGTTACCAATCAAACAGCTAATGGGTTCATCTATGCGTTCTATGGTAAGTAATTCGGTTGTTATGGATCAAGTCTATAAAGAAGCGCAAGAAACGTTCGATACAAGAATAGAACACGAAATCGAAAGGCTATTGGCAGGATATGGGGGTAAATAATGACACCTACAGTTTTACTTGAAGCTATGAAAGCTTATATTCAAGAAAAAACAAAAGATATATTACTACCTGTAAGAAGTAAAAGAGGGGAAGAAACAGGCGATAGACCGCCAAATGTATTCTTGATGAACCTACCCAAAAAAGAAGATGAGATACAACAAATACCGTATATCTTAATCAAATATCTTACAGGCAAAGACGAAAAAACACCGGGAGAGGAAACAGAAGCCCAAGCTTCTATAAGAATCATAGTTGCAACATACGCAGAAGACGCGGAAGAAGGTTCAATGGCGCTATTAAATGTTATTTCAAATCTTAGATATAACTTTTTAAAAGACGAAGAATTGAATCAACAATTTAGATTAGTACCACCATTGGAAAGTATTATCTATCCGGACGATACAAGGCCGTACTACTTAGGCGAAATGATGACAATATGGACGCTTCCACCAGTAGAAAGAGAGGTAAATTTTAATGGCTATTAAAGACGAAAAAGAAAAAAAGGTAATTGATACACCAGTTACAACAGCACCAGAAGAAGAAAAAACTTATTGCTACATTGGGCCAAACTTACCAGATGGAGTTTTAAAGAAAAATTCCTTAATTATTGGCACAAAGAAAGCAATTAAAGAAAAATACAAAGAAGAGATAGAAAAATATCCACAACTTGAAAGATTGATGATACCAGTAGAAAGCTTAGCAGACGCAAAAGCAAAAGTGGTAAGCGAAGGTAATATCTTAAACAAGTATTATAAGGATATTGCTTCTATTGCAGCAGAAAGGAAAGAAGGGGGTAAATAATGGCTTTTCAACACGGTATTAGAACCAAACAAATTGAAACTTCGATTAAAACGCCTGTAACAGCAGGAAGCGGAATTGCATTTGTAGTTGGAACTTCGCCAATTCAAGCAGTAAATGGCAAAGTAAACGAACCTATTATGTGTAATTCATACGCAGAAGCAGTTAAAAACTTAGGATATAACGATAACTTCGACTATTACACACTATGCGAAGCTATGTATTGCCACTTTGTTTTATATGGAGTTAGCCCGGTTGTATTTGTCAACGTACTAGATCCAAAGAAACATAAAAAGAAAGTGGAAGAAAAACAATATCCGGTAAATGATAAACAAGTATTACTACCAATCGAAGCGTTAGCAGATACAGTAGTAGTTAAAAGCTATAATAAGGGCCAAGATTACGACTTAATGTACACAAACGATAACTTGGTACTTGAAATCTTAGACGGTGGAAACATCAGCCAAGAAACAGGCGAACTTGCCGTATCATTTGACGCGGTAGATCCTACAAAAGTTACCGAAAAAGATATTATCGGCGGCTATGAAGTATCAACAAATGAATACAAGGGCTTAGAATTAATTGATAAGGTATTCGCAAAATACGGAATCATTACAGATTTAATTCTTTGTCCGAAATTCAGTAAAAAAAGCACAGTAGCAGCAGTAATGGCTACAAAGTGCGAAAATATCAACGGTATTTTTGAAGCACACGCAGTAATAGACCTTGATTCAAGCGAAGTTAAGGCTTACGGAGATACAACAGCAAGAAAGAAAAAAGACAACATTTTTTCTAAATATCAAATTCTTTGTTGGCCTATGGTTAAGCTTGGAGATAAGAAATTCCATCTATCAACACAGGCAGCAGCAAGAATGGCAAAAACCGACGTAGACAACGACGGTTGCCCGGCAGAATCGCCATCAAACAAATCAATTAAGGTAGATGGGGCAATCTTAGAAGACGGAACAGAATTATTATTGGATCTAAAAGAAGCAAACTATCTAAACAGCCAAGGAATAGTAACGGCTATTAACTTTATAGGCGGTTACGTCCTTTGGGGCAACCAAACAGCTTGCTTCCCGGCAAATACCGACGTTAAAGATTACTTTATTTCAATTGGCCGTATGTTCGGTTGGGTTGGCAATAGCTTAATCTTAACTTATTGGTCAAATGTCGATAAGAAGATGACACCAAGATTCGTACAATCAATCGTAGATAGTATCAATATTTGGCTTAACGGCTTAGTATCAGAAGGAAAGCTACTTGGCGGACGTGTAGAGTTCAAGCCAGAAGATAATAATTTAGTTGAATTAATGGCAGGAAAGGCAACTTTCCACATTTACTTGACACCACCAAGCCCAGCACAAGAAATAGTCTTCGCCCTAGAATACGACCCAGATTATGTAGTAGCAGCTTTCCAAAGTTAAAAGGGGGTAAATGATGAAAATAGATAACGGAACAATTAATTTCAGCGTCTACGAAGGCGCAAACGAATTTTTAGGAATGGCAGAAGCAACATTACCCGAAATTTCTATGATTGCAGAAGAAATTAAAGGGGCAGGAATTGCCGGAAGCTTTTCCGGACCTTATGCGGGCCATTTCGAACCAATGAGCCTTACACTTAACTTTAGATCTACAACAAGGGCAGCGGTACAGCTACTAAAACCAGAAGCACACCAAATAGAACTAAGAGCAGCCCAACAAAAATGGGATAACAATTCCGGTAAAAACATTGTAGAATCAGTTAAGCACGTTGTAGTCGCTACACCTTTAAAATACGCACCAGGTAAGCTTGCTTCAGCAAGCCCAACAGATGGCAGCGGAGAATATAGCGTATCTTACTATGCAATGTTTATTGACGGCCAAAAAGTAATTGAAATTGATATAATCAACTTCATTTGCTACATTAACGGCGAAGACTACTTGGCGGACGTTAGAACAGCGCTTGGAAAATAAAGAATATTAAAACATAGCCATTGTAAAAGGTGGCTATGTTTTTTATTTATCTAAAAAGGAGAATTGCAGATGGAAAATAAAGAAATAATTAAAATCGAAGACGCAACAAACGCAGAAAAGAAAGACCCAACAGAAAAATATATTATATTAAATTATAAGCTTACAAAACCGGTTACATTTGAGGGCAAAGAGTATAAAGAATTAGTTTTAGACTTCGGAAGCCTTACAGGTAACGACGCAATCGCAATTGAAGAAGAAATGGAAGCTATGAATTTATATGTTATGGCACCGGAAACATCAAGAGCATATCAAATCAGAATGGCAGCAAGGGCAGGCGGATTCCCTTATCAACTAACAGAACAAATATCTTTTAGAGATTTTACGAGGTTAGCCAACGCCGCAAGAAATTTTTTAGTAGGGCAGGAATTATAAGCCCGCAATACTACAGGGAACAAGCTATAAGGCTTGCTATATTTACACATACGCCAATTAATTATTTTTTAGGCCTTACTATATGGCAATTAAGAAAAATGATTGACACGGCGAACAAAGTTATAGAAGAGCAGAAGGAAGGGGGCAAAAATGGCTAAAGAATTTGAATTAATGTTTAAGCTTCAAGCTAATTTAGGTTCTAAATTTAAAGATTCTTTTAATCAAGCTAAAAAAGCCACCCAAGATTTAGAAAACCACATATCCAAAACAAATAAAACCGCAGGAGATATTGCAGGATATAAGAAAACGCAATTAAGCCTAGAAACAAATATAGCTAAGCAAAAACAATACAAAGAAGAATTGGCAGCCCTTGAAGCGGAGCAAAGAAAAGCGGGCGGAGCTTCTACGCAGCTTGCAACGAAAATAGCAAAAAAGAAAGAAGACTTAGAAAAAGCTAACGAAAGCATAAGAAAAAACAGTCAATCGCTAAGCGAATATGAACAAAGACTAAAAGAAGCGGGAGTAGATACAAGCAATCTTTCAAAAGAAAGCGCAAAGCTTGCACAAGAAGTAGAAAAAGCAAGGGCAGCCCAAGAAAAAACAGCAAAGCTTGGAGCGTTACAGGCAGAAAACCAAAAAGCAATTGGAGAAACAAAAAGCCAACTTACTTCAACTATAGGAGTTATTGCAGCAGTCGGAACAGCAACAATGGTAGCAATGCAGAAAGCTTCCGACGCAACGGACAGGGTAGATAAACTTAGCCAAAAAATAGGTATGAGCCGTAAAGGCTTTCAAGAATGGGATTTTATACTTTCACAATCCGGAACAAATATAGAAAAAATGCAAGTTGGAATGAAAACACTTGTAAACCGTATGCAAGAATCAGCAAAGGGAAGCGGAGTTGGAGCGGACGCATTAAAGAAGCTTGGAATATCGGCTACAGATTCAAGCGGAAAAATGAAAATGCAAGAACAAGTAATGGAAGAAGTAGTAAGAAAAATGCAGGATATGCCAGAAGGCGCGGAGAAATCAAAATTAGCATTTGACTTATTCGGAAAATCCGGCTTGGAACTTATGCCGCTTTTAAATTCCGTAGGCGGTTCAGTAGATGACTTAAAAGCGAAAGCCCACGAATTAGGAATAGTGCTTAGTGATGAAGCTATAGACGCAGGCGTAAACTACCAAGACGCAATGGACCAATTAAAGAGATCTTTAGGCGGAGTAGCTACACAGATACTTTCTTCACTAATGCCAACAATCACTATTTGGGCGGGTAAAATTGGAGAAGTTGCAGGAAAAGTTCAAAAGTTCGCAGCGGAACACCCAAAATTAATTCAACTATTGGCAAAAGTTGCGGGCGGGCTATTATTAGCAAAAGCAGGAGCATTAGGCTTAAAGCTTGGATTCCTACAAGCAAAAGGCGGAGTGCTTGGCGTATTAGGCGTTATTTCAAGATTAAAAGCAGCAAACCTTATAGGCGGTATAAGCAAAGTTAAAACCTTAATAATGGGAATGAGCGGCGGAATACTTCCTGTAATTGCAGCAATAACAGCAATAGCAGTAGCAATTAAATTAGTAATGGGAAATGTAGACGCTATCCGCGAAAAAATACGCGGAGTATTCGGAGAAGGCGGCGTAGCTATCTTTGATAAGTTCGTAGGACTTATTAACCAAATAAGCGGCGCAATAAAAGGAATATTCGGCGGTGGCGGTACAGATGGAATAAGCGGGTTCTTTAATATCTTTAATCAAGGTAGCCCAATTATGGAAAAAGTAGGAAGCTTAATTCAAAGCTTAACAGGTACGGTATCAGCAATAATTACAGTAATAGCCGGAGCCGTTCAATCAATCCTACCTACCCTTATTTCAGTAGTAACAACCATAGCAAGCACAATAGGAAATGTATTACAAACAGTATTACCAGTATTACTTGACGTAATAGGACAAATACTACCAGTTATACAAAGTGCGGCGGAAATGATATTGCCATTACTTGCAGAAGCTATAAACGCAATAGCAAACGCCATAATGCCAATTATTAACTTCTTAATTCCTGTATTTATGGAACTACTAAACGCATTAATGCCAGTTGTACAAGTAGTAGCAACAATATTTACAACTGTTTTAGGTGCAGCAGTACAGCAAGTAGCAGCATTAGTAGGCGGACTTACCGGAATATTTTCCGGACTAATTGATTTTATAGCGGGAGTATTTACCGGAAATTGGGGGCGTGCTTGGGAAGGCGTAAAAAATATATTTGGAAGTGCTTTCAACGCCTTAATAGGAATAGCAAAAGCACCAATAAACGCAGTAATAAGCCTTGTAAATAAAGCTATCGGCGCACTAAACACAATTCAAATTCCAAAGTGGGTTCCGGTAGTTGGTGGAAAAGGAATTAACATTCCAAAAATACCTACACTTTGGAAAGGTTCAGCACATACGCCAGATACCTTTATAGCCGGAGAACAAGGACCAGAACTTGTTATGGGTAAAGGTGGAAGCAAGGTATTTACAGCCCACACCACAAAAGGAATATTTACAGGCTTAAAAGATTCTTTTATTTCAGCAAAAGAAATGCTAACAGATTTTCCAACACCAAACTTAAACCCAACAGGGCCAAGCTTGGCGCTTGCAGGAGCAGGCGGCGGAAGAAACATTGTTATTAACAGCCAACCACATTTCCACTTGATGAGTGGAGATCCAACAGAAATTGGAAAGGTACTTGATGAGAATAACGAAAAGTTAAAAAGAGAAATAAAAGAAGAGATGGAAAACGAAGAAGAAGACAGAAGAAGAAGGGGGTATTAGAATTTGCAAGAAACTTATATAACAATAGCGGGCGATAAGTGGGATACAATCGCTTATAAGACCGTCGGAGATTGCGAAAAAATGGACCTCTTCATTAAAGAAAATATAAAGTATAAAGATATTTTTATATTTCCCGCAGGAATAGAAATTAAAATACCTAATATTCCTGTAGAAGAAAACTTCACATTGCCACCTTGGAAACGAGGTGGCAAATGATGAAGCCACAATATGCCAGAAGAACGAAGCTAAAAGTTAAGTACGAAGGCGCGGATATTTCAAAAGACTTAGAAAAGTATTTAATATCACTAACCTATACAGATAACGAAGAAGACGAAAGCGACGACCTACAAATAGCCTTAGAAGACAAGGAAGGTAATTGGGCGCGTGATTGGCTAATGCAAACAGGCGGGAAGGGCGCAAAGATTGAAGCAAGTATTATTCAAGTAGATGAAGACAGATCAGAAAAAGAATTAAAATGCGGAAAATTTAAAGCGGACACGATAAACGAAAGCGGGCCGCCTACAAAAGTAACGATTAAAGCAAGTGCAATTCCTACAGATTCAAAAATTACAGCAGAAAAGAAAACTAAAGCTTGGGAAAATATCAAATTATCAGCTATAGCAAGCGATATAGCAGGAAAAAACAAGCTAAAAAGCGAATTTGAAAGCGAAGAAGACCCGCTATACGATAGGAGAGAGCAAACCAAGAAAAGTGATCTTGAATTTTTGAAAGAATTATGCAAAGACGCAGGAATAAGCCTTAAAGTTACAGATAAAAAAATAGTTCTTTTTGACGCTTCAAAATTCGAGAAATTACCGCCAATAGATACGATAGAAAGAGGACAAAACAACGTTACAAGATGGACCTTTGGAACAAACTTTCAAGAAGCAGGCTATAGCAAGTGCGAAGTTACTTACACCGACCCGAAAACAAAGAAAACAATAAAGGGCGAATTTGAAAATCCTAAGAAGGACAAATCGACCGGAAGAGTTTTAAAAATCAACACGAAGGTTAAAGACAAAGCAGAAGCGGATAAATTAGCAAAGAAGAAGCTAAGAGAAAAAAACAAAACAGAAACGCAAGCAAGCTTAGAAGTAACAGGCAATATAAATTACGTAGCAGGCGTAAACCTTAAAATTAAGGGTTGGGGTATCTACGACGGTAAATATATAATTCAATCAGCTAACCACAGCATTTCAAATAGCGGTTATAAAGTATCTTTATCACTTAGAAAGGTATTAGAAGGTTATTAAAATGATTGACTTACAAGAGCAAATAAAAATAGGCAAAGTATCAAGCGTTGACGTTAAAAAAAGAACCGCCCGCGTAATCTTCGAAGACAAAGAAGATATGGTAAGCGCAGAATTAAAAGTATTAATTAACCACCCGCTTATTAAAATTGTTAAAAAAGACAATGGCGCAGAATGGGGCGGCGGCGGTGCGTATAATTCAGCACCAAGGAATTTAGGCGGCGACAGCTACAAGAAGACGCTACCAGATACCGTAGACCTAAGCAAAGTGATTATATACCAAGGAGAGCCGCACACGCACGATTTACACTTAGAAATACACCCTTGGCTTCCGTATGTAGGCCAGTTCGTTTTATGCGCCTTTCCATCAATAGGAGCAGGCGACGGCTTTATTTTAGGCGGATTTTAGAAAGGGGGCTAAAGCGTGGCACTAATTGGAGCGTTAGGAGATATAACTTTCCACGTATCAAGAAACGCAATAAAAACATTCGATAATATGAAGTGGAGTTCCGGGGCGAAATACGCGTCGCACGACGTACATTTACAAGCCCCAAAATTAGAATATACAGGAATTGAAAGTGATAATATTAGCTTCGATATGTCTTTTTCCGTATTTTATGGAATAGATCCTGTAAGAGAAATAAACAATATAGCAAGGGCAAGGATAACAGGCGAAGTAATGCGCCTTGTTATAGGCAATAAGATTTACGGCAGAAAATGGGTTATAACTAAAACTTCAAAAGATTTAGAAAAGTTCGACAACCACGGAAATTTACTTGCAGTAAAAATTAATGTATCCTTGCAAGCCTACAATTAAGAGGTGGAACAATGGAAATTACAATAGACAATCAACAAAAAGATATAAATTTATTTCCTAAAAGCCTTACAGAAGAGATAGTACAAAACGTAACAATGATTTTAGTTAGCCCTAAATATAGCGTTCCGCTTGATAGAGATTTCGGAACAAGCCACAATCAATTAGACACGCCGGTTAATATCGCACAGCCTAAATTGATTATGGAGATCATAGACGCAATAGAAAAGTACGAACCAAGGGCAGAAATAACAAAAATCAATTTTAGAGTTGATGAAGCAAGGGCAGGGAAGCTTATTCCTGTAGTGGGGGTGAAAATAAAAGATGAGCAATGAAAGAACTAGACCTAATATTCAATACGTAGATACAGATACTAAAGAACTTGTAAACCTACTAATACAAGGCTACGAAAGCATAGCGAATAAGAGATTATACCCCGCCGACCCGCTAAGACTATTCATACTATGGGTAGCAGATATTATGGTACAACAGCGCGTATTAATTGACTATTCAGCCAAGCAAAATATACCAAGGTTCGCAGAAGGAAAGTACCTAGATAATCTTGTAGAATTTTTAAACGACACTATAAAACGACTACCGCCACAGGCAGCAACTACAAGAATAAAATACACGCTATCAACGGTAAGAGATACAGCAACAGTAATTCCAAAAGGAAGTAGATCCACAGTAGACGGAAAAATATTTTTTGAAACTACAAAAGATTTAGTAATTCCAATTGGAGAATTAGAAGGCGAAATAGAAGCGGTATGCACAGTTGCAGGCGAAATAGGAAACGGATTCGCGCCGGGCCAAATTAAAAAGATAGTAGACTTCGTGCCATATCTTGAAAATATAGAAAATATCACAGCAACAGCAGGCGGAGCAGAAACAGAAAGCGACGACAGCTTATACAGCAGATACAGGGAAGCCCTATCAACATATAGCACGGCAGGGCCAGAAGGTGCTTACAGATTCTACGCAAAAACAGCAAACGCAAGCATAGCGGACGTTAAAACCGTATCGCCAAAGCCAGGAATAGCAGAAGTAAGGGTATTGATGAAAGACGGAAGGCTTCCGGAAGAAGAAACAATAACAGCTATTAAGAATTTATTATCCGCAGATGATATAAGACCACTTACAGATAATGTAGTAGTTAAAGCGGCGGATAAAATTTCATACAAAATAGATATAAGTTATTACGGATTCAAACACGGACAGCTAAGCGCCGAAGCAATAGAAAAAGCGGCTAAAAACGCAGTAGAAAAGTATAAAGCTTGGCAAAGCGAAAAGATGGGAAGAGATATTAACCCATCTAAGCTTAATCAATTTCTAATGGAAGAGGGAATAAAGCGTGTAGAAATTAGGCAACCGCAATTCAAGGCGGTTAATGATACAGCAGTAGCTATAGCAGAAAGTACAAACCTAATAAATGGGGGCGTAGAAGATGAGTAGAATAGATCGAGCAGACCTAACAAAAACTATTCCGCCAGCTATAGCGGACAATAAAGATATAAAAGCGCTTGGAAAACTAATTGCTAACGAATTACAAAAAATTAATAAAGAGATTCCAAAGAATATAATTTTTTCAAGAATCGACGAACTAGACGAAACAACATTAGATATATTAGCTTATGACTTGAACGTTCTATGGTACGACTACGACTACAGCGTAGAAATTAAAAGGGAAATTATAAAAGACTGTATAAAAATATACAGGAAACTTGGAACACCTTATGCAGTTAAAAGAGCGCTTGGAAATATCTTTCCAAATACAACAATAAAAGAGTGGTTCGAAACAAACGACGAACCATACACCTTTTCAATAGAGATTAACGCCACAGAAAACGGAGCGCCGGCAGATTTACAGGCAATGGCACTTGATAGAATAAGATATTATAAAAATCTTAGATCACATTTAAGTAAAATTACGTATATTATGGAGAGTAAAGCCAACCTATACGCGGGAAGTGCAGCACTTCTTGGAAATACGCTTGGTATTTATCCATTTACGCCGGACGATATAATTCAAAACGGAACACTATTTATAGGAGCAGCCGAAGGCTTAGGCCAAGAAATAAAGGTATATCCTTATGTTAAAAGAGAAATACCATATACAAGGGTTATTGGATTCGCTAATTGCTTAATTTACAGAATAGAAGTAAGCGTAAACCCAAGATAAGAAAGGAGATTTTAAGATGGCAAAATATGGTTCAATCGTAACCGCCAAAGGAAAAGAAAAAATCACAAAGGCAATACTTGACGGAAAAAAAGTTAATATTACAGAATTTGCAGCAGGCGACGGCGGCGGGCAATATTACCAACCAACAGAAATTCAAACAGCGTTAAACGGCGAAAAGTGGCGCGGAGCGGTGCAGGAGTGCAAAGTAAATCACGAAAGCCCAAACCTAATAGAGATCATAGCAGTTATTCCGCCAAATGAAGGTGGATTTACTATTAGAGAAATAGGCGCATTTGATGATGAAGGGAATCTAATTGTAATTGCTAATTGTCCGGATACAGAAAAGGTAATTATTACAACAGGTGCAGCGGGCGAAGTTAAATTAGTAATATATATGGAGATTTCAAACGCAGAAGTTATAGAACTAAAGGTAGATCCTTTTACAGTATCAGCGACAAAAGCGGACTTAGAAGAACATAACAAAAACCCAAACGCCCACGAAGGACAATTCGCAGATAAGGGCCAATTTGTATCACATATAGAAAATAAAGATATACACGTTACGCCAGAAATGACGGCCAATTATGATAAAGCTTTCTTAGGCTTAACCGAACATATCGAAAATGAAGATATACACGTTACAAAGGCACAAAAAGACGGTTGGGAAGACGCAAAAAACAAAGCGGGTAAGAACGAACAAGGCTTATTAGCACTTGGAATAGACTTGTCGGATATTAAAGGTAAGTTAAAAAGGCTTGAAGATGGCGTGTTCAACGATATAACAGGCAATCCATTTACAGTAAGCTTTAAAAACTTAGAAGGTATCAAGCTAATTAAAGGCAATTACAACCGTAGCAAGAACCGCATAGAGTGTTAAAGTATGGAAAAGCACGCGGACACAAAGAAAGAAATATCTTGTATAATAGCAAATTTATTTCAAAGCTTAGAATTACCCTGTACAGAATGTAAAGAAGATTTAAAAGCAATAGTAATAAAAGGCGAAACATACAAAGGATACAAGGCTACAATGTTTATTGAAGATGAAGGCGTGTTTTATCTTGTAGGAGATGAGGGAATAGAAGAAGAGTTAGCAGAAATTAGGCGCGGAAGGTGCATTATATGATAGACGGAGATAAAGACTTCCTGTTATTAGTGAAAGCGAAAGAACTTTCAAAATATACAATAACAATGACGGAAAATTCAAGAAGATTTCCAAAGAAATATAGATTTACATTCGTAAACCGTATGCAGAATATAGCGTTAGATATTTACGAATTAATAAACACCGCAAACGAACTAAACACTAACGACCCAGAAGCATTAAAAGAAAGATTAAAATTACAAAACGAAGCAATAACAAAGTGTAAGACTTTGTTATTTTTAATTACCCTATGTTTAGAGAATGAAAGCATAGCCCTTGACGACCGCCAGGCGGAAACTTGGGCTAGATACGTTCTAAACGTAAAGAATATGGCTATAAAATGGCACATTAGAGATAAGGGCAATTAAAACTATTGGGGAATAGCTTGTAACGTCCAATTCGTACAACGTCCGCATTGTCAACAACGACGGTTCTTTGAACTGGAACAACGCGTACAATGGCAACAACGGCGTTCGCCCGCTTAGATAGAAAAGTCAGACCAAGTAAGCGATAACAAGCAGAAAGCAGCACCCTATCCATCAAAGGAAGCTATTTCCCGTCTTTTAAAGACAAACACACGACAGTTGATATTCAAGCACCGCATAATATAAGCCGGGCGCGAATTATACACAACTAGAGGAAACAATGAAAGAATATAAAGATATAACAGAGTTCGAGAATTTACGTAAAGCTTTTAATAAAGCTAAGTTAGGAAACAGGCAAAAACAAAGTGTAGCGAAGTTCGAGAACAACCAAATAGAAGCCATAATGTATTTACAATATCTTTTAAGGACCGGAAAATATGAAACTTCGGACTATTACGAATTTTACGTTTACGAGCCAAAGAAAAGACTTGTAAAAGCTAATAGCTTCAAAGATAAAGTAGTACAGCAAGCGTTATGCGAAGAAGTGGTAAGGCCTATCCTAAAGAATGTTCTAATTAAAGATAACTACGCTTCGCAGCCCGGAAAGGGAACACACTTTGGCTTGGAGAGATTAAAAAGCTTCTTACAAAGCTATTATTTTTCAAGAAAAGCCAAGATAGAAGCAGAAAGAAGAAGAGAAGGCAAAACACCAAGTGAAGATGATATTAAAAGCTATTCTACAGGTTATGTTCTTAAATGCGATATTAGAAAGTATTTCTACAGCATAAGACACAAAGACTTAAAAAGAATGGTAAGAAGGTATTTCCACGAACCGAACACATTATGGATAATAAACCACATAATAGATTCGGACGAAGACCCAGGAATACCAATAGGCAATCAGCTTTCACAATGGTTAGCTTTATTATTCTTAAATGAATTAGATCACATCATAAAAGAACGCCTAAAAATTAAATTTTACGGAAGATATATGGACGACTTCTATTTAATTCACGAAGACAAAGAATATTTAAAATATTGTCTTGGAGAGATAGAAGACTATTTAAAAGGAATTGGACTTGAACTTAATCAAAAGACGCAAATTTTCCCACTTAGACACGGTATAGATTTCTTAGGATTTCACACATACTTAACAGAAAGCGGAAAAGTAATTCGCAAACTAAGGCGTGGTAGTAAAAATAAAATGCGAAAGAAAATTCGTAAGTACGCAAGTATGCTTGAACAAAAGAGAATCACACTAAAAGAGGTGGAACAGTCTTACAAATCTTGGAAGGCCCACGCTTCGCACGGCGATTGCTATTATCTTGTAAAGAAGATGGACCAATACTACAACAAATATATTAAAAAGGAGAAATCAAATGGCACAAAAAATAAGTAATTTGCCAGTTGGTGCGAAAGTTAAGGATAATCTTTCAAAATACAACGGCAAGCCTGTTATTTGGAAAATAGCGGACAAAAACCACAGCGGTTATCCATCAAATACAGTAACTTTAATTTCGGATAAGATATTATCAATTAAAGCATTTGACGCTATGGAAAACAGAAGCAGCAATAGCGACAGAAGAAGTTATGGTAACAATAACTACAAAAATTCTAACTTGCTTCAATGGTTAAATAGCGGTTCAAGCAATTGGTATAGCGCACAGCACGGAGCAGACGCGCCACCTTCAAGCGGTAATGTATGGAGTAATTACAACGCATACGACAACGAACCAGGCTTTTTATACAACTTTTCATCAGATTTTAAAAATGCTATGGTATCTACAAGCCTTAAAACAGCAAGATCAAGCACAGACGGAAGCGGAAGCGAAAATGTAACAAGTAAAATTTTCTTAGCTTCAACTACAGAAGTAGGCCTAGACAATGAAAACGGAATAGCAGAAGGAACAAGATTTCCAATATTTGATGGCAACGACAGTAGAAAAGCTTATCCAACATCAGAAGCAGTAAGCAAAAGTAACTATACAAGTTCAAGCTTAAACGCTTCAAGCCCTTGGTGGTGGTGGCTTAGAACACCTTATGCGTCCGATTCGTACAACGTCCGCATTGTCAACAGCGACGGTTCTTTGGGCTGGGACGACGCGTACAGTGGCTACGGCGGCGTTCGCCCGCTTTGCAATCTGAAATCTGAAATCTTGGTATCTAATTCTACAGATTCAGACGGCGCATACACTATAGAATGGAATCAACCACCTACAACGCCAAGCGATATTAACGTACCATCAAAAGTTCAAGCAGGAAAAAGCCTTGAAGTAACTTGGGGAACATCAAGTGACCCAGAAGGAAATTCAGTAGGCTATATCCTTGAAAGAAAAGTAGATAACGGAAGCTACAGCAGAATTTATAAAGGTATCAACAGAAGCTACGCAGATAGAATTACCAAAGGTTGGCAAAATGTAACATATAGAGTTAAAGCCTACGACAATTACGGTTCAGAATCCGGATACAGAACATCAAGCCAAAGAACAGTAAATAATAACGCCGACCCGGTTATTAATTCAAATTCAAGCAGCAATCTTGGAACAAAGACAGGCGCTTTTAATCTAAGCTACAGCGTAAGCGATCCGGACACAGGACAAGCACTTAACGTTAAAGAGTATTTAAACGGAGTGCAAAAAAGAAGTTTTAGTGCTTCTTCCGGTTCGAACTATAGCTTTAATATTTCATCTACAGAATGGCAAGAAATATTAAACGGCACACAAAGAATTAAAATAGTTGTAACCGACAGCGAAGGCGGACGAAGTGAAAAAGAATTTACATTTACAAAAAATGAAAATGAAATACTTTTCGAACTTAAAACGCCGCTTAATTCCGACGCTATGGTAACAAAAGCCCTATTAACACTTATAGGACAAATTCCAAGCGGAGCAATAAGCAAGATTGAAATTTGTAACAACGGCTACGATAGTAACCCAACTTGGGAAGACGTAACAACAAAAGTAGAAAGAGGTTCTAAAATCTTCTTAACAAATAAGACTAAAACCGCTTCAAAATGGGGCGTAAATATTCGCGTATCAGTAAAAAGAAATGGTGCAAGCGGCGAATGTTATATAGCTTCTACAGGCGGAAACTTCGAGTAAAAGGGGGAAACAGAATGGCAGTATTACACAGGGAAGATTCCATCATAGGAATTAAGCAGGTACAAGCCGAAAAACAAAAAGGCTTTATGACGGTTGGAAGACAGATTGCCAAACTTACCGTAGAATTAAACGAAAAAGAAAAAGTTATAGAAACTTTAGGCAAACAGTTTACAATGAATATGCTTAAAATGGCGCAAATGGAAAAAGAGATAGCACAATTAAAGGGGGGTAAATAATGGACTTTTTAAAATTAGCTTGGGAATATGAATGGATAACACTTGACGAATTAAAAACATTAGTAATTACAAAGGCTACACCTTGGGGGCAAATTACACCAGATGAATTTAAGGAAATAACAGGTCAAGACTTCAAGGAATAAAGGCGGTGCGGCAATGAAAGACGCAAGTATATTATTTGGGATAATTGCTACCGTGCTTGGGATAATTTCTACAGTATATGCTTATCAAAAAGGGTTAAAAACAGAATCTAAAAAAGATGGCGAAACGTCGGCAACTATTAGCCAACAAATCGAACACCTAACAGAATCAATTAACGAAATCAAGGAAACGACAAAAGAAACCAACCAATCAATAAGCAAATACGCAGAAAGAATTATCAAGCTTGAAGCACAGCAATTGGGAACAGAAAAAAGAATAGACAGTATTGTTAATCTATTAAAAGAAAGGGGAAAAGATATTGTTTAAACTAGCAATAGCTTTCTTGCTAGGAGTAACAAGCTTCTTCCTTTTTATGCTTTACTTGAAAAATACAAGCAAAGGCAGAAGAAAAAGAATTAGGACAAAAAAAGACGGAAGAAAACCAGAATTTAAAAAAATTGTGGTATCTTCCGTTTTATTAACCTACTTTTTAGGCGTAGTATTTGGGGCTTATATAGTATTTAAGTATGACTATAGCCAATTAGCCCCTTTACTTACCTTTATAGGCGCACCTACAACAGGTGCGATTCTTTCATATTGTTACGTAATAAGAACAGAAAATGCAATAAAGCTAAAACAGCAATACCCGGAAGAAACAGAAGGCTATACAGTAGATATTAATAATACAACCGTATAGCAGAAAGGGGATCTAATGAATAAAGAACAATTTATAGCAAAAATTGGACCATTAGCAAAAAAAGAAGAACAACAAAGCGGAATACTTGCAAGCTTAACAATCGCCCAGGCGATATTAGAAAGCGGTTGGGGCAATTCCGGGCTTACTGTAAAAGGTAACGCCTTATTTGGAATTAAAGCCGGCAGCAATTGGAGCGGCAAAGTATATAACGCAAAGACCCAAGAATGTTACGACGGAAAAAATTTTGAAACAATTACAGCAGGATTTAGAGCCTACAACACTTGGGAAGAATCAATCAAAGACCATAGCCGACTACTAACAAGCCTTACCAGGTATAAAAAGGTAGTTGGAGAAAAAGACTACAAAAAAGCCTGTAGAGAAATTCAAGCCGCAGGCTATGCAACAGATCCCAACTACGCAAATAAATTAATTGGGATAATTGAAGAAAATAACCTTAACCAATGGAACGCAGCAGAAACAGCAGCGAGAACAGGAGTAAGCGGAAAGATGAATGTAAACACTTTTATTAGTAAACTATACGATATTAAAAGAAACTATAGAACCATTTATGCGTGGGGTTGCTTCGGTGGAATAATGACAAATTCAATGGTGGAAAATAAAGCCAGACAGTACCCAAGTATGTATGATTCAGCAACAAAAGCAGTGATGAAGAGGGCGGGCAGCCAAGGAGCGTTCGGCTTCGATTGCGTAAACCTTATAAAAGGTATTCTTTGGGGTTGGAATGGTAGCAGAAACGCCACTTGGGGCGGTGCAGTTTATGCAAGTAATGGCGTTCCGGACGTATCAGCCGACGGAATGATTAATAAATGTATTGGCGTATCTTCTAACTTTTCGAATATTCAACCAGGCGAAGCAGTATGGCTTCCGGGCCACATTGGCGTATATGTAGGAAATGGTTGCGTAATTGAATGTACGCCAAAATGGAGTAACGGAGTTCAAGAAACCGCCTTACTAAACCACGGACCAATAGCAGGGCTTAACGGTAGAAGATGGAGCAGGCACGGAAAGATACCATATATCAACTACAACGGAGCAGTAGCACCACAGCCACAAAGACCAAGCAGCGGAAGCAAAAAGACCGTTGGAGAAATTGCAAAAGAAGTAATAGCGGGTGCTTGGGGCGTAGGCAACGACCGCAAAAGCAAGCTTGAAGCGGCGGGCTACAATTATAACCAAGTACAAGCAGAAGTAAATAACATTCTATCCGGAAGAAAACCATCAGCACCAAAAAAGACAGTCGCAGAAGTAGCAAAAGAAGTAATAGCGGGTGCTTGGGGTAATGGTAACGATAGAATCAACAAACTAAAAGCCGCAGGATATAACTATAACGAAGTACAAGCAGAAGTAAACAGGCAACTTAGCGGCGGCGGAAGCGGTAGAAAATCCGTTACGGAAGTAGCAAAAGAAGTAATAGCGGGTAAGTGGGGTAATGGTAACGAGCGAAGAAAGAAACTACAAGACGCGGGCTACAATTATAACCAGGTACAAGCAGAAGTAAACAGATTATTATAATAAAGGAGATTAGAAAATGGAAAATACTTTAAACGCAGCATTAACAGGCTTAATAATCGCAATAGTGCCAATCTTGGCAACATTCTTAGCTAATGTTTTAAGATTACAAGCTAAAAAGATTAAAGAAGAAAATAAAGGCACACAACAAGAACAGCTAAACAAGTATATAGATCTTGCTACAGGAACAATAATTGACGTAGTAAAAGCCGTAGCACAAACAACGGTAGATACACTTAAAAAGAATGGCGAATTTACAAAAGTTGGCTAGAAACAAGAATAGAAGCAGAAGTAAAGAACTTAAAAAAATCAGATAATCAACAGTAAAAGAAGTATGTACTTATTAAACATAGCCTAATGGTGCAGGAAAAACAACTTTAATAAAATCCATTTTGGATCTTGTTAAATACAAGGGAGATATTAAAGTTTTTGGAAATCATATGTCAAAAGAGATTAAAGAGGATATTGGTGTTGTTTTTAATGAGGGGTTTTTCACAGAAAATTTGAAAATTAAAGAGATTGAAAAAATCATGGCGAGCCTTTATAAAAAATGGGATAAGGATTATTTTTATAAACTTATTGGTGAATTTAGAATTCCTAAGGATAAAAAATATAATGAGCTTTCAACTGGAAATAAGATGAAACTTAAAATTATAAATGCTCTTTCTTCCCATCCTAAATTACTAATTTTAGATGAACCGACTTCAGGACTTGACCCTGTAATTAGAGATGAAATTTTAGATATATTTTTTGAGTTTATAAAAGATGAAAATTCAAGCATATTATTTTCAACTCATATAACAAGTGATTTAGAAAAAATTGCTGATTATATAAGTTTTATTTCTCAAGGAAAGTTAGTATTTTCAAAAAACAAAGATGATTTAATATATGACTATGGAATTTTGAAAACAGACTCTAAAAGTTTAAGTAATTATGACAATAAATATTTTCTTAAAATAAAAGAAGAAAAATATAATACTGATGTCCTTATAAAAAATAAAAAGGAATTTTCCGACAAGTATAAAGATGCAATACTTGAAAAGCCATCAATTGACCAAATAATGGTATTTTATGAAAGAGGCAAATAATGAAAGCTATTTTAAAAAAAGATTTTTATGAAAATTTTAAAAGTATTTTCGTAAATATAATATTTTTAATTTTATTTATATTTATTCTTAATAGAATAAATATTGCAGATGATTTAAGGAAAACTCTACTTCTTGTCTTGGCAGCTAGTTCAGTTATTATTTTAGTCAATTTTTCCATAAGGGATATTAATAATTCTTCATTTAAAGATTTATTAAGATATCCTATAGAAAGGAAAGAAATATTGAAAGTAAAGTATTTTGAATATATTTCTCTTTCAATATTCTATATTGTACTTGGATTTTTTTGCTATTATTTAGCAGGAGAAAATTCTGAAAATTTTTTACTTTTATTTTTCACCTTTGTCCTCTTGTCATCTCTTATATCTTTTACAATCCCCATATGCTTATATTTTTCTGGAAAAAATAAGTCTTTTGAAATTATTTATATTGTGCTTGTATCAGCCTTATTTAAGGTTATAATAGATTTATTTATAAAGATAGGCTCAAATTTAAATATAAGTGTTTACGCCTATGTAGTTATTATGATAATTTTGACTATAATAATTTATTTACTATCTTTTTTTACAGGCTCAAAAATTATAAGAAAAAAAGAATTTTAAAAAAAGCTAGCCAGTCGGCTAGCTTTATTTTATATGTTATTTATTCTTAGGAACAAGCTTATCTTTTCCACCCATATACATTCTTAAGGGTTCAGGAATTTTTATGCTTCCATCTTCTTGAAGTAGGTTTTCTAAAAATGCTATAAGCATTCTTGGAGGAGCAACACAAGTATTATTTAAAGTGTGTGCAAGATATATGCCATCTTTTCCTCTAAGTCTTATATTTAATCTTCTAGCTTGAGCATCTCCAAGATTAGAGCAAGAACCAACTTCAAAATATTTATTTTGTCTAGGTGAAAAAGCTTCAACATCAAGAGATTTTACTTTTAAATCAGCCAAATCTCCTGAGCAGCATTCCAAAGTTCTTACAGGAATTTCAAGTGATCTGAAAAAGTCTACTGTATTTCTCCACAAGTTTTCAAACCATTTTTTTGAATCTTCAGGCTTACATATAACTACCATTTCTTGCTTTTCAAATTGGTGAATCCTATAAATTCCTCTTTCTTCGATTCCGTGTGCACCGACTTCTTTTCTAAAGCATGGTGAGTATGAGGTCATAGTTAAAGGCATCTTATCTTCATCGGTAATTGTATTAATAAATTTACCAATCATAGAGTGTTCGCTTGTACCTATTAAATATAAATCTTCTCCTTCAATTTTATACATCATATTTTCCATTTCAGCAAAAGACATAACTCCAGTAACTACATCAGAGCGAATCATAAAAGGTGGAATATAATAAGTGAAGCCCCTATCAATCATAAAATCTCTAGCATAAGATAAAATTGCTGAGTGAAGTCTTGCAATATCTCCTCTTAAATAATAAAATCCAGCACCAGAAGTGTTTCTTGATGAGTCAAGGTCGATTCCATCGAAAGTTTCTATAATATCAACATGGTAAGGAATTTCATAAGAAGGGATCACAGGTTCTCCAAATTTTTCAATTTCAACATTTTCACTGTCGTCTTTACCTATAGGTACAGTTTCATCAATAATTTGAGGAATAACAAGCATCCTTTGTCTAACTTCTTCATCAAGCTTTTTTTGTTCTTCTTCTAAAGTTTCCAGTTCCTTATTAATTTTTGCAACTTCAAGTTTTGCAGATTCAGCCTTATCTTTTTGACCATTTTTCATAAAGCCACCAATTTCTTTAGAAATTGAATTTCTTTTGGCTCTCAATTCATCTCCATGATTTTTTGCTTCTCTATTTTTTTTATCAAGCTCTATGACTTCATCTACAAGTTTTAGTTTTTCATCTTGAAATTTTTTCTTGATATTTTCTTTTACAAGTTCCGGATTAGTCCTTATCAGTTTAATATCTAACATTTTTTCCTCCTAAAAATAAAAAAATCCCTCAATCCCAAAGGGACGAGAGAACCCGCGTTGCCACCCTAATTAACTATTAGTTCGCTTTAAAATAACTGACTATTAAGTGGATTTAGCATTTCCAAATAGAAGTTTTCACCAGCCACTTCCTCTCTAAAATTTTTTCATGCCTACTATTCTTAATATATGTCATATAAAATTTTGTTCATAATAACATATAAAAAAATTTTTTTCAAGTCTTAAAATTTCTATCTTTATTTTTAAAAATAAAGAAGTAAAAATTTAACTCTATATAAACCAATTTAAGGTATAATAAGCCAAGGAGGTTTTATGAAAGAATTTTTAATAAGACAAGGTGTTGACGAAAAACTATTAAATGAAGTTGATAAATTTATAAAATTTTACAAAATAGATAATGAAATTGAGTATAGAATACCAAATCCTAAATATAAATATTACGGCTATCTTACTTGGAATAAAGCTATAGCAGCTATATTAAGCGGAAATCATATACTTCTTACAGGTCCCAAGGCTACAGGTAAAAATGTTTTAGCTGAAAATTTAGCCTATCTTTTTAAAAGACCTTTGTGGACAATATCTCTAAATATAAATTCTGATCCGGCAAGCTTAATTGGTGCTGATACTTTTCGTGATGGACAGGTAACTTTAAAAAAAGGGCCAGTTTATCAAGCAGGAATTTATGGTGGATTTGTGATTTTTGATGAGATAAATATGGCAAAAAATGAAGCATTATCCGTTGTTCACTCTGCTCTTGATTATAGAAGAATTATTGATGTGCCTGGATATGACAGGTTAAATTTACATGAGGCTTCAAGATTTATCGGGACTATGAACTATGGCTATGTTGGGACAAGAGATTTAAATGAGGCCTTGGTTTCAAGATTTCTTGTGATTGATATGCCCACAATAACAAGAGAAGATTTGTATAAACTTATGGGAGAAAATACATCTTTGAAAAAAGAATATATTCCTATTTTTGCCCAATTATTTTTAGATTTACAAAAAAAGTCGTTAAATTCAGAAATATCTTCAAAATCAATAGATTTGAGAGGACTTTTAGCGGCAATAAATTTAATGAAAAGAGGACTTTCTATAAATTCATCTCTTGAGATGGGGCTTGCAGATAAGACTTTTGATAGTTATGAAAAAGAAGTGGTTATGGATGTTGTTGCAACTTTATTTACATCAAATATAAAAAGTGAGGACCTTTTTGACTAATAAAGAAAGACTTTTTAATATATCTTGGACTATTGCAGAAAATTATAAGCTTAATAATAATCCCTTATTTAATGTTGAAGATAAATATACAGCATCTCTTTGGGGATATATAGGGAAATATTTTAATGTGAGTTTATTAAAAGATTATATTGAAAGGTTTATAGAAAATTTATCAAATAGTTATGAGCTAAAAACTTTACTAAGAATTATTTTAGAAAATGTTATTTGGGATGACATTACAAGAGAAAGACCAGGAACCCTTGAATTTAGACGAGACTATTTAAAAGAATTTAAGGAAAAAATTAATAAATCTAAAAAAGATAAAAAAATAGAATTTTTAGAAACTTTTTATGACTTAAAAACTGATAAAATTCCAGTTTGTTCAAATATTAGCTCAAAGCTTATAAATGAAATTATAAGATTTCATAGCTATGATACTTTTCAAGTGATTGAATTCTGCCAAGAACTTTTTTCTAAATACTTCCATATAAATAAAAGTTTACCTGTTGAAGAAGATAAAAAGTTTGAAGTATTTATAGAAAAAGAAAAGTTGCAAGCTGATTTCAGACAGATGATGAGAAAAGAATTAGAAATAGATGATTGGAAACTTGAAAAATACAACATTGGTTCAGCGGAGTTTACAGGTGTAGAGGATGAAGAAGAAAAAAGGATAAAGGCTGAGGAGATTAAAGGTCAAATAGACTTAAATGTTTCCTTATATGAGATTACTAAGAAGCATTTTGGTAATGAAGCCTTGCCCAGGTTTGAAAGCCAAAAAATTGAAAGAGAAATTTCAAAAGGAATCCATAAGCACATAGAGATATTTACCTCTTGCGGTGATTTCCAAGATAAAAATTCTTATTTTGCTCAAGAAATGGAAAATTCATATAGGCAGAATTTAGAATATTACAATAAAAATAAATTGGTTTTTGATAGAGCCTCTAGTAAGCTTGCTGAGGTCATTAAGAATTCTCTATTGCAGGACTTGGAAGATGAGATAGTAAAAAGCGATTCAGGGAAAATTATTGTAAAAGATATTTGGAAAAACAAGTTTTTAAATGATTCAAGGATATTTGAAAAAATAAATAAAAACGATTCAAAAGATCTTTATGTAGATATTCTCTTAGACTCTTCAGCTTCACAGATAGATAGAAAAAGTTTAGTAGCAAGTGAATCTTATATAATTGCCGAGGCGCTTAGCAAATTGAATATTAAAACAAGAGTGGTCTTTTATAATAATTTCTATAATTATTTAATAGTTAGAAAAGTTAAGGATTATAAGGACAGTAGATTAAAAAATAAAGATATATTTTACTACAATCCAACTGGTTCTAATAGAGATGGATTTGCAATAAAATACATGAGATACATTATTGAGAAAGACTACAGAAAAAGAAATATTTTAATTATTCTCTCTGATGGAAAGCCTAATGATGAAATAAATTTAGGTCTTATTGGTGCTAATAAAGTCAAAGGTCAAGATTATGTAAAAGAAGATGCAGTTAAGGACAGTGCCAAGGAAATACTTTTGACAAAATTAAAAGGTATATATACCTTTGGTGTTTTTACAGGAGAAGAAGAGGATATAAAAAGTGTTAAGAAAATTTATGGTAAGGATTTTTGCTACATCAATAATATTAATAGATTTCATGAAGTTGTAGGTATATTTTTAAAGACATTTGCTGAAAAATTACAATAGTTTTAAATATTTACTTAAAAATTATATTATGATTAAATTTTTTATTTCTGAAGTCGTATAAAATATTTATTGATTATGATAAAATCTTATTAAGAATTTCTGTGTATGAGGTGAATTATGTTTAGAAAAATTAGAAGAGTTAAAAATGAAATTTCTTTAGAAGATACAAAGCTACTTCTTAAAAATAATAAAAGAGCAACCCTTAGTGTAAATGGATTAAATGGGTATCCGCATTCTTTTCCAATAAATTATTTCTACAATGCAGAGGAAAATAAGTTATACTTTCATGGAGCTAAGATGGGATATAAAATTGACTGCATAAATAAAGATAACAGGGCAACTTTTGTAACTTTTGGAAACGAAGTTCTTACAGAAGATGGCTGGTCCTATAAAGTTTCAAGTGCCATAGCCTACGGCAAAATTGAATTGATTGAAGATAGAGAAGAAACTTTAAAGTTTGTTAAAGAATTGGCTATGAAATATTACACTTCAGAAAAAGAAGTCGATGAGGTAATAAAAAGAAGCGGAAGTGCCGTTTTAGTGTATAGGTTAAATATTGAGCATTTAACTGGAAAAATAGTTCATGAAAAATAACAAAAACTCTTATAGATTAAAAAATCTATGAGAGTTTTTTATTATAAAAGAATAGTTTTCACCATTAAATTATTAGAAATACAAAACTATTTTTATTCATTTAAAATATTTGATTCAAAAGCAATCATCTGCATTATTATTAAATAAATTACTGCAGCTATTGTATTAGAAAATAAGTTGCCCCAAAATACTGCATCAACACCAAGTATATGTCTTGTCAAAATTATAAATATGTATCTAAATCCCCAAACTCTTAATAATCCGATCACAAATGTAACTTTAGTCCTACCAAGAGCAAGAAGTGTTCCTTGAACTATCATAAATAAGGTGAAACCGAATACAGAAATATTATAAATTTTAAGGGCGTGAGTAGCAATGTTAATTATTTCTCCATCCATTACAGTTTTTTGGAAAATTTTTACAAAAGCTCTGGAAAAAGGTGTAATAATTAAAATCATAGCTATTGAAAGTATAGAGCCTATTATTAATGATTCGTAATAAATACTTTTGCCCTTTTTAATGTTATTGTTGCCTACATTCATAGAAATCATTGTTGTAATTGTTGTCGAAATTGATGAGGGGACTGTAAAAGTAAGGGCACTTATATTTGAAGCAATTCCTTGAGCGGCTAAAACTTTTGGTCCATAAGATTGAACTTCCATATTTATTAAGAAAAATCCTAAAAAAACAAACATAGATGATAGCATGGAAGGTAGACCAATTCGTACAAATTGTCTTATAGTCGCCCAGTCAGGTCTGTAATTTTTAAAAGATAATTGGTATTCATATTTTTTTATAAATAAATCATAGAATAACCATAAAGTTATAATTGAATATGAGCAAAAACTTGAAAATACAGCACCTTTTGCTCCAAGCCTTAAAATTTTTAAAAATATAAAAGAAAAAATAATTTTTAAAATTAAAAGCATAACCATTCTTATAAGTGTTGCTTCGGGTTGGCCACAGGCATTTTTTATTCCATTATAAATGGCTGCCATAAAAAGCATGGGCATTACAAAAGAATATAATGATAAATATTCCAATATGTATGGAGCTACATCTTTATTTACATAGTTGGTTAAAATATGGCCGATAATATAAAGAAGTGGTGAACAGATGATGCCTAAAACAAGAGCAAAAACTAAAAGTTGTAAAGATGCATGCTTTACTCTTTTTATATCGCCTAGACCATTAAATTGTCCAATTATTGCCATACCAGCAGAACCAAGACCCATAGAAAGTCCATTGATTATATTGACAATAGGTGTACAAAAAGTTACCGCTCCAGCAACAAGAACACCACCATAATTATTTAAAAAGAATCCATCAAAAACTGGAATCATAGATTGGACAATTGCCATAATTATTGTGGGCAGGCTGAGCAGGATTAACGTCGGTAAAATATTGCCTTCAAGAATCAATTTTCTGCGTTCTAAAGGTGATTTTTCTAGTAAATTCAACATTCAAAGCGCTCCTTTTATTTGAATTATAACGATAAAAAAATATAAAGTCAATTTAATAGAAAATATTGCTAAATAAATTGTTAAAAAACATTTCTTTTGATAATATTAAGATGTATTGAAATAAATAAAGATAAAAATTTTTGATAAAGAAAATGTGTTTAATTTTATTCTATTATATTTTCTACACATATAATTAGGATAAAATAAAATAGAGGAGAGTGACTATGTTAAGTGTAAATAATGTTTCTGTAATTTTTCCAGATAAAAAATTGTTTGATGATGTTAATTTAATTTTTACTCCAGGGAATTGTTACGGAATTATTGGTGCAAATGGTGCCGGTAAATCAACTTTTTTAAAAATATTAGCAGGAGAAAAGGAACCAACAAACGGGACAGTTTCTCTTGAAAAAAATAAGAGAATGTCAAAATTAAACCAAGACCACTATGCCTTTGAAGATTATCTTGTGATTGACACCGTAATTATGGGAAATAAAAAACTCTATGATATAGGAAAGGAAAAAGATGCAATTTATATGAAGGCTGATTTTTCCGATGAGGATGGAATTAGAGCGGCTGAACTTGAAGCGGAGTTTGGGGAGCTTGGTGGTTATGAAGCAGACTCTGAAGCATCAACTTTGTTGCAAGGTCTTGGAATTACTACAGATAAACATAATCTTTATATGAGAGATTTAATTGAATCAGATAAGGTTAAGGTTTTATTGGCACAAGCTTTATTTGGCAGTCCCGATATTTTACTTTTAGACGAACCGACCAATGGTATTGATGTTAGAGCTGTTTTGTGGTTAGAAGATTTTTTGATGGAATTTCCGGGAATTGTAATAATCGTATCCCACGACAGATATTTTCTTAACGAAGTATGCACTCATATGGTGGATATAGATTTTGGCAAAATTAATTTATTTGTAGGTAACTATGACTTCTGGTATGAATCTTCTCAATTGGCATTAAAGATGGCAAAGGAAGAAAATAAGAAGAAAGAAGAAAAAATAAAAGAACTTGAAGAATTTATCAGAAGATTTTCTGCTAATAAATCCAAATCAAAACAAGCAACTTCAAGGAAAAAACTTCTTGATAAGATTTCTCTCGATGATATAAAGCCCTCTTCTAGAAGGTATCCCTTTGTTTCTTTTGACCTTTCAAGAGAAGTGGGTAAGGAAATATTAAACATAAATAATTTAACTTTAAAAGATGATACAAGAACTTATTTAAAGGATTTTTCTATGAGAGTAAATAAGGACGATAAAATCGGTTTTATTGGTGATGAAATTTCTATTACAAAATTTTTCCAAGCAATTTGTGAGGAAGAAGAAAATTATGAAGACCAAATTAAATGGGGACAAACTATAACAAAAGAATATTTCCCAAAGGATAACAGTAAATTTTTTGATGATATAGATTTAAATTTAATAGATTGGTTAAGACAATTTAGTGAAGAACAATCAGAAATTTTTATTAGGGGATTTTTAGGGAAAATGCTATTTTCTGGAGATGAAACAAAGAAAAAAGCAAATGTCCTCTCAGGTGGCGAAAGGGTTCGTATGATGTTTTCCAAGATGATGATTAATTCTTCAAATGTAATAGTTTTAGACCAACCCACAAACCATTTAGATTTGGAATCAATTGAAGCCGTAAATAACGGGCTTATTTCCTATAAGGGAAATATATTATTTACATCTCTTGACCATCAATTTATTTCTTCTATTGCAAATAGAATAATAGAAATTTTCCCTGATGGAAGCTACAGAGATGAATCAATAACTTATGATGAATATATTGAAAAATATATAGTAGAAAATAAATAAAACTTAGGAGGTAAATTTTGAAAGACAAATTAGAAAAAATCTTAAAAACTTATGCTCACGAATTTAATTTACAAGGTGTTAATCTCGGCATATTAAAAAATGGCAAGAAAGAAATTGTATCAATGGGTTTAAGAGATATTAAAAATAATCTGCCCATGGAAAAAGATACTATTTATGCTATAGGCTCACAAACTAAAGCTTTTACAGCAGTAGCCCTAGGAAAACTCTTATATGAAAATGGCTATTCTTTTGATACTCCCATAAAAAAATTGTATGAAGATTTTAAAATGGAAGATGACTATCTAACAAAAGATTTAAGGATTAAGGATGGTTTTTCGCATAGAACAGGATTTCCACCACACTTGGCAGCATGGTATAATAATAACTTTAAAAAGCCTCAAGAGTTTTTAAAAATTTTAGCTTATTTACCTGCAACTATGCCTTTAAGATATACTTTTTGCTATCAATCATATTTCTTCATATTAGGAGGACTTATTATTGAAAAATTATCAGGTAAATCTTATGGGGATTACTTAAAAGAAAATATTTTTGAACCACTTCAAATGAATAATACTTATGTATTAGGCTCATTTGCTCCTGATGAAAACAAGGCTAGACCCTATGATTTTGTAGATGGAACTTATAAAGAAATCTCTTATAATTATGAATTTACAAAATTTCCTAACGGTTCAGGAACAATATATTCAACAATGGAAGATATGATGAAATGGTTAGATTTTTGCTTGCATGGAAACGAAAAAATAGTTGATAGAAAAATACAAGAAGAACTTTATTCTCCACAAACTATTATAGGTCCAGATACAAATATGCCTGAAATTTCATACTCAAAAAATAAAACATATGGAATGGGTTGGTATCTAGAAAATTATAGGGGAAGAAAATTAATAAGCCATGGGGGAATTGTCGATGGTTTTAGAGCTTTTCACATTCTTGTGCCTGAAGAAGATATGGCAGTAAGTATTGTGACAAATTTAAATGAAGCTCAAGGAACTGAATTAATTACTCTATCAGTTATTGATGAAGCTTTGGGAATAAAAAGAGATTGGCAAGAAAAATATATTAAGGATTTAAAGGCTATTAATGAAAAGAAATCTCCCAAAGAAGATAAACTTCAAGATTTAAAAGATGAAGATTTTTCAAAATATTTGGGAATTTATAGAGATAAGGCTTATGGGGAATTTGAATTTATTGAAGAAGATGGAAAACTTTATGTTAAGGCTTTTTCTCATAAATTAGAAGTTAAAGAAAGCAAGGGAAAAAAGGTAATAGCTTTTAAACCATATAATTTATTCATCCCTATTGAATTTGAAGATTGCAACTTAATATTATATATTGATGATAGAAAAATAATAATAAAAAAGTAAAATTTAAGGATATTTTCTATTTTTAATACTATAAATAAATTATAGTTTTGTTCACAACTTAGCCTATTTAAGAGGCGACAAAAATTTATATTAAAGTAAATTCTAAAGAAGAGTCTGTGAACTCTTCTTTTTAATGAAAAAATTTATTTAAAAGATAAAGAGGTATGGTTATGTATGATTTTAATTTTTCAGTAAAAACAGAAATTTTATTTGGCAAAGACCAATTAAAATATTTATCTGAAAAAATTTTAGAAAATGGCTCAAGAGTTCTAATATGCTATGGTGGAGGTTCCATTAAAAAAATAGGTCTTTATGACAAAGTTATTTCTCTATTAGATGAAAATAATATTTTTTATAAAGAGCTTTCAGCAATAAAGCCTAATCCAAGAATAGACAAGGTCAGAGAAGGTCTTGAAATTATTAGGGAAAATAAATTAGATTTTATTTTGGCTATTGGAGGAGGTTCGGTGATTGATACAGCTAAACTTTTAGCTTGTGCAGTATTTACAGATAAGGATCCATGGAAGATTATAAAAAAAGAAGTAAAAATTGAAAAAGCCTTAAAAATTGGTGTAATTTTAACTATCGCAGCAACAGGCTCAGAAATGGATTCTATTGGAGTTGTTTCCAATCCACAAACCAAGGAAAAATTATCTTTTTCAAGTCCTCTTTTAGTGCCATGTTTTGCAATAGAAAATCCGGAATTTACATATTCTGTAAGTCCCTACCAAACAGCATCAGGAGTTGCAGATATTATGAGTCATACAATGGAAAATTATTTCAGCATAGATGATGGTTGTTATTTACAAAATAAAATTGCTGAAGGGATTTTAAAAACATGCATAAAATTTGGTCCTATAGCTCTTAAAGAACCAACAAATTATAATGCTCGTGCAAATATTTTATGGGCAAGTGCGTGGGCGATAAATGGTTTACTTAACAAAGGTAAAAATACTTCCTGGACTGTTCATTCTATGGAACATGAACTTTCTGCTTATTACGATATAACTCACGGAGTGGGCCTTGCAATTTTGACACCAAGATTTTTAAATTATATTTTAAATGAAAAAACAGAAAAAATGCTAAGCGATTTTGCAATAAATGTTTTTGATGTTGAAGATACTAATAATTATAGGGAAAATGCTAAAAAGGGAATTGAAGCCTTATATAAATTTTTCAAGGATGATTTAAACTTGCCAATGAGCCTTGAAGAGCTTAATATTACTGATGAATATTTTGAAGAAATGGCAGAAAAACAAGCAAAAAGATCAAATGGATATGTTGGAGGAGTTGTGCCTTTAGAGGCAAAAGATGTTGTCCAAATTTATAAGGCATCTATGAAAGATGAATACTAATTTTTTAAGACTATCAAGCGGAGAAGATATTTTTTACACATATAAGAAAAATGTAAACAATAGTAAAAATTTATTATTTATTCATGGAAACTATGCTACATCTTATATATGGACAGATATTTATCAAAGCTGTAAGGAAATTTATAATGTTTACGGTCTTGATTTAAGAGGTTTTGGAAGGTCAAGCTATAAAACTCCTGCTAGGCAAATGAAAACCTACGCAAGAGATGTAGTGGAATTTGTACGTAAGCTTAATCTTAAAAATCTAACAATAATTGCGTGGTCTGCAGGTGGTGCTGTTGCCATGGAAACTTTAAAAGAACTGAGGGGATATTTGAATGAAATTTACCTTGTGGATTCTATATCCACAAGGGGATATGATTCCCCCTATAGGATATTTCTTGATATAAATGAATATACAAGAAATTTATTTCCTATGATAGATTTTTATACAAATAATTTAAATCCATACCAAAAGATTGAAAATTTCATACCATCCTATTATGAAGCTGAAAAATATTTTTCTAAGTATTTATTTAATTTTACAAGACCAAAAGAATTATTTTTGAAAAAAATTGCACAAGAAATGCTTTTACAAAGAAATAATTTAGATTTTTGGGAAGCTATGACTAATTTTAGAATGGATAAATCAGTTTTAAAAGAAAATAAAATTCCAATTAAAGTTATATGGGGAGCTTATGATAAAATCGTAAGTCAAGAAGATACAGAGGAAATTCTAGAAGATTTTAATTTTAAGGCAAAATTTATAAAATTTAATAAATCAGGTCATGCACCTTTTATAGACCAAAAAGCTGAATTTTTAGAGCTTTTATATATAAAAAAATAAAAATATAAACTTTTATATTGAAAATTTTAAAAAAAGATTTGCATTTTTTTAAAATAACTTGTATAATATAAAAGTCGTCGGGGTGTAGCGCAGTTTGGTAGCGCACATGGTTTGGGACCATGGGGTCGAAGGTTCAAATCCTTTCACCCCGACCATTTTTTATAGGCTGCAAAGCCTTTTTTTTATTTTCATTTTCCTAAATTTTCGTTGCTTTTATATTTTTATTAGTTTATAATTATGAATAATTATTCAGTGAAAAATAGGAGGAAATATGATGAAGAAAGTATTTATGGTCATCTCACTTTTAGCCCTCGTATTTACCTTAGTTGCTTGTTCAGGCAGCCAAGAAAATGCAAACAAGGCAATCAATGAAGCTGCAAAAAATGCTAAACAAGAAAATACAGAGGCAAATAAAGAGGCAAGTGACTCTTCTCTTGAAGATATTAAAACCAAGGGAAAGATTGTTTTAGGAACAAGTGCAGATTTCCCACCACTTGAATGGGTTTCCTATAAAGATGGAGGAGAATCTTATAAGGGTCTTGATATTGAAATTGCAAAAGCAATTGCAGATTCTTTAGGTGTAAAACTAGAAATTAAAAACATGGCATTTGAAGGTCTAATCACTTCACTTAATGCAGGTGATGTTGATATGATTATTGCAGGAATGGAAGCTAGTGATGAACGTAAGAAAGAAGTTGATTTTTCAGCGCCTTATTATTCAGGTGGACAAAGTCTTGTAGTTAGAGCTGAAGATAAAGACAAATTTAAAACTCTTGATGATTTAAAAGGACATAAAATTGGAACTCAACTAAATACAGTTCAACAAACTTTCGCAGAAGAAAAATTTGGAAGTGATGTTCAAGGTTATGATTTAAATAATGTCCTTATTGAACAATTGAAAAATAAATCTGTAGATGCCCTTTTCTTATCAGAACTCCCAGCAAAAGAATTTGCTTATTTAAACAAAGATCTTGCATTTATTGAAGATATTGGAGCTCCAAAGGAAAAAGGATTTTCAGTAGCAATTAAAAAAGGAAATCAAACACTATTAGATGAAGTTACAAAAATAGTTAGCGAATTAAAAGATTCAGGCAAAGTTGATACTTGGCTTGATGAGAATATAGAACTTTCTCACCAAGAAGTTGAAGAAGGTAATAAGTAAGAAGAATTCCCTACTATGTAGGGATTTTTCTTTTTATCTATTTTTATCATTTAGGAGGTAATATGAATTTTATAAATTCACAAATTAATTTCATAAAAACTTTTTTACCTGCTTATTTAAAAGGGGCAGGTGTTACCATCAAACTTTCTTTAATTGGTGTAATTTTAGGTTTGACAATAGGAATTGTTTTGGCACTTATGAAAATCTCTAAAAATAAATTATTAAAATTTATCGCAAGTGCCTACATTGAAATTGTCAGAGGAACTCCGATGCTTGTGCAAATTATGATAGTTTACTTTGGACTAAAAAAAATAATTCCAGATTCTCTACCATATTTGAAAGCTCCTATGCTTTTGTGTGCATTATCAATTTCTCTAAATTCTGCAGCTTATGTTGCTGAAATTATAAGAAGTGGGATAAATTCAGTTGACAATGGACAGATGGAGGCAGCAAGGTCATTGGGACTTACAAGAAGCCAAGCCATGAGAAAAATTATTTTGCCTCAGGCAGTAAAAAATATTTTACCGGCTCTTGTAAATGAATTTATTACTTTGATTAAGGAATCTTCAATAGTTTATACTGTTGGAGTTGCAGAACTTATGTATTCAGGAAAGTCTATTGCTTCAGCTACTTATCAAGCTGTAAGACCATTTATTTATGCAGCAATTATTTATTTTATTATGACTTATTCACTTTCAAAAGCTTTGCAAGTATTGGAAAGGAGGCTATCAAATGATTAAGGTTGAAAATTTGAAAAAATCTTTCGGAAACCTTGATGTTTTAAAGGGCATAAATGAAGAGATAAAAGATGGAGAAGTTCTTGTAGTAATAGGACCTTCAGGCTCTGGTAAATCAACTTTTCTCAGATGCTTAAATCTTTTGGAAAGACCGACATCAGGCTCTATATTTTTTGAAGGAAAAAACATCACAGATAAAAATATTGATATAAACAAGGTGCGTGAAGAGATGGGGATGGTTTTTCAATCTTTTAATCTTTTTAACAACTTAAATATTATTGATAATATTACCCTTGCTCCAAAACTTGTAAAAAATATGAAGGAAGATGAAGCAAAAGAAATTGCAAAAAAACTTTTACAAAGAGTTGGACTTCCAGATAAAGAAAATTCTTATCCTTCAGAATTATCCGGGGGACAAAAACAAAGAATTGCTATTGCAAGAGCTTTGGCAATGAATCCGAAAGTTATGTTATTTGATGAACCAACATCAGCTCTTGATCCTGAAATGGTTGGAGAAGTTTTAGATTTAATGAAAGATTTAGCAAAAGATGGCATGACAATGGTTGTTGTAACTCACGAAATGGGATTTGCTAGAGAAGTTGGAAATAGAATCTTATTTATGGATCAGGGACAAATTATTGAAAGAGGAGCGCCTAAAGAGGTTTTCCAAAATCCAAAAGAAGAGAGAACAAAATCATTTTTAGCAAAAGTTTTATAAATTTTAATGTTTCAGATATTTATATTTGAAACATTTTTTTTAAAAATTTTTATTTAATGATAAAATGAAAATGAGATGATATTATGTTTGTGAAAATAATTGTTTTAATACTTATAATTTTATTTATTCCTCAAGCTTATTTTTTCCTTTCCGACAAAAAAAGTAAAAGGTATGCTTGGGAGGCGATTGCAAATGGAGAAGATTTTAAGCTTTTATGCTTAGATAATTTATATATTCATGGAAAAATTTATAAAGTTCCAGATCCTAAGGCTGTGGTTCAAATTGTTCATGGGGCTTTGGAACATAAAGAACGCTACATGGATTTGATAAAATTTTTAAACAAAAAAGGTTATAGTGTTGTAATTTCTGACAACAGGGGTCATGGTGAATCAGTAAATAAAAAATATCCATTGGGGCATATAAATTTCCTAGACCAAGTCATTGATGATCAATTAGTCATAAATGATTATATAAAAAGTCTTAGTGATAAAGATATATACATGATTGGTCATTCTATGGGTTCAATGATTGCAAGAAATTTTTTGAAAAATTATGACTACAGGATAAAAAAACTGGTACTAACTGGAACAGTTACCTATAATCCTTTAGTATATTTTGCAATATTTGTGGGAAACATTATTAATTTTTATATGGGATTTTATGGAAATTCAAAGATTTTAAAAAAGCTTTATTCTTCAGGTATGTCAGAAGGTTGGTTATCTTTTAATGAAGAAAATCTCATGGAAGCTAAGAATGATAAATTGATGCTTGAATCTTTCACAAATAGGGGATACTTAACGGTTTTTCATGCAATGAAAGAATTAAAAAATTATAGGGCTTATAAGCTAAAAAATAAGGACCTTAAGATTTTATCAATAACTGGTGATTGTGACCAAGTTGTTGGAGGGAAAAAAGGTCTTATGGATACAATAAAAACTTTAAAAAAGATAGGTTATAAAAATGTGTCATATTTTATCATGCCTCATATGAAACATGAAGTTTTAAGAGAAAATAATAAAGAGGATGTATTTAAAATTATTGAAGAATTTTTTAATTCCTAGTCGTGCAAAATGGCACAAACTTGATAATTAAGGCTTGCAATGCTATAATTATCATTTAGAAAAGATTACTTAAAATAGAAGAGGTTAAAATTTTGGAGGGATTATGAAGAAAAATTTTTACTTAACAACACCTATATATTATCCCAGCGACAATTTACACATAGGACATACTTATTGTACTGTGGCGGCTGATTGTATAAAAAGATTTAAAGAATTACAAGGTTATAATGTTTTTTTCACAACAGGTACTGATGAACACGGACAAAAAATTGCAACAAAGGCTCAAGAAGCAGGAATGGAGCCAAAGGCTTATGTTGATAAAATAGTAGCAAATATAAAAAAATTATGGGAAAGTTTAGACATACAATATGATGCTTTTATAAGATCAACAGATGCTCAACATGAAAAAGATGTTCAGGATTTATTTAAAAAATTATACGATAAGGGCGATATTTATAAGGGCGAATATGAAGGATACTACTGCACACCCTGTGAATCCTTTTGGACACAGGCTCAAGTTGGTGATGACCATGCTTGTCCTGATTGCGGCAGAGTTACTCAATTAACAAAAGAAGAATCTTATTTTTTTAGACTTTCAAAATATAAAGACAAACTTCTTGATTTGTTAAATAATAATGAAGAGTTTACAGAACCAGCCTTCAGAAAAAATGAATTAATTAAAAATTTTATTGAAAGTGCTGAAGGACTTGAAGACTTATCTGTTTCACGTTCCTCTCTGACATGGGGAGTTCAAGTTCCTTTTGATAACAAACACGTAATTTATGTTTGGATAGATGCACTTTTGTGCTATCTTTCAGCTATAGAATTTGGTACTGATAAGGAAAAATTTAATGAATTTTGGCCTGCTGATGTGCATTTAGTAGGAAAAGAAATTTTTAGATTTCATGCTTTAATTTGGCCTGCACTTTTAATGGCGCTTGATTTGCCTCTACCAAAGAAAATTTTTGGTCACGGATGGATTTTATTTGATAATGACAAGATGAGTAAATCTAAAGGCAATGTTGTTTATCCTGAACCTATAATAAAATTATACGGAGTAGACGCTTTAAAATACTTTTTACTTCGTGAATTTTCTTTCGGGTCTGACGGTTCCTTTACTAAGGAAAAATTCATGCAAAGATTAAATTCAGACCTTGCAAATGATCTTGGCAATTTATTATCCAGAACCGTTTCTATGATTACTAAATATAATGACGGAATAATTGAAAAACCTAATAGAGAAGAAGAAATAGATAAGGACTTAGAAAACATGGCTATTTCTGTTAAGGCAAAAGTTGAAGAAGCTATGGAACATTTTAAATTTAATGTTGCCCTTGAAGAAATTTGGAAACTTATCAGACGTTCCAATAAATATGTAGATGAAACTACTCCATGGATTTTAGCTAAAGATGAAAAAAACAAAGATAGGTTGAATACAGTTTTATATAATTTAGCCGAATCATTAAGAATAATATCAGTTTTAATTAATCCTTTTATAACAAATACCTCTAAGGAAATTATAAGGCAATTAGGATTAGAAGAAAAAGTGGATTGGGAAAGCTCTCAAAAGTGGGGATTGATTCCAAACGCTACAAAAGTTAATAAGGGTCAAATTATTTTCCCAAGACTTGATATAAAAGAAGAAATTGAAAAACTTGATGATGAAAATAAAAAATTAATGGAATCAAGAGCCTTAGAAAATTCATCAGCTAATAAGGATACTGATGAAAAATTTAAAGATGAAATAAGTTTGGATGATTTTGCAAAGCTTGACATTAGACTTGCCTATGTTGAATCTGTAGAGGACCATCCAAATGCCGATAAATTATATCTTCTTCATTTAAAAATAGGTAATAGCAGAAGAGTTATCGTTTCAAATATTAAAGATAAATACACTAAAGAAGAATTAACAGGCAAAAAGATTTTAGTTTTATGTAACTTAAAGGCTAAAAAATTCAGAGGAATTGAATCTAAGGGAATGCTTCTTGCAGCAGAAGATGAAAATGGAAAATTATCCATAGCTTCAACCTTAGAAGATTTAGTTGATGGAGCAAAAATTTCTTAAGAGGTGAAAATTTGATAGATTCACATGCGCATTTAGACGATGAGGCCTTTGACGATGATAGGGATCAAGTAATAAATGCTCTTTATGAAAATGGAATAGATTTTATTGTTAATATTGCTTGCGATTTGAAGTCTTCAAAAACTTCGCAAGAATTGGCAAAAACCTATGAAAATATATATGCAACTGTTGGTGTGCATCCTCATGATGCTATAACTTATACTGATGAAGTTGAAGAAACTTTAAAAATTTTAGCTCAAGAGAAAAAAGTTGTCGCTGTTGGAGAAATTGGCCTTGATTATTATTATGACAATTCGCCAAGGCATATACAAAAAGAGGTATTTAAAAGACAGCTAAAGTTGGCACATGAACTTAGAAAAAATGTTGTGGTGCATTCTAGAGATGCATCACAAGATACTTTTGATATATTAAAAGAAGCTCATGATAAATATGAATTCAAAGCAGTGATTCATTGCTATTCTCAATCACTAGAGATGCTTAAAGAATATTTAAGACTTGGAGATTATATTTCTCTTGGCGGAGCCGTAACATTTAAAAATTCAAAAATCCGTAAGGAAGTTGCAAAAATTGTGCCTTTGGATAGACTTTTACTTGAAACAGATTGTCCATATATGACACCTGTCCCTTATAGAGGAAAAAGAAATGAACCTAAATATGTAAATATAGTGGCAGAATATATTGCTGATTTGAGGGGCATATCTAAATCTGATCTTGTTAAGGTTACAGATGAAAACACTAAGAGGTTTTACAACATATGTTAAAACATATTGACGATGTTATTGTCGTTGAAGGAAAAGATGACGTAGCCGCAATAAAAAGGGCATGTGATTGTCAAATAATCACGACCCATGGCTTTGGCTACGGTTATAAATTAATAAATCAGTTGAAAGAAGTTTCAAAAAGAAAGAGAATAATTATCTTTACCGACTCAGATTATATGGGTTCACAGATAAGAAAAGATTTAGCAAAACATTTACCAAATGCAAAGCACGCTTATCTTTCTCAGGACAAATCATCAAAAGACGGAGATATAGGTGTAGAAAATGCCAAGCCTGAGGATATTTTAAAGGCACTTGAAAATGCAAGAGCAGTTTTAAACAAAAAACAAATTGAATATTCTCTTAAAGATTTACGTGAAAATAAGCTTGTGGACCATGCTGATGCTGCAAAAAGAAGAAAATTATTTTGCGATATTCTATCTATTGGATATTCAAATGGTAAAGGACTTTTAAATAAATTAAATTCTTATGGCATAAGCCGAGATGAATTTAATTTAGCTATAGAAGAGGTGAACAATGGAAAGACTCTTTAAGCCAAAAAGGGTATCTGAAATTTTAAAAAAATATAATTTCAGATTTTCAAAAACCTTGGGTCAGAATTTTTTAATAGATGGAAATATTGTAAGAAAAATTGTAGACAGTGCTGAAGTGAGTGAAGCTGATAATGTATTAGAAATTGGTCCAGGTATTGGGACACTAACTGAAGAATTAGCCCTGAGAGCAAAAAAAGTTGTAAGCATAGAAATTGATAAGAGGCTAAAAGATTTGTTAGAGGAAACACTACCCTATGACAATGTAAAAATTATTTATAAGGACTTTTTAAAACTTGATTTAAAAACTTTAATTGATGAAGAATTTAAAGGTCAAAATTTTAAAGTAGTGGCAAATCTTCCTTACTATATAACAACACCAATTATTGAAAAATTACTCTTAAATAGTGAAAACATTGAAATTATAAATGTTATGATTCAAAAGGAAGTAGCAAAAAGATTTACAGCACAGCCACAGACTAAGGATTATGGTTCACTTTCAGTTTTTATACAATTTTTTTGCAAGGCTTTTTACGAATTTACAGTTCCAAGGACAGTTTTTATGCCAAAACCAAATGTGGATTCTGGAGTATGTAAATTAGAAGTTAAAAGAGATTTACCTAATATAGATAGGGAAGAATTTTTTAAAATTGTAAGAGCAGCTTTTTCTAAAAGAAGAAAAACCCTTGTAAATTCTCTAAGTCAGTCCCAATTAAACTTAGACAAGAACAAAGTAACAGAAATTTTAGAACTTTCAGGGATTGATACAAAAAGAAGGGCAGAGTCATTAACTTTAGAGGATTTTTTGGTACTTTATGTTAATGTTTTAAAGTTTGGAGGATTTAATGGATGAAAAATTAATGGGAGATTTGGATAAAGATTTTATAGAAGATGTGAAAAAATTTACAGAAGATGGTGACCTTTTAAATTTTATAGCACAAATTTTTAAAACTTTATCAGACCCAACAAGATTAAAAATACTATATGTTCTGAGCAAAAAAGATTTATGCGTATCAGATATTTCTGAACTCTTATCCATGAGCCAATCATCAATATCTCATCAACTTGCCTTGTTAAGACATCAACAACTTATAAAAGTTAATAGGGTCGGCAGGATGGCAATATATTCCTTAGATGATGACCATGTACTTTCAATATTTAATCAAGGTAAGACTCACGCCGAACATAAAAAATCAAAAAATGATTAACATATGAGCCTTTGGGTAATATAATAGATAAAGATACTAAATATGAAGGAGGAAATTATGAAAAAAGTTACTGTATATACCTCAACAACTTGTCCATATTGTCAAATGGCTAAGGAATATCTTCAAGAAAGAGAAATTCCATATGACGAAAAAAATGTTCAAACTGACAAAGAAGCAAGAAGCGAATTAATGGCAATGGGATACACAGGTGTTCCTGTTATATGTGTTGATGACCAAGAAGTTGTAGGTTTTGATAAAAATAAACTGGATGAATTGTTAAATAAATAATAATTTTAATATTAATGGAGTTACTTTAGTGTAGCTCCTTTGTTTTAACAAAATATTAATCTAATTTATATTATTAATTCTTGATATAAATAAATGGGTTTGAAAAATTTTTAAAATTTATATTTTATAAAAATTTAAAACATAATATTGACTTTCTTCTTATAAAATATAGATTTTAAAGTGAAAATATATTAAAATAGGGTATAGTTTTAAAATTGATTTAAAATAAAAATGGAGGGGAAGAAAATGTTAAAAAATAACATATTAGAAATTAGAAAGAAGAAAGGTATAACTCAAAAGCAAATAGCAAATGCTGTAGGAACTACGCCTCAATTTATTTCTAAATTGGAACTAGGAATTTCAAATCCTTCTTTAACTAAAGCATTTGAAATAGCTAGATTTCTAGAATGTGGAGTTGAAGAACTTTATTCATTTGAAGATGATAAATAATAATTCATTTAATTTATAAATAATGAACTTTTAAAAAGTTTGAAAAAATAGTGTTGGTGAGAAATCATCAGCACTATTTTTTATTAGAATACAAAAATAATTCTAAAAAATTTGTAGTTAAAGACCAATATTTAAATTATTGACTGATGAGAAAATATATTAATACTAATCGAATGGGCTTAATGATATAATTAATCATTATAAAAGTTTTTGAAATTGTTTTTAATATGGTGTTTTTTATTGAATTAATTTTTTATATGGAAGGACTTTAGGATGAGAGAAAATAATAAGGATATAGTTTTAGCGATTTGTTATGATTTTGATAAGACTCTTTCTCCCAATGATATGCAAGCTCAGGGATTTATTCAATCTTTTGACCTTGAAGTTGAGGATTTTTGGAATGAATCTAATAAATTGGCTGATGATAATGAGATGGATCAAAATTTAGCTTGGATGTATATGTTGACTAAAAAATCAAGAGGCAGGCATATTTTTAATAAAGATACATTAAAAGATTATGGTTCTAAGGTAGAATTATACCCTGGTGTTCTTACATGGTTTGATAGAATCAATAGATACGGTCAAGAAAAGGGCATAAAAGTTGAGCATTACATAATTTCATCAGGACTTAAAGAGATGATCGAGGGGACTGAAATTGCAAAATATTTCAAAAAAATTTATGCAAGTTCTTTTTATTTTGATAAAGATGGAATTGCAGTTTGGCCTGCCCAATGTATAAATTATACTAACAAAACTCAATATTTATTTAGAATTGAAAAGGGAGCTGTTGAAGTTAATGACCCAAAAGTTAATGATTATTTTACTGATGATAAGCTCAGAGTCCCTTTTAGAAATATGGTCTACATAGGTGATAGCGATACGGATATACCTTGTATGAAACTTGTTTTCACAAATGGAGGATACTCTATTGGTGTTCATGGCAAAGAGTCTAAAAATAAAGTTTTTAATATGATTGAAGAAAAAAGAATAAAATATTTTGCAGAAGCTGATTATAGTGAAGGTTCTGATTTGGACAAATTATTGAAAAATATTATTGATAGAACAGCAATAAATGAAATATTGGAAATGGACCATGAGAAATGCTTAAGTGAAACAATAGATGCAAGGAAAAATCAAGACAAGGGTCATAGACAAAGAGAAAATTTGATAGATAAGTTAAATGAAAGCTCAACTTTTTCACGAACTCATGAAATCATAAAAGAAATGAAAAAAATTGATACTTGGAAAGATAGTCAAATAGATAGAATTTTAAAAATAGGTATATCCAATAGTCAAGTTAAATATATTTTAAATGATAAGGATATCAAGGAATTTTTTGAAAATATTTGCAGAGATTTTAATAGTGAGTCTGCAATAAAAATAAGAAAACTTATAGAAAAATAGAATTATTTTAAATTATTATATTCCAAACTTACAAGTTTTTTAGCTTAAAGGTTATCAAAAAATTTAATTTAGACTATTTTAACAATAAATATAATATTATAGACCTATTCGCATTTTATAGGCTATGTAGGTAGTGGGGAAAAAATATTTTTCACCAAATGAAAAAAAGCTTGACATTTATTTTATAAGTTAGTAGAATATGTAACATCAACCAAAGATATAAACTTTATAAAAAGAAGAGTAGTTGGAGGGAGTTTTTACAGAGAGCTTCGTTTGGTGAAAGAAGCAAAATGAACTTTGATGAACATGGTCTTTTTCTAGGATTTATCAATATGAGATATTTACGGGAGCTCCCGTTACAGAGCTAGAGTATGTTGGTACTTGAGAGTGGCATTTATGCAAAATAGGTGGTAACGCGGAAATATTTCGTCCTTGTTGTTTTTTAACAGCAAGGACTTTTTTTATAGGCTAATACTTATTTTTTAAAGTAACTCTCATAAAGAATAAGGAGGATTACAAAATGACAAAAAAATTAGAAATTGCTAGAGTGGATGTAGTAGGTTCTTTTTTAAGACCAGATAGTTTAAAAAAGGCTAGGGAAGATTTTGAAATTGGTAAAATTACTGAAGCTCAATTAAAGAAGGTAGAAGACACTGAGATTGAAAAGTTAATTGAAAGGGAAAAAGAAATAGGATTAAAGTTTTTCACTGATGGTGAATTTAGAAGAAGCTGGTGGCATCTTGATTTCTTTTGGGGACTTCAAGGGGTTAAAAAAATTGATGTAAAAGAAGGATATATTTTCCATGATGAAGTTACTAGGGCCGAATCAGCTACACTTACAGGAAAAATTTCTGGTGAAAATCATCCTTTTGTTGAGCATTATAAATTTATCAAGAAATATGAAGATAAGGACCATTTTGCTAGACAAACAATTCCGGCTCCTGCTCAACTACTAAAGGAAATTGACAGAAATCCCAAAGAAGAAATTGAAAAAATTTATCCATCTAGAGATGAGTTAATAAATGATATTGCCAAGGCTTACAAACATGTAATTCTTGATCTTTATAAGAATGGATGCAGAAACCTTCAACTTGATGACTGTACTTGGGGAATGGTTGTTGACAAAAATTATCAAGATAATTTGAAAAAGCAAAATATTGATTTTAATAAAGAAGTTAATGAACTATTGCTTATAAATAACAAGGCTATTTCTGATTTGCCTGATGATTTATTGATTACTACTCATGTTTGTAGGGGTAATTATCATTCTTCTTATGCTTCAAGCGGTGCTTATGATGAAATTTCTGATTTGCTTTTTGCTAAGGAAAATGTGGACTGTTATTATTTAGAATATGATACAAAAAGAGCCGGCGGATTTGAACCTTTAAAAAAAGTAAGTCCCAATAAAAAAGTTGTACTTGGTCTTATTTCTTCTAAATTTCCTAAGCTTGAAGATAAGGGTGAGATTCTTGATAGAATTAAAGAAGCTAGTAAATATATTCCTATTGAAAGAATTTCAATTTCCCCTCAATGTGGCTTTGCTTCAACTGAAGAAGGAAATATTTTAACTATTGAAGAACAATGGAGAAAAATAAAACTCCTTTGGGAAATTGCTGAAGAAGCCTTCAATAACTAATTAACAGTTGACTTTAACCTCTCCACTCTTTATAATTTATATGTAAAATTGCGTTTTTAGTAATTTAATGGCATTTTATTTGTAAATAAATATTTTAAATGTTAAAATATATATTTGAGATAAAGGAGTGGTAAGATGGGTTTAATAGATAAAATATTTGGAACCTATAGTGACAGAGAATTAAAAAAGATTGAACCACTGGTTAATAAAGTTATGGATCTTGAAGACCAAACTGCAAAACTATCTGACGATGAATTAAAAGCTAAGACTGAAGAATTTAAAGATAGATATAAAAATGGCGAAAGCCTTGATGAACTATTACCTGAGGCTTTTGCAGTTGTTAGAGAAGCAGCATGGCGTGTGCTTGGAATGAAACCCTTTAGAGTTCAAGTTATCGGGGGTATAATTCTTCACCAAGGAAGAATAGCTGAAATGAAAACTGGTGAAGGTAAGACCCTAGTGGCAACTCTACCTGTATATTTAAATGCCTTAACTGGTAAGGGTGTCCACGTAGTAACAGTCAATGATTATTTGGCAAAGCGTGACCATGACTGGATGGGAAAAGTTTATGAATTTTTAGGCTTAAGTGTTGGATGTATACTTCATGATCTTGATGGCGACCAAAGAAGAGAAGCTTATGGTGCAGATATAACTTATGGTACTAATAACGAATTTGGTTTTGATTATCTGAGAGATAATATGGTTATTTATAAGGAAGAAAGGGTGCAAAGAACTCTTAATTTCTGTATCGTGGACGAAGTCGATTCAATTTTAATTGATGAAGCGAGAACTCCTCTTATTATTTCTGGTCAAGGTGATGAATCAACAGATTTATACGTCAGAGCTAGAGATTTTGTAAATTCTTTAACTTCAAGAATAAAGACTGAAGATGAAACTAATTTTGAAAGATTTAATAGAGAGTTTGAAGAAGAAACTGTTGATTATGTAATCAATGAAAAGGACAAGACTTCAACTCTTACTGACAAGGGTGTAGCTAAGGCTGAAAAATATTTTGGCATAGATAACCTTTCTGATTTAGATAACATGGAACTTTCTCACCATATTAATCAAGCCCTAAAAGCTAAGGGTAATATGAAAAAAGATATTGACTATGTAGTTAATGATGGTGAAATTATAATTGTTGATGAATTTACAGGTCGTCTAATGTATGGTAGAAGATATTCTGAAGGACTTCACCAAGCAATTGAAGCTAAGGAAGGATTAGAAGTTAGAGCTGAATCTAAAACTCTTGCTACAATAACTTTCCAAAATTATTTCAGAATGTACAAAAAGCTTTCAGGTATGACTGGTACAGCTATGACAGAAGAAGGAGAATTCCGTGACATCTACAATATTGACGTTGTGGAAATTCCTACTAATAAACAAGTTATAAGAAAAGATTATAATGATGTTATTTATAGAGATGAACCTGCTAAATTTAGAGCTGTTACAAGGGAAATAGATGAACTTCACAAAAAAGGTCAACCAGTTCTAGTAGGTACAATTTCAATTGATAAGTCAGAAGAACTTTCTAAATATTTGAAAAGAGCAGGGATTGAGCATAAGGTACTAAATGCTAAGAAACATGCTCAAGAATCTGAAATTGTTGCCCAAGCAGGACGTTTTGGTGCAGTTACAATTGCAACAAACATGGCTGGCCGTGGTACGGATATTGTGCTTGGTGGTAACCCATCTTTTCTTGCCAAAAAAGAACTTAAAAAACGTGGCATGGAAGATGAAATGATTGAATTTGCAGATTCTTATTTTAAAACTGATGATGAAGAAATTATTAAGGCTAGAGAAGATTATCAAAATTTAGTTGAAAAATTTAAAAAAGAAACTGATGAAGAAGCTAAAAAAGTTTCTGAAGTCGGAGGTCTTCATATAATCGGTACAGAAAGACACGAAAGTAGACGTATTGATAACCAACTTCGTGGCCGTAGTGGTCGTCAAGGAGATCCAGGTTCCTCAAGATTTTATATTTCAGGTGATGATGATTTAATTAGACTATTTGCCGGAGATAGGTTTAAAAATACAATGGAAAAAATTGATACTCCAGAAGATGAACCTATAGAAGCAGGAATATTGACAAGGCTAATTGAATCAGCTCAAAGAAAGGTTGAAGGAAACAACTTCTCAATTCGTAAAAATGTATTGCAATATGATGATGTCATGAATAAGCAAAGAGAAGTTATCTATGGAGAAAGAACTAGAGTCCTTGAAGGTGAAAATCTCAAAGATGATATCGTAGCTATGAAGGAAGATATAATTTCTCAAACTGTTGATTTTTATAATAAACTTGACCACAACAATACTAAACATTTAGATATTGAAGGATTAGAAAATTTTGTGGAAGATACTTTTGATTTTCCTGAAGAATTTTTAAAGGGTCATGAAAATGACAGCATAGAAAATATTAAAGAATATATTAGTGAAGCTTCAGCGGAAAAATATAAGGAAAAAGAAGAAGAATTTGGGGATGAAAGATTTAGAGAAGTAGAAAGAGTAGTCCTTCTTAAAAATGTAGACTCCAAATGGATGGATCATATAGATGCAATGGATCAACTTCGTAAGGGTATAGGTCTTAGAGCTGTTGGTCAAGTAGATCCTGTTCGTGCTTATGCTGAAGAAGGCTTTGATATGTTTGAACAAATGAATGAATCTATCAAGGAAGACACAGTGAAGATGCTTTATCATGTAATTAATCCTGAAAGAGTAAAAAGGGTTAGAGTTGCAAAAGAAGTAGAAACAGTAAATCCTGATGATGGAAAGAAAAAACCATTTGTAAGAAAAAATAAAAAAGTTGGAAGAAATGACCCATGTCCATGTGGCAGCGGTAAAAAATATAAAAACTGCTGTGGTAAAAATGAATAAATAATTTTAAATATCTGTTGGTGATTAAAAGCCGACAGATATTTTTTTGATAAATATTTCTTAGCAAAATACTAGGATATTATTGAAATGATTAATAATATTTGTTATCATTAACTAGTGAAATTTTTTAAGTTCTACTTTTTTGGAAAGAAGGCTAAATTTTGAAAGTAAACTTTAAGGGTCTAATAAGCTTTTTTGCTATAATTTTCCTTTGGTATTTTTTAACAAAAATAGGAATCTATAGCACTTATTTATTGCCGACCTTTCCTATGATTTGGGAAAGTTTTTTTCAGATGTTAAAAGATGGCTCACTTTTTGTCCATGTATCAACATCTCTTACTAGGGTTTTTATAGGCTATTTTATTGCTTTTTTTCTAGCTTTTTTCCTTTCTATTGCGTCATTAATTTTTAAGTCTTTTGACAAGTATTTTGATTGGCTCATTCAATTTTTAAGAAACGTACCGCCTCTTTCCCTTATACCACTTTTAATATTGTGGTTTGGAATAGGTGAAAAAACAAAGATAATAATAATTATTTTGGCATCATTTTTTCCGATGTATCTAAACATCAACAAAGGTTTTAAAATGACTGATGTAAAACTTATTGAGGTGGGCAAAGCCTTTAACTTTTCAAAGTTAAAATTATTTTTCAAGATAAGGCTTCCATACGCTTTAAACGATATTTTAGTCGGTATGAGAATTGGGCTTGGATATTCCTATAGAGCAATAATCGGAGCTGAAATGATAGCCTCATCAACAGGTCTTGGTTATATGATTAATTTTGCTCGCTCGCTTTCACAGACAGATGTTGTCATTGTGGGCATTATTATTATAGGATTATTGGGATATTTATGCGATTATTTGTTTAAAAAAATGAGCAAATTACTTTTAAAAGGTAGAGAGATTTATGAATGAAATAGAAATTTCTGATCTAAATGTAAGCTTTAAAATCACAGATAGAAAAGTGAAAGTTTTAAAGGACTTAAATTTAAATATTGAATCAGACAAAATAAGTGTAGTTTTGGGTAAATCTGGTTGTGGAAAGACTACTTTACTTAAAGCTATAAAAGGGTTAATTCCAATTGAAAAAGGAATTATAAAAAAAGAAAATCTAAATATATCCTATGTATTTCAAGAACCAAGGTTGATGGCATGGCTAAATGTTTATGAAAATATTATTTTTGGCTTAAAGAAACAAGAAGTCAATAATAAAAATATAGATGAACTGATTGATATGATAGGACTAAGAGATTTTAAAAAAGCTTATCCCAAGGAACTTAGTGGGGGTATGTGCTCAAGGGTATCTCTTGCAAGAGCACTTGCAACAAAGGCGGGTTTTATTTTGATGGACGAACCGTTCGCTGCTCTCGATTATTTTACAAGGTTACATCTCCAAAGAGAACTTATAAGACTTTATAAGCTTAATAATTTTGGAGTCTTATTTGTAACACATTCCATTGAAGAGGCAATAAATATAGCTGATGTCATTTTAATAATGGATCAGGGAAAAATCAAAAAGAAATACCACAAAGTTTATATGGAAAAAATTGGTATTTCTAAATTACGCTCAGAAATTTTGAGAGACTTAGAGGAGGAAGTAGTATGAAGAAAGTATTAGTTCTTGTTTTATCACTACTTTTACTTACTGCTTGTGGACAAAAGTCTGCAGGAGAAGCGAATAGTGAAAATCAAGCAAATGTTAAGACAGAAGAAAAAGAAACTAAGGACACAAATAAAAAATTAAGTATAGAAAAGCTAAACGTAACTTATGTTACAAGCCCTTTAAATGTGCCATCAATAGTGGAAAAGCAAAATAAATTTTTTGAAGAAAATTTAGGCCTTCCGGTAAATTATGCTGAAATTACATCAGGTGCTGACCAAACTCAAGCTCTAGCATCAGGGGATGTAGATATTTTATATGCCCTTGGAGGCTCATCAGCAGTTTCAGCCTATGCCGGAGGAGCAGATATAAAAATTATCAATATGTATTCAAGAGCACCTAAGGCATTTTGCTTATATTCAAAAGATGACTCTATAAAAAGTCCGCAAGATTTAAAGGGAAAAACAATAGCAGGACCGATGGGAACTAATTTGCATGAACTTTTACTTGCATATTTGAATACAAAAAATATGACTCTTAAAGATGTGAATTTTGTAAATATGGCAATTCCTGATGCTCTTGCTGGACTTGAAAATGGTTCTTTAGATGTTGGTCTTTTAGGTGGACCAGCAGCTTATAAGGCACAAGAAGCAGGATTTCATAAAGTTTGTGATGGAGAAGGCTTGATTGAAGCTATAATTTGTGTTGCTACAAGCCAAAAATTTTATGAGGAACATCATGATGTTATTGAAGCACTAGAAAAAGCTCAAGACCAAGTTTTATCTTTTATGAAAGACCAGCCAGATAAAACTAAGGAACTTGTAAAAAATGAATTAAAACTTGATGATAACGCATATGATACTATGTATCCACAGTATAATTTCGATACAAAAGTTAGTGATAAGGATGTTGAAGGTCTTCAAAAGACAGCAGACTTTATGTTTAATTCTCAAATGATTAAAGATAAAGTTGATGTAAAGGATATGTTCATTAAGTAAAAATAATAATTTTAAATATCTGTTGGTGATTATAAGCTGACAGATATTTTTTATAAGGAATTTTATAAACGATAAAACTTAAAAAAGATAAATTTTAAACCCCTGATTTTTTCAGGGGTTTAGAAAAATTTTATATAAACAGCTACTAACTATTTATTAGCCTTTGGATAGTACTTAGGGTCTTTAAAGTATTGATTCTTCATTTCAACGGCTTGTCCGCCCATAAGAAGTACACCTATCATATTTGTAATAACTACAAGACCTAGCAAGAAGTCAAGTAGAGAATAAGCAGTTTCTAGGTTAAATACAACACCAAGAACTATAAATACCATGTATACGCAACGGCAAATTATTGCTACAGTGTGACCGAATAAAAATTCAGCTTGTTTTTCTCCGAAGAAGATTATTGCTACAACAGTTGTTATAACGAAAAGTAATAAACAAACTGAAACTATAGTAGAACCGAATCCTGCGCCTAGGGCTGCTCCGAAAGCTTGAGCAGGCATTGTTGCTGCTAAATCAGATGGAATTTCTGTCCATACGCCTGATACTAAAACTACTATTGCAGTTACTGTACAAACTATAATTGTATCAACAAAAATTTCAAATACTGCCCACAAACCTTGTTGTGCAGGAATTTCAACAGTAGCACTTGCATGGGCTATAGTTGAAGTACCCATACCAGCTTCGTTAGAATAACATCCTCTTGCAATACCATTTCTCATAGCTTGTGCAACGGCAGCTCCTGAGAATCCGCCAACAGCAGCAGCAGGTGAGAATGCGTGAGCAAAAATAGTAGCGAAAGCTCCGGGAACGTGTTTTAAATTAAAAGCGATAACCACAAGACCGCCAAGAATATAAAAAGCTGCCATAAAAGGAACTGCGATTTCACAAAATCTTGCAACGCCTTTAAGTCCACCAAAAACAATAGCGCCAACTATAATAAAAAATATTCCTAATCCTACATATTTACTGATTCCTAATAGCTCAACATTTTGTATAAAAGTAAGAGTTTGAGTTGAAATAGAAGGTGCAATTTCAATCATCAAGAAGAATGCAAATAATGGTCCTAAGAATGGAAGGGGTGAATTTTTAAGATAATACATGGCACCGCCAACAAATTCTCCCTTTTCGTTCTTTTCTCTATATTTTATACCTAAAGTGATTTCTGTAAATTTTGTTGCCATACCAACAAGAGCGGTTACCCACATCCAAAATACAGCACCAGGTCCACCTAAGGCGATGGCAACAGGAACACCAACAATATTTGCCCCACCAATACAGGAAGCAAGGGCAGTTGCGGCTGCGGCAAAAGCGGATACAGAACCTTCACCGTCAGATTTTTTAAACATTCCGCCAAAAGTTTGTTTTAATATGTATCCAAAATACCTAAATTGGAAAAATCCTAAACGTATGGTTAGGTATAAACCGCCACCAACTAATAAAATTAGGATTGGTGGTCCCCAAAACCAGTTCGCCAAATTAATTAAAATATCAAGAAATTTCATATAAATCCTCCATTTTAGTCAAAGACTATTTTTAAATTAAAAATTAAGATTCTAAAAAATTAGAAAATCTCCGCAATCATACAGCGTGCAGAACCTCCGCCGTAATATTCAATCGTAGAAATATCTACACAAACAATTTCAGTAGTTTCTTCGATTTTTTTGATTTGATCTTTATCAAGACTATCGTAAGCCATTTTGCTCATAACTATAAAACTCTTGCCATCTGAACCCATAAGCTCAAGAGTATTACCAGCACAAGCCTTAGTTTGTTCTAAAGTAAGTTCGACAATATCATTGCCACCTTCGATAAGCTTATCTTTTACTCTTTGTCTATCTTTTTCATCAACAGCTTCAAGGCAGATGATTGCCTTCTTTTCACCTATACCCATTACTATATTTGTATGATATATAAGTTTTCCGTCTTGTCTTGATTCAAAAGCTACGCCAACGTGACCTGTGTCTTTACACCAAGTTTCAAATAAATTCTTGTCGGCACGTGGAGATAGGGAACAATATGCCACCTTATTTTTTCTATCAATAACAATAGAACCAGTACCTTCTAAAAATTTATTCTTGTCATGATTTTCGCTGTAATCAAAAATTTTGAAAAATTCTTCATCCTTAGCCTTGTCTTTACAAATTTTAACAACCTTTTCCTTAAATTTAGTAATTTCCATTTGACGATTTTCTGCAAACATAGGATATATGCACATTATTCCACCCTCATGAGTTGAAAACCAGTTATTTGGAAATATGGAATCTGGTGTTTTAGGTTCAGCAGTATCTTCAAGGATATTAACCTTTACTCCCTTTGCCTTAAGAGCATCACTTAAATTATTAAATTCTTCCAAAGCTCTTTTTTGTACTTCGTTAAGATCAGCTTCATCATTGTGTTGGTAAGCATTATTTACAGCTGTTTGGGCATTAAAGAAAAATCCCTTAGGTCTTACCATAACAACTTCATTTGTTGTGTGTTTAATATCAATCCCTCCCATAAATAAAAAATTTTAATAAGTTATTAACAAACAACTTTCTAACAAGTTCAATTTAACATATTGGGAAAGTTATTGCAAGCGTTTTTTTATTAGATTGGATTAAATCACATAAAAATTATATTAAAAATATTACTTATAGATAATTATAATTGATTATTAGATGATTTTAGAAAGAAATAATTTTAAAGCTGATGAATCGGACTACAAACATTTTGAAAATATCTTTTAATTCTTATCGCCTATATTTTATTTAAAAAGATCATATGAAATTTTGTGAAACTAATAGTTTATTCAACTTCAAATTAAGGGCAAAAAAAATCAATAGTAAATTTTTATTTACTATTGACCTATTTCCATTTCATTTCCTTCAATGTTATTGTCTTTTAAAATTTTTTCTATATCATCTTTTAAGTTACTTTTTGTAATAAATATAGCTTTAACTTTTCCATCACTTCCAAGGGACTTATCTACCAGATAAATATATTTATATAAACCATCAATATCTTCATAAGAAGTTTTGAACAAATCATTTGATTTGATCAAAAGATTATCATTAGGATTTAAAGAAATATTAATATAGGAATCAGAGGACTCTTCCTTTGCAAAACTTGCAGGAATTTGACCTTCTATGGAAGTTTTTAAAAGCTTAATCAAATCATCCTCAGCTTTTTTGTTATCGAGAACATATAAAATTCTTTTTTCTTTTTCTATTCCTGAGTCTGTATAATAAGTTCCATATTCTACACTTAAATCTGAAATTCGTAAATTTTCATTTTCTATAGATAAATTTCCTTCGTGATTTTCTTGTGACTTATCGGAAGAATTGTTGGTAGTTTCTTTGGCAGGTAAAGAAGTATTTACAGAATTATTGTTTAAATTATTTTCTTTATTATCATTTGACTTACCTCTGCCACAAGATTTTACTATAAACATAAGAAGTATAAAAACAAAGAAAACAAAGATAGCTCTTCTGATGACATACTTTCTCTTGAGCCTTCTTTTCCTATAAGGTCTTTTCCTATTATCATAACTTGACATAATTATCACCCTAATTATTATAAAATTTAATTATTAAAACTAATAGTATAATATGGGATAATTCTTGTCAAGAAAATTTAAGACTATTATGCCTTGTCAATATTTAGTATAATAAAAAAGAGGTGAATTATGGAAAAATTTAAAATAATTGCCACGACAAATTTTGGATTAGAAGCCCTATGCAAAAGAGAGCTTTTAGATTTGGGATACAATGATTTAAAAGTGCAAGATGGAAGAATAGAATTAACAGGAACATATAAAGATGTATGTGCTTTGAATTTGAATCTGAGAACAGCAGAAAGAATTTTTATGGTAGTTGCCTCTTTTGAGGCTCTAAGTTTTGAAGAACTTTTTGATAAAGTTTACGATATAGATTGGACTTATTTTTTAAATGAAGATTCAAACTTTATTCTTCTGGCAAAAAGTCATAAATCAAAATTATTTTCTCTTTCAGATATACAAAGAATTTCTGAAAAGGCAATAATAAAAAAATTACAAAATAAATATAAAAAAGACAGGTTTTCTAAAAGTAATGAGAGAATAAAAATTGAAGTGTCTCTACTTGATGATATAGCCACAATAGCTATAGACACATCAGGAGATGGCTTACACAAAAGAGGATACAGACAAATTAATTACAAGGCTCCTATTTCAGAAACAATAGCCGCATCTATGGTTATGCTTTCTTTTTGGAATCCTGAAAGACCACTAGCCGATCCTTTTTGTGGTTCGGGAACAATAGTGATAGAAGCTGCCATGATCGGGAAAAACATAGCCCCTGGACTTATGAGAAAATTTGACCTTGAAAATTTTATTTTTATTCCTCAAGAAATATTTAAGGAAGAAAAAAGAAAGTGCTATGAAAAAATTGATTATGATAAGAAACTAAACATTAATGCATCTGATGTATCTTATAAGGCAATAGAAGTAGCAAAGAATAATTCAGCCATACTTGGTCTTGATGAAGATATTAATTTCTTCCAAAAAGATATCCGCAATTTAGATCTTGAGGATAATTATGGAGTTTTAATCACAAACCCTCCCTATGGAGAAAGGCTTGCCGTAAAAGAAGCACCGGAACTTAATAGAGAACTAGGAAGACTCTATAAGACTATACCAACTTGGTCTTTATATGCCATTACAGGCTCAGAAACTTTTCAAAAAGATTTTGGCAAAAAAGCCGACAGAAAAAGAAAGTTATACAACGGTAAAATAAAAACCTATTATTTTCAATATTATGGTCCTAGACCCTTTGTTAAGAAGTGATAATTTGATATAATCATAAAGCTGGAGGTGATATTATGGAAGAAGATTATTTATACTCGCAAAAAATTGACCATCAAGTATTAAATGGAATTGCCGATCCCATTAGAGTTTTAGATTCCGATGAAAGAGTTATATTTGTAAATGAAGCAATGGAAAAAACTCTTGGTTACGATAGAAAAAAATTGCTCTGTGACATTGATGAGAGTATCTTCAACCCTGATATCACAAGAAGTGTCTTAAGAACTGGAGAAGTTGTCCAAAGAGAAGAGATAATAAAAGATACAATCTATTCAGTAAAATGCTCTCCAGTATTAGGTCAAAAGGGACAAATAATCGGAGTGGTAGAAGTTTTTAGAAATGTAACAGTGGAAAGAAGACTTCAAAGAGAAATAATAGAAAGAAACAGGGCAATGGTAAGAGAAACCATGGCGGCATCACGAATACAAAAAACAGTCTTACCCGACAAGGGCTTTATAAAAAATTTAAAAATTGACTATATTTACAAACCTTCAAATATGCTTTCAGGCGATATGTTTGATGTTTTTGAAATAAATGAAGATAATATTGCAGTCTATATTTCAGACTCAGTAGGGCATGGTTTTGCAGCATCTATGGTAACCATGTTTATAAAATCTTTAATAAGAACTCTTCCAATTTTTATACTCTTATCGCCCTCTAAGACCCTTGATGCCATTTCAAACAGATTCTCTCTTTTGAAGCTTGATATTGAAAATTATTTCACATGTTTTTATGGAGTTTTCAATATAAAAAAAGGTATTTTTACATATGCTAATGCAGGGCATCTGCCCTTGCCCCTAAAGGTTTCAGAAAAAATTGAATATCTTCACGCTGAAGGAAATCCCATATCAAGATTTTTTAAAAGTGCAAAATATAAAGAAGAAAATTCAAAATTTTACGCTGGAGATAAGATATTATTTATGACTGATGGAGTAAGCGAATCAAGAAATCTTGAAGGAGAGGTTTATGGATTAAAAAGACCTGAAGAAATAATGTTAGAAAATGACATAGATGAACTTTCAATTTTGAAAGATAATTTACTTTCTTTTACAAATATCACACAAACAGATGATATTTCAGTACTTCTCTTGAGCGTTTGGTAGTAATAAAAAATTATATAATTGTGATAAATTTAGGGTTAATTCTTTTGAATAACCCTTATTTTTGTGGTGATTTTTAGTGATAAAAATTTACTTTATTTTTGAAAGTATTTTTAAATTATATATTTAAAAACTAAGACATAGTTTACAAAAAATTCACAAAATATTAATGTTTTCATTAATAATGTAAAAATTGCATTATGAAATTTATTTATAAAACCAATGATATAAAAAAACCAATGTTACAAAAAGATTAAATATCTTAAAAATCTCTTAAAAAAATCTTAAAATTCTAGATTTTTATTACTTTTAGGGTATAATAGAAATACGGAGAATGAAAACCGAATATTTAAGGAGGAAATTTTATGAAAACTTATAGAAAACGTTTCATGGCATCGACACTTGCTTTACTTATGACAGTATCGATTCCACTTACAGCACTAGCTGAAGAAGACACTGGAACTGAAAATAATGGCATTGAAATTAGCCAAGAATTAAATGGATTGCCAGTTTCTGACCCTGCTGAAGCTCCAATAGATCCAAGTACTGGAGATGAATTAGAAAAAGCAAAGGAAGCATTGAATAAAGCTATAAATGATGCTAAAGATTATCAAAATACTGACGATTACAAAAAGTCAGAACTATCTAAAGAAAAAAAAGATTTAGAAGGAGATATACATGCAGCAGAAAATGTAAAGGATGCTTTAGGAGAAACACCTCCAACAGCAAGCGTTGATGATGCAAATAGAGTTGCAAATAAACTAAATAGTACTTTAAAAAACTTAAAAGATGAAATAAAAAAAGAAAAAGATAATAAAGATGCATTAGATAAAGCTAAAAAAGAATTAAAAAAAGCTATAGATGATGCTACAACTTTTAAGTCAAATGAAAAATATACTAAAGGTAAGGCTGAGTATGTAACTGCATTTGACCAAGCTTTAGCGGCTGCAACAACAGCTATAGCTGACACAAATGCAACTGTACTTAGTTTAACAACTGCAAAAGATGCTTTAACTGCTGCTCAAAAGAGACTAGCAGAAGCAACTCTACCCATAGCTTCTACTCTAGCAATTTCTGGACAAAAAGTATCTTCTAATGGTTATGTATCAGGTTATGTAAAAGCTGATGGACTTGCAGTTTCTGATGTAAGTGTAAGTTTCTATACAAATGATGGAGTCTTTGTTGCTAAGGGAAAAACTTATGCAAATGGATATTTTGAATTTTATGTAGGAACTGAATATTATAATTATTACTATGATGGATATTATGATGGATATTATAAGGGACATAAGGTATATTATGATTCAACTTACGGATATTATTACAGAAACTCCAACAATGATAGAGTTTATATAAATGACTATTATTGGTATGGCAAGGATTATAGATGTGGCAAGAGTGGATATCTGTTGGCAAGTTTAACAGGTTACGAAACAAGTGAAAAAGCATATGTAAAAGGAAGTTGTGATTACAATAATTACTATTGGCAAGGCTCATACGATAACAAATACTATGATTATAGAGTTTATCCAACAAGCATATCTAGAACAACTTCTTATGTAAAGGGATATCTACCAAATGAAAAGGGTAGAACAGTTTCTGTTTACTCAAATGACTATTATTATGACGGATATTATAGCGATGGCTACTATGATTCTTATGGAAATTGGAACTACTACAATTACTATAATGGATACTATAATAGATATTACAGAAATTCCAACTATTATTTAGGATCAGCTACAGTTGATTCTGACGGATATTTCACTATTTACTTCAATAGAAGCGTTCCAACTTCTGAAAGTTTATATTATTATGTAGATGGCTACAAAGATGGAAGATATGCAACTACTCCTAGTGTAAGTCAAGCTGAAGCTGGCACAATGTTTATAAAAGGTAAGGCAGGAAGCTTTGCAAGCATAAGAGTTGAAGATGCCAACGGTACAAAAATTGGAACAACCACTGCTAATGGTGACGGCGAATTTGCTTGTTATTTAGATAGAAAATTAAGTCTTGGTGAAACTATAAAAGTTATAGCTTCTGAATCTTCAAAATATGATTCACAAACTACTTATAAAGTTGTTGATACAAGCCTAAGCGGTCAAACTTATGCAAGAGTTTCTTATATTAAGGGTTATCCTGATGGAACTTTCAAACCATCAAATAACGTAACAAGAGCTGAAGCTGCTCAAATGTTTGCTACATTATTAAATAGCGGAACAAGTTTTGGAACTTCTTCTGTAACTAAGTTTACAGATGCTAACAACAAATGGTATTCACCTGCTGTAAATTATATTGCTGGTAAGGGTCTGTTAAGTGGATATAGTGATGGAACTTTCAAACCTGATGCTGATATCACAAGAGCTGAATTTGCTCAAATGATCTCTGGATATCTAAAAGCTGGTTATGCTGGTTCTGCTAACTTTAAAGATGTTAAAGGACACTGGGCAAGTGATGCAATAGATAAAGTTTTTGGTAACAAAGCTGTTGAAGGTTATCCAGATGGAACATTTAAACCAAACAAAACTCTTACAAGAGCAGAAGCTGTTACAGTATTAAATGCTGTATTTAACAGATATACAACTTCTAGTTCATTAAATAATGTATCTTCTGCTAACTTAAAGAACTATTCTGATATATCTTCTTCACACTGGGCATATTATCAAATTCTAGATGCTTCAAATGCTCACGTATCTCAAAAAGTTACTTCAACAAGTAATGAAGAAGTTTGGAAATAAGATAGTTTTGAAAATTGAATATTAAATATTAAAGGAAGGGATTTTTATCCCTTCTTTTTTTCGTGGTTTTTAAATAAGCTCTTATAAAGAGATTTTGTCAGGCCTTTTTATATAAGAAAATATTTTATGACATAAATATAAGGGACTATCATAAAAAAGTCCCTTATATTTATATAGTATTTAATTAATTTCTTACCAAGTGCAAGTTCCTGTTTTTTCCTGAACTTTCCAAATAAATCTTAAAAATATATTTTTATCTAAGCCACTTTCAAAGTCTTGTGTATATTCTCCACCAATATTATTCCAAATTCTATCATAATAATTTTCAAATTTTGAAATTAAAGCTGAGTTTTTGTTCATTTTTATTTCAACATCTGTTTCTAAATTGAAGTTATCAAGATTTCTTCTTGTGAAATTTGCTGATCCCAATATTAGCCTCGGATCTTTATCTTTATAGGAGAAATATGCAATTTTTGTGTGGAACTGTTCGTCTGTAGTTTTATACCATTTGATATTAATTTTTGGATGTTCTTTTTTTAGCTCACTTAAAGCTGGTCTATTTGGGCATCCGTTTTTCTTTATTCCGAAGGCATCTTTATTTAGGTCTGCTATGATTTTAACATCAACACCCCTATCGGAGGCTTGACCTAAAGCTTTCAAAATTCTAAACTCAGATAGGTAAAATATGCCAATTTTAATTTGATCTTGTGCTTTAGTTTCATTAATGTTTTTGTATAGGGCATTAAAAATTTCACCTTCACTTATTATTCTAAGCTCTTCATTTGAATTTTTAATATCGACTGCCTTATAATTTTTTATTGTATCAGGCATTTTATCAAAAAATATACTTTCTGATTTTATTAGATCCTCAATCGCTTTTCCTGTAAATATACAGGCTACGTTTGAATGGAAAGCGGAAGGATCATGTGGGTTTGCTGATGCTACAAGGGCTTTATTTTCTGAAACTAGGATTTTTCTGTGGTTTGCTTTGAAGTTTAAAAGTTTAAGTATTGCCCTTATATTAATTTTAGGACCATCTTTTTTGAAAAAATTATTTATATAAGTTTTGCCTCCTGTGCCTAAGTATTTTATATATGCCCTGTATGGTCCAGAAATTATGGGGTTTGAATCCCTCATTTTGTTTAGGTCTGTAATTACAAGTTCTATTCCGTTTTCTTTCAATTTTTTCAGATATTTTTGCTCGTAGGCTCCGTAAAAATTGTTGATGGGGTCTGTTACAAAAAGTATGGGCATATGAGGATTTTCTTTTTTCTTTTCTATTAATAAATTTGTCATTTTCTCAACTTGAGCTGGATAAGCAGATAATTTTTTGTCATATTCATCATTATATAAAAAGAAATCTATCAGCAAAAATTTTTTTGCATTTTTTATTATTTCAATTTCTTCTTTATTAATATTAATTTCATGAATTCTCTTTTGGTCTTTTGTATAGGTCAGGTCATAAATGAAATCAGCTTGAGTTTTTTTAAATTCTCCTGAAATATTTGTGCCTTTTGGGTTTTTAGTATTTAAGCTATATATGATTGGAATGATTAATAATAAGATTAAGGCTAACATGATTTTCTTCTTCTTTTTGTCTTTTTTCTTCAAATGTTTAACTCCTAATATAATTTACTATAATTATAGCAAAATTTATAGAAAATTATAATTTTAATTGTAATTTTCTTATATATCAAATATAAAATTAGGGTATAATTTGAATATAAATTTAAGGGGGAATTCGTATGTTTGATATAGGCGACATAAAAAGAGAAGCGAAAACTTACTATAAGAAGCATTTTAAAAGTGCCATTATTTTATTACTTATTTTTACTGTAATTTCGATTTTCTTTGGCGACTTTGAAAGTAACAAACCAATAAATTTGGGTTTAAATTTAAAAACACCATCAGATTATATGGAAAATTATAATAATTATAGAGATCTTAAGTTCATTGATAAGTCAAAGATATCTGTAGGAACAGGAGGAGCTGGATATAATTATAGTAAGAGGCATGATTATGGTTATTATGTTGATATGAGCGGGGAATCAGTTGATACAAGTCAAGGTAACAATGAATTTAAGTCTTTAGGTCTTTTTGGCAAATGTTTGAGCTTAAATTTATTTCTAATAGTAAGCCCCATCATATTTTATATAATTTTATGTATTCAAATTTTTGGAAGAATATTTATTGTTAATCCTGTATTAGTTGGGAAAAATAAGGCTTTAGTTGAAGGACTTAGAAATCCAGAAGAGGACCTTGAAATTAAGAAACTTTTTTACTTTTTTGGTAATGAAAATTATTTAAAAGTCTGTGGTAAAATCCTTCTTAAGGATGTATTTATTTTTCTGTGGTCTTTGCTATTAATTTTGCCTGGAATTTACAAATATTACCAATACTTTTTTGTAGGATATATCCTTGCAGATAATCCAGATATGCCATTTAATGAAGCTATAAATATGAGTAAAAAATTAACTGATAATTATAAGTTTAATATTTTTCTTTTGAGTCTATCATTTATAGGTTGGTATATACTCTGCTTTTTTACTTTAAGTATAGGACTTATATTTTTAAATCCTTATATAGAAATTTCATATGCAACATTGTATAAGGATAGGTTAGAAGAATATAGAAAAAAAGTTGAAGTTGAAGAAGAATTTATTGGTGATTAGAAACATTATATTTTAAGCATTTTAATTTGAGCTTATAATGCTTTGATAAAGTCATATAAGCTATGTTATAATTAATGTAGAATATAATAAAAGGAGTGATTTTATGAAAATATTAGTACCAATTGATGGTTCCAAATCATCTAAGGCATCACTTAAAGAAGCTAGTAGTTTAGGTGAAAAATTACAAGCTGAATTAATTATACTTACAGTTATTCCAGAAACAAGTATTTTTGAACAATATCCAACAAATTTTGCTTATGCACTTGAAGTTGATAAAGCTAATACTGAAAGAGCACAACATATTTTAAAAGAAGCCGAAAAAGATCTTAAAGATTTTCCTAATAAGGTAGAAACTTTCTACACATCAGGAAATCCTGCAGCTCAAATCTGCAAGTTTAGTGATGAAAAAGAAGTCGATCTTATCGTTATGGGTAATAGAGGTCTTGGAGCTTTCTCAAGAACTCTTTTAGGTTCAGTTTCTAATAAAGTAATCAACCAATCTAGAGCATCAGTTTTAGTTGTAAAGGCAGATATTTAATATTTTATTAGTTCAATAATTTAAATTAATTTGGAGGTTTAGACCTCCATTTTTTGTGCATAATTTTTTACTTTAAGTTCAATTTTTATAAAATTTATATTTTTGTAGAGTTTTATCTAAGTAATAAAGTATTTCAAATTAAGAATTATTACTCAATCAATTTTTCATGACATTAATAATAACGTTTCGTATAAAATATTGAAATTTCAAATAAAAATAGTAAGATTGTTGTTAAGCTTATTCAAGGCTTGAAAATATTTGCCAAAATGATATAATAATTTGTGTGCGTTATGTTAATAATATAACACTCTTTATATAATCAAAGTTAGGGGGATTATAAATGGATTTTAGAATGGACAAAGAACATCTACTTTTACAACAAATGTACCGTGCATTTGCTGAAAATGAAGTAGATCCTGTTGCAGCAGATGTTGATGCAACTGAAGAAGTTCCAATGGAAAACGTTAAAAAATTAGCTAGATATGGATTCTTCGGAATACCATTTCCAAAAGAATACGGTGGACAAGGGGCTGACTACTTAGCTTACTCAATGGCTGTTGAAGAACTTTCAAAGAAATGTGCAACAACAGGCGTAATTGTTTCAGCACATACTTCATTGTGTTGTGCTCCCATTTTCGAAAATGGAAATGAAGAACAAAAGAAAAAATACTTACCTGATTTATTATCAGGACGTAAAATCGGTGCTTTCGGTTTGACTGAACCAGGTGCTGGTACTGATGCCTCAGGTCAAAAAACTACTGCAGTTCTTGACGGAGAAGAATATGTATTAAACGGTTCAAAAATATTTATTACTAACGGTGGATTCGCTGATGTATTCGTAGTAATTGCTGTTACTGATAAAACAAAAGGATACAAAGGAATTTCAGCTTTCATAGTTGAAAAAGGAACTCCAGGATTCTCTGTTGGTGAACCTGAAGATAAGATGGGAATTAGAGGTTCTTCTACTTGCGAACTTATTTTTGAAGATTGCAGAATTCCAAAAGAAAACTTACTTGGAAGAGAAGGAAAGGGTTATACATTAGCTCTTAAGACTCTTGACGGTGGTAGAATTGGTATTGCTTCTCAAGCTTTAGGTATTGCAGAAGGCGCTATTGATGAAACTGTTAAATATGTTAAAGAAAGAAAACAATTTGGTAAGAGAATTTCTCAATTCCAAAATACTCAATTCCAACTTGCTGATATGCAAACAAAAACTGATGCAGCACAATTATTAGTTTATAGAGCTGCTAGCACAAAAGGCAATGGAGAAGAATATATGCATCAAGCAGCTATGGCAAAATTATTTGCAGCTGAAAATGCAAGTGATGTAACTAGAAGATGTCTTCAATTATTCGGTGGATATGGATACACTAGAGATTATCCAATTGAAAGAATGATGAGAGACGCTAAGATTACTGAAATTTATGAAGGTACATCTGAAGTTATGAGAATGGTTGTCTCTAACTGGATGGGCGTTAAGTAATAGGAGGCTTTGAGATGTTAAAAATAGTTGTTTGTATGAAACAAGTTCCGGATACTAACGAAGTTAGACTTGATCCTGTAACTAATACATTAATTAGAGAAGGAGTTCCAAGTATTATTAACCCTGATGATAAGTCAGGTCTTGAATGTGCTTTAAGATTAAAAGATGCTGATCCTGATAATGTTCATGTAACAGTTCTTTCAATGGGACCTCCACAAGCTGATGTTGCTTTAAGAGAAGCTCTTGCAATGGGAGCTGACGATGCAATTCTTGTATCTGATAGAGCTTTCGGTGGTGCTGATACTTGGGCTACATCTTGTACTATTACAGGTGCTCTTGAACATTTAGATTATGATATTATCATTACAGGACGTCAAGCAATTGATGGTGATACTGCACAAGTTGGACCACAAATTGCTGAACACATTGGAATCAAACAAGTTTCTTATGTTGAAGGACTTGAACTTTTAGAAGATAAGTCTGGTGTTCGTGTTCAAAGACAATTCGAAGATAGATATCATGTAATAGATGTTAAATTCCCATGCTTAATCACTGCAATTGCTGAACTTGCAGAACCAAGATATATGAGCGTTGGCAAAATTTTTGATGCATATAAAGTTGAAATTCCAATGTGGGGATTAAAAGATATTGAAGATAAACTTGACCTTTCAAATGTTGGATTAAAGGGTTCTCCTACAAGAGTAAAGAAATCCTTCCCTAAACAAGGTAAGGGAAAGGGAGTTCTTCTTACAGATTTAACTGCAGATGAAGCAGCTCAAGCAATAGTAGCTAAACTTCAAGAAAAGTATATAATCTAATGGAGGCTTGAAATGAGTAAAGATATTTATGTATTTATAGAACAAAGAGATAATAAGCTTGAAAAAGTTGGTATTGAACTTTTAGGAAAAGCTAGAGAACTAGCTGACAGATTAAATGAACAAGTAGTTGCTATGCTTATTGGCGAAAAGGTAAAAGGACATAGCGATTTATTGATTCATCACGGAGCTGACAAGGTTATAGTTATTGAAGATCCAATGTTAAAAGAATATGTAACTGAACCATATGCAAAATCAGTTTTCCATATTATCAAAAAATATGAACCAGAAATAGTACTTTTTGGTGCTTCTTCAATAGGAAGAGACTTAGCTCCAAGAATGGCAGCAAGAATCCATACAGGACTTACTGCTGACTGTACAAAACTTGACATTGAAGATGAATCAAATTTACTTCTTATGACAAGACCTGCTTTTGGTGGTAACTTAATGGCAACTATCGTTTGCGAAAACTTCAGACCACAAATGGCAACAGTTAGACCTGGCGTAATGCAAGCTATGGATAGTGATACTTCAAGAACTGGTGAAGTTATTGAAGAAAAACTTGAATTTACTGCTGAAGATATGAACGTTAAGATTGTTGACGTATTGAAACACGAAAGCAAGAAGAAAGATATTACTGAAGCTAATATCTTAGTTTCTGGTGGTCGTGGACTTGGTGGACCAGAAGGATTCAAGCCACTTGAAGAATTAGCTGAAGTTTTAGAAGCTGAAGTTTCTTCATCAAGAGCTGCTGTTGACTCAGGCTGGATAACTAAGGACAGACAAGTTGGACAAACTGGTAAGACAGTTAGACCAGAACTTTATTTCGCAATTGGTATTTCAGGAGCTATCCAACATTTAGCTGGTATGGAAGAATCTGATTTAATTATTGCTATTAATAAAGATACTGACGCTCCAATGTTTGAAGTTGCAGACCTTGGCGTAGTTGGAAACTTAAATGCAGTAGTTCCAAAATTAACAGAACTTATTAAGAAAGAAAAAGCATTAAAAGCTGAAATTAGTTAATTAAAATTAATTTATAATCTTAAAAGAGTTGCTATAGATTTTTGTAGCAACTCTTTTTTTATGTTTTTATAATATATGTTGGTGAGTAAATTTATAAAAGATATATTTGAAATAGAGCAAAAATTTATTAAATTGCTAGCCAATCCCTTTTCTTGCAAATTAAAAAGGTAAATGTTAAAATTTATTTTGAGGTGTAAAATGATTTTAATTGATCAATTGGATGAGATTTGCAAAAAATTTCCAGATAAAATAGCTATTGTAGATAAAGAAAAAAAGATTACATTCAGAGAACTTAGGGATAAGGCTAGGAGCTTTGCCTTTTTTATAAGAGAAAATTTTTCCTATGAAAATGAACCGATTATGGTTGAAGCTTCTAGAGATTTAGAAACAATAATATGTTTTTTTGCTATTTTATATTCAGGAAATTTTTATGTGCCGATTGATTGTGAAATGCCTTATGATAGAATTTTATCTATAAAAAATACTTTAAATTCTAAGCTTGGTATTTATCATCACAAAAACATTTTTACAGATTCAGCCTTATCTTTTGATTTTGAAAAAAATTATGAAATAGACGAAAATAAACTGATAAATTTCAGAAGAAAAATAATTGATACAGATCCTTGCTATGTACTTTTTACTTCAGGAACTACAGGGGAATCCAAGGGTGTTGTCATTAGTCACTTTATGATTGTTGATCTTATGGAATGGCTGGGAAATACTCTTGGCTTAAGCCATGAGGATAAAATTGCAAGTCAAACCCCCTTCTTTTTTGATGCTTCCGTTAATGATATATGTTTATTATTAAAGAAAGGATAGTTTTGGAATTTCACCGACGAGTAAAGCACTTAAGCTTTTTCAAATTATAAGGACAAGTCTACTTGTTTTTATTGGCAGATACTTTACAAGGTCTGAGAATTTATCTCAAGCTATTTTTATGCTTAAAAAAACTTTTACGGATAGGAATTTCAGATTTGGACAAATTGGCTTAAAAGCGTCAGATTATTTGATTTTATTTGTTTCTGTCTTAATTCTTTTTATTATTTCATATAGCGAAGAAAAAAATATAGATGTAAAAGAAAAAATACTTGAATTTAAACCTTATTGGCAATTTGTATTTATATTTATAGCATTAGCCTATGTGTTGTATTTCGGTATTTTTTCAAGTAATTTTACCGCTGTTGATTTTATATATAGGAATTATTAAGTGAAAATATGAAAGAAAAAAGATTTAATATTATTTTTTTAACAGTATTTTTTATTATTGCTAGTTTTATTGCATTTTTAAATATTTATACAGACCCTTTTAATGTTTTCGGGGATAAATTCTTCAAGTGGTATACTTATGATTTTACACAAAACCCTAGAACTGTGAAGATAGAATATATTAAGGGTAAAAATTACCAAAATTTTATAGTTGGAGCGAGTGGGGCTTCTTCTATTCCAATAAAGACTTTAAAAGAATATACGGGTAAGGATTATTTTAATTTATTTTCCTATGGGGCAGATCTTTTTGTGGCTGAAAAAAATGTGGAATATTTATTAAAAAATTATAATGTCAAGTCAATAATTATGCCCCTGTCAATACCATCAGCTACAAAATTTAATGAGGAAAGAAATTCTCTAAATTATTATATGAATCCTTATGTTTCTGGAGAAAGCAAGTTTAATTTTTATGGCAAGTATCTTTTCGCATCTCCTTTAAATGGAATTGAAAAGATAAAAAATTCCAAGAAAAAATCTTATGTTCAGGAGAGCTTTGATGTTTTTAATATTGACGGTTCTTATGACAAGAGCCAAAGAGATATAGAATATATTGGAAATATTGAAACTTACAAAAATAATTACGGTTTTAACAAGGACTATTTTCATGTGGAAATGTCTCATATGGATGAGACCCTTTCTTCTATTAGCCATATAAAAGATCTATGTAGAAAAAGAAATGTAGAAATAACTTTTATCCTTTGTTCCATGTATGATGAGGAAAATAAAAGGTATGATAAAAAAGAATTTTAAACTTACTATAATAAATTATCTGCCATAACTCCTTTTTGGGATTTTACAGGAACAAACTATGAATATGACCCAGATTTTTTTATGATCCATCTCATTTCAGAAATGCTTTAGGAAAGATGATGGTTGAGAGGATTTATGGAAATAGAAAAGATTTCGGAAGATATATAGATAAGGTAAGTTATCCCCAATATGGGCAAAATAAAATAGAAGAAAAATCTTTTTATATTTTTGAACTTCACCATATAGACGAAAAACCTTCAAATGATTATATAATTACAAAGGAAAGGTTTGAAAATATTTTAAAATTTTTAAAAACCAACAAGATTGAAACAGTTTCCTTTGAAGATATTTATAATTATGTAAATAATAATGGAAGTCTTCCTGACAAATTTTGCATTTTGACCTTTGATGACGGATATAAATCCAATTATGAAATAGCTTATCCCATGCTAAAAAAATATGGCTTTAAAGCTACTATTTTTCCAATAGGAAAAACTATGGGCATGGATAAATATCCTGGAACTGACAGAAAAATAATACCACATTTTAGCATAAAAGAAGCAAAAGAAATGTCAGATATTATTGAATTCGGCTCTCACAGTTTTTGGATGCACCAATCTTTGCGTGAAAATAATATATGCTTTAGACAAACGGCAAAAATCCTTAAAGGAGAAAGTGAAGATAGTTATTTACAAGCCTTTAAAGAAGACAGTCGAAAATTTAAAAAAATTTATAGGGAATTTTCTACAAAAGACCCCATTGTTTTTGCATACCCTGAAGGGGATTATGATAAGCTCAGTGAACTTGCTTTGGAAGAAGAAGGTTATAAAATCAGTCTGACTTCTGATGAAGGGAACAATACCATAGTAAAAAATTTGCCCGAATCTTTAAAAAAATTAAGACGTGTAAATATTGATGAAAATAGGGATTTAGAAGAATTAAAATAAGCTTTATAAATATTTATAAAGCTTATTTTAATTAATTTCAAAACTTTGATTTTTATAATAAAAACCTTACATTCTCTAAAAGTATTTAATTTTTTATGATCTACTTATTGTTTAATAGTTCATTTAAGGCATCTTTTTCCATAAGTTCTGTTGAATAATCTAAGATGACAGTAGCCTTAGTTGACATTTTTTTGGCATCTTTAGTGGGCAAAATTTTTCTTGTTTTTCTATCTATCAGTCTGGAATTTTCAAAAACTCCATCACGAGAATATTCAAAAAGCTTATCGTGCGTAATAAATGAACCTTTTAAAAGATAGGTCTGAGGAAATACAGCATTATTATTTACATCTTCTGAATTTCCTAATAAGTCAATACCAAATGTTGGAATTTTACTCATATCCCATCCCATCAGGTTTAATATAGTTGGGTAGAGATCCAATTGGGAACCAATGTTATCTCTGATAAGATTTTCTTTATAGTTTGGAATATGAATTATAAGAGGAACATTCATCATTGTATCATAATCAACTTTTCTTTCTAGCCATCTTTCTAAAGACGCTACACTTTCTTTATTATTCATTGTCATTGCATGGTGATCTCCATAGATTACGACCATAGTTTTATCTAAAATTCCATTATCATCAAGTTTTTGGAAAAATTCTTCTATTGCATTATCTGTATATCTTGCACAATTTACATAGTTATAAACATATTCTGTCTTATCCCCAGCTTCTTTTTTTATTTGTCTTAATTCCTTGGGAAGATTGAAGGGGGTATGCGTAGTAAGAGTTACCATAAGTGCAAAAAAGTTTTTTCCAGTCTTATCAATATCTGATAAAGGTCCTACAGATTGGTTGAAAAAGCTTTTATCTGAAAGCCCCATTATTATTTTGTCCTTTTGCTCATAATTTTCTCCAAGATAAATATGAGTGAAATTAAAATTGGGATACACTTTTTGCCTATCATAAAATTTGCCTGTATTTGCGTGCATAGCAACAGTTTCGTATCCATGTTCTTTTGCAATTTTAGGAAGTGCATAAGATTTTTTTCCGAAGTAGACACTATAGGCTTGACCTAATAGAGTTGGATAAACTGAAGACATTGATACAAATTCTGCATCTGATGTGTTCCCAAAGCCTAAAAGTTCAAAATAATCATTGAAATAAATTGTGCCTTTTGCTTTTGTGAGCCTATTTAAAAATGGTGTAATTTCCTCTCCATTATATGTTTTGTTTAAAAAAGTATTTTGTAGGGATTCACATTGAATGAATATTATATTTTTTCCTCTAGCAAGTCCTGTAAATTCGTTAGATTTAATTTGTCTATTTTTGTAGTAGGATTTTATATCTATATTTTTTGCTATCTTTTTAAATTCTTTTTTCTCCATTTTTTTATTAATGGGTCCCAAGATATTAGTTGCATAAATTTCTGTGCCAAATACTCCCTTAATAAAAAATAATGGGGTAAAGAGAATAATTATAAGAGAAAGCACACAGATGGAAAAATTTTTTATAGAGAAAAAATTTTTGTTTTTTGAAAAGCTTATAGTTATTATAATAATTATTGCAAGTATTATCATAAGTCCCATAAATATATTCAAGTCGTTGATGATAACTGGTACTATTGAACTAGCTTCTTTTGCTAAACCAACTCTTTCTAAAATATAAAAGCTTCCAAATTCTTTAAAATAAATTGATAGGCATATTTTTAATAGGGTCTGAGCAAGTATAATAAAAGATTTATAAAATTTACAAGGGAATAAATTTAAAATTGATAAATCAATGATACTTGTAAAGATAATAGTTACAAAAATTGGGAAAAAGCTTATTTTCGTGCTGGTATTGACAAGAGTTCCTATGTAAAATATTGAATTTAAAATAATATATAACAAAAAATATAAAAAAAAGGAAAAGGAACAATATTGTTTTTTCAAAATATCACCTCACAAATTAATATGTATTTTTCATTATATAGTATTGTAAAATTTTAGTAAAGAAATTTAACTGTTTGAAGTTTGGATAATTTTCTTAAGTTTTTGTCACTTTACATATAAAAAAATGTATCAACCTTAAGATTTAATATACTTAGGTTGATACATAAAATTATTCATTGAATTATTTTATTTTTTAGATTTCATAATCATCAACTGTAGCCTTAGCAGCAGCAAGAGCATTTTCCCAGTTAGAAGATAATTTTTTGTCTACATTTTTATATTCATTGGAATTTCTTATTTTGTTTTCTTCTTTTATCATTACCTTTAAGTCAAAAATATCTCTCACATTAATTTTTTCTTCAGCTTCTAAAAGGTCATAATAAGCATTTTGTCTTTGACTTTTACTTGCTATTTTGTCTTTAGCCACAGATTTAGCGGCAGCAAGAGCACTTTCCCAGTTAGAAGATAATTTTTTGTCAGCATTTTTATATGATTTTGAATTTCTTAGCTCATTTTCATAGCTTATTCTTCTTAAAATCAAACCTGCGTAGTCATTTGACAAAGATTTTTGTGCATCTTCAAGACCGAAAATAGCATTTGCAATTTGTTCTTCGCTTGCTTTTTCATCTGTAGAAATAGATTTTGCAGCGGCAAGAGCATTTTCATAATTTGCCTTATCTTTTTGAGTAGCTTTGTTGAAATATTTATTTTCTCTAACTTCTTTATCTTTTAAAATTTCAGCCTTTAATTTAGAAATATTTGTAACTTTTAGCTTGTTTTCTGCATCTTTTAAAGCATTTAATGCATTTTTAACTTGCTTGATGTCAGCTTTTTCAGTTACTTTCTTATCAGCTATTTTTACATCATTTATTTCTTCTTTTTTTGTATTTTGATCAGAACTTTGAGCAAATAGGTTTGAAGTCATTGGACCTACGCTTAAAAGTAGAGCAAGGGAAAAAGATAATACTCTTTTTTTATTTAGTTTCATACTAACCTCCAAATTTATTATTTTACATTATTATATATTAAGCCTATGAAAAAAATTTGTATAAAGTGTTACAAATTCATAAAAAACAGATTAAAAATTGGTTAATGTGATAATTCTTTCTTAGATTTTTCTTATAAATTTTTAGCATTTTAAAAAGTTTACAAAAATCCTATAATTGTAAATTATTTTACATATATTTTACATAACTTGTCTTTCTAATTTACATTGGGCTAATATAATTCAAAGTGAAATAAATTTCTATTATTTTTGAAAGGATGAGAAAAATGAATTTAAAAAAATTAGGTAAATTAGCTATAGTTATAGGACTTGCCACAACTTTAGCTGCTTGTGGAGCAAGTAAAGACAGCGCAAATAACAAATCAGCAAATACTTCTACAGAAGGAAATAAGACTGAAACAGCTTCTGCTGATTTAAGTAAGATTAATGTTATTTCAAGAGAAGCTGGTTCCGGTACTAGGGGTGCTTTTACAGAAATCACAGGTGTTCTTGAAAAGAAAGACGGACAAGAAGTTGATAATACAACTGAAGAAGCAGCCGTTCAAAATTCAACCGATGCAGTAATTACAACAGTTTCAAATGACCCTGCATCTATTGGCTATATTTCTCTAGGTTCTCTTAACGATACAGTTAAGGCTCTTAAAGTAGAAGGTGTTGAAGCAACTCCTGAAAATGTTAAATCAGGTGAATATAAAATTGCAAGACCTTTTAATATCTGCTATCAAGAAGGTGCTGATGAAAAAGCCCTTGATCTTTTAAAATTTATCGAATCTGATGAAGGACAAAAAATTGTTGAAGCTGAAAAATATATACCTGAAGTTAGTGGAAAGACATATACAGCTATTGACAATGATGCCCATATAACAATTGCAGGTTCAACTTCTGTTACTCCCCTTATGGAAAAATTAGTTGAAGCTTATAAAGAACTTAATCCTAAATTTGAAGCTGACATTCAAGCAACAGGTTCATCTGCTGGTATTCAATCAGCTATTGACGGAACAGCTCAAATCGGTATGGCTTCAAGAGAACTAAAAGATGAAGAAGCTCCAAAAGTTAAGGTTGATGTAATAGCAAGAGATGGTATAGCTGTAATAGTTAATAAGGAAAATCCTGCTGAAGATGTATCTCTAGCATCATTAAAAGATATTTTTACAGGATCAATGACACAATGGTCAGAAGTAAAATAAGATAGTTTTTTGGTCAAAGATTGGAATGAAATATATGGATCAAACTAAGAAAGCAGTCCAAAGTAAAAACCAAACAAAGTTATTTTCAAAGGAAGAAGTATTTAAGTATTTCTTCCTACTTTGTTCTATATTGTCAATTTTCTTTTTACTATTAATTTGTATATTTATATTTAAAGATTCCATAAGCTTCATTGCAAAAATAGGAGTAAAAGATTTTATTTTTAATTCTAAGTGGACACCACTAAATAAGCCTGCATCTTATGGTATTCTTTCTACAGTTATAGGCTCTTTAGTAATAACAACAGTATCTTGTGTATGCGCTGTTCCACTTTCTATAATGGCTTCATCTTATTTGGCATTTGACTGTCCAAAAAGAATATATAAATTTTTAAAACCGGGTTTAAATTTAATGGCAGGTATTCCGTCAATAGTATACGGGTTTTTTGCTCTTAATATTATTGTACCTATTAACAGAGCTATTTTTGGCGGAGATGGTATGAATATGCTTTCTGCATCAATTCTTTTAATGATAATGGTACTTCCTACAATAATATCCATGTCCGAGGCATCACTTAGAACTGTTCCTAAATCCTATTATGAAGGTTCACTTTCATTAGGAGCAACTCATGATGAAACCTTAACAAGAGTTATGATTCCGGCAGCCAGAAGCGGTATTTTTGCCGGAGTAATTTTAGGAGTGGGCAGGGCAATAGGAGAAACAATGGCAGTAATTCTTGTTGCGGGTAATCAAACAAGAGTAACATTTAATTTATTAAAGGGAATTAGAACAATGACTACTAATATAGTAATGGAAATGGGCTATGCTTCAGGTACCCATAGAGAAGCTTTAATAGCAACATCTGCCGTATTATTTATTTTCATTTTATGTATAAATATAGGATTCTTCTATATGAAAAAAAGAGGTGAAAAGAGATGATATATTTATTGGGATTTATCTTGGCATTAGTGGGTCTTGCTTTAGCTTTGCATATTTTTGGTAAAATATCTTATTACAAAATTTTCTCAAGATTTTCAATAATTTTTACCTTTGGTATGCTAATGCTTATTGTTGTATTTGTAATTGTTAAAGGACTTTTCTCCTTTAAACTTTCAATGCTTTCGCTACATTACACTACAAAAAATGTATCTATGGGTCCTGCTATTGTGACAACAGTAATTACGGTGTTAATGGCAATTCTTATAGCCAGTCCAATAGGCATTTTTACAGCCATTTATCTTGTAGAATATACTGATGTAGAATCAAAACTTGTTCAAACTATTAGACTTGCAACAGAAACTCTTTCGGGTATTCCGTCAATTATTTATGGTTTGTTTGGAATGTTATTTTTCGGTATGCTGTTAAAATTTGGATACTCAATATATTCAGGTGCCTTTACTGTTGCAATTATGATTTTGCCTATAATTATCAGAGCAACAGAAGAAGCGTTGAAATCTATACATCCCAGCATCAGACAAGGTTCTTATGCTTTGGGTGCAGGAAAACTTCGTACAATATTTGTGGTAGTTTTGCCCATAGCCATACCTGGAATTTTATCAGGTATTATTCTTTCTGTTGGGCGTGTAATTGGCGAAACGGCAGCACTGATGTTTACATTAGGAACTTCAACCGCAATGCCCAGAAGTTTAAGCTCTTCTTCAAGAACTCTTGCCCTCCATATGTATATGCTTTCATCTGAAGGCTTATATGTAGGCGAAGCATATGCCACAGGGATGGTCTTGTTAATTTTAGTTTTAATTATTAATTCAATTTCTTCTAAGCTTGCAGGTAAATTAATGGAGGTCAAATAATGGAAGAAAAAATAAAGGTGGAGGATTTAGATCTTTTTTATGGAGATTTTCAAGCCCTTCACAGTGTAAATTTAGATGTGAGAGAAAATGAAATTCTTGCTTTTATCGGTCCGTCCGGTTGTGGTAAATCAACTCTTCTAAAATGTTTGAACAGGATGAATGACTTAGTTGTCGGTTGTAAAATAGAAGGGAAAGTTACCTTAGACGGTCAAAATATTTATGCAAAGAATTATGATGTAAATAATCTTCGTAAAAGAGTCGGTATGGTTTTTCAACAACCCAATCCCTTCCCAATGTCAATTTATGAAAATATAGCCTATGGTCCAAAAACTCATGGTGTTAAGAATAAGGCTAAGCTTGATGAAATTGTAGAATCTTCATTAAAACAAGCAGCTATTTGGGACGAGGTCAAAGCAGATTTAAAGAAAAGTGCACTTTCCTTATCCGGAGGTCAACAACAAAGGCTATGCATTGCCAGAGCCATTGCAGTTAATCCGGAAGTAATTTTAATGGATGAGCCTACTTCAGCTTTAGACCCGGTTTCAACCGGAAAGATTGAAGATTTAGCTCAAGATTTAAAAGAAAATTATACTATTGTAATTGTAACTCACAATATGCAACAAGCTTCAAGAATTTCAGACAAAACAGCTTTTTTCTTAAATGGGGTAATTGTTGAACAAGGGTCGACTTTGGATATTTTCCAAAATCCAAAGAATGAAAAAACAGAGAAGTATATAACAGGGAGGTTTGGTTGATATGAGAGAAAGATTTGACAAGGATTTAGATAAACTGAACAATCTTTTGTTGGAAATGTCAATGTTAATTGAAAATGCAATTAAAAAGTCCATCTCTTTATTTAAGGAAAAAGATGAAAAAGTTGCACAAGAAGTTTATAATTATGAAGAGAGAATAGATATTTATGAAAGCATAATTCAAAAACATTGTCTGAAACTTTTTGTAGAACAGCAACCGGCTGCCGGAGATTTAAGAAGAGTTTCTTCAGCTCTAAAGATGATAACCGATATGGAAAGAATTGGGGATAATGCAAGAGATATTGCAGAAATTTGTATGATTTTACCGGATGGTTATGATGAAAAGTTTCCGATAATTTATAAAATGGCAACAGCAACTATTGATATTGTAAATAATTCAATAAACTCTTTTGTAAACGGTGATCTTGAAGTTGCTAAAAAAATTGATCGTGAAGATGACATAGTTGATAACTTTTTTGTAAGTATAAGAGATCAACTGGTTGACGAAATTAGGAACGGATTTGATCCGGCAGCTGCCATAGATTTTATTATGATAGCTAAATATCTTGAAAGAATAGCTGATCACGCAGTTAATATAGCTGATTGGGTAATATTTTCAATAGAAGGATGATTAGATGATTGTTTATGTTGTAGAAGATGATACTTCTATCTTAAAGTTAATTGAATATTCTTTAAAGAGCAAGGGGTATGAGGTAAGTTGCTTTGAAAACGGCAAAGATTTCTTTAATCAGTTGAGTCTTAAGTTGCCGAGTTTGGTTCTTTTAGATATTATGCTACCGGATATTGACGGTATTGAAATTTTAAAGAGGTTAAAGGCAAATCCAATGACCGCCGGAATTTGGGTTATGATGATAACAGCCAAGACAGGTGAATATGATATTATTTCAGCCTTGGATTTAGGCGCTGATGATTATATTAAAAAACCTTTTTCTGTAATGGAGCTTTTATCAAGAGTTGGTGCTATAGAAAGACGTGCCAATACTACAAATTCAAATGAAAAATTTATTAAATTCAATGGTATAGTTATAGATAATTTAAAAAGATTGGTAACTATTGATGAAAAAGTTGTAAATTTTACTTTTAAAGAATATGAGCTTCTGAAATATCTAATATTAAATAAGGATATAGTTATTTCAAGAGAAAAACTTTTAACTTATATCTGGGGTTATGACTATGAAGGTGAAACTAGGACTGTTGATATGCATATCAAGCTTTTAAGAGATAAATTAGGAGATAAGAGAAAGTATATTAAGACAATAAGAGGTGTCGGATATATGCTTTCAAGTAAGGAATAAACATGAAAAGACGTGTATTAAAATATTTAGTTCTCATAAGTTTTTTAGTTTTATTTCTATCAACAATTTCTTCCTTATTTGTTTATTACAATAATTATAGCAAGGTGGAACAGGAAAATTTGTTCAAAATGTGCCATATTTTAAAAATAGGTGCAGATAGAGAGGAAGATAAACTTTCATATTTAGAAGAATTATCAAAAAATACAAAAAGTTTCAGAATAAGCCTAATAGATAAAAATGGACAAGTACTTTTTGATACTTATGAAAACCCTAAATTTTTGCCAACCCATAAAGATAGACCGGAATTTCAAAATGCAAAAAAATTTGGATTTGCTCAAAGTAAAAGATTTTCTACAACTCTTTCAACAGATTCATACTATGTTTCATTTTTATTAAATAATGACCAAGTTTTAAGATTGTCAAAGGAAGTTGATAGCATAATGGGGGCTTTTTTAAAAATTTTACCTTTGCTATTAACTATATCTTTTGCAATTTTTTTAATGGGAATTTTAGTGGCAAGCCACTTTACTAGAAAGACACTCGAACCCCTTATTAATGTTAAAGGTAGTTTGACCGATTTTAATATTGACGAATTTCCCGAAATTAGCCCCTTTATAATGAAGATTAATAGTCAAAATGAACTGATTGAAAAAAATCTTAGGCAAATTAAAAGGGAGAAAGATACAATTGAAACTATTTTATCAAATATGAAGGAATCATTAGTTATTATAGATGAAAATAGGCGGCTTTTATCAGTTAATAAATCGGCTTTAAATCTTTTTAATAGTTCAAATAATATTATTGGAAAGAATATTTTAAATTTAATTAGAGATGATTCAATTTTAAAATTTGTAGAAGAAGCTCTATCTGGTAAAAATTCAGAAGAGATTATTAAAATTGGCACAAGGGAATATAAATCTTATGTCAATCCAGTTTTTGAAGCAACAAATGTTAGGGGTGTTATTTTACTTTTTATTGATGAAACTGAATCTATAAGAGCTTTACGATTAAGAGATGAATTTTCATCAAACGTAAGTCACGAATTAAAGACTCCTCTAACCTCAATCTGTGGTTTTTCTGAACTTCTGGCTAATAATATGGTCGATTCAGATGAGACTAAGAAGGAATTTTACCAGTTGATTTATAGGGATTCAAAAAGGCTATTAAATTTAGTTGAAGATATTATGAAAATATCGGGTCTTGAAAAGGAAGCTACTTTTGTAAGAGAAAATATTAATTTAAGAGAACTTATTGAAGAAATTTTTAAGACTCAAAAAATTGAAATAGAAAAAAGAAATATCAAGACTAAACTTGTGGGTCAAGGAATAGTTTATGAAAATAAGACAATGATGTGGGAATTATTTTCGAACTTAGTCAATAATGGAATAAAATATAATAAAGATAATGGAAATTTAGATATACTAATTAAAGAAGATAATGATAAAGTTATTGTGGAAGTGGTGGATTCAGGAATAGGAATCTCTAGCGATGACTTAGAAAGAATTTTTGAAAGATTTTATAGGGTTGATAAATCTCGATCAAAAAAAATTGGAGGAACAGGTTTAGGCTTATCCATTGTAAAACACGTTTTGTCATCAATTGATGGAGATGTAGAAGTATCATCTAAGATGGGACTTGGTACTAAATTTACCCTTAGCCTTTACAAGAATAGAAAAGAGTAGAAATGCCTGAACTGACCCCCAAAAGTTGGACCTAAAAACCAACTTTAAGGAGGTCAGTTTTTTCATGGCAAAATATAGTACAGAATTCAAAACGAGAGTTGTAGA
>QWCE01001203.1_pt1 | contig 96899 bp, 94 predicted proteins | sample 1972531 | NCBI WGS metagenome assembly QWCE01 (sample SAMN09866716, study PRJNA288562) | Human gut metagenome isolate term4_stool, whole genome shotgun sequencing... | reverse complement strand
TTTGTTCCTCATGGGCCGCTCTCGCTCGTTGAGTTGCGTAGCAGTATGGGCACTGAAACTACCAGTGCCACATACCGACGCACTCAAAACCCATGAGCCCCAAAACTTTTTGTACTAAATTACTGGAAATTATAGAAAACTAGCCGTAAATGCTAGGCGCGAAAGCGTTCTGAATTGGTAAGCAACTTGTTTTGAGGCAACATTTAGATAAAGTACAGCGAGAGTTATTTCGCTTTCTGTTGCTTATACTATTGGTGGCAGAGGCATTTTGGAAGACTTATTCGGTATTCCGATAATTTATGAAGAAAAGATTTGTGTAAAGAGGCAGCAGCCAACTTATTTAGGATTCCGGTGATTTATGAAGAAAAAGATTTGCGTAAAGAGGTAGCAGCCAACTTATTTAGGATTCCGGTGATTTATGAAGAAAAGATTTGTGTAAAGAGGTAGTTGCCAACTTATTTAGGATTCCAGTAATTTATTCGAAAAGATTTGTATGGCGTGGGTACAAATGCGCAAGTATGAGACATGCGTAGTTTGCATGTCCATACTTCTGCGTATTTGTCTAGCGGGAGCGCCCACGCCATGCAAACTTTTCGAATAAAATACGGAAACTAAAAAAATGGCCACCCCCACGAGACGCAAAACTTTCTACTGAATTACGGAAAATAAAAAAATTGCCACCCCCACGCGACAAACAAAATGTGTTAAAATTTTGACAAAAACCTAATTTTTTAGTATGATAAGGAGAAACAGTGAATAAAATGAAAGGGAGGATTCGAGACGATGTTGACGATTTTTTGGCTTGTACTGGTAGCCATTATGTTGGTAATTGAGATTTTTACACTGGGTCTTACGACAATTTGGTTTAGTCTTGGTGGTGTAGCAGCGGCAATTGCAGCAGGACTTAACAGCCCTTTGTGGTTACAGATTGTTTTGTTTGCCGGCGTGTCGGTTGTGGTTATGGTTTTAGTTCGTCCGTTTGCTGTAAAAGTGCTTGATAAAAGTCGTGTCAAGACCAATATTGATGAACTGCCGGGGCAGAAAGCGGAAGTCATCGAAACAATTGATAATGCAAAGGGAAGTGGCACAGTACGTCTTCGTGGTGTCGAATGGATGGCACGCAGTGTAGATGACACGGTGATTGAAGAGGGAAAGGTGGTAACGATTCAATCGGTTTCCGGTGTCAAGTTACTGGTGAAAGAGTGATAAAAACAGCGCAAAAGCGCGGAATGGAGGCATGTTATGGGAAATGAAATGGAGATTAGCCTGGTACCAATTATTATTATTGCGATTGTAGTAATTATTCTTTGTGTACTGGCATCTTGTATTAAAATTGTGCCACAGGCACATGCGTTTATTGTTGAAAGACTGGGCGGCTATCAGTGTACATGGTCGGTTGGACTGCATTTTAAGGTTCCGATTATTGACAAGGTGGCAAGAAAAGTTCTGTTAAAAGAGCAGGTGATGGATTTTCCGCCACAGCCGGTAATTACAAAGGATAATGTAACGATGCAGATTGACACCGTTGTATTTTTCCAGATTACGGATCCGAAGCTTTTCACGTACGGGGTGGAAAATCCGATTATGGCAATTGAAAATCTGACGGCGACTACACTTAGAAATATCATTGGTGATTTGGAATTAGACCAGACACTTACGTCACGTGAGACAATTAATACGCATATGCGTTCCAATCTGGATATTGCGACTGACCCGTGGGGAATCAAAGTAAACCGTGTGGAATTGAAAAACATCATTCCACCGAGAGAAATTCAGGACTCCATGGAGAAGCAGATGAAGGCGGAGCGTGAGAGACGTGAATCTATTCTTCGTGCGGAAGGTGAGAAAAAATCGACAGTTCTTGTAGCAGAAGGTAAAAAGGAGTCTGCGATTTTGGAAGCGGAAGCAGAAAAAGAAGCAGCAATCCTTCGTGCAGAAGCAAAGAAAGAAGCAATGATTCGCGAGGCAGAAGGTAAGGCTCAGGCGATTGCAGAAGTCCAGAAAGCGACAGCAGAAGGTCTGAAATACTTAAATGAAGCTGCACCGACGGAATCAGTTCTGACCTTGAAGAGTTTGGAAGCATTTGAAAAAGCAAGTGACGGCCAGGCAACCAAAATTATCATTCCATCGGAAATTCAAGGGATTGCAGGACTGGCAAAATCCGTGATTGAAACATGTAAAGAAAAATAAAACAGAGAAAAGAGTGAAAAAATGAATTTACAAGGAAGAAACTTTTTGACACTAAAGGATTTTACACCGGAAGAGATTCGCTATTTTCTGGATACAGCAAAAGAGTTGAAGGAAAAGAAGAAAAATCATGTTCCGATGAAAGAATTTGAGGGACGAAATATTGCCCTGATTTTTGAAAAAACAAGTACGAGAACACGCTGCTCGTTTGAAGTCGCAGCACATGATTTGGGAATGGGTGTGACATACTTAGATCCAAGTGGTTCCCAGATTGGCAAGAAAGAAAGTATTGCGGATACGGCACGCGTGCTTGGACGTATGTTTGACGGTATTGAGTACCGTGGCTTTGGACAGGAAATTGTTGAAGAACTGGCAGAGTATGCCGGTGTGCCGGTTTGGAACGGATTGACGAATGAATATCATCCGACCCAGATGCTTGCTGATCTTCTTACCATTGAGGAGCAGTTTGGACATTTGGAAGGAATCCGTCTGACTTATATGGGAGATGCCCGTTATAACATGGGAAATTCTCTGATGATTGCGTGCAGCAAGATGGGAATGCATTTTACTGCCTGTGCACCAAAAGAATATTTTCCAAATAAAGAACTGGTCGCCTTGTGTGAAGAATATGCAAAGACGAGCGGTGGCAGCATTACTCTCACAGAAGATGTAAAAGAGGGGACCAAAGATGCAGATGTTCTTTATACCGACGTATGGGTTTCTATGGGGGAGCCGGATGAAGTCTGGAAAGAGAGAATTGAGGCATTAAGCCCTTATCAGATTAACAAAGCGGCAATGGATAATGCAAAGGACACCGCAGTGTTTATGCATTGTCTGCCGGCATTCCATGATTTGAAAACGAAGATTGGAAAAGAAATCTATGAAAAATATGGATTGACGGAAATGGAAGTAACAGATGAAGTGTTTGAAAAATATGCTGACGTGGTATTTCGCGAGGCAGAAAACCGCATGCACACAATTAAAGCGGTTATGTATGTGACACTTCCGAGGTAAAGCAACGAAAGGAGCCAATATGAGCAATAACTTAAACGCCGGATATCGAAATGAGTGGTTACATAAGATGGCATCGGTGTGTGAAGCGAGCAGCACCATTGACTCTACTCTTTATGAAAAATATGAAGTAAAGCGCGGACTCCGTGATTTGAATGGACGTGGTGTATTGACTGGCCTCACAGAAATTTCAGAGATTCAATCAACAAAAATTTCCGATGGGGTACAAGTTCCCTGCGATGGTAAATTATTTTATCAAGGCATTGATATTGAGGAAATCGTGGATGGGTTTCTATCTGAAAAACGGTTTGGATATGAGGAAGTTGTGTATCTTCTGATTTTTGGAAAACTGCCGAATGAATCTGAACTGGAAGAACTCAAGGACATGTTAGCCAATTATCGTCAAAGCCTGCCAACCAGCTTTGTACGTGATATTATTATGAAAGCACCAAGTGTTGACCTTATGAATACACTTGGACGAAGCGTTCTTACGTTATATTCCTATGACGACAGAGCAGACGATATTACTACGGAAAATGTGCTGCGCCAGTGCTTGCAGTTAGTAGCACTGTTTCCGATGTTTGCGGTATATGGTTATCAGGCGGCATGCTATTTCCATGAAGGAACGAGTTTCTTCCTGCACCCGCCAAAAGCGGAGTATTCCACCGCAGAAAATATTCTGCATATGCTTCGTCCAAATAGTAAATTTTCACCGTTAGAGGCAAAGATTTTGGACATTGCCCTTGTGCTTCATGCGGAGCATGGCGGTGGTAATAACTCGACATTTACGGACCATGTGGTAACTTCATCCGGAACCGATACCTATGCGGCAATTTCGGCAGCACTCGGTTCGCTGAAAGGACCAAGACATGGTGGAGCGAATAAAAAAGTATCGCAGATGTTTGACGATATGAAACAGAAAGTCAAAAACTGGGAAGATGAGGATGAAGTAGAATCGTATTTGATTGCCCTTCTGAATCAGCAGGCATTTGACCGTGCCGGTTTGATTTACGGTATGGGACACGCGGTGTACTCAATTTCTGACCCACGTGCGAGAACGTTCCGCAAATTTGTCCAGAAACTTGCCGATGAAAAGGGGCTTCAGAAAGAATTTGCCCTTTACAATCTGGTCGAAAAACTGGCACCAAAAGTGATTGCGAATGAGCGTCATATTTATAAAGGTGTTAGTGCCAATATTGATTTTTACAGCGGACTTGTATATAGCATGCTGGGGATTCCGCATGAGCTCTATACGCCGATTTTCGCAATTGGACGTATCGCCGGCTGGAGCGCACACCGTTTAGAGGAACTTGTCAATGCCGGGAAAATCATTCGTCCGGCTTATAAAGCGGTGGCAAAACACAAACCATATACACCGTTAAGTGAACGGGATTAGGAGGTTTTCCATGCAGGAAGAACAGATTTTGTGCGCGTGCAGTGCCTATGAGCAGAAATATTATTTAAATCCGCGTTATGCATCGCTTCCATCTGCGATTCAGGATGAACTGCAGATTATGGCGGTGACGATGACGGAAGATGTCGGCGGTGTATTTACCATGGAATTTGATGAAGATGGCTCTCTTTATATGTCTACGACGGCAAAGGAAAATGATTTCTTCTATGATGAAATCGGAAGCCATTTGAAAATCAAACAATACCGTGTAAAATACGCAGAACTTTTAGAAAATTTAGAGACTTACTATAAAACATTTTTTATTGACGGAGTGAACGAATGAAATCATTTACTCTGAATGGGGGCTATTATGTTACTGGCGATTGATATCGGAAATACAAATTTGACATTTGGACTTTTTCAAGGAGAAAAAATTCTGCATAAGTTTCGGCTGACAACCAGTCTGCCGAGAACTTCCGATGAGTTTGGTGTCCAGATCGTGGAGCAGTTATCCCACAAAGATGTGTCCGCGGACGATGTTGAGGATGTCATTATCTGCTCCGTTGTGCCAAAGATTATGTATTCTCTGACAAGCGGTGTAAAAAAATATCTTGACTGTGATCCGATGATTGTGGGTAATGGCACAAAATCGGGTATTCGCATTGCAACGACAAATCCGATGGAAATCGGAGCAGACCGTGTGGTCGATGCGGTCGGTGCTTACTTTTTGTATGGCGGGCCGGTGTTTGTCATTGATTACGGTACGGCTACGACATATGATTTGGTGACGGAAGACGGTGCGTTTGTCGCAGGTGTGACAGCACCCGGTATAAGAATCAGTGCGAAAGCACTTTGGAGCAATGCGGCGAAACTTCCGGAAATTGAAATTATAAAACCGGAGTCGATTATGGCGAAAACCACGATTACAAGTATGCAGGCAGGTCTTGTGTACGGAACGATTGGACAGGCGGAATATATCATTGATAAGTTCCGTGAGGAATCGGGTTACCAGAATATGAAAGTTGTGGCAACCGGCGGGCTTGGACGCATTATTTCAGAGGGCACCGATAAGATTGATATTTATGATTCAGAGCTGACCTTACAGGGCATGCGTCTGATTTATGAGAGGACGAAAAAGAGTGAAGATGGGAAGTAACAAACTGAAAATCGGCAATGTAAGCTTAGATGGCAATATTGTATTAGCACCAATGGCAGGGGTTACGGACCTGCCATTTCGTCTGATTTGCAAAGAGCAGGGAGCGGATTTAATCTGCACGGAAATGGTGAGTGCAAAAGGTATTTTTTATAATAATAAAAATACCGAGGATTTACTTCGGATTGATGACAGGGAACGCCCGGTATCGCTGCAGTTATTTGGCTCAGACCCAGATATTATCAGTGAGATGGCAAAAAAAATTGAGCATCGGAATTTTGACATCTTAGATATCAATATGGGGTGTCCTGTGCCAAAGGTTGTAAATAATGGCGAGGGTTCCGCCCTCCTCAAAAACATTCCGCTTGCGGCAAAAATTATTGAGAAAACGGTAAAAGCGATTGACAAACCAGTGACGGTAAAGTTTCGCAAAGGATTTGGTGCGGACGAAGTGCAGGCAATCGAGATGGCAAAGGCGGCGGAAGCAGCAGGCGCAGCGGCTGTGGCAGTACATGGCAGAACGAGAGAACAGTATTACAGCGGAAAGGCTGACTGGGAAATAATTGCCAAAGTGAAAGATACGGTGTCAATTCCGGTCATTGGAAATGGAGATATTTTTACGCCGGAGGATGCGAAAAATATGATGGAGCAGACAAATTGTGACGGTGTGATGATTGGTCGCGGGGCGCAGGGAAATCCGTGGATTTTTCATCAGATTAAGACATATTTAGAAACCGGAATGGTACCGGAAAAACCACCTTTTTCCGAAGTGTGCCGGATGATTCTGCGCCATGCCAAAATGCAGATTGAGTGGAAAGGCGAAAAACGCGGCATGCGTGAAATGCGAAGCCATGCGGCGTGGTACACCGCAGGTTACCCACATTCAGCTTCTCTGCGGCGCGCAATGAACACGGTGGAGACGTATGAGCAGTTAGAGGAATTGTTTTCCATTTAACAGAAAAATCACAACTTTATGTCCGAATTATCAAAGTATGAACACAGGCTGTCCATACTTTTTCTTTAGATTAAAGGTAGAAAATGTAAAGAATACGATGAGTCAGGAGGACAAAAGTTTGAAGAAATTTTTTGGAAAAATAGGACGGGGGATGAAAAAGCACAAAAAACTTACGATATTTTTGATTATCATAATTGTGCTTTTGATTACGGCGGCAATTCTTGTTCCGAAGTTTTTTGGGAAAAAGGAAAATGGAATGCAGACGGCAAAAGAGACGACAGTCAGTCTTTCCAAAATGGATTTGACAAGTTCTGTGAGTGCAACCGGAACGATTGAGAGTGCGAAGTCGAAAACCGTTTCTGCGGATGTCACAAATGTAAAAGTGAAAAGTGTGAAAGTGTCGGAAGGTGACACCGTAAAAAAAGGACAGACATTAGTTACTTTTGACGAATCTGATTTGCAGGATGCTTTAACGGAAGCAAAGGATAATTTATCCGATGCCAAAACACAGGCAGCGTCTGAACTATCTTTGGCACAAAGAAAACTTTCGGAAGCGAAAAGTACATATTCTACACAGAATAAAAAGACGAAAAGCACGGCGGAATCAGCAAAGAGTGCGTATGAACAGGCAAAGAAAGAATATAAGAATGCAAAATCCGCAGAGGAAAAGCAGAAGGCAAAAGAAACTTTAGACAAGGCAAAGACAACGTATGAGCAGGCGGTTTCTGAGAGAGAAAATACGAATAAACAGAATCAGTCGAATATTGATTCAGCAAAAGAAGCAGTGACGAATGCTAAGACGAATAATAAAAAGACGCTTAGAGAAGCACAGAAATCCGTAACGGAGGCAAGTGAGACATTAGCAGCTTGTGCGGTGACGGCACCAATGAGCGGAACGGTGACGGCAGTTGGTGTGGAAGCCGGTGATTCGTATAGCGGCGGTGAGATGTTTGAAATCAGTGATTGTACGGATTTGCAGGTTTCTACAACTGTAAGCGAGTATGACATTACCAAGGTAAAAAAGGGTCAGAAAGTTGTTATTTTAACCGATGCTACGGATGAGGAAGAAATCGAAGGAAAGATTACTTATGTGGCACTTACCACGGGAAGCAGTTCCTTAAGTTCTTCGTCTACAGAGGCAGGTGGAAATGCCGGTGGTTCCAATGGAAGCAGCACCTCGTCTTCTTCGGACGGCTATGAAGTGCGGATTCAGATTTTGAAAGAGAACAAAAATCTGCGTGTCGGAATGACAGCAAAATGCAGTATCATTTTGGAGGAAGCAAGTGATGTATATGCTGTGCCATACGACGCAATTCACCAGAATACAAGCGGAGACAGTGTGATTTATGTGAAAGATTCTTCGACCAATACGAAGAAGGAAATTACGGTCACAAAAGGCATGGAAAGCGATTATTATGTCGAGGTGACAGGAGATGGATTGAGCGAGGGGCTTATGGTGATTCTTCCTTCGGATACGACGAGCAGTAAATCGTCATCAGACTCGGATAAATCGTCAAGCGGGCTGTCGGATATGATGGGCGGTATGTCTGGCGGTGGCCGTGGAGCTGCACCGGGCGGTAATGGCGGCGGTCCATCCGGTGGCGGTCCGGGAATGTAGGAGGTGCCTTATGATAGAACAGAAAACGGTGATTGATTTACACGATATTGTGAAGCGTTTTTACATCGGGCAGCCCAATGAACTCGAAATTCTGCATGGCATCAGTTTGCAGGTTAAAGAGGGCGAGTTTGTCTCGATTGTCGGCGAGTCGGGTTCCGGTAAATCGACATTAATGAATATCATTGGCGCGCTTGACCGCCCGACATCCGGCGAATATATGTTAGATGGTGTTGATATCGGCAAGGCAAAGGATAAAAGGCTTTCCGAAATCCGCAATCAGCAGATTGGCTTTGTATTTCAGACTTACAATCTGATTGCCCGAACAACGGCATTAGCCAATGTGGAACTGCCGATGCTTTATGCCGGGATGCCAAAGCGTGAGAGAACCAGCCGCGCGGAAGAACTGCTTCAGTTGGTAGGCATGGGCGACCGCATGACCCATCATTCGGATGAACTTTCCGGTGGACAAAAACAGCGTGTGGCGATAGCCAGAGCGGTGGCAAACAACCCATCCATCATTCTTGCGGATGAGCCGACTGGTGCATTGGACTCCAAAACCGGACGTAAAATTATGGATTTGTTTCACACACTTCATCACGAGCAGGGAAAAACCATTGTGCTGATTACACACTCGCAGGAGTTAGCAGAAGAGACCGAGCGCATCATCACTCTAAAGGATGGTGTGATAACCGGGGAACGAAAAGGAGGGCTTGCATGTTAATTTGGGAAAATGTAAAGCTGGCCCTCAGCGGCCTGTTAGGAAATAAAATGCGCTCACTTCTCACGATGCTTGGTATTATTATCGGAATCGGTTCGGTAATTGCAATTATGACGGTGAGCTCTTCGCTGACGACATCGATTACGGATGAATTTGCACAGATGGGAGCAAATAACATTACGGTCGGTTTGAAAAAGCAGTCCGATGAAGAGGAAACAAGAAGTAACGGAATGAAGTTTGGTGCGTCCAACCGCCAGATTTCACTCGAAGAAGATGACCGTATTACCGATGATATGATTACGGCTTTAAAAAAGAAGTTTTCTACAAGTGTAGATTCTATTTCCCTCGAAGAATCCGTGGGAAGCGGAACGGTGAAATCAGGAGAAGATACGGCAAATGTTTCTCTATCGGGCATCAATACCGGATATTTTGATGCGAATGACATTACACTTTTAGCCGGACGCTACCTGACCGACAAGGATGTAAAGGGAAAGAAAAGTGTCATTATGGTATCTGACAAAGTGGTGGATGCGATATTTGATGGCGACACTTCAAAGGCACTCAGCCAGAAAATAAACATTGACATCAATAACGTATATTATAGTTTTTATATTGTCGGCGTTTATGAGTACGAGGAGGATGCCAATTCATTTTCCTCTGACTCCGACTCCGATGTAACAACAAGTGCCTATCTTCCGATTACGACAGGAAAAGAAAAAATGCACACAGACGATGGCTATGAGAAGTTTACGGTTGTGACAAATTCTTCGGTGGCAAGTGTTACCGATTTTGCTGATGAACTGGAAACGTATATGAATAACGAGTATTATGCGTCGAATGAAGATTATCAAATCAGCACCTCGACGATGAGCAGTATGACAAGTTCCATGAACGACATGATTGATACCGTTTCCATTGCGATTGCGTTTATCGCCGGTATTTCTCTTTTAGTTGGAGGAATCGGCGTTATGAATATTATGCTTGTTTCCATTACCGAGCGTACCAGAGAAATCGGTACGCGCAAGGCGCTTGGCGCAAAGAACAGCTCCATCCGCCTGCAATTTATAATAGAAGCGGTTATCCTCTGCTTGCTGGGAGGCGTCTTTGGGATTATCTTAGGATTTATTCTCGGAGCCGTCGCCGCTTCCCTCCTAGGCTATGCGGCATCTGCTCCGGTGGCTGCCATCATTGGTTCCGTTGTATTTTCCATGATTATCGGCGTGTTCTTCGGTTACTATCCGGCGAACAAAGCGGCGAGACTTGACCCGATTGAAGCACTTCGGTATGAGTAGAAAATAGGAAATCATAAAAAAGAAAGTCATATTTACCTGTACCCGCAGGTAGATGTGGCTTTCTTTTTGGAGTAAAAACCGACCAAATGTGGTATTCTTTTATCTAATAGTTGTAGTACTTAATTTCAAGGCCTTGGAAGAAAGGAACATACCATGGACAAAAAACTTGTGTTACAAGCGAAAAAGCACGACAAAGAAGCCTTTGTGAAACTGGTGGAGAATTATCAGGTAAGTATGTATAAGACTGCAATTGCTATTTTGCAAAATGACGAGGATGCGGCAGATGCGATACAGGAAACGATTCTTATCTGCTGGGAAAAGATAGGTTCTTTGCGAAATGCTAAATTTTTTAAAACGTGGATGACGCGGATTTTAATTCACCGGTGTTATGCGATTTATAATGAAAATAAGCGGACGGTTACGGCAGACAATTTTCCGGATGTCATGGACTGCTCGGATAAATACGGAGAAATCGAGTGGCAGGAAATGCTTGGTTTTCTAAATGAAAAGCAGCGTATCGTTGTGGAGCTTTATTACGGGCAGCAGTTTAAAGTCCGGGAAATTGCGGGAGCACTGCAAATTGGGCAAAGTGCGGTAAAAAGCAGGCTGCAGTCAGCGAGAAAGACTTTGGAGCAATTTTATGAGATTGGGAAAGAAGCATCACCTGACAGCGACGGACGCTTATGAATTGGAGGGATTTATTATGGATAGATTTACAAAATGGCTTGGCAATATTCGGAGAACGGATGAGGTGCCGGATGCGGTAAAACAGACAATTTGTGATACATTGCAGAATCTGCCGGATGCACCAGAGAGAAAAATTGAAAACCGCACGTGGAAACATCTGGCGGTGGCAGCTTGTGTTGTTATTTTGATATGCGGCAGCGTGCTTGCGGTAAATCCGTCACTTGCGGCAAATCTTCCGATTCTTGGAACCATTTTTCAAAAGGTAGAGAAGGGAGTTATTTACTCTGGTGAGTATAAGGATGCGAAAAAGATTACACAGGAAAAGGAAAACCATTTAAGTGCACAAAGCCAAGGAATCAAACTGACGGCGTCGGAAGTTTACTGCGATGGATTTTCTGTGTATGTTACGATGAAAATGCAGGCAGAGCAGATGGATTTTTCAAAGGAAGGAAATGGAATCTGTGTGAAAGCACAGTATAGTTTTGGAAAACAGATGTCAAAAGAAGATTCCGACATTTTGATGGATGGAAAATGTGTTGACAAGCATGCGTTTATCGGAATGATGAAATTTGATAAAGAGGATGTCATTAAGAAAGACGGAACTCTTCGGATTCGGATTTTGACGGTTTATCTTCAGGATAAAGAGCAGTCTATCTGCGGTTCATGGAATTTTGAAATCCCGTATACGGTTTATAAAAAAGGGAGTAGAGAGATTGCAGTCAATAAAAAGCTAAACAGTCATTTGGCAGTAAAAAGTGTGTTTGTTTCCCCTTATCAGATTGTTGTGTTTACAAAGGAGAGCGGAGGCGTGCACAGCCAGATTGCATTGTTTGATCAGAACGGCGAGAAGATTTCTTTTGAAGAAATTGGTGAGAAAAAAGGTCCATGGGAGCAGAAAATTTATGCAAGGAGAGGGCGTGTGATAACGAAATTGTATGGTTATGTCACAACGGCAGATAACCTCAAATTGTATCGCGCAAAAACAAGGAAAGAAGCAAAAAAACTTTCCAAGTATCAGTTTTGTGTGGATATTTTGTAGGGGAAATTAAGAAGAAAACTTGATAGAAAGTGAGGCAGCGAATGAAGAAAATAGGTATAGCAGTCATGATACTGGCGGTAATAGGAGTGGCGGTTACCGCAGGTGTTTTTGTCACAGGGCATCCAGAGACGACAAAAGTAGAACAGAAACACGAAAAGATAAAAAAGGAAGGAAAAGCGTATGCCGGCAAATACCGGATGAACATATTGCTTGACACCAACAACAAGGTTCTTTCCGGAACGGTCCGTGCGAAACTAAAAAATGCGACCGATGATGATTTGAAGAGTATTTGCGTGCGCAACTGGGCAGCCGCTATTTTGCAGGAGAAAACGAACCAGAAAAAGAAAGCGTGCAAAACCGAGATAACCTCGGCAAGAATCGGAGGACATACTTTGCAGATTGATAAAAAAGAAGATGCATCAGTTCTTTATTTATCCGATAAGAACCGGGTTTTAGCACCGGCCCGCGAGTGTGTAACTGTTGAATTTTCATTCCGCACCGAGATTCCAAAACAGAAAAACCGATTTGGCTATATCTCTTATGACGGGCATGAAATGTATCAGCTTTCGTTTTGTTTTCCCTGTATCTCTCGCTATCAAAAGGGGGTGTGGAACGAAAATCCTTATGTGGGTGACAACGATGAGACGTATGTGTATGAGGCAGCAGATTATGAAGTTACATTCCGGCATCCGAAAAAATACACGATTGCAGCAACCGGCACGCAGCACTCTGTGCAGGATGGAACAACGATTACCGGCAAAAAGTTAAGAGAGTTTGCAGCGGTTTTGTCGGATGATTTTTGCCGGCTGGATGCGAAGACCGGCAGCACAACGATTTCAATTTTGGGACCAAATTATGAGAAAAATCAGAGCTATTACAAATATTCCATGCAGCTTGCGAAAGAGGCAGTCCGCATTTTTTCGGAAAAAATAGGTTTGTATCCGTTTTCACAGTTAAAAATCGTGCACTGTTTTATGAACAGCGCGATGGAATATCCGGGACTTTGCATGATTGGCATGCCGGATGTGAAGGACTTTCGCCAAATTGACAAGAATTCCTACGGGGAACTGGAAGCACATGTTCCGCATGAAATCGCCCACCAGTGGTTTTACGCTGCAATCGGCAACGACTCGTACAAGGAGCCGTGGCTTGACGAGGGCTTTTGCGAGTTCTGTGAAGACGTGTTATTCCCTTATTATGCAAATAAAAAATTACAGAAAAAATTGTGGAGCGACAAGTATTCCACCCGCAAAGACATGGACCGCTGGTTCCAAAAAATTGTCATCCCCCAGTCCTCCCGCACCAAAGCAATCAACCGAAGCGTAAACGATTATCAGGACAAGCCGGACGAATACTCAAACTCTGTTTACGAGGGCGGCGAACTATTCCTGTATGAACTGTGGAAAACAATGGGCGATAAAACATTCTTTCAAATGCTGCATAAATATTATCAGACATATCAATTTCAAATCGTAACAACAGACGACTTTTTGAAAATTGTGCGGTCGTCGTATGAAACGGATAAGAAAGTTGAACGAATAATAGGAAGATACATAGAAGAAAAATGAATTTGAGATGATGGGACTGCGGCAAATGTTCGCTGCCGGTTCCTTTGGATTCCAGTAATTCAGTAGAAAAGCTTTGTGACTCATGGGTACAAACACGTGGGTATGAGGCTTGCGTATTTTGCATGCCCATACCCTTACGCGTTTGTTAAACGAAAGTGCCCATGAGACGCAAAGCTTTTCTACTGAATTACGGAAAACAAAAAAATCGACAACGAACACTTGCCACAAACCCTTTCTGCATCAAAGTTGATTTTTTCCTCCAAAATGAGTATACTTACGTTATAAACATGAGAAACCATATCTCAAACCAAGGAGGATGCCAAATGAAAATCAAGAGAATTGCACACCGCGGTTTCAGTTCGGAGGCGCCGGAAAACACGCAGGCGTCATTTGCAATGGCGGTAGAAGGGGATTTTTATGGTGTGGAATGTGATATCTGGAAATCAAAAGATGGCGTTTACGTTGTCAGCCACGATGGCCATTTGCGCAGAATGTGCGGAATTGACCGCTGGATTCCCCAGATGACTTTTGAGGAAATAATCAGCTATCCGGTGACAGCGGGGAAAAAGAGAGAGGAGCATCCCCTGCAGCATTTGATTTCTTTTTCACAGTATTTGTCCATTATGGCGCGGAGTGAAACGATTCACCCAATTGTGGAATTGAAGATGGATTATACAACTGTAGAACTAAGAGAAATCGTTGATTTGGTGAAACAAAAGGGACTTCTTGAGCGAACGGTTTTTATCAGTATGCACCTTTTGGCACTATTACGTTTGAAAGATATCGGAATCCCGGCGTCAAGGCTTCAGTACGTTTATGGGGCGGTTGGCGGCAATAAGTGGACGAAAGTTTCGGATGAGCTGATTGCATGGCTTGCCGAAAATGAGATTTCACTCGATTCGCGTTACACGCTCGTTTCCAAAGAAGATGTGGAAAAACTTCACAAGGCGGGGCTTTTTGTCAATGTCTGGACGGTGAACAAAGAGGAAGAAATGAAGCGTCTCTTGGATGAAGTTGGTGTGGATATGGTAACGACAGAATATTATTTTGAATGATTGGAGGGTGATTATGAGTTTATTAAAACAGTTGAAATGGAATTTGATTTTGCTCGCAGTAATTTTTATTGCACTTGGTATCGTTTTGATTATCTGGCCGGGGGCAACGATGAAAACGATTTGCTATCTGCTGGCGGCGATGCTTTTGGCAATAGGAGTGGTTTCTCTTATTAATTATCTTCGAAAAGATATCAGTGGAATTATTTACCGCTATGACCTTGTCGTGGGATTGTGTGCAATCCTTGGCGGAATTCTTGTGATTGTGAAAGTGGACAAACTGACGGATTTGATTCCGGCGGTGCTTGGTTTTCTGGTAACGATGAGCGGTATTATGAAAATGCAGAATTCGGTTGATATGCTTCGCCTCGGACATGGTACGTGGCACGTGGCGTTTGCGATGGCAATTGTAAATATTGTTGCCGGGATTGTGCTTTTGATGAATCCGTTTGAGGCAGCGCAGATTTTGATTATGTGTCTCGGAATTGCATTGGTCTACAGCGGTATCACGGACTTGTATGTGACGATTTCGATATCAAGAAGATTGAGCCGGTTAAAGACGGAAATCGTTGTGGCGGAGGACGATTCGGAAGAATAAAGAAATGAAAAATGGAGGGAATTATGGCGCAGTATCATTCATTATCGAAGGAATTGCAGGAGCGGATTTTAGAGGACAGGGAGAAACATAAGATAAATCCGTATGCATTTCCGGATGAGAAAATCGTGAGACGACGCATGGATCACGATAAGGCGAATTTGTGGCGTCCGGCGTTTGTGCGGGATGTGGAGAAAATTATGCATGTGCCGTATTACAACCGTTATTCGGATAAGACGCAGGTATTTTCCTTTTACCAGAATGATGACATTTCAAGGCGTGCCCTGCATGTTCAGCTCGTGTCACGCATCGCAAGAAATATCGGCAGTGTGTTAGGACTCAATGAAAGTTTGATTGAAGCCATTTCTCTGGGACATGATATCGGTCATACGCCGTTTGGCCATGCCGGCGAGCGGATTCTGAGCAGTCTGTATCAGGAGCATACCGGCCGTTATTTTAATCATAATGTACATAGCGTCCGCGTGCTGGACGATATGGTAAACTGGAATATCAGTTTGCAGACCTTAGACGGAATTCTTTGCCACAATGGCGAATTGGAATTAAAAGAATACCGTCCATGCGAGATGTCTACCTTTGTAGAATATGATAAAAAGGTGGAAGCGTGCTATGTCGATGAGAATGCAATCGGCGAGTTGATTCCGTGCACGTTAGAGGGCTGCGTGATGCGTATCTGCGATATTATTGCCTATCTTGGCAAAGACAGACAGGACGCAATGCGCCTCAATTTGTTAAAAGAATCACCATTTACCGCCGGTGCGATTGGCACCAGCAACGGTGAAATTATCAATAATTTCAGTGTCAATATCATCGAGAACAGTTATGGCAAAGATTATTTGAAAATGGATGAAGAATATTTTGACGCTTTGCGGCAGGCGAAAAAAGAAAATTATGAAATGATTTATAACAATAAGTCGCTCAACGGTTTATATGAAAATGAAATCCGCCCAATGTTTGGTGAATTGTATGAGGAACTTTTGCGCCAGGCAGAAAGCGGAGACAAATCTTCTGTTTTTTACCGTCATCACATGGCATACATGGAGAAAAATAATTTTTATGTCAAATCCCATGTCAGAAAGCCGTATGCCGAGCAGGAGAAAAACCAGCTTGTTGTCGATTATCTTGCCAGCATGACGGATGATTATTTTATCGCACTTTACCATTATTTGTTCCCAAAAGGAAAGCATGATGTTAAATTTGTCGGGTATTTTGATTTGTAGGAGTTTTCATTGACCCCATAGGATGTTTCGTGATAAAATGTGTTAGATGCTAGGGGTAAAAGGTACAAAAGGCGTTCGTGCCCGCACGAAAAGGCTTTTACACAATATTATTAGAATCAAATGAAGAAGGAGGAAACTAATTTTGAATAAGGAATTAGTCATCGTATTGGACTTTGGCGGTCAGTACAACCAGTTAGTTGCGCGCAGAGTTCGTGAATGCAATGTATATTGTGAAATTTATTCGTATAAAACGGATTTAGCAAAAATAAAGGAAATGAATCCAAAGGGCATTATTTTGACCGGCGGACCAAACAGCTGCTATGAGGATGGTGCTCCTTCTTATGACAAAGCATTATTTGAAATGGGTATTCCGGTACTCGGCCTTTGCTACGGCGCTCAGTTGATGATGCACGTGCTTGGTGGAACGGTGGAGAAAGCACCGATTCGTGAGTACGGGAAAACCGACGTTCATGTAAATACCAATTCAGTATTGTTTACGGATGTCAGCGAAGACACCGTATGCTGGATGAGCCATTTTGATTATATTTCCAAGGTGGCACCGGGATTTGATATCTGTGCACATACGGCAGATTGTCCGGTGGCAGCCGCTGAAAATCCATCAGAGAAATTGTACGCCATTCAGTTCCATCCGGAAGTGCTTCACACCAAAGAGGGAACGAAAATGCTTTCCAACTTTGTTTACAATGTATGTCATTGTTCCGGTGACTGGCGCATGGATTCATTTGTTGAGCATCAGATTAAGGCAATCCGTGAGAAAGTCGGCAATGGCCGCGTGCTTTGCGCTCTTTCCGGCGGTGTTGACAGCTCGGTTGCAGCCGTGCTTCTTTCCAGAGCCATCGGCGACCAGCTCACCTGCGTCTTTGTAGACCAGGGACTTCTCCGTAAAAATGAAGGCGATGAAGTAGAAGCAGTATTTGGCCCAGACGGCGACTATGATTTGAATTTCATCCGCGTCAATGCGCAGGATCGTTTTTATGAAAAATTAGCCGGTGTCGAAGAACCGGAGAAAAAGAGAAAAATTATCGGCGAAGAATTTATTCGCGTTTTTGAACAGGAAGCAAAAAAAGTAGGTGCTGTTGATTTCCTCGTACAGGGAACCATTTATCCGGATGTTGTAGAGAGCGGCTTAGGCGGTGAATCCGCTGTCATCAAGAGCCACCACAACGTCGGCGGTCTCCCGGATTACGTTGATTTCAAAGAAATTATCGAGCCTCTCCGTGACCTTTTCAAAGATGAGGTTCGCAAGGTCGGTCTCGAACTCGGCATTCCGGAATACCTCGTATTCCGTCAGCCATTCCCAGGTCCTGGACTTGGAATTCGTATCATCGGCGAAGTAACTGCTGAAAAAGTCCGCATCGTGCAGGACGCAGACGCGATTTACCGTGAAGAAATTGCAAAAGCCGGTCTCGACCGCGACATCAACCAGTATTTTGCCGCCCTCACAAACATGCGCAGCGTCGGCGTTATGGGCGATGAGAGAACGTACGATTATGCCGTTGCGCTTCGTGCCGTGAAGACCATTGATTTCATGACCGCAGAAAGCGCAGATATTCCGTTTGAGGTGCTGCAGACCGTAATGACGAGAATCATAAATGAGGTTAAGGGAGTCAATAGAGTATTCTATGATTTGACTAGTAAGCCGCCTGGAACGATTGAGTTTGAATAGGAAAATGGAGCTCGGAAATCCAGCATTTATGCGGGTTTCCGGGCTCTTGTTGTGTGGTTTGAGTGCAGATTGAGTACAAAATATCAGGAAATGTGAAGCCCAAAAGAGCAAAATAGTAATGCATTTCCTTGATGTTTAATCTGCTCTTATATAGTTTTTTTAACAGTGAAATTTGTTGTTAAAAATTTTGTTTTACCCGATAATGACATTTGAGTGTCTTCATAAGGGAAATTATTTACATATTCCTCGTTCATTGGTGGCTTATGCTTGAATATAAGAGCGGCTTCAGCTCTTATTCTGTCATCGCCTCTGATGGGAGCAAATGAATAACACAAAGTTTCATTTGCCGTTAGTTTTTTCTTCCAATCATCCAATCTATCATGAGCAGCTATTCTGTCATGTACATTTGTAGATTCACCAATGTAAAGCATTTTCTTGATTGAAACAGTATGCTCGGTTGCGTTATATGTACATGTATATACGCAATATATACCGGATTGACGAGGAATACTGTCTTTATTAGTTTCTCTCCAATAACCATCGAAATCTAAAGTGATTTTTTTCATAATGTATTTTCTCCTTGTTAGCGTAAATACGCTTGAATCTTAGTTTGTAGTTACAAATCTATTGAAAAACTAGATCAAAAGAGCAATTTACGTGTCAATATCACTCCTTTCCCATAAATGGTTTGTGCCAAAAATCATTGACTAACGCTCTCAAACAAGGTATGATAAGACTGTCGAGGAATTAACAACCTAATTCAAGAGGATGTTGATTTTTGAAAAGGTCTTGAAGGCAGTTATGTGCTATCAAGGTCTTTTTCTTTTGAAATGGTTAATTTTCAGCAGAAAGACTTTCTATTAAATCAGACAGAGATTCTTCGTTGTTAGCATTTTCTGCTTTCCGAATTTTTACAATGCTTTCTAGGCGTGCTCCCATTTTTTTGTTTATTTTAAGTGCGGTTTCCAACTTTTCTAAAGAACCTTCATCTGCAGTAGCCAAGAGAAGTTTGGTTGCTGTCATGTATTTTTGAACGGCTTTATCAAAAGTAAGAGAAGAAAATAAGTTATGGAAGTCTTCGGCTTTGGCATGTTCTCCGTTGCTAGCTTTTTCAATCTCTCTTTGGTGTTTTGAATTTTGAACTAGCATGTCTCGAACTGTGTCGTTAAGTGCTTCGTCATAGAAAAACTCAGGACCAATTCCATAAAATAAGGATAATTTCTCTAGGCTAGCACTAGAGGCCTTTTTATCTTCTTGATTTTCCCAGTTAGAAATTGTTGCACGATTAACATTTATTGCTTTAGCAATTTCTTCTTGTGTAATTCCGTATATTTCTCGAATATTTTTTAAATTATTCATATGTACAACCTTCCTTTTGACATAATATAACATGTTCTTCGCCATTTGTCAACTAAAACATGTTGCAAATCGAAAACACGACAAAATACAATAAAAGGCAACATCACAGGCGACAATATTTTGAAATAGAAATTGTTTTTTTTGTTTCTCTATATAGTAACGTTGGATAAATCCATTATTTGGGTATGAATGAATAAAGCAGAATGCAAATTTAACAATTGGTACTTACATTCTGCTTTATTATTTATGCATAAGAATTTCGGTCTCATTTTGTGGGAAGAAATCTTTCTATTTTTCCGTTTATACAGATCAATAAAATAGTGCAATTGGATGTAAAATATAAATTTTGTCTTTTTCTTTAAAGAGATTAAGCATAATTTGGTTTATAGTAGAATAAAAGCCAGCAAAGTCATTAGTTTGTGGAGGTGCATCTTCTGCTGAAATGATATTTGTAATATATCCTAATATAGAAATGTTTCCACCATACTTAAAGGCAATGGTTTCAGGAGCATCTCTAAAATTTTTATCATCCAAAGGAATAAGCATGTCTTCGGTCATAATAAACCTATTGTAAGGTATGGTGTTACGTATAACTTCAATTGTTTTTGCAGTATCCTTTCTTTCTGGTTCGGCATTGCTAATGGTGGTTTCTAATTCTTTAATCTGTTCCTTGATTTGTTTGACCTGTTCCTTTACATCCGGAGGTAATTGGGAACCTTTAGGCATAGTAGCTTTTAATTGCCGAATCATTTCATCCATTTGCTTTTTGTTTTGCTCATTTGAAAATTTAATTGCTCCATTTTCGGAAAAAAGTTTCTGAAAATATTCGAAATCGAGGAATGTAGGATGTTCGTTTAGTAGTATAATATCTCCAATAGATTGGGGGGATTCAACTAAAAGATGATCTGAAGTCATATACTCAAATACTTTATCGAAAGCATAGTCATGCAATACTTTTTCCTGAACATTTTTGACCAATTTTGAAGTTGCTTTTGTATCTGAATCGGTTGTTTGGATATCTCCCTTTAATGAGGCCCCTATGCCAATTACTTTGGCACTTAAATCGCCAGTGATATCAGCTGTTGTATCTAACTGTGATGATACAGTATCTGTAATTTCTTTTTCTTTGCCTTTTTTCGTTAATAACCCTTTTTCAATCTGAGCAAGAAATGAATTGATTGAATCTTCATCATAATATAAAAAACGTCTCATAAAAGCCTCCTTTATTGGGACAGTAATTGTAGTTGACTTCTCTGCAATTCCAATTCTACTTTCTCTTTAGTCTCTGCTATTTCATCTATAGCTACCTGTGTTGCTTCATTTGGATTATCCCCAGCAGATTTCAATGCACCCTGATAGATGTAATTCATTTTCTCCCATTTTAACAGGTCATTGAATACTTTATAACTTCTGATATTGAGTAAAGCATCCTGTAAAGCAAGCGTATGTGCTTTCCCTCTGCTGTTATATCCGATTTCGAGATAAGAGGAAAGCACCGGATTCAGATGGATAGACACAGTATTGTTCTTTTTCTAACTGAGGAGGTTGTGGCTGCATTTTATTTGTTTCGTATTTTCGGATAGAAACCGGATGGATGCCGGTCAGCTCAGCCAGTTTATCTTGCGTGATTCCGATTTGCTTTCTGCAGTATTTGATTTTTTCTCCTATGGTCATTCTTATCGTCCTCCATGTATCGAGATGGCTACATTATACCATGTTTGAAAAAATTTTTCTACTAGCATTTCAAAATACTTGACAATAGCGAAGTTGCTACATATAATGGGGTATAAAATGTAGCGATAACGCTATAAAAAAGGAGGATGCATATATGGCAGAAAACAACAAGATTTATATTACTGCAAATTAACTCGCAGAAATGCTGGGTGTTTCTGTAGGTCATGCTTACAAGCTGATCCGTAAGCTGAATCAGGAACTGGAAAAAGAAGGATTTTTGGTGATTGCGGGCAAAGTTCCCAGACGCTATTTTGAAAAACGCTGGTATGGTTTCAGTGTATAGGAGGTGGTCGAATGAAAGCGGAAAAAGACAAGAAAACAGGAAAATGGTTGATTCAGTATCGTTATACGGATTGGCAGGGAAAACGCCGGAAATCCACTAAAAGAGGTTTTGCAACTAAAAGAGAGGCGGAGGAATGGCTTAGAAATTTCCTCATTACGCAAAAAGCGGACTTTGATATGAAGTTTGAGGATTTTTGGAAGATGTATTGCGCAGATATGGAGACTCGCTTGAGGGAGCATACCATGAGAACGAAAAAGTATATCGTGGAGCTGAAAATTCTCCCGTATTTCGGGAATAAGTGGGTAAATGATATTACTGCAGCTGACATCCGGCAATGGCAGAATGAGTTGATTAAAATGGGGTATTCACCCACTTGTCTGAAAACAATCAATAACCAGTTGAGTGCAATTTTTAATTATGCGGTTCGATATTATGATTTGAAAAGTAATCCCTGTGCAAAAGCCGGAAGCATGGGTAAGAGTAAGGCAGAAGAAATGGATTTCTGGACAGGAGAGGAGTTTAGAAGGTTTATCGACAGTGTTATGAACAAAAGGCTTTCTTATATGGCATTTATGACTTTGTACTGGACGGGAATGCGTCTGGGACAACTTTTGGCTCTGAATCCGAAAGACGTGGATTTGAAAAAGAGAACAATTGCTATCACAAAATCATATCAACGTCTTGGTAAGAAAGATGTGATCACTCCACCAAAGACATCGAAAAGCAAGAGAGTGATTACCATTCCAGAGTTTCTGGCTGCAGATATCAAAGATTATATAGACAGCTTATACGAGTTGCAGGAGAACGACAGGTTGTTTCCTATTACAAAATATTATCTGGAGCATGAAATGCAGAGAGGAATTAAAGAAAGTGGAGTAAAGCGGATAAGAGTACACGATTTGAGACATTCCCATGCAAGTATGTTGATTGAACTGGGATTTTCACCATTGGAGATTGCAAATCGGCTTGGACATGAAAAAGTGGAAACTACGCTGAATACCTACGCACATCTTTATCCAAATAAGCAGACAAAACTGGCTGAACGGCTGGACAGTGAATACAGGGGAAATTTGTAATGAGTGGATTAGATAAAGACAGAAAACGTAATCAGACAGTTTGTTTTCGGATGTATTCTCGGCACATTTGCATATGGATGAAGAAACACCGCATCTGCACATTGATTTTGTACCATATATTACAGGAAGTAAGCGAGGACTTGATACAAGGGTATCATTAAAATCTGCACTAGCGGCAGAAGGCTTCACCGGTGGCACTAGAGGTGCTACCGAATTAAATCAGTGGATTGCATCAGAGAAGCAGGAACTTGTGACAGTCATGGAGCGATATGGTGTGGAATGGTTGCAAAAGGGTACACATGAGAAACATTTGTCGGTACTTGAATTTGAAAAGAAAGAGCGGGCAAGGGAAGTAGCTGAATTGGATAGCCAGAAGCGGGAAATATCTTCGGTGGTTGCACAGCTTGGAGAAGAGGTTTCTGTAAAGAAACAGGAATTAAAGAATGCTACAACTGAAAAAGAACTGGCAGAAGAAGCTACACAGAAAGCAAACGAGGAGAGAATTACAGCACAACAGGAGAAGGAAGTATTGCTTGCAGGTAATCAGGATTTGAGAGTAGAGAATTCAAGACTTGAAAGTCGCAAAGACAGACTTCGCATGGAAAATCATGATTTAAATCAGAAACAGTTACAGTTGCAGACGGATAATGAAGAACTGGAGCAAAGGAATGATGCGTTGCAATCGGATAATTCGGTATTAAGACAAAAATACAATGATTTGCAACAGGATAATGTTCAGCTTGAAAAGCAACAGAATGAGCTTAAGAGTAATATAGAGCAGATGGTGCAGTCGGAGCAGTTATTGCAGCGTGATGTAAGGAAGTATGATGAGGCACCGGAGTGGCAATTGCCAGAACCGGGAGCATTTGCAGGTGCTAAGTCGTTTCGAGATAAGGTAGAGATGCCATTTGTAAATAAGTTGAAGTCGTTGATAAAGAATCTGACAATCCAATGTGTAAGGCTGAAAGAAGAAGTTTTAAAACTGCGAAAGGAAAAGAAGAGACTGTTAGATGATGTGGAGTTTTACAAGGGCAAGATTAAGGATATGAGTGATATGACAGAGCTGTTGCAGGAAAAGGCTGATGATCTGGAGCGTGTGAAGAGATATGCCGGTGCGGAGCAGATTGATACGATTATTCGTAAGGTAAAGGAACAGGAGCGTACAGAACAGCAGATAAGGAAGTATGACAGGTCTTATGGAACAAGATAATGGGAAGGATGGATTGATGAGATGAAAGATAAGGGAATTATGCAATGGAAAGCTGTAATGTTGATAGTAATGGGGCAGACAGAAAGCAAAGTGGATGGTTAAAAAATTGGCGGATTGACTCAATCAAAAGAGAACAGCAAAGGGAGAGGGAGATTGGATGAAGAAAGAGTTATTAGAGTAGAAGGAACTATCTAATAACTCCTTTTTTATTTTAATTGATTTATGTAATTGGCAACATCAAAGTTCTCTTTTGGTGCAGTTGACTTTAAGTAAAGAGGATGGTGGGGGTGGCCTGCTTTAGATGAAGTTCCAAAAGTAATCCAGTTATAATTTGAAGTAATAGAATAAATATCGGATAGACATTTTTTTAAATATGATCGTTTAGTAATTAGAGTTCCCCAAGCAGCCCATATTTCAGTAATGCTATATTTGTTAAGAATTGAACTAATTACAGATAGGTTTTGCTTACAAATTGAGTCATTCATTGTGAAATCCATATCATTTGGGTTGGTTGCTCGTTGAGGATATAAGTTTATCATTATCCATCCGTCATAATTATTAATATGTGCGATTCTTGCAACTGACCGAATTGTGGGATCAAGTTTTTGAGGGGTAGCAGTACTTGGGTTAACTCCCACACATAAAAGGGGAGTCTTGCAACAATTACCCAATGAGTACCGGCATAAATTATTAGAGTCTGTTTCGTAAATCCAATTTTGATTAGTCATAATATGATTCTCCTTTTTGAATTATTGTATCATTAATTTGCACAAATTTAAAGACATGAGTAATTACTTTTATATTTTTTTTAAAACATATAAAAGTAAGTTGAAAAATAAGTATAATATGGTATAATAAGATCAATAATAATTAATCAGGTGGTGGAATGTTTGGAAATAAATGAAAATAAAACATATAAAGCCCAGATGTTTAATAGAGGACAATCAGCTAAGGTTTTTAAGGAGGTTGTAGAAAAGGATTCGCCAGCATGTGTAATAAGAAATAGCGAACCTTATGTGGCTATTTTAAAATATGAGTCTTATATTGCTTTGATAAAAAAAGCAAAAAAATATGATGAATTGGAGGGAAAAAAGAATGCTTTATGATGTTTCGTTAGAAATATTGCAAAAATGCTTAAACAATTGTTTGCATTGTTCATCAAATTCATGCCACAATTCTAAAACGATACTTGGGCTAGATACAATAAAGCAAATAATTGATGACATTATATTTATAGGTGCAAAAAGATTGTGCTTATCAGGTGGAGAACCATTTTTACATCCAGATATAGTTGAAATGATAGAATATGCTGCTCAAAAAGGCTTGATTGTGGACGTATATTCAAGTGGTATAATGGGTGAACATAATTTGGAAAAACCAATCAGTAAAGAAATGCTTTTGGAATGTAAAAAGAGGGGATTAAATAGAATTATGTTTAATGTTCAGGCAGCAGATTCAGCAGTATATGATGCGATAATGGGAACAAAGGGTAAATATGATTTGTTAATTCAAAGTATTTCTAATGCAAAAGATTGTCAAATAGATACAGAAATACATTTTGTTCCGATGAAACTGAATTGTAATCAGGTTGCTAATGTTGTGAAATTAGCGGAACAATTAAATGTATGTTGCGTGAGTTTTTTGCGCTTGGTTCCACATGGAAGAGCGGAAGATAATAAAGAAAAAATTATGTTATCTGATGAAGAGTTAAGAAGTATTCAAAAAGAATTATATTGTATAAAAGAAACAGGGAAAAAGGTAAGAATAGGGTTACCACTTTCACGTGCTGATGTAAAAACTAAGTGTCATGCTGTGCGAGAAAAATTATACATAAAATTTGACGGAAGCGTTTATGGATGCGAAGCATTCAAATATATAAAGTTTTTCACAGAGGATATGGAAGAAATTATCCCAGACAATGTTTTAGATAACAGAATTAGAGAAATATATAACAATTCGTTGTTTCTGGATAAAAGTATAGAGTTAGTAGATAGATATTCAGAAGACTGTATAGGATGTGAAAATTGTCCTGTTCAAAAATTTTTAAGGGAGGAAAGATAAAATGTTTAATATTAATGATAAAAATTTAATTGATGATATTAACAATGAATTTTCAAAATTAATTGAAAAAGAAGAACAAGGATTCGAATATAAGTTTGAACATCCATTAGATGAAGAGGCAAGAGGAGAATTAAAAGAGATAATAATTGATGGAAAAAGTTCAATTGAGTATTCTCAAGTTGTACAATTAGATAAATTGTGGATAATGCTTATTAACAAAGCTATTAAGTGTTTGCGATTTTTTGATGAAAGAGAACCTTTTTTAAATAATAATAATAAAACGCCTGTCGCATATGGAATCGATAAATTAGAAGCTTATCATAATAGATATTCGTCTTTTGAAAGCCTTTTGTATGGCGCAAGTTCATATTACAGAGATCATGTATTTCACGCTATGAGGACATGGATGCTAGGGGTTTTTTGTTTGTTAAAACCTATGTCGCCAGATAAAAAGATATTTATTAATCAAATAACAATTGATGGTTGCGCGGACGATATTTTTAGTTCCAATATAAACTTTTTTGAAAAAATAAGTATGTGGACTTTTATTGCATTGTGTCATGATTTGGGGTATCCATTGGAAAAGTCGCAACAGATTTTAGACAAAACTCAGAAAATGATGAAAGAGTTTATTCCTAATCCCAATATATGGAATAATTTTGGGTTTAGCGGAATACAAGATAATATAAATGAATATATTATAAAGTTTATGAGTACCAAAATGGTACATCAAAAAAGTGAGGAAGAAACAGAGGAAAATAATAAAACAAATAAATATAATACATATTTATATTTGGGTAGAGTTCAGCCTAAATATTATTTAAAATATACAAAGTCTCTGGAACATTTTGATCACGGCATTATTAGTTCAGTGATTATATATAAAATGTTACTTTATTTTCTAGAATCAGATTTTAACTTAAATGATGATTATGAATATAAATACGAAGATGCAAGACAATTCTACATAAGAAGAGAAATATTACGAGCAATGGCATCGCATACATGTACAGATATTTATAATATATACTTAACAACTTTTTCAAGTGTTTTGTTTTTATGCGATGAACTTCAAGAATGGGGAAGAAAATCTTGGAATGAACTATATTCTGGATTGCAACCTCATGCTGTGGATTTATCTATTGATAAATTTACACCTCAAGAAATTAGTGTTAAAGAAAACATTAATATGGAGCAAGTTGAAGAGGAACAAATATTCTGTGATAATATTAAAAGAATTTTTGAAAGGCAATATGAGAATTATAAGGTTATTTTTAGGGATGGACAATATACTCAAGCACGAGAATTTAATTTTATTAAAAAAATGGAAATTAAATTGAAACAATCAGGGACACAAGAGAATAATTTAGTGATTGATTATGCATTGAAAGCACAAGATCAAAATTATTTTAAAATTGATTTAACGAATTCTTGTCAGTATAATACTACTGAAATAAAAGAAAAATTAGAAAAAATGTTTAAAAAATCAGAGTATAAAAATGAAGTTCAAATTGTTTCACAGAAATAGTAGTAATCTGGTAGTGGTTTATTAGAATGAAGGCTAATAAAAATTATTTGATGCCGGGTAGTGAACATATATCAAAGGTGATTTATTTATAAAAAGTATGCTGGTATGGCAAAAAAACAAAATCCATCTTTATTTCAAGCAGGTAGCTATCCACCTCATTCAATGAGACATAGTACAGCATGCCATTTGTTAGAAGCTGGAGTTGATATAGTAACAATAAAAAATATATTAGGACATGTTTCAGTCCAAACAACACAGATTTATGCTGAAATGTCACAAGATACAGTAGATAGAAAATTGAAGGAATGGAATGAAACATGGTTTGGTAATAACCCAAAAATCAATATAAAGAAATCAACAGATAATATTCCAGAATTTTTGAAAACAAGATAGAACATTAACCGAGAAGATTTTGAAGAAATGCTGTAACTATAGGATGTTGCAGCAATCTTCTCGAATAATAATACTTCTCAGATAATCCGTGTTATTCTAGTTCTGGAATAACACGGATTTGAGATCCGGAATAGATACTCTGGCTTCCATCGTGGATACCAAGATGGATAACAGTCCCTATATTTTCGGGAGACAGTAGTGGTCATGACTATTATCATACGATACGAGTATATAAATTGGCTACTAAAATTGCGAAACAGGAAAATGCAGATATAAAAACAGTACAGTTGGCAGCTCTGTTACATGATGTGGACGATATTAAGCTTTCTTCGGACACTTATGCTGCCAAGAAAAATGCAGTTGATTTTATGACAATTAACAAAATAGATGGTAAAAGGATAAAGGCGGTATGCAAAATTATAGATGAGGTTTCATTTGTAGGAACTGGTTCAGTCGCACCTGATACCATAGAAGGAAAATGTGTGCAGGATGCAGACAGACTTGATGCTATGTGTTATACTATGTAAAAAGGAAATTTAGTGAACTTTGAGCATAATTGTCATTTGTTAAGTTTGAAGAATTGAGGTGGAACATTGATTATTACAATTGGATCAAAGGTAAAGGATGGAGAAGGAAATACATATACATTAATAGAAGAATTAGGTCATGGTGGTTTTGGGTGCGTATATAAAGCTGAATGTGAAGCTGATAAATCAGTGTATGCAGTGAAAACTTTATTATATTCATTTGGCGATGAGGCTGCAGCAGCGTCTTTTAAAAATGAAGTAAGGATTTCATCAGAAGTAAGTGGGGAACATGTAATGCATTATACTTATGCACATGATGGAGATGAATATCCTGAACTACCTCCTTATATTATTATGGAGTATGCAGAGGGAGGAACACTAGCAGACCAGATTGAAGAGCGTAAAAAAACAAATAGTCCATATTCGAAAGAGGAATTGAGAAATCTATTTCTTCAACTTGTTGATGGAATGAAGTCAATTAATAAAAAATTAGTTCATAGAGATATAAAACCGGAGAATATACTTGTTTGTAATGGAATATGCAAAATTACTGATTTCGGACTTGCAAAGGTGGCTTCAGAATCTACTAGAACCATGTCATTTAAGGGATATGGTACATTACAATATATTGCTCCTGAAGCTTGGAAATCAGAAAAGAATACTATTCGGATGGATATTTACTCTATGGGCATAGTATTTTATGAATTAGCTTTATTAGATTATCCATATGACATTATTTCTAGCGATGTGGATGCATACAGAAGCGCACACATGTTTTCTAGAATAAAAAGAACGAATGATTTAAAAAATGTTTTAGGAGCAGATGTAGCATCCATAATTTTAGCTATGTTAGAAAAACCTGTTCAGAAGAGATTAAAATCATGGGAAGAGATTGAAGAACAACTAGGCAATCCATCACTTGAAGTAAATGGTGATTTGGGAAATATTGTAAGCTTAGCTATTGGAAAAAAAATAGAGACTGACACGAGAATACAACAGCAAATCGAGGAGGAAAATCGAAAGAGAAAAGAAAAAGAAGATTTCTGCAATTTAGTGAGGAATCAATTTGAGTCAGTTATAGTAGATTTTTTTGAGCAATTCACTGATGAATATAATATTCATTTGGCTGGAAATGACAAGTGTAGATTACAATCAACAAGTCGAGGTTATGGACATATAGAACAGTTTTCATATCAACTTACAATTCCTTCTGTTACAAATATTGAAGTTAAGTGTAAGGTGATTTTGCCTAATTCGTTTACTCGTACTGTTGATGTGGATAGGGCCTATGGTTTTTCATATATGCATGATCCTGTGTATGGTAAGCGTGAAGTAGTATTTACTCCACAGTATAAAAATAAGGATATTATGGGGTGGGTTGAAATTAAAAATACCAAGGGTTTAGGATTTAATCTCTGGTTGGTACAAACGGACGATATGTATGGTGATTGGTATGTCTTAAGAAATAAGAATAATGGGATATATGCGACACAATATGAGCCAAAACAGGAACCTTTTGCATTTGAAATTGACGAGCTTGATGAGGCATTGAAGGGTATTAATGCATTTAGTTTTTATTGTTCTGAAGTAGAGTCATTTGATAAACAGAAACTGATGGGATTAGTTGCTCAACTTATTAACTAACGCTGTGAAGAATTGAGAAACGAAGAAAAAAGTTAGGTATCTTTATGAATAACATAATTTAATAACAAATTTACATAGCACTTTAGCCAAAAGGTTAAGGTACTATTTTGGTTGTGCGCCTTGTGGCGCACGTCGCTAACGGGGGCAAGTTCCTAATCTGCCCTAGTAGTGGGAAGGATACAGCCAAGCCCAAGGGTGTCCATTGTGAGGTGGAATCTGAAGGAAGGTGGAGGCAAATCTCTGGTTTGACGAACAGAAATCACATCAGGCTATAGTTAAGGATAAGGCTGCATCACAAGCCAAAGTTCAATAACTACTCGGAATTAACTGTAGTAAATGTGGCAGATATATGGAGAGAAAGTGACGTGTGGTACCAAGAGAGGTCTCGTCAGCGGATGGAAACAGAGTATGAAATCCGTCAGTAACAACGAATGGCGAGAAGTCAGCAGAAGTCATAGTAAACCAGTGGTTGCAAACACTGGCGAAGGACTGAACTTTAGGGGACACAAGCAATGAATGTAACTGAAAGTAGATTTAAGAACAGACAACTTCATATAGAGGACTATCTGCAAATGATATTTGCGGGACAGAAAGAGTATGCAGAAGTGTTCGACTAAGGTAAAAGCGGTAAATACTATTATTGATAAAAACTTTGGTGGAAAAACTCTTACAGAAGCAATAAATGAACTCAGAGCAAATAATGATGTAAGGGATAGTATGTGCCAATTTGATAAATTGGTAAATATTATAAATAATTATACTGATAGAGATAAGAAAAAGGTGAAGTTGGTTTCTTTTTTTTAATTTATTTCAATGATAAATATGTAATAAGACAGGCTCAACTTGCAAATAAATTTGTGGAGGGTATCTATGAATATTATAGAAAATCAGTATAAATGGGGGCGATAACTGATTTGTAAAAAGCAAATAAAATGCAACAAAAACTTATGCAAATTTAAAGAGGACAATAACTGGGCTAACTATGCTATGATGCAGGACTGATTTACGAAAAGAATTACTCCGCCCACCTTCATCTCCCCCTTGCAATTAAGTCATAAGATGTTTACAATGTTGATAAAGGATTATTTGAAATGGAGGACAAGTTATGCAAAGGGAAAAAATACAATTAATTCGAGATGGCTTGGAAACGGCATATGTAAATGGTAATACGGCATCCGAATTATTATATAAACCAAACTTTGTTTCAAATAATCACAATGAGGGAAAAAAGGTTTTATCGGTCATTGAGGATGAACTTTTAAAATGTGACAAGTTTCAAATCAGTGTTGCGTTTATTACGTTGGGAGGGGTGACACCGCTACTCCAGACATTAAAAGAATTAGAGAAAAGAGAAATCCCAGGTGAGATTTTAACCTCTAATTATCTTGATTTTAGCGAGCCGCAGGCATTAGAAAAATTGAATTCTTTAAAAAATATTCGGATTAAAATGTATGACACAAATTCGGCGAAGAATGGTTTTCATACGAAGGGATATATTTTTAAAGAGGAAGAAGTATATCGTATTATTATTGGCAGCTCCAACATGACGAGTGCTGCACTTACGACAAATCGTGAATGGAATACAAAGTTAGTTTCTACTTCGCAGGGAGAAGTGGCTGAGGATATTCTGAAGGAATTTGACGAGTTATGGAATTCAGAGTATGCACTTGATTATGATGTTTTTTATGAAGAATATAAGCAGAGATATGAAATTATAAAAGAACAAAGAAAAATCGCAACAGAGCGAAATGTCACCTCTCTTGAGAGATATAAATTAAAACCAAATAGTATGCAGGTTCGATTTATTACGAATCTTAAAAATATTTTGAAAAAAGATGAGAAACGTGCGTTATTAATTAGTGCTACGGGTACAGGAAAAACGTATGCTTCTGCTTTTGCTATGCGTGAACTTGGATTTAAACGTGTCTTATTTATTGTGCATAGAGCGTCTTTGGCAGTCCAGGCGAAGAAGTCTTATCAGAGAGTGTTTGGCAACTCGGTATCAATGGGATTGGTTGGTGCCGGTTATTATGAATATGATAAAGATTATGTATTTGCGACTGTAGAGACGTTAAATAAGGATGCGCATTTGCAGCAGTATAAAGTGGATGATTTTGATTGTATTATTTTAGATGAAGCACATCATAGTTCCGCCAATACATATCAAAAAGTGATGAATTATTTTACGCCGCGGTTGTTTTTAGGAATGACGGCGACGCCAGATAAGAGAACGGATTCGGATGATAATATATATGAAATATTTAACCATCAGATTGCATATGAGATTCGTTTGCAACAAGCAATGGAAGAAGAATTATTGTGTCCGTTTCATTATTTTGGAATTACGGATTTATCCGTTGTTCAGGATACGAAATCAAAGAATTTGTCTCATGAAGAGTTTAATAAGTTGATTTGTGATGAACGTGTAGAACATATTTTAGAACAGGCAAATTATTATGGTTACAGTGGTGAGCGTGTAAAGGGTTTAGTTTTCTGTAGCCGCAAACAAGAGTGCCAACAATTGTCGGAAAAATTTAATGATTTAGGCTATCGAACAGTTGCACTTAGTGGAGATGATTCAGAGGAAATCCGGCAAAATGCGTTTGAACGTTTGGCGATGGATGAGGAAAATGCAACAGACAAAGAACCATTGGATTACATTTTTTCGGTGGATATATTAAATGAAGGTGTTGACATTGTTGAAGTCAATCAGGTCATTATGTTAAGACCCACACAATCGCCGATTGTATTTATTCAGCAATTAGGTAGGGGACTCCGTAAGGCGGCGGGCAAGGAATATGTCGTTATCCTTGATTTTATTGGAAATTACAACAATAATTTTATGATTCCGGTGGCTTTATCGGGAGATCGTTCCTATAATCCAGATACGATTCGAAAGTATGTCATAAGCGGAAATCGAACAATTCCGGGTGCCTCGACAATTCATTTTGATGAGATTGCGAAGAATAAAATATTCCAATCAATTGACAAAATTCGAGGAATGAAATCGATTATTAAAGAAAGTTATGTGTCATTAAAAAATAGATTAGGAAGAATTCCTAGTTTGTATGATTTTTATATTCATAACGAAGTGGACCCGTTAGTCATAATTAAAGAATACAAGACATATTTTCAGTTCCTTGAAAGTGTAGAAAAAGCGAACTATATTTGCGATTTGTCAGCAGAAGAAAAAATGATTATAGAATATTTGTCGAAAACTATTTTAAGTGGGGTGCGACCGGAAGAATTGGAAATCTTGCGTTTATTATTAGAACAAAAAAGTATTTCCATAAATGATTTTAAACGGTTTGTAAATGAAAAGTATGATAGAAACATTACAAATAATCAAGTTGATTACGCAATAGATGTGCTACAAGGGAAATTTGTAAGTAATGATAATGAGTACCAAAAATACAAGAATATTGAAGTTATATCGAATGACCATAATAACTTTATTACAAGAATGCTTTGTTATGAGGAGCGTTTAAGACATGATGAGTTTAGGCAAATGGTGGAGGATATTATTCGAGTGGGTCTTACACGATACGAAGATAAATTTATGAAAACGGATGAGATAGAGTCTCCATTTGTTTTGTATGAAAAGTATTCGAGAAGAGACGTGAGTTTGTTAATGAATTGCGGAAAAGATTTATCTTCGGTTATGTTTGGAATGAAAAGAATCGTGGATGATGTTTTTATATTTGTTACGTATCATAAAGAAAAATCAGATGATGAACGTAATTATGTGGATGGCAAACCGGATTACGCAGATGCGTTTGAGGACAACATGATTTTTAGATGGGATTCTAAAATCGGAATGGGTATTGAAAGTAACTATATGAAAGAGGTGACAACAGCACCGAGAAAACATTTGCTGGTAAAGAAAAGCGATGCAGAATCTAATTTTTATTATATGGGTACATTTGATATTTTAGATGTTAAAGAAGACCAAAAAGAAGATAACAAAGGCATTTTAAAGAAAATTTGTAAAGTGGTTGTGAAAATGCATCACCCAGTGAGGGATGATTTGTTATGTTATTTACAGAGCACAATTAAGGAGAATTAGGAATGAAAATAATAAGAGTAGTTGCAGCGGTTATTCAAAGAAAACAAAATGGCAGCAAACAAATTTTTGCAACGCAAAGAGGCTATGGTGAATTCAAAGGTGGATGGGAGTTCCCCGGCGGAAAAATTGAAGCCGGTGAAACTCCGCAGAAGGCATTGATTCGTGAGATAAGAGAAGAATTAGATGCAGATATTGTTGTGGGGAATTTGATTGACACGATTGAGTTTGATTATCCGGATTTTCATTTATCAATGGACTGCTTTTGGTGTGAATTGCAGTCGGAGCATGTTGTATTAAATGAGCATGAGGACGCAAAGTGGCTTTCGAAGGCACAGTTGGATTCGGTTGATTGGTTACCTGCGGATGTAACCTTGGTAGATAAGATTGCAAAAGGGATGTGAGGATTGACACATAGGTCCTTCCCCATTGACAAAACCATCAATTCATGTAAAGATGAGAGAAACCCTTTCCGAACGGCAAGGGCATAATGTAAATTTGGAGGACAGAAAATGAAAGTAGCAGCAGCTTATGAAAATGGAGAGGTTTTTCAGCACTTTGGTCATACCAAACAATTCAAGGTGTATGAAATAGAGGATGGTAAAGTTGTGTCATCTGAAATTGTAGAAACAAATGGACAAGGTCACAGTGCTTTGGCAGATTTTTTGCATGAACAGGCGGTTTCTACAGTGATTTGCGGAGGCATTGGCGAGGGTGCGCAAGCAGCACTCACAGAACAGGGAATTGAGCTGTTTGCCGGTGTCAGTGGACAGGCAGATGAGGCAGTAGAAAAATATATCAAAGGGGAACTTACTTCTACCGGTGCCAATTGTGATCATCACGGTGAAGAAGGTTCCTGCGACGGACACGAAGATGGCGGATGTGGTTCTGCATGTGGGGGCGGCTGTGGTGGCTGTCACAGTAAACCGCCTTTTGAGGGCAAGAATGTCGGAAAGACGATGAGGGTACATTACAAAGGTACATTTAATGATGGAACGCAGTTTGATTCTTCCTACGACCGTGGTGAGCCGTTGGAGTTCGTTTGCGGTGCGGGAATGATGATTTTAGGATTTGATAAAGCAGTGGCAAATATGGAAGTTGGACAGATTGCGGATGTTCATTTGGAACCATCGGAAGCGTATGGCGAAGCAGACCCCGATGCGATATTTACAGTGGAAATCGATAAGATGCCGGGAGCGGAGACGTTGGAGGCCGGACAGCAGGTATATCTCCAAAATATGTACGGACAGCCGTTCTCTGTAAAAGTTACAGCCAAAGATGAAAGCACGATAACATTTGATGCGAACCATGAGATGGCTGGCAAAGAGTTAAATTTCCAGATTGAAATTGTAGAGATTTTATAGGAAAACCGGTAAAGGGAAAGTGAGGGCACTATGGAACTTGAAATAAGCGTAGAAGATCTGTTAAACAAAAGAAAAATTGAATCAGACCGCATAGAGTTTAAAGCAGGATGGAACCCGGATGACATCTATCATAGTGTTTGTGCATTTGCAAATGATTACAACAATGATGGTGGTGGATATATTGTTGTCGGTGTTGAAGAGAAAAATGGAATAGCAGTACGTCCGGTAAAAGGAATTCCGGAGTACATGTTGGATGAAATTCAAAAAGAAATGCTCAGTTACAACAATATGATTTCTCCACCATATTTTCCTAAAGTGATTCCGCTAGAAGTTGATGGAAAATGGATTCTTGTTATTGTGGCGAGAACCGGACAGCAGCGTCCTTACAAATCACCAGAACATGTTACTGGTAAAAAGGACAAGAAGTACAATTATTATATTCGTTATTTGACTAGTTCTGTTAAGGCAAATGCTGAGCAGGAAAGGGAATTGATTAATATGTCAGATCAGACTCCTTATGATTGCAGAGCGAATCATAAGGCTGCTTTTGATGACATTTCACCTGTCCTTTTGGAAGATCATTTGAGAAAAACGGGTAGTAAATTAGCAAAACAGGTTAAAGAACGAGGCGTAGAGGAGATATTAGAAGATATGCAGTTACTGGTAGGACCGCCGGAACTACGTTATATTCAAAATGTGGCAATCATGATGTTTTGTGAGCATCCGGACCGGTTTTTCCCATACACCTATGTTCAGATGACGTCATTTCCGCAGGGGAGTGTAGAAAATCCAAGTGTAAGCGAGGATTTTCCTAATATTACAGGCTCCGTACCACAGATGATTCAGGCAACAATGGAACGATTTAGAAATCTTTTTATACGAGAAAAAGTAATCAAGATTCCAAATCAAATGGAGGCTTTGCGGATTATGAATTATCCGTATCAGGCAATTGAGGAGGCTGTTGTTAATGCTTTTTATCACAGAGATTATATGTCTTGTGAGCCTATAACAATAGAGATAGAGCCGGACTGCATTAATATTATGAATTTCCCGGGAATTGACCGGTCTATTTCCGAAAAGACGATAGCAGAAGGTAAAAGATTTGTTTCAAGACACTATCGTAACAGAAGATTGGGAGAATTTTTGAAAGAATTGGATTTGTCAGAAGGTCATTCTTCCGGTATTCCAACAATACAAGAAGAACTGGAAAAGAACGGTTCTCCACGGGCAGAATTCTTTACGGATGAAGATAGACGAGCTATGAGGATTAGGATTCCGATTCATCCGACGTTTTTGGAAGAAGACAAAAATGTCATAGAAAATGTCATAGAAAATGTCATAGACATTTCAGAAAAACGAATTCGAGAGTGTATACCAAGCTACTCAAAGAAAAAAGCTGCTAGAGCATTTGAAATTGTAAAAATGATTTCAGATAATCCCAAAGTATCCATTGATGAAATGAGAATCAAATTGGATGTAACGGATAGAACAATTGCGAGATATATATCCGAGTTGAAGGAACACAAAATTATAGACCGAATAGGACCAGATAATGGTGGTTTATGGAAAATCTTGTTGTAGTAAATGTAATTAAGAATGATTTTAACATAATTGAAATTTTAAGGAGCTTACATTATGGTAAAAGGATTAGTTTATATACTTACAAACCCTTGTCTTGTGGATGGGTTAAAATAGGTATGACACAACGTAATGATATTGAAAGACGATTGCGTGAATTAAATTCACCTACAAACATTCCGTTATCCTATCGTTGTTATGCTGTCTATGAGGTGGAGAATCCACTTGAAGTGGAAAAAAGAATACATAGTATTATTGATAGAATTGATGATTCATTACATGCAAGAGAGCAACTAAATAATGGTAGAATTAGAGAACGTGAGTTTTTTAGGATTTCGCCTGAAGTAGCGTATGGTATCTTTAAGGATATTGCTCATTTGCGTGGCGATACGGATAAATTGAAACTTTATGCACCGACTCTTGAACAATCTCAAGAACAGGAGATTGCAGAAAGAAAATCAAAACGTTCTAATAATTCGTTTAAATTGTTAAATATTGCTGTTGGAGAAGAAATTACTTTTTTATATGATGATGTGATTACAGCCAAGGTGATAAATGACAAAAATCAAGTAGAGTATGAAGGTAAAAGTTATTCTGTGACTAAATTAGCGTGTAAATTGTTAATTGAACAATACGGATGGTCGGAAAATTTACATGTCAATGGCTGGATGTATTTTACAAAGGACGGTATTTCGCTAAGTGATTTACGTGATAGAATGGAAGACCTTGAAGAAAACAATGATTGATGCGTTTGAGTACACAAATTGTATAGAAATATTACGAATCTCATTGAAATTATCCCAAGATGAATTATATAATTTGAAGAAGTTTATAGGCAAAAAAGAATATTTTAATATTAAATTATTTGGTTTTAGGGAGGAACACATATGCCAACCTTTGAAGAAAAATATGATTATCAGGAAATTACAGTAGAAGAACTTCCTCAGGTTTATAAAATTGTAAATGATTATAATTTGTTTTACAAATTGCCGAGGCAAGGTAGAGGAGATCCGGGGGATGAACGGACATATGTGCAGGCATTTTATCGAGGGCAAAGTGATTCTTCTTGGAAGAAAATATAATTAGCTCAAAATTAGTCTAAGATAGTTCAAAATTAGTCCAAGATGGAATATTTAATTTCCATTGCTGGACAAATTGCAGAAAGTGGAGAAGAAATAATAAAGAGTTGTTAGCAAAATGTAAGCAAAAAATCACTGGAACAAATAGGTTAAACATACAAAATACCTGCTTTGACGAAGTGACAAACCACAATATATAGGTGTCAGAATTGATTTTGAATAATTTATACAGTTAAATTGATTCAGAATTTATGCTTAATCCAAACAAATTTGTTTAGAATGTGGAAACATTTTCCGTTATTCATTGATTAAATTATTTTATTGCATATAAAAACCTTACTGATTTTCAGTTGCGAGGCTGAAGTCGATAAGGTTTTCTGTTGTGGTTTAGTAGATGAGGTAAATAAAAAGAGGACTTTCATGTCAAGAAAGTCCTAAACGGAGCGGGGAGGATTCGAACCTCCAAGCGATGCCCAAATCATTTTTATCTTGTTCACTTTAAATGTCGATTAGTTGAAGAATCCACTCCGCATGCACCGCTCACAATCCAATCAAACAAATTCGTCATTTTGATATCTCCTTTCACAACAACCCAAGTTTGAATCGAGGTAAACAGGAGTGAAATATAATCAACAGGAAGCCCTGCTTTCGTGGATAAGATAATAATGATTATTAGCATAGTTATATCAATGTGCAAATTGATTTTATCAAATGAAAGCTTTTTTGTCACGATGTTTTTTTGGGTAACATAGGAACCTAAAATGAAATTTTTTAACTGTATATTTATTTATGAAATTGTGTGTGTTATACTTGTAGCACAAGTATAGAGTATATCTGAAAAATAACATGAGAGGGGTGAAGAGGAACTATGAAGAATATGAAAATAGATGCTAACGGAACAGAAATCAGAGTAATGGGCGATGTTGTTAATGAGGAAGCATATATTTCTCTTACAGATATTGCAAAGTATAAAAATCCGGATAATGCTTTTATTATAGTTGCCAATTGGATGCGTAACCATTCTACAATTTCATTCTTAGGATTGTGGGAACAGATTCACAATCCTAATTTTAAACCTATCGAATTCGATAGGTTTAAGGCAGAGTCAGGAGATAATGCTTTTACGTTGACACCGCAGCAGTGGATAAAAGCAACAGATGCAATTGGTATTGTATCAAAATCGGGGCGATATGGTGGCACATATGCTCATACAGATATTGCTTTTGAGTTTGCTTCTTGGATTTCGCCGGAATTTAAGCTTTATATTATCAAAGATTATCAGCGATTAAAGAAAGATGAAGCAAACCGATTAGCAATTGGTTGGGATGTAAAGAGAGAACTTTCCAAAATCAATTACCGCATTCATACAGATGCTGTAAAGGAATTTTTGCTAACTCCCACATTATCTCCACAGGAAATGGCATATACATATGCTTCCGAAGCGGACATTTTAAATATGGCTTTGTTCGGGAAAACCGCAGCACAATGGAGAAGTGAAAAAGGAGTAAAAGGAAAAACTCCTAATATCAGAGATTTTGCTTCAGCGGAAGAATTGGTTGTGCTCATCAATCTGGAGGATACAAATGCCGATTTAATAAGGCAGGATGTGCCGAAAATTGAAAGATTGAAAATATTGAGAAAAAAGGCGTACAGGCAACTTCAAATTCTTAGGAAAAATCAAGAAACTATAGAAGCACTAAAACAAAATTTAATTCAGGATACAGAAAAAGAAGATTGATATGTTTTGAAAAAACATAGGGATATACAGAGATTGATTTTAACATAATTGAAATTTAAAGGAGCTTACATGGCAGAAAAAATGCTAAAAAGACTTTTATCTATAATACTAGGCTTAGCCTGGGGAGTAGTTAGTTTCTTTTGGCTGGGGTATAGTATATTAACACTAGGAAACTTTATGGAAGAACCAGGTTCATTAGACTATGTCGCTGAAGGGGAGTCGATGCGCATATTTGGATTACTAGGCTGCATTTTATATATCATGGTTTTTGTACCCATATTATTTTTCTTATATAAACGAAAACACTATTTATATAGTTTTTTAGTATCAATGCTTTTGGGTGGAATTATTCCTGGTATTTATATATTTGTGCTTAGATGACAAAAGGGAAAATAACGAAAAAATGAGACTGTATTGATATCCCATCTGCCAAGCAGGCAGGTTAAATATCAATACAGTCTCATTTTTTACAAATACGGCCGCATGGATTGCTGCAATTTTTCTTCGGTGTCGATAATCTCCTGTGTGAGATGTTTTACTTTATCATCGGCAGCCGGATACTGATTTAAGTAGCGGTACAAGGATTTGATTCCCATGTTGCAGCCATCGGTAATCAAGCTGGCAATGCCGCAGTCCGGGTTTTCGCCCATGGTTTTGAAATTGCTTTTCATTTTTGCCATTGCTTTTGCCATGGGGGCAGGTTCTTTGCCCTCGTCATGGTAATTGCTTAGCATTTTGTGGGTGTCGTCGCCGAGACGGCAGTGAATGTCGTGGCTGTCTTTGAGGACACCGCGCAGGCCATCGTTTTGCACATGGTCCATAACATCATCAATTGAGGAAATGCCCATTTTGATGCCGGCATTGCATTCCCGTAATAATTTAACCGAATCGTCTTCCATAAAAATACCTCCTTTGCGGTTGCTTTTCGTTAGTGTTTGCTGCAAAGGAGGAAATTATTCAAAAGAGATTAGTAAAAGAAAAACTGCCACATGTTTGCCTATAATTTTCTATATAAATATTGTAATATAATTGTATTAGACTGTATGAGAAGAGGGTATCGATTGAAAAGAAGAAAAAAAGAGTCGGTTTTACTGTTTGCAGCGCTCTTTATTACCGGGATGCTTATTTATGTCGGCTTGGCAAATTGGGAGCGGACACCGCATCTGTATGAGTATGACAAAAAAAGTCTGGCGAAAGAAATAAAAGCAGCAGATGCGAACCGTCAGGCGTCAAAGGAAGAGGATGCAGAATCCAAGACAAGAAAAGAGCCGAAAAAGCAGTGGAAGCGTCAGGAGAGAAAAGATAATTCCATAAAAAAACAAAATACATCAAAGGCAGATGAAAAGCAAACGGATGGAACGGGGGATGAGTCTGTTCCCGGGGGAAAAGACGGCGGAAGTGGTGTGCCGGATTTGCCGGATCAACAGGTGACAGAAGGTGATGGAGGACAGCAGCCGGAAGAAACGGTAGATGATGCCAAGGCGACACAAACGCCGAAACCTTCCACAGAGCCGGATGATAATCCGAAAAATACGGACAAGCCTGAGGAGACAGACCGTATTATTTCCCTTTCCTGCGAGTGGAGTGAAAAGGATAATCTTCTTTATGGTAAGGATATTTCCATGGATGGTATGAAGGTGACTGCCAAATATGAGTCCGGGAAAACGAGCCGGCTGGCTAAAGGAGCTTATGTGGTTCGCGGGTTGAACAATAACTCTGTTGGAAAGCATAACATGACAATTTCAAGCGGTGGAGCAGAGTGCCGGATTTCTTATACAATTAACAATTATACGAAATCTCTGACCTATTCATGGCCAACAAAAGATGAGTGTTATACAGAAGAAGATTTTTCGGATGGAGCACTTACCGTTCAGGTTTTGATGGCAGATGGAACCAAACAGGAAATTACCAAATATGAAATTACCGGATATAATGAAAAATTATTTGACAAGCAGCAGACTTTCACAATTACATATAAAGATAAAGTAATTGACAAAACATTTACTGCTACCGGAACTTGTACATTTCATATGAGAAGTATGAGGATTCGCTGCTATTATTATCGTGATGAGTCGCTTACTGATTTGGCAGGAAGTTATTCGTATGCGGGAAATTATGATTATTACTCAGACGAGAGAGTAAGTTTAAATGCTTTTCGAAAAGATGATTTGCAGGATAAAGATACGATGTATAATAGTAAAAAATATGTTCTTAAATCAGTGGAGATGGAAGAGGCAGATGCAAGCGGTGTTTATGCCAAAAAAGCCACACCGTATCTTGTAAAAGAGCGATTCTTTTATGGAATTCGAATGACCAAAATATATGTGTTGTCTAATTAGCACACGTATTTTTGATAGAAAGAAAGAGAGGATGGATTTGTAAAAATGAAGAGAAAAGGAAATCAGCTATTTGTTACTGCGTTGACAGCAGCCATGGCAGTTAGTCTGCTTTCACCGGCGGAGCCGGCTGCAGCAGCAAAAAAAGTGAAGTTTAATGTAAAAACATTGTCACTTACCGTAGGAAAAAAGAAGACACTAAAGATTAAAAATGCAAAGAAAAAAGCGAAATGGTCGATTAAATCGGGCAAGGCTAAAATTAAATTGCAAAAGAAAAAGAAAGCAAGTGTTGTTGTCGCTGCAAAAAAAGCAGGATCAGCAAAAGTACAGGCAAAGGTTGGTAAAAAGAAGTATGTATGCAAGGTTGTTGTAAAAGCAAAAACAGTTAAGAATGGTACATCAGCAGGCACTAAAACAACAAATAAGCCGGCAGATACAAAAAATGCCACGAAAAATCCTTCGAACGGACAGAATAATGCAGCTACGCAGCCAACAAACAATCCGTCGAAAGATAATCCCTCAAAGGATAATCCTGCGAATCCGACAGCTACACCGGCGGCTGATCCGGATGTGCCAAAGAAAAATGAACAGGATGTGAAAAAATTACAGGCATTGATTCAGACTTTGAATCAAAAGGGCGCCGATATTTCGGCTAATTTAGATGACGAATCCGTTTATCATTGGAATAAAGAAGGACGTCTGACGGAAATCTACTGGGGCGAAAAGGAAATTATCGGTGCGGAAATGGCGGACTTTAATGAGTTTACAGCACTCGAAATTCTGGATATCAATAACAATAATATTTCCGGGACCTTTTATGTCGGAGATCTGGCAAATTTGAAGGAATTAAAATGTTACGGAAATAAGATTGATAAGTTAGTTTTGGACACAAACAAAAATTTACAGGAGCTTGACTGCCATAATAATCAGATTTCGAATACGATACGCTTAAATGGCAGCAAGAATCTGGAACGCCTTTATTGTTCGAATAACAAAATAACAGAACTTGATGTGTCCGGCTGTGATAAACTGCAGGATGTGGACTGCAGTAACAATCTTATGAGCAGCTTGAATGTTTCTGATTTGCCTTCATTAAAGAGTTTAAATTGCAGCCGCAATATGTTAAAAGATGACAACTTAATTATGACAGGAAGTATCGGACTTATTAATTTGGATTGCTCATTAAACGGTACGAATTATGATTTTATTAATTTGAACTTAGCAGGTTTTACAAAACTGGAATCCCTGAACTGTTCTGAGCAGCCGGAAGATGGTGGTACTTCGGCAGATGATACGATGGAATTTGACATCTCGGCATGTACCGGTCTGATGACCTTGAATTGCTCATATTGTCCGATTGAAACATTGGATGTTTCAAATTTGTCAAACCTCGAGACAATTGATGCTTCCGGATGTAATTTATCCGAAATCACATTGGATGGAGCGGTAAAACTTTCATCATTGAATATTAACTGCAACGAAATTACGGATTTGCATATTCCTGAGACAAATGAAATCAAAACACTTGATTGCAGTGAAAGTTTAGGAATTGAAACAATTAATTTTGCAGTATTAACAAAGTTAGAGTCATTGGATGTATCGGATTCTTATGTGCCGGAGCTTGATTTTTCGATTTGTCCGGATTTACAGCTGTTAAATGCAATGAATACAGGTTTTGGTAATCCTGATGCTACAACAGATAATGAAGATTTACCAAATATTGATATTGATTTGAAGTCAAATGCTAAATTGAAAGACATTGATATGTCAATGGTTAATGTAAATGTACTTACTTTGCCGGAAAATGACATCGTTGCAAATCTTTCCGCTTCAAACAGTGCGGTTACGCAGATTGTGAATCTTGAGAAACAGTTAGGGCTGGAAACATTAAATATTGCCGGCACAGGAATTTCTGCGTTGGATTTATCAGCGAATACAAACTTGAAACAGGTTAGTTGTACAGAGAGCCAGAAGACCGGAATTACCGGAGTGGATGAGAGTATAATTTATATTGTTCCCGATGATTCCGACGATGGCGAAGACGGCAATGACGATGGAGACGATGGAGAAGATGGCAATGAAGATGGAGACGTTGAATTAGAATAAGGGGTAAATATGGACGCAAAGGAAATTCAAGAAAAAATTGATATTCTTCAAAAGGAAGTTTCGACTGTTATCAAGGGAAAAGATGAGGTCATTCGAAAGGTGATAATGGCAATTTTAGCTTCCGGTCATGTGTTGTTGGAAGATGTTCCGGGGCTTGGAAAAACAACGCTTGCGAAAGCATTTTCCAAAGCACTTGGATTTGCAAACAAACGAATTCAGTTTACACCGGATACGATGCCGAGTGATATTGTAGGAATGTCAATTTATAATGAGCAGACAAATGCTTTTGAATATGTTGAGGGAGCAGCGGTGAATTGCAATCTTCTATTGGGAGATGAGATTAACCGTACTTCGTCAAAAACACAGTCTGCATTGTTAGAGGCAATGGCAGAGGGGTGTGTCACAGTGGATGGTGTGACACACCAGCTCCTTGAGCCATTTGTTGTTATGGCAACGCAGAATCCGGTTACCAGCGGTGGAACACAGGCACTGCCTGATTCGCAGTTAGACCGATTTATGATTTGTTTGTCTATGGGATATCCGGACGCTGAGAGTCAGTTAGCTATTTTAAAAAATGTGTCTGACAGAGATTTAATAGAAAAGGTGCAGCCGGTTATGACGATTGAAGATGTAAAACAGGCTAAATCTTATGTAAAAAATATGCAGGTAAAGGATGAAATCCTTCGGTATATCATCTGCTTATGTGAGAAAACGAGAGAACATGAACATGTGGAACTTGGCATTAGCCCGCGTGGCGTTGGGGCACTTGCAGAGATGGCAAAATCATTCGCACTGTGTGAGGGAAGAACGTATGTTGTACCGGATGATGTCCTTGCGATTTTTCCGGATGTATGTGCACACCGTTTAATTTTAAATACAAAGGCACGCAGGGAAAATGTAACAGCATATGAGATTTTGGAAGAAATTGCACAGCAGACTGAAAAGCCGAAACTGCTGAGAAAATAGCAAAAAACATAAATGGCAGACAACAAGGAAAGGAAGAGATTATGAGAGCAAAAATCGGGTACATGGCAATTCTTGTCTTAATGGGCTTTCTCTATTTATGGACTAATGTGGCCGTGACATTTTATCTGTTCTTTGGACTTTTGTTGTTTGCTGTTTTGTCTTTTTTGCTTAATTGGTATGCAGCGAGACATTTGACAATGCATTTGCAGGTGAAGCAAGATTTGAATCAGGTAAGCACGATATTGATTTGTGTAAAAAATACAGGAATTATTCCCTGCTTCCGGGTGTCAATGAAAGGAACGATTGCAAACTGCCTGACAGATTCTTCCTTTTGTTTTAATCAGGAGTTATCAGTAGCACCGAAGCAGGAAAAAAAGGTGGAATTTGCTGTTGAAAGCTTCTATTGTGGAAGAATTGAAGTGGAAACAGAGGAATTTATTGTTCGAGATTTTTTTGGTATCTTTGGGTGCCTCGTAAAAAATCACGAAGTGTTGGTTTATTATGTGTATCCGGATGGGGCGGATGAAGGTGAATATCTTTTCGAAGAAATGACACCGGCAGCGCAGAATATGGAAAATCGTTATCTGCGCAGGAAAGGTAATGATATCACAGAAATACTCGATTTAAGAGACTATCAAAAGGGTGACAGCATTAAGACGATTCATTGGAAATTATCGAAAAAAATGGGGCATAAGATTGTCCGCGAATTGGATACGCCGGCAAATCAGGAAACAATAGTTTTGTTTGCACTATCGGATAGAAATATAGATAAGCCTTGGTATCGGGATTCGTTAGTGAAAATGATTAGTCAGGTGTCAAAGAATTTATTGGAAAATGATCAATTTTTTGATAGTGTAGTTTTTGAAAAAAAAGGGTTGTCTCATATGACATTTAGTGTAGAAGAGGGCTGCACAAGAGAACGATATGAGAGAACAATTTTAGATGGAAATATAAGTTTTATGCAGTCGTTTGTGGATGATTATCTGATGCATCACAATGTATTGCATAAATATTCACATATAATTTTGATTACGGATGACGAAATAACGGACTGGTGCATGGAAAATGCCAATGTCAGACAGATTATGGTTTCGGCATCTTAATTGGGAAGAGGAAAGAACGTGGAGAATCAAGGATTTCGACTGGTAGAAGAGAAAAAACAGAAAAAAAGTTATTTTGCCCTGATTTTATCGATATTTACCGTGGCGGGCATTCTTTTTTGTGTGCAGCAAATGTTTGTGGATACAAAATGGTGGTTTATTTCGATGGTTGTGTCCATTCTTTGTTGTCTCGTTATATTTTCCACAAAAAGCACAAAAATTGTGTTGGTTTATTTTGTGTTGGGAATCCTTTTGCTTTTTGCATTTCGCACGATATGGATTTCCGGCGCACTGGATTTTGTAAATCAGGTGACTGCCGGATTTAATGCTGTGACCGGGGAATCAGTTTTCTATTTTGTTGTACCGAATTATATGAACAGAGAACTTGCTACGGTGGTATTCTTTTGTCTTACGGCATGGTTTTTATCCGGATATTTGACAATTGCAATCAAAGGAAAACACTGGGTTCCTGTCCTTGTTTTCTGGGCAGCACTTGTTTCTTTGGCTGTATTTTTTGAAATGCCGTCTGCATGGTGTGTTGGTGCAATGGCTTTTTTGTCATTAGCGGGGATATATGCCCACTCGCATACGAAAGTAGATGAAGAAAAAAATTATTTGGCAGCATTTTGCAAAATGGTTGTTATAGTGGTTGTTTTTATCTGTTTTACATGGAACCGGCAGCTTTATCACAAAAATGAGATCATAGCAGATTTGAAGGAAAATATAACAGAGGAAGCGAATGCGATACGATATGGGGAAAAAGATTTGCCGGAGGGAAAAATTAAAGAGGGAATTGCCTCGAGCGAGGAAAAACGTCTGACTGTCTTTGCAAGCGAAAAGGGCAAGTATTATTTGAAGGGATATGTAGGAAGTGAATATCATGGAAAACGGTGGGAACCACTGGATGGAAAAGAATACGGGGAAAAATACGAGGGAATATTTAATCGGTACCGGGCGGATGGATTTCATCCACTTGCTCAGTTGTACAGTTACTGTGAGGCGGCAGGACGCCAGCAAAACGGATTGGAAAAAGAGGAGAAAGAAGGAACGATTGTAGTTGAAAATACAGGGGCTTATGAGAGGTATCAGTATTTGCCTTACGGTGTGGATTTTTCGAGTATTCAGTGCTTGGATACCCTTTACCGGGATTTGAATTTGCAAAAAAAATTCTGGAGCAATCGTGAAGATGAAAAAAATACATACAAAATTTGCATGATAGATGAAGATTCTCTTTTGAAAACGGCGGGAGTTGACTGGCAGAAACAGACGATTACAGACGAAAAGGTGCGCGCCTATGCGGATATGGAAATGGATTATCGAAAGTTTGTAAAAAAACATTATCTTGCCCTTTCAAAAAAGGCCAAAGAAGAGGTTGCACCGTATGTTCCTCAAAAGAAAGATAATTTGGTTTCGTTTATTGAAAAAATTAGAAGCTCTTTAAAAAATGCGGGAAAAGAGAAAGGTGACTGGGATGCCCTGCAGTATGCTTCTCTTGGTACGCTTGCATTTCGTGCGGCGAATATTCCGGCGAGATATGTGGAGGGATATGAGGCAGTTACTTCCGATGAAAAAGATGCTAATGGAAATTACCGTGCGGACGTGACCGGGCAAAATGCGCATGCATGGGTGGAAATTTACTGTGATGGTGTGGGGTGGCTTCCCGTGGATGTGACACCGGGACATTATGATAAGATTACGGTGAAAGCAAAACAGCAGAAGAAAATAGAAAAACAGCAGACCTCAATTTCGCAGAAGGTTACGAAAAAGAAAGAAAAACCAAAACAAAATGAGGCACCGAACAAATACTTATCGTGGCAGCAAATCATTTTATGGATCGTAATTTGCATTTTTGCTGTAAGTTTTCTTTTCGCAGGAGTGCTTGCAATTCGCAGAAAAGCTATAGTCTACAAGCGTAGAAAAACACTTATGCAGGCAGATACGGCAGCGAATTACCGATTTATTATTTCATATTTGACCACGTTATTTGCCTATTTAAAACTTTCCGAAGAAGATTTGCCACGGGAGATACGAGAGGGCATGGAACGTTTCTGGTTTGATGAGAACCGTGAAATAACGGAGAAAGAGTTATCACAATTAAGAGAATATGGAAATGAAATTCAGAATACGATGTGGCAGGAATCTTCCTGCATTAAAAAAGTAGTTCTTCGCTTCTGGCATTGTTTTGAATTTCCGTTCTGATATGAAAACCGAGGGATTAAATCTTCCCTCGGTTTTTTAGAAATATTTCCGCACACTGTGCGTAGCAGGCAGCACCAATCGGGCACACGTCCTCATTAAACAGAGCCTTTGGATGGTGCACCGGGTAATCGCCGCGCTCATCCTCAAAGCCGGCAGACAAATACATATACGTACTTGGAATTTTGTTTGCAATCGAGGCAAAATCTTCCGAAGCGGGTGCGTTAATATCCGGATAACCAGTTAGCGTTGGAATGGCAAGTGTTTTCATGGCAGAAACAAATTCTTCTGTCAAATCCGGATTGCATATAAGCGGTGGGACGGCGGAAAGCACAGTATATTCAATACTTCCGTTATATACCGCAGCGGTTCGTTCACTGACTTCGCGGATTCGTTTTACAAGGATTTCCCTTGCGGCTTCGTTATTGGTGCGCAGTGTTCCCTGTAAAATGGCTGTTTCCGGAATGATATTGGCAACTTCACCGGCACAAAACCGGCCGATTGTTAGAACACAGGAATCGGCAGGATTATTTTCTCTGGCAATTAGTTCCTGCAGGGCAAGATAAATGTGGACACCAATGTTAATCGGGTCAATGCCCTGATGCGGGCAGGCACCGTGGGAACCTTTTCCGTGGATGGTAATTTGAAAGCCATCCACCGAGTTCATCATGGTATTTTTGCTATTGTACATAAAAGTGCCAACCGGACTTCTGCCGGTCGTTACATGGAAAGCAAGCGCGGCATCCGGCTTTGGATTTTCTAAAATGCCGTGTTCGATCATGTTGTCAGCCCCCTCAAAAGTTTCCTCTGCCGGCTGGAACATAAACTTCACGCGTCCGCATAAATGAGATTCATTTTCCTTTAGCATCTTAGCCGCACTAAGGAGCATGGCGGCGTGAAAATCATGTCCGCAGGCGTGCATTTTTCCGGTTTTACATGAAAAACTTTCTCCGCTTTCTTCTGTCAGAGGAAGTGCATCCATATCGGCACGAAGCAAAAGAACCGGCTTACCTTGTCCAAGCAAAGCCGTCACGCCTTCCCCGCATCTTTCCGGGTTAAGACCATATTCCGTAAGCCGCTTCATCACAAACTCCACCGTATTTTCAAGATGCAGCCCTGTCTCTGCATGTTCATGCAGATAGCGGCGGTTCGCAATCGTTTCCTCTTTTAATTCCAACGCACGTTTATAGTAATTCATCTAATCCCTCCATTTATATTGATACTTATAATCATAAAGAATAAAACCCTAACTGGCAACCCTCTACTTGCTTTTTATTTCCCCTCGTTATATAATGCCCGATGTAGAGTAAAAATAGTACATCAAAGGAGATTATTAGCATGCAGAATGAGGCATATCAGAAATTAATGGATAATTTATGTGACATTGTGGCAGAGGAGCAGGCGAAACTTGGTTACATGAAAGAGCCAATCCGTTTGTATTATCCTTTGAGTTCGTTAAATCATTTTTTTGGAGGAGACGTTTCCGCTGATGAGATGCAGGAAAAACTTTCAAAGTTTAAATCCTTTGCTTATGATAAATTCGGTGAAGTAGAAATAACACACAAAGGAGAGCGCTTTTGTTTCTTTTTATCCGAGCGTGCAACTGAGTATGTTCACGAAAACGGTGGACAGAACCAATTTATATTTGACCTGGTAGCACTTTTGGCAAAGCATGGCACGGTCATGGAAGAAGTAGAGGCATTGTTTGCAAAACAGAAAGATGCTTATGAAATAGAAAAAATGAATCATGGAGAATTTGACTACATGATTCATTTTGTGGATTCCAAAGATAAATATCTCTATTGTTTCAAAGACGAAGGCTGTCATATTATTTACCATCGGTTTTTACCGGAGGATTATGAGGATTTAGGATTATAAAAGTCCGGACCTTCTAAAAAGACTGGAAATACTCATGCATGGATTTTAGTGTTTTTGTGCTTTCTTTATAGAATGGCTCGAATACACTAAAGGCGTGCGTGAGTTTTTTATTTTTCCCAAACCGGAGCAGCTTGTGTGATACCCGGTTTGCTTTCAATGCCTTTTCAAATTTTACGGTATAATGCTCTAAGTTATCGCTGTGGCTGGTAACTAAAAAGCATGGTGGAAGTGCCGAAACAATTTCCGGATTTTCAATGTTTACATACGGTGCAATTGCTTTCTTTTTGTAGCCCTTTCCATACAAATAAGAAGGGAGGAAAAGACCGATTTTGTCAAAGCGGGTTGTGTAAAACATACCACTGATAAGTCCAAGGGCATTCAGGGAAAAATCAGGTGCCTTTGTGTGGGCAGCTTTGGCAAATTTCTTGTTCTTTGTCATTGCAGCTACATTTGTTAAAAGATAAGCACCGCCGCTGTCGGCAACCCCATAGATTTTATCCGGATTTCCCTCATAGGAGGATAAATTGTCACGGATAAATGTCATGGCGGTTGAGACATCTGAAAACTGGTCGTAAACGCTGCAGTCTGGGACAAGACGATATTCAACGCTGAATACAACATAGCCTAAAAGACATAATCTGGCACAAAAATAGCGGTTGAATTCTTTATTGCCGATTAACAGACCGCCGCCGTGGATGTTGATGATGACAGGAAGTGTTTCATTTCCTTTTCCCTGTGGGCGGTACACATCCATGAGATGTTCTTTCTGACCGTCAGCGATATAGGGAATATCACGGCTCTCGACTACGCCATCCGGGAAAGAAAATTTTTTGTCGCGAACAGCTGCCGATTTTTCAAAGTCTTCCCGCTGTTTATAAAAATTTTTCGTCATAAAATTACTCATCTGACTTCTCCTTTGGTATATTCAGAATCGTTACTTCTCTGTGGTCTACAGAAGTTGAAAATACAATCAATGTTTTGGTGCGTCCGTATTTTTGCAATTCACCAATAAAAGTATCCAAATCGGTTGTGCTGTGAAAAAGAACTTCTAAAAGCATCGAATAATCGCCGGTCACGCAATTGCATTCGATCACATTAAGACAGGAACGGATATAAGGATAAAATTCCGCTTTCTGATTTGGCTCAACCTCAAGGTTTATAAAAGCTCGGATGTGAAAGCCGAGAAGTTCGGGATTTAATGTGGCGTGATAACCGGTAATGTAACCCTCTTTTTCAAGCCGCTCCACTCTCGCCGAGGCAGCAGGAGAAGAGAGGAAAACTTCATTTGCCAAATCCTTTACACTCATTCGCCCGTTTTTACTGAGTAAATTCAAAATTTCACAGTCCACATGGTCAAGTTCGTTCTTTTTCATTGTGCTACTCCAATCTGAATTGTTATGAACTCAGCATACTCCTTTTACAAGAGCGAGTCAAGAACACACTTAATTTTATTTTGTGAAAATACAAAATGGTTTGTTTGATTAAGTGTGAATGGTTAATTTTATTAAATAAATTTGAAAATTCTGAAAACCTTGACTTTCGAAAAAATGAGGAATAAGGTATTAGACGTAAAGCCGATGCGCATCCGGCAGGGAGCAGGAAATGGGAAGTTGCGAAAGCAGAAAGAGAGGCTATTATGGCACATAGTTATGACCCATATGAAAATGTAAGAAATGTGATGAGTGATGCAGCAAAAATGGCAGGGATTGATAGTCCTTATATGGAAATTATCAAATGTCCACAGCGTGAGACAAAAGTTTATCTGCCGGTTGAAATGGATGATGGTTCGGTTCATGTGTTTGAAGGATATCGTGTTCAGCACTCGAATATCCGCGGACCATTCAAAGGTGGTATTCGATATCATCAGGATATTACATTAAATGAAGTTCGCGCACTGGCTACGTGGATGTCTTTAAAATGTGCAATTGCGAATATTCCATACGGCGGTGCAAAGGGCGGCATCAAAGTTGACCCACATAAATTATCCAAGCGTGAACTGCGGGCACTTACAAGACGTTACACTTTTGCGATTGCACCAATTATCGGTGCAGATTCGGATATTCCGGCACCGGATGTAAATACAAATGCTCAGACGATGGCTTGGGTTTTGGATACTTACAGTCAGCTACAGGGAAAGCCGTGTCCGGGCGTTGTTACCGGAAAACCAATTGAACTTGGCGGTTCACGTGGAAGAAATTCGGCAACCGGACGTGGTGTTGTGATAAGTACCAAATTGCTTCTTGCCAAAGAGGGAAAGAAACTCGATGACATAAAAGTAGTGATTCAGGGTATGGGAAATGTAGGAAGTAATGCAGCAAAAATTTTCCAGCACAGGGGAAGCAAAGTTGTGGCAATCAGTGATGTGTCCGGCGGTTTATACAAAGAGGATGGTTTGGATGTTGATACGATTGCTGAGTATTTGGAAACGTCTGGGGCTCTTTTGAAAGATTACGACGCAGAAGGAATTACTCATATTTCCAATTCGGAAGTATTGACAACACCGTGTGATGTGTTAGTTCCGGCAGCTTTAGAAAATCAGATTACCGAAGAAAATGCGGATAAATTGCAGTGCTCTTATATTGTGGAGGCAGCCAATGGTCCAACGTCCAAAGAGGCAGATGCAATTTTGGAAAAGCGCGGCATACCAGTAATTCCTGATATTTTTGCAAATGGCGGCGGTGTTATTGTTTCCTATTTTGAGTGGGTTCAGAATATTCAGGAACTTACCTGGGAGCGTGACCGCGTCAATGAAATGTTGGAAAATCTGATGTCTAAATCGTTTGCAGAGATTACGGAAGCAAAAGAGAAGTATGACTGCACCTATCGAATGGCGGCTTATGTGGTAGCTCTGAAGAAATTAATTTACGCAGAAGAAATTAAGGGAATTTTTCCGTGATAAAACCCCAAAAATTTGTTAGAGACTAAATAACATATCTTGTTATAGTCTCTAACAAATTGTTTTTTTCATGATACATTCCTCCAATCAATAATATCATTTTTTCATATATATAACGAGTGAAAAGGATAGAATGTTGCAAATTTTTACAAAGGACGGTTGCCGCACAGGTAGTCAGCGTAATTCTTTCCTATATGCTGATAAGGAAAAGAAACTTCCGTTTATTCTTAAGAAGAAAGATATTCGAATCAACCGGAATATGACGGCAAAAGAATTAAAGATTGGAACACCGGTGGCGTTGCAGAAAAAGTTGACAACCTTCCACTTTAATGATATTCTGTTATCAATTAATTTCCATGAGGGAGTAGCGAGCGTGTACGACACGTATCAAGTCAACATACTGACCGAATGGTCTGGCTTGTTTTAAATTGCGAGACTCATGTATAGCGGATTCCTATACGTGAAGTCTATCTATTTTAGAAATTCAACCGGGTATAGTGAAGTCTGCTGTACCCGTTTTTTTATGCAAAAGATGGGGAATTACGGAATGGAAAACAGATGGAGGATTGTGAAATGGAATGGAGTTTATTTTTTGTATTCAACAGTATATTGCTTGGTGTAGGACTGGCGATGGATGCGTTTTCAGTTTCTTTAGCAAATGGATTGAATGAGTCTTGGATGCACAAGAAAAAAATGTGTGCCATTGCAGGAACCTTTGGTTTCTTTCAGGCATTAATGCCAATGACCGGCTGGGTATGTGTTCACACCATTATTGAATATTTTAAAATGTTTGAGAAATTCATTCCATGGATTGCACTGATACTGCTTCTTTTTATCGGAGGGAAAATGGTGAAGGAAGGTATTCAGGATGGAGCCGAAGAAGTGGAAAAAGCGAAAGTTGGTGCACTCGCTCTCTTGGTACAGGGAATTGCAACCTCAATTGATGCATTGTCTGTCGGGTTTACGATTGCGGAGTATGATTTTATTATGGCACTGGCGTGCTCTCTGATTATTGCGGCGGTGACCTTTGTAATCAGCTTTACCGGCTTAATTCTTGGTAAAAAATGCGGAACGAAATTTTCCAATAAAGCAACAATTCTTGGTGGTGCGATTCTGATTGCAATCGGTATTGAAATTTTTGTTTCGGGTGTTTTTTAGATTGTATCAGATACCCGTAAGCAAATTTTCTAACACTTCTCCGGCATCCTTTGAAATGCCTATGGACTTGTTCTGGATTTCCAATGGAATTTCTGTCTGTCCAAGATTGATACAGGCATAAAAAGCATCCGGCCAGGCAGCGGTCATCTGCCAGAATGGATATTTAATGATGCCGGGTGTGTTATATCCGGTGCCAAGTTCCCAAAAAAGCACTTTTAGATTTTTATGCCGGCGTAAAAAATCATCATAGCGGCTGGCGGCTGCGTGCCATCCCTTATCTTCTACGAAAGTAGAATCTGCTCTTAGATTCATTGACAGAGGAGCACCGCAGTGTGGGCAGCGGGGGATTAGATAGTCCGGAATCCGCATAGTTTTCTGTTCTATCATCATTTGGTGGATTTGAACTTCATTATCAAAAGTTTCGCTGCAGCATGGTTTGGAACACTGAAAGAGTCCATAATCACCTTGAGTGTAAAAAAGGCGTTTTTTATCAAATCCAGCCTTTTGAAAACAGTGGTCTACATTAGTAGTAAGAACAAAATAATCCTTATCTTTTACCAGTTTCAGCAGATTTTCATAAACCGGTCTGGGTGCATCTTGATAGCGGTTGATATAAATATAGCGGCTCCAATATGCCCAGTGTTCATTCAAGGTTTCAAACGGATAAAAGCCGCCGGAGTACATATCGGAAAAGCCATATTTAGCAATAAAATCGGAAAAGTATCGGGTAAATCGCTCCCCGGAATACGTGAATCCGGCAGAGGTCGAAAGACCTGCACCTGCCCCGATGATGACGGCATCTGCCTTTTCCATTTTTTCTTTTAACCGGTTAATTTGAACCGAGCAGGCGTTCATAGATTTCTTTGTCATTTTCTTTGAAAACATTAAATACCACCTTCTTTACTGTTGTGTCATTTTGCTTTAAAAAGTCTGTTGTAGATGCGATTGCAATTTCGGCAGCTTTTTCATTCGGAAAATGGAAAACGCCCGTGGAAATGCAGCAGAAAGCAACACTTTCTAAATGGTAATCTGTGGCGAGCTGCAAGCACGACGTGTAACAGCCTGCTAATAGGTCACAGTCCTTTTTAGTCAGATGTCCGTTTATAATCGGACCGACAGTGTGGAGAACATAGCGGCAGGGCAGGTTATAAGCAGGCGTTATCTTTGCCTGACCGGTTGGTTCTTCAAAACCTTGTTTTTGCATTTTTTGAAAGCAGTCATAGCGCAGCTGCACGCCGGCGTAAGTGTGAATGCAGTTATCAATGCAGGTGTGACCCGGAATATAGCATCCGGTCATCTGGGAGTTGGCAGCATTTACAATCGCATCGCAACGAAGTGTTGTAATATCTCCCTGCCACACGTACAAATTGTCTTTGACCGGTGTTAAATCGTGAAGGTTAGTTACTCCCTTTTCTTCAATTGCTTCCTGTAGATATTCATTTTGCACCTGTATAAAATTCTCATCGATTGGCTTTGGTGCCCGGACATTCATCAGAGCGCGCAAAAGCATACGCTGTTCCGGCAGACCTTTCGGAATGGATGTATTGTGGTATTCCGGACTTTCTTTTAGTAATGTCTGGATGAGAAAAATAAGCTGTTCTTTTTTTGTCATTGTCATATATGTTCTCCTTTCTGGCGGCAAAATGGATTACTTTTTAAAATGTATACGGTGGATTCCCGGAGAAATCAGCAATTACACCATGCGGCTCATCTAGGTAAAATACCTCAAAAATCGGATTATCCGCAGTCTCATACTGTCCTTTGACAATCGGATTAGCTATGCACATTTCTTTTGCAGCCATGTTGTTTTCAAATACGGCTCTTCCGTGCAGGCGAATCCATGTATAAGATGGACTGGAAACAGAAATTTCAATTTCCGGATTGCTCTGCATATCGAGATAGACATCTTTTGTGTTATTTGTGCAGAACCACAGTTTTCCATCCATTTCTCCGGCAAACATAAATGGGCGGCACTTTGCTTTCCCATCGCGGCCTACGGTAGCGAGATACTGTACCGGATTCTCTTTTAAAAATTCAATTACTTTGTTCATAATAAAACCTCCTAAAAATTTTTTGTGGAAAAACATTGTGTTTTCCTGTTGATGCTATTATAATATCGCCCTAGAGACCTTTCGTAAAGTAAGCACTATTTTGTGCTATAGTTACCAAAAGGAAACAATTGCGAAAAAAGGAGGGGTTTGCTATGGAAAATATATCAACAGCAGAAAAACTTCCTGCCTGTCCGGTGGAAACGACACTTACTTTAATTAATGATAAATGGAAAGTCTTGATTTTAAGAGACTTACTTCCTGGGACAAAACGGTTTGGGGAGTTAAAGAAATCAATCGGACATGTTTCACAGAAAGTGTTGACAGCGCAGCTTCGACAGATGGAGCAGAGCGGACTTGTGAATCGAAAAGTATATGCCGAGGTGCCGCCAAAGGTTGAATATTCACTGACGGACGTGGGATACAGTTTGAAACCGATTTTAGACGCTATGTGGACGTGGGGCGAAGAATATCAGAAGAAAATGGAGAAATAACAAATGATTACGGTTCGTAAATTTGAGCAAAAAGATTTACCGGAAATGGCACGTATTTGGAATCAAGTCGTAGAAGAAGGTGTAGCATTTCCGCAGAAAGAAAATTTGACGGATAACGACGCCAAAGATTTTTTTGAGGCACAGACGGTAAGCGCAGTTGCCGTGAATGAGTTAGGTGAAGTGAAAGGGTTGTTTATTCTTCATCCCAATAATGTTGGACGTGTGGGACATATCTGTAATGCCAGTTTTGCCGTTGATGAAAACTGCCGTGGAGAGCATATCGGAGAAACCCTTGTGAAAGCGTGTCTGGAAGAAGCGAGAAAAAGCGGATTTCGCATTATGCAGTTTAATGCGGTAGTGGCATCCAATGTTCATGCCCTGCATTTATATGAAAGATTAGGTTTTACGGATTTAGGAATAATCCCCGGCGGCTTTGAAAACCGCAGCGGGGATTATGAAGACATACACATCATGTATTGTGTGTTGTAATTAATCTAAAATCTGTCCATCTGTAGAAATTGTGACAACCTGCCATGGGATAAATTTTCCACTGTTTTGCAGTGCTGTCTTTGCCGCATGCTCAAGTCCGCCACAGCACGGTACTTCCATGCGGACAACGGTTACACTCTGGATGTCATTGTTCCGGATGATTTCAGTTAGTTTTTCTGAGTAATCGATGTCATCCAGTTTTGGACAGCCCACAACGGTGATTTTTCCTTTGATAAAATCATGATGGAAATTAGCATACGCATAGGCGGTGCAGTCTGCAGCAATCAAAAGTTTGGCACCGTCAAAGTAAGGAGCCTTTGTCGGTACGAGTTTGATCTGAACCGGCCATTGTCTTAATTCGGACGTAAGAGAATTGTCTGCGGATACAGCAGGTGCTGAATTGCGGCGGTCAAACTGGCGCATTCTCTGTCCGGGACATCCACTGAATGCTGGAGATTTTTTCTCTTTTGCTTTCTTTTTCATATTTTCTTTCACAGCTTCTTCGTCGTAAGCAGCAGCTTCCCGTTCCACAAAAGTAATGGCACCGGTCGGACAGGTTGGCAGACAGTCGCCAAGTCCGTCGCAGTAGTCGTCGCGCAGCAATTTTGCTTTTCCGTTTACCATACCGATGGCACCTTCGTGGCAGGCATTGGCACAGGCACCGCATCCGTTACATTTATCTTCATCAATCTGAATAATTCTTCGTATCATAGTTTATCCTTCCTTTCGGGTAATTGTTGTTTCTGGTTGTATTATAGAAAAGGCTGTGCTAAAATTATGTTGTTATAACAACGAAAATCATTTTTTTGAAATTGAGGAGCGAAAATGCAAAAACCACAAATACCGATTTTTATGGAAATAACGGACGCAGAATGGGATGAGATGGTTCATCTTTTGTGTCTGCGAGAGAAAAAATTCAAAAAAAATACGATTATTTTTCATCAGGGTGACATCACAGAAGAAATGGGAATTGTTATAAAAGGAAACGTAAATATAGAAAATGTGGACATTTCAGGTAATGTAAGTTTATTAGGAAATGCGGAAGCAGGGGATGTATTTGCAGAGACGTATGCACTCTGTGGTGAGGCGATGGCGGTAGATGCAGTGGCTACGAGCGAGACGGTTATTTTGTTTCTTCCTATGAAACAGCTTATGCATGAAAAAAATGCAGGATATTCGTGGTACGGTAAAATGCAGGCTAACATAATTCGTATGCTCAGCAAGAAAAATCTGGTGTTGTCAAATCGTATTTTCTGTACAACTCCGAAAAAAATCAGGGATCGTGTGTATACCTATCTTTCAATGCAGAGGGTGAGAAGCGGCTGCCGGAAATTTAAGATTCCTTTTAACAGGCAGCAGATGGCGGATTACCTGAATTTAGACCGGAGTGCACTGTCAAAGGAGTTAGGACTTATGCGGGAAGAAGGAATCCTTTCTTTCTATAAAAATGAATTTGAACTTTTGGAGACGGAGGAATACGATGTTAAAAGATAAAGATATCAGGGAACCGCTATTTGACTTTTTGGAGGAACAGTACGGGAAAACTCGGATTATAGAGGAAAAAACGATGGGAAAATCCAGAGCGGATGTTGTGATGGTTTTGGAAGAAGAACTGGTAGGAATTGAAATCAAAAGCGATGCAGACACCTACGCAAGACTTTCACGTCAGGTCAAAGATTACGACCGTTTTTTTGACCGAAATTATGTCGTTGCCGGTTCGAAACATGCTCATCACGTGGGGGAACATGTACCGGAGTGGTGGGGCATTATTACGGTAGAAGAAGTTGATGGAGTGTGCGATTTTTATGTACTCCGTAAAGCCGAAAAAAATCCCAAGCAGAAAATGCTTCACAAAATAAAATTGTTGTGGCGTCCGGAACTGGCACATATTCAGGAAGTGAATCATTTGCCGGCATACAAGCAGAAAAGCAAAGATTTTGTCCGCAAAAAAATCATGGAAAAAGTACCGGAAGACCTGCTGCATAAACAAATTAGCGATGAATTGTTTGAGCGGGATTACACGACGATTCAACAGCAGATTGATGAATTTAAAAAGAGGTGACAAACGATGAAAATGACGACACTTTGTTATATTGAAAAGGATGGGAAATATCTGATGCTTCATCGGACAAAAAAGGAAAAAGATATTAATAAGGACAAATGGATTGGTGTTGGAGGACATGCCGAGGAAGGCGAAGGACCAGAGGAATGTCTGTTAAGAGAAGTAAAGGAGGAGACAGGGCTTTTTCTTACTTCTTACCGGTTTCGCGGAATTGTAACTTTTGTCAGTGACCAGTGTGAGCCGGAACTGATGTGTCTTTTTAGTGCCGACAAATTCGAGGGAGAAGTAATAGAATGTGACGAGGGGGATTTGTTCTGGGTTGAAAAAGAAAAAGTACCCTCACTTCCAACATGGGAGGGGGATGCCATTTTCCTAAAATTGTTTTTAGAAGATGAGCCACGTTTTTTTAGTCTTCGTCTTGTTTATGAAGGAGAAAAATTAGTGGAAAAGAACTTAAGATTGTATGAATCATAACAAAAAGTGGCTGCTTGATACAGCCACTTTTTATAAGCGTATGTCAATGTTTGCACCAACATTTGGGTTCACTGACATTTCCATCATTTTTGCGAGTGCGTCTCCCTGCATTTCCTGTGAGTCTAAAGTTTTTGAAAGCATCGAGACACCGACTGACTGCATGAGATTGTTTGCAGCATTTGCCATGGAGTAACTGGCAATATCCATGCCTAAATCCATATCCATAACGATACCTCCTATCGAATGATTGTAACTTAATGATACCAAAGATAGGAAAGAAAGACAAGAAAAATTTATGAAAAAAGGATATTTTTGCAAGTTCACTCGTTTATATAGTGAAGACCAAGAGAAAGGAGGTTTTATGGTGAGGGATTGGACAAAAGATTATTTTCATGAAAAATATGAGTGCTACTGTGATATGGTATATCGAATCTGTATGCTTTATTTGAAAAATGAAAGCGATGCCAGAGATGGGTTACAAGATATTTTCCTGAAAATGTGGGAAAAACAACCGGTCTTTGAAAATGCTTCCCATGAAAAGGCATGGCTTATAAGTACGACCAAACATTATTGTCTGGATGTATTAAAAAGCAGTTGGCATAAAAAACGAGTGGCACTGGATATTAACCGGGAAATCATGTCGGATGAGAGAGAACAGGAGTATCCGGTGTTAGATGAGATTTTGAAACTGCCACAAAAATACCGGGAGGTTCTTTATTTATATTATTATGAAGAATATTCAGTAAAGGAAATCGGGATTATGCTCAAAAGGAAAGAGAGTACCATCCAGTCCCGGCTGGCGGCAGGAAGAAACAAATTAAAAACAAGATTGGCAGACAGAAAGGGTGTATGGTAATGAATAAACAGATAGGAAAAAATATGTTTGACGGTATGGAATTGCCGGAGCAGACGAAACAGGAAGTGTGGGGAAATTTAGAAAGTATAATTTCAAATACTACAGTAGAAAAAAGGGTACACAAAAACCGTGTTTGGGTCAGACGGCTTGGAAAAACAGCGGCTGCATTCCTTATAATGGGAGTTCTTTTCGGAACTATTAATGGCGTAAGTCATGGCGGACTTGTTGAGGCAATTTCCGGTTTGTGGCAGACAGACGAGAGCAGTCAGAAAATTGTAACAGAAATGACCGATTATCATGTGAGGCTGGATTCCGTATATGCGCCAGAAATACTTGAATGTACGGAGAAAAGACTTATTTTTGCCGGAAGTTTTGGTCTTGTTATTTATGACCGGCAAAGTGAGCGTGTGTCGGCTACGATTGATTTGCAGAAAATTGAAAGTAATCACTTCAATGCCGATACATTGCAGACTAGGTTTCTGATTCAGGGAGACGAACTGGTGATTTATAATCTGCAAAATAAAAAAGTATATGGAAAGAGCTATCACTATAATCTTTCAACGAATGGTAAAAAAGAAACGTCGTCTCTTTTGCCGGACACTACCCAAAAAGCGGATGCTTTTTTAGAGAAAGAATGGCAGAAACAGAATAAGGATAAGTATGCTGATACATTAAATTTTTATGCGGAGGGAACCTCTTTGTATAAAGATAAAGAGGGACTTCTGAGCGAAAAAGCATTAATTTCAAAAGAAGGTAATACGATTTCATCTGCTGTGTGGTTAGTGCTTGAAAAAGACAAGACTAAGGGTGATTACCAGATGTATTTGTATCAGAAAAAAGGAAAACAAGGTGTGGCAAAAAAAGAAAAACTACGCATCCAAGCATCTACGGAGAAAGAGAATACGACGGTCCTTAAAAGGTATGAAGAACTTGGCGGTTCGGAGATAAAAAAGGCAATTGTTGAAACCTTTTATGACAATCCATCTTTGTATGAGGGATATGTTTATCAGGGCAGTCAAAATTATCAAAAAGTAGAATTTGGAAACTGTGATGTGGTAATTCCAATTGTCAAAATCACAGGAACAAATAGACAAAAAGATACGGTAAAAGTAATTGGACAATTCTACTGGTATGGCTTCAGCTTGTCCGGAAAAACTTTATATGAGGCGCAGTCCGGTGGTGGGGTGGCAGTCATGTTTTTGAAAAAAGACGGTGGCAGATATCAAGTGAAAAAGGTAGTACATCCAAGAGATGGTGGATTATTACAGAAAGACTTGGTGAAATTATATGGAAGTGATGGAAAAGCTGTTTCAGATGTTCTCGAAGATTCGCTTGCGGATGAAGTAGTTAAAACATTGAGAACTTATGTAAAACAGAATCAGCTGGATATTAAGTATTACAAAGCATTTGGGTGGGACCCGGAGAAAATTGATGAATAGATTTTTGTTGAGCGGGTGGAGGATGGATTGTTTGCCCTCGATTTGGTGAAAGGAATTGATGACACAGAAAAACAGAGGGCGTTGGAGCAGGCTGCAAAAATGTTGTTTGGGTGAAAATTGACAAATATGGCTGCGAATCATATAATTCTATATGTTATTTAGGAAAAAGTAGTAGAGAGGAATATTATGTTAGAGCCAAAAGAAGTTAATTTATCGCCCATGCCAAAGACATGGATTTTAGATTTGGACGGCACAATCGTTGTCCATGACGGGCCGTATATCTTAGGACACGATAAGTTTTTGCCGGGAGCAAAAGAATTTTTAGATGGCATTTCGGAAGATGATATGATTATATTTCTGACTGCCAGAGGTGAGTGGGAAAAGGAGCATACCTTACGGTTTTTAAAAGAAAATCATGTGCGCTATGACCATATTATTTTTGGCGCAGGACAGGGAGAGCGTGTGCTAATCAATGATAATAAACCGGACGGACTTGTCACAGCGGTCGCAGTCAACACAACAAGAGATAAATTCTGCCAGACCAAATTTCAGACGGATTATAATTTGGGAACGAGGTATGATTGATTTTTTTTAGTTTCCGGTTTCCGTAATTCAGGAAAAAATTTTGTGTCTCGTGGACGGCTCTCGCCTTGATAAATACGCGGAAGTATTGATATGCAGATTTGTATATCGGATACTTCCGCGTATTTATATCCACTCGCCGCAAAGTTTTCTTCTGAATTACTGGAATGCTAAAAAGGTTAGCACTGATTATTAGTACGAAGCAGGTGGTTAATAAGGATATCTTATATAGCGTATTTTGCATGGTGCTATAGTTACTGTAAACTTACAAGGTTATATATTTTAGTAAAAAATAAAATAAATTAGTAAATTAGTATTGACAAATACTAATTTACTAATTATACTATAGCCATAGAGAGGAGGTGATATTGATGAACAGAGAAGTATCACACATGGTAGATCAAGATGTATATGATAAATTCTGTATGGCTTTGAAGTTATCAAATGAAGAGGAAAATGCTGTTATTGAAAAAGGTATGAGAAGTTATATTGCACGTATCTTTGACAGAGTGTCTCATGAGTATAATACAAGTGGGGTGAATAAAACCTCAATGGAGACAGGAAAGGATTATTATGGTAAGGCAATTCAAAGAATTCCAGTATGGGCTTTGAAACCTAATCAGTATAATCATAAAATAATTCGAGCGTTTTTTGAAGCAGAAGACGCTGACGGGGAGGTTCATCTTAGCACAATGGAAAAATTATGCAGTGACAAAGAACGCTCGGAGTTATATGTGCCTACTTTCAGAAACAATTATGCGCAAATGAAGATAGATGGTCCTAAAAGTCATGGGAAAGTTTTTGAAGATGATGGAGACCGTGTATGGATTTGGAAGGAGGTCGAAGAGGTCCTTAGAAGTCATAAAAATAGTTTTTTAGTTTAAGGGGGCAGCAATTATGCAGGATTCATATGAAAGGTATAGGGAATACCAAGGAAACCGTTGTGAGTATGAAATGGAGCAATTTACAGCACCAATAGTGGGAATTCTTTTCACGGCAATTATAACAAAATTTTGGTGGGTTATTATAGGAGGTATCGTTGTTTTGATAATGATAAGATTATGGAGAAAATTCTTTGGGGGCAAAGCAAAGAAAAATGTTGTAAATGAAACAATTAAAAATGAAAAAGTTAAGGAGGAATTAAAGAAAATGAAGTCAACAGAAAAAGGATATGTAAATGATAACAATCAGAGAAATAATGGCAGAACAAATAAACCGGGTACAGATTATGGACAGTGGTTTTATGAAATGGAATGTTTGAATAGTAATTGTGGACATAAATATTATGCTAATGGAACCGATATATGGCTTCGTAAGTGCCCTAAATGTCAGGGAGGTCGACCATAAGTTTTTCGTATTACGAAAATACTTAGAAGCAAACTATAGTAATTATTCTTTTTTGAAATTTTTAAGTACAGATAATACCAAGCTTTTATTTTGGAAGACTTGGTATTATCTTTTTTTAGGGGAAATTGCAGGCTAAATATTGTCAGAGCTGCTTTGATTAATGTTGACACCATATATGACACCATGTATAATGCAAGTAGGGAGGTATTTATAATGTCTAAATGGGATAAATTATTATTGAGGATACGCAATTTGTCAAAAGATCTTCGTTTTGATGAATTAAAAAAAGTAATGGAGAGTTATGGTTATATAATGAATGTACCGAAAGGTGGAAGCAGTCATTATACGTTTAGGAAACAGGGCTGTTAGCCAATTACGATACCTAAACACGAGCCTATAAAAAGAGTTTATGTTGAATTGGTGAAACAGATTGTAGAAAGTGAGGAGAGGAATAGTGAAAACGCTGAATGATTACATGAAAATGAATTATCGAATGGAAATTGTTGAGGATGCGGATGAAGGTGGCTTTGTCGTTTCATTTCCAGAACTTCCGGGATGCCTTACTTGTGGAGAAACAGTTGAGACGGCAATTAAAAATGCTGTCGATGCAAAGAAAGTATGGTTCGAAGCTGCGATTGAAGAAGAAATCGAAATTCACGAGCCAGATAGTTTGGAGGAGTATTCAGGGCAGTTTAAGTTAAGAATGCCACGGAGTTTGCATCGTTCGCTTGTGGAACATTCGAAACGTGAGGGGATTAGTATGAATCAATATTGTGTTTATTTACTCTCGAAAAATGATGCACTTTTTTCAAAATAAATACTTAGTTTGTGCCAAGTAAAGATATTTAATCTTTTTAAGATTCCAGTAATTTAGCCAATCCATTTTGTATTGAGCGAGTACAAACGCGTGGGTATGAGATATGCGTTTTTTGCATATCCATACCCCTACGCAGTTTGTTAAGCGGGAGCGCTCACGAAATGCAAATTGGATTGGCTAAATTACGGAAATTAAAAACTTAAAAAACATTGCTTGCAAACACCTAAAATATATAGTACAATAAACCCCTAAAACCTATGTGAATTTTTCTAAACAGATTTGTTTATTTTTCGTCACATCATCTGCCGATGGTGTGATTTTTTGTTGCAAAGGAAAGGACGCTTGCCAAGAAAGGAGTTCCCGATGGAACAAACATTTATGAAAGAAAAGAAAATATTACCGTTAGTATTGTCGATGTCGCTGCCAATGATGTTGTCCATGCTTGTAAATTCTCTATACAACATTGTTGACAGTTATTTCGTGGCACAGATTAGTGAGCAGGCGATGACGGCATTATCTTTAGTATATCCACTCCAATTACTGGAAACGGCAATAGCGGTTGGCTTCGGGATAGGAATGAATGCGGCTGCTGCGTATTATCTGGGGGCGAAGGAGCAACAGAGGGCGGATGATATTGTGACATCAGGGCTTATCCTCAGCCTTTTGCATGGCGTGATTTTGATGGCTGCGGCGCTTCTTTTTGCACCAGCATTTGTTTCGCTGTTTACAGAAAATGAAAAGATTCTTGCAGAGGGTGTGAAATATTCAAATCTTGTATTTATTTTTGCAGTTCCAAATGTTATTGCGATAACGTTTGAGAAAATTTTTCAGGCAGAGGGCCGGATGAAAGTTTCGATGCTTAGTATGCTGTGTGGGTGTGTTGCCAATATCATACTTGACCCGCTGTTGATTTTTGGTATTGGAATATTCCCGAAAATGGGGATTGAGGGAGCTGCAATTGCAACCGGTATTGGACAAGTAATACCACTTATTGTGTACTTGTTTATTTTTATCAAGCACCCGGTATCACTGCATTTTCACTGGCATGAAAAAGTCTTCCAAAAACGGTTGATGGGGCAGATGTATGGAGTAGGAATTCCGGCGACATTAAACCTTGCCCTTCCTTCCTTTATGATTACGGCACTTAATGGAATCCTTGCTGTGTATTCCGCATCGTATGTGCTGGTGCTTGGCATTTACTATAAACTGCAGACATTTATTTATCTCTCGGCAAATGGTATTGTGCAGGGAATCCGACCAATTATCAGTTATAATTATGGCGCGGGAGAGAGAGGGCGTGTCAAAAGAATTTTTATTACTGCATTAATTATGATTGCTTCCATTATGTTTGTTGGTATGTTGATATGTCTGGGATTTGCAGGAAATCTGATAGGACTGTTTACAAAAAATTCGCTTACGATTTTGGATGGCGCACAGGCGGTACGCATTATCTGTATGGGCTTTGTGATATCGGCAGTTTCGGTTACGATAAGTGGTATGTTAGAGGCATTGGGGAGAGGTGTGGAATCTTTGATTCTTTCGCTGCTTCGTTATGTTGTCGTAATTATACCGGCGGCATTTGTGCTTGGAAAACTATTTGGCGGTGCAGCAGTCTGGCACTGCTTTTGGATTGCGGAGACGATTGCATCGCTTACAGCGGTTTTCTTAATTTACAGGCGAAGCCCTTTTACTCAAACATGTAGGTAAAATAAGCTTCCTTAAATGCGAGGGAGCGGTTGCGTGAAATCGGCAGTGTAACACCATCTGTCATAGTCACACTGTTTTTAGTAAACTGATTTACGAAATTTAAGTTAATAATGTAACTGCGGTGGCAGCGGAAAAATCCCTGTTCCAAAGTAAAAACTTCTTCGCACCGGGAAAATAGTTCGCGGATTTCGATACTTGTACCGTTATGAGGAAAAACGAGAACGGATTTGTTTTGAGCTTCTAAATAGTTTGTATCTTCCAGTGCGATTTTGCAAAATCCGTCCGAAGTGCGGGCAACAAAGATTTCTTTCTGATTCTTTATCAGCACCATAAAATCATCCATAATAGACCAAAGCTGATTGGGAGAAATCGGCTTTAGCAGATATTGAAGTGCCTTGACCTCATAAGAGTCAAACGCAAATTCTTTGGATGAGGTCAGAAAAATAATGGGAACGTTTTGATTCTGCTTGCGTAATTCTTTTGCCGTATCAATACCGTTTAGAAGCGGCATAAGGACGTCAAGAAAAATCAGGTCAAAGCATTCACTTTTTTGCGCAAGAATCAAAGCATCTCCATTTTCATAGCAGTGGACAGAAAGTGAAATCGACCGGTGAATTGCCCATTGCTGTAAAAGAGATTTTGTTACTTCGCTTACTGCCACCTCATCATCACAAATTGCTATCTTCATATGCACCTCGAAAGAATGATTTTTAATACGAAACAATGTTCCTCAACAGAAAAATGACATTGTCCATTTAACTGTTGTACATAGTATACAATACTTTTGGTTCCAATACCATGACCTTTTTTATCCGAAATGGGAATCCCGTCAATAAATTTTGGCATTGTTTCAATAGGATTTTTTATTTCCAACAGCAAAAGATTTTCCTTTTGCATGATATGTAAGGAGACCCATTTTTCGCCTGATGTATGTTCCAGAGCATGCAGTGCATTTTCCAGTGCATTTGATAAAATCGTACAGAGGGAGAGGTCCGGACACGGCAGGTCCTTTTGCACACAAATTTCTGGCAGGAAATGGATGTTTCGCTCAAGAAAACGTGTTTTATAAATGGAAATTACCGAGTTTAAAGTCTCATTTTTGCAGTATCTTGTGACAATTGTGTCATCATAAGCGGTGCCAATCTCCTGAATGTAGGAAATGGCTTTTTCCGGATGATTCTGGTTTAGCATGGAGAGAATAAGATTTAGGTGGTGGCGCATATCGTGTCGCAAAATAGCAAGCGTCTGTTCGCTGTTACGGACCTGCTCAATTTCTTTTTGAAGCGATATTAGCTGCATTTCCATTCGGTCGCTGTACTGGCGGATTTCCGATTTCTTCTCGGATTCCTTAAAGTATACAAGCAGAAAAATGAGATAGCCGATACTAAAAGCAAATCCCATAAATTCAACAACGACTTTATTTCCGGAGTACAAAAGATTGGAAAATTTCGTTGAGGCATAATCAAAAATATAATAAATAAATGGAAGAAAGCCGATGATAACAAGCTCCTTATTTTCCTTTGAAAAAATAGTTTGTGTTGTCCGGCGGACAAATTTGAACAGGAAAAAGAATGTGATAAATGTTATAGCAATTCGTGTGCTATAGTACCAGACCGGATTCTTAGTAAGCGTAAGTGCAGAAAGTCCGATCCAGTTGCTGAACTGACAGCACAGATAGGCGGAAAAAACAGAAATACAACAGGATAAAAGTGAATAACGGTAACACAAAAACAAAAATAAAATGAGTGGAAGGTGTACCAAAACAGGGTAAAGCTGATTGGCAAACGCCGTGCCTGTAAAGAGGTTGATGCCCCAGTAGAAAAAAACATCCACCAATGCAAACAAAAGCAGTTTTCCGAAATTTTTCATGATTGGTTTTACACCAAGAAAAAACGCAGAAATGAAAATTCCGAAAAGCAGTGTTGTTAAATTGTGTATGCCGGTAAGTAGTTGTAAAATCATCTGTGGTATTCCTTTCGCTGCCGATTATCTGCCCCTATTATACGACATTAACTTTCACATGGCAATCCCGATTTGCTATTCACGCTGTATAATTACCATTCACGCAAATCGCCGGATAGCGAAAAATTATATGATAAAATAGAGAACGAGAAAGGAGTGAGTGCGATGGGAAAAAACAGAAAATATATCGCAAAAATTTTTCACAGTCTGTTTGGCGTGGTATTTGTTTTCGCAGGCGTGCTTTTATTTGGTACTTCGGCAATAGCAGCCGGAGATGTCACGCGTTATCGAACCGCATATCTGCAAAACTGCTGTCCGGGCATTCAGGTCGTTGCCCATGCGTATTTAGTAGGAAACGATAATGTGGCAAATTACTGGAAAACCATTGCCGTCGATAAGGTGCCTGTAAACACGAAAATTCAGGGGAAAACGATTGACCCGCAATATTTTCCGCAGGATAATATTGAGAATCTGAAACAGTTGTATTCATCCGTTCAGGGGTATCAGAATTTCACGTGGATTTCCGGTGCATATCTGGAAAATGAAGGTAGCAAGCTTCAAGTTGTCGCCTATGATAAAAATTACATTATTTACTGGAGCAATGGCTACCGCAGTTTCACGGAAAGTCCGGTTATGTGTAAACAGTATCTGCTTATGGCATCACATCCGCCGGGCTTTTACAGGCTGCCAAGGAGTGTGGTATGGCTGGATTGTGGACGAACAGAAAATGTAGTTCCGACAGGGGAGACGATTAAGAAAGAGGGAACTGGAAGAGTTACTTCGTCATTTATTGGAATCAGTCCGATTCCGGGAACAGCGGATTCCGGTGACGTTTACAAAGTAAAGGTAAATACCGAGTTAAATGTTGTTTCTACGGTGAAACTTCCATCCCGCACATCGGACACAACGGATACATATTACAAAATTTCTTTTAACGGAAAGAATGACGTAAATTATATGACGAGAAATCGTCCGGGATATTACTATGTAAAGAGTAAGTATATCAATCTTTACCGGGCAGACATGAAAACGCCGAGTAATCTGGTGGACTATCAAGTGAATTATCCGGTTACTAATGCGAATCAGAAAAGGGATATTAATGTGCAGGCAGCAGCTAATTCATCCAGTGAAGTTTTGGGATATCTGCAAAATGAGGCACAGGTTCAGGTGTATGAAAAAGAGAGTAACGCTAACTGGGCAGCCATTTATTTTAACAGTCAGAAAGCTTATGTGCCTGCAAAATACTTGAAAAAAGTGGTAAAACCGGTAGTTCAGAAGCCGAAAAATGTGCCAAAGAATTTCCGTATTAAAACCATCAAAAACAATCAGTACGTTTTGAAGTGGGATAAACCGTCCGGCTGTAAGGATTATCAGATTATATACTGTAAAAATTCCTTTGGCAGTCTGACTTCAAAGAAAAATGTTCTTTATAGAAATAATCATTATAAGAAGAACACGATAACAGTGAAAAAGTCCTATTTGAAAAAACGTACCTGCATTTACATTGCACTGGCGGCAAATTATGAAAATGGAACTTCACAAAAAATCTGGCTGGATGTGTATGTGCCGGGAAAACCGAGAGCATTAAAGAAAAAGCATTTGCAAATTTCTTCAAAAAAAATTAAAATAAAGCAGTACCCGGATTATGTAATGAAAATCCAGTACTCAACCAAGAAATCATTTAAAAAGGCGAAGACGGTCTCAAACAAGGGGAGGCTGGTACGTGCGATTAAGAAATTGAAACGAAATACAACGTACTATATCCGCTATTGCTCGAATACGGTAGTTGATACGGATGCCGGACAGAAAAGTGTGTATGGACAATGGTCTAAGACTTTAAAAGTGAGAACAAAAGGGTAATGAAACAGAGGAGATTTAATATATTATGAAGACAAGAGAAGAAGCACTAACCTATGGGTTATCCTTCCCGGACACATATCAGGACGCACCATTTCGAGATGCCAATTGGCAGCTTGTAAGAGTGAAAAAAAGTAAAAAAGTTTTTTTGTGGACTTATGAAAGGGAAGGACTTCTCTGTCTGAATGTAAAGGTAACGCCGGAGAGCAGAGATTTCTGGCGTGGTATTTATGATTCCGTAGTACCGGGATGGCATCAGAACAAGGAACACTGGAATACGATTGTTTTGGATGGAACTATCCCGGATGCGGATGTTCGAAAAATGATTTATGAGAGTTATGAACTTGTCACGGATAATCCGACAAAACGGATTTATGAGGCGGTAAAGAAAATTCCGAAAGGGCATGTGGCAACTTACGGACAGGTTGCTGCCATGGCAGGAAATGAAAAAATGGCGCGTGCGGTTGGAAATGCGCTTCATAAAAATCCGGACCCGGATAATATCCCTTGTTTCCGTGTGGTGAACAGTAAGGGAGAACTTTCAGGGGCTTTTGCTTTTGGCGGTGCCAATGTGCAGGCAGAACGGCTGATGGCAGACGGTGTTGAAGTGGCAGATGGAAAAGTAGATTTGACCCGTTATGGAATCAAGTAAAATTCCGATATATAAAACAGAGTCATGGATGATAATATGAGATAAAAGGATTTATCGATGACAAAGTGAGGAATTTACATGAAAACAACTGGGAAAAGTTTCCAAATGACGAGCGGGAGCGTACAGGGCGTACAGGAGAGAGAACAGGATATATGGAAAAAAGTGTGCGAACAATTGACGGACATAACTTCTGGTATGTCAGAGGAAGAAAAACAAGACTATGAGAAAAAGATTCGGGCAAAATTGCAACGAGGTGCGAACTTATCTGTAGAGGAGTTAAATTATCTGAGAATTCACAATCCCGAATTATATCGAAGTGCAATGCGTGTGAAAACAGCAAAACAACAACTGAAAGAGCAGTTAAGACACTGTAAATCGAAGCAGGAAGCAAATACTCTCATTGTCCGGGCAATTTCCAGAATCAGTGACAAAGACCCTGACAAAACATATCTGACAGCGGGATTGCGGAAAGTCGCAGAAGAATTCAAGAAAAGCTTTCGGTACGCCAGACTGCCGGAAACCAACGACCAGAAAAAAGATAAAAAAGCACATGGTAAGAAAAAACAGGATAAGAATTCATCCGATATGTTTGGCTCCTTATTACAAATGCTGACACCGGAGCCTTTGTTGAGCGAAAGCCTTCAAAACTTCATTGGGGTAAACTAATTTTGTGTCAAATTTTAATACTAGTTTGTTAGAAATTTCAGTAATATAAAAGAAAAACCTTGTGACTCGTGGGCGCTTTCGCTCGTTGAGTGCGTAGCGGTATGGGCACTGAAAATGCCAGTGCCACATACCGACGCACTTAAAACCCACGAGTCACAAGGTTTTTCTTTTATATTACTGGAACTACGAAGAAATTAGCAATAAACACTTGACACAAAATTAGCTCCCTTTCACCTTGCCTCGTCCCCGGTTTTAGTGGTATAATCTGCTTATAAAAATAATTGATAAAAAATATCAAAAGGGGGCTTTTATAATGGAAAAACAGATATTTACAAACGAGGTTATTTTATCTTGGCTTCAATATTATGCAAAGAATACAACAATTGATTTGGAACATGTGAAAATTATTGATATTACAAAGAAAAACAAGAATGTAATTCCTACAGTTGAATCCCACAAAACGACAATGGTATTTACCAATGCAGGAATTGACGATATTTTTTACCGCTTGTGGAATGCCGGGCTTGGTGAGTGTGAGGTTTGGTACAATGACGGTTCAGAACCGGACGGACCGATTTTGAACAGTCAGGTAAAGGATATGATTAACCGTGGAATCAATGCTTCTGCCGGAATGCTGATTGTCAATCCAAATGCGAGAAACACGGCAAAAATCGGCATTGGCAATGAATTTTTCAAAAAGGGCTCTATTCAGTATGTGGGAAGTGAGATTCGTGCTGTTATTTTAAATAAAATGATGGTGGATACGCAGGACGATGTCTGTGTTATCGGAGGAGAGAGTATTGCCATTGAGACCGCTCTTTTGGCTCCGGAAGGAACGGTTATTGCTGTTGAATATAGTGCTACAGACCGTGATACAATGGAGGAAAATGTAGACCATTTTGGGTTGCAGAATGTAAAAATTATTGACCACGTGGATGAAGAAACAATGCGTGACTGTCCGGTTCCTTCAACGGTATTCATGGTAGCCAGCGCAAGTATGAATCAGGAACTTGAGTATTTTGTTAAGAAGAATCCAAATGTTCATGTTGTCATTTATACGTTGGATTTTCAGGTGGCAGCAGGAGCTGGTGAGATGCTTTCGAAATTGGGAATTCAGGATGTGGAGACAATTCAGATTGCGGTTTCCAGATTGTCTGCAAATCATTCCTTTAAACAGCAGCCGGCTCCTTGGATAATTACGGGTAGAGGAGAATAAGTTCTATGATATTACAAGAAGGAAAAAAGAAAAACAGCTACATTATTGAGGGGCTTTTTCTTCCGCTTCAAACGGAGAAAAGATTGGAAGCACTTGGCATGACGAAGGGAACTCCGGTGGAAGTTTTAAACCGGAAGCGAAGTGGAACGATGATTGTGCGTGTGCGAGGAACGCGTTTTGCATTAGGCAGGGGGATAACTGGGAAAATTGAAGTCGCGGAGGATAAAAAACAATGAGTGAAAATTTGGTAGTAGGTTTTATTGGCAATCCAAATTGTGGAAAAACAACGTTGTTTAACGCTTTTACCGGTGCCAATTTAAAGGTGGCAAACTGGCCTGGTGTAACGGTTGAGAAAGTAGAGGGTGCGCTAAAATACCATAATAATACATATCGGCTTGTAGATTTGCCGGGAACATACAGTCTTACTTCTTATACGATGGAGGAACAAGTGAGCAGACAGTATATTCTAAGTGATGAGGTTGACGTTATTGTGGATGTGGCAGATGCATCTTCACTGGAACGAAATTTGTATTTGACGCTGCAGCTTTTAGAGCTTGGAAAGCCGGTTGTGTTAGCGTTAAATATGATGGATATTGTGGAAAAGCGTGGAATGGAAATTGATTTGCATCGTCTGCCGGAGATGCTTGGAATTCCGGTTATTCCTGTGTCTGCCAGAAAACGTACCGGACTTGAAATTCTGATGCATGCTGTGTCGCATCACAAGGATGCGGTTATGCCGGATAAACTCGTTCATCATCATACAATGCCATCACATCACAAACATGACCATCATGCCGATCATGCCATGGTATATAGTGATGAAATTGAAGATAAGATTGATAGTATTTCGGATGCTTTGCAGAAACGGTATCCCGAAATAATTCATGTACGATGGTGTGCAATTAAACTCTTAGAAGGAGATAAAGAAATTTCTGAAAAATATCCGGTTGATTTGCCACAAGTGCTTGACCGCAGTTATGAATCAGAAATTATTAACCAGAAATATGAATTCATTGAAGAAATTGTTCAGGAAGTGTTGGTAAACAAAGAGGAGAAGGCGCAGTCAACGGATAAAGCTGACCGTATTTTGACTCATCCGATTTTCGGAATTCCGATTTTTTTAGGGATTATGGCACTTGTATTTCTGCTGACCTTTACGGTGGGAGATTTTATATCCGGGTACTTTGAATTGGCAGTAGAATGGTTAAGTGGATTTATTTCAAACGCATTGGAAGCATGGCAGGTTAATCCGGCGGTTACATCGCTTTTGGTAGATGGAATTATAGCTGGTGTAGGTGGTATATTGACATTTTTGCCTAATATTTTTATTTTGTTTTTGGCACTTGCTTTTTTGGAAGATAGCGGATACATGGCAAGAGTGGCTTATGTTATGGACGGCATTATGGGGCGGATTGGGTTATCCGGCCGTGCCTTTATTCCGATGATTCTCGGATTTGGGTGTTCGGTGCCGGCAGTCATGGCGTCAAGGGCATTAGAAGATAACAAGGATCGTATGAAAACAATGTTAGTCACGCCTTTTATGTCATGCAGCGCAAGGCTTCCAATTTACATTTTGTTTTCGCAGATGTTTTTTGGGAAAAATGCAATGATAGCAGCTTACTCAATGTATGTCATTGGGTTAGTTGTTGCTGTTTTTGTTGCTTTTATTCTTCATATTGTAGATAAAAAAGAAGCAAATGGAATGCTTATTATTGAATTGCCGGAGTATAAAGCACCAAGTGCCCGTACGATTTGGATTTATGTTTGGGAGAAAGTAAAAGATTATTTGACGAAGGCCGGAACCGTAATTTTCCTTGCTTCTATTGCTATGTGGCTTCTTTTAAATTTTGGAATACATGGTTACACAAATGAGATGTCGGAAAGTTTTGGAGCAGCAATCGGACATTTTATCGTGCCTGTGTTAAAACCGATTGGTCTTGGTTACTGGCAGATAGCCGTGGCCTTGATTGCCGGAATATCGGCAAAGGAAGTTGTTGTATCAAGTTGTGCTGTTTTGTTTGGAATAGCAAATGTAAATTCGGCAGCCGGTATGGGAGCGCTGCATCAGGCACTTGGTGCAGCCGGATTTGGTATGGTAAATGCCTATTGTCTTATGATTTTTTGCCTGCTGTATATCCCTTGTTTTGCTACGCTGGCAACGATTCGTAAGGAAAGCGGAAGTATTAAATTTATGTTTTTAGCAGCCGGATTTCAGCTGGTTATGGCATGGCTTGCATCATTTGTGGTATTTCAGATTTTTTAGTACATTTTTAGATAAAGTTTCCTTTACACTTGGTAGTAAACGTCGTATAATTTGAGTGTAAAATATAGCGTTTTCCTTATAAGGAAAATTTATATGCTATCAAGGAGGATTTATATGCAGAAGAAGCAGGCAAAAGTTTTTGCAGGATTGTTAAGTATGTCCTTAGCTGTTTCCCTTATGACACCGTTGCAAGGTGTTTCCGGTCAAGCAGCAAGAAGAAAAATTGCACTGTCCAAAAAGAGTGTTACGATGACAGTGGGACAGAAGAAGACAATTCGTATCAAAAACGCAAAAGGAAAGCGTATCAAATGGAGTATTAAGAAAAAAAGCATTGCAAGTTACAAAAAGAGCGGTAAGTATGCTGTAAAACTGACCGCAAAGAAAAAGGGAACAACGACCCTTACCTGCAAGGTGAAAAATGGCAAGTGGAAGAGTTACAGGTGTAAAGTTAAAGTCAAAAAGGCTACGCTTGTCCGTACGCCGGTGGCAACAAATGATGTCGTAAAACCGACAGCAACACCAACTGTAACACCGACGGCGACACCAACTGTAAAACCGACGGCAACACCAACTGTAAAACCGACGGCGACACCAACTGTAAAACCGACGGCAACACCAACTGTAAAACCGACGGCAACACCAACTGTAAAACCGACGGCGACACCAACTGTAAAACCGACGGCAACACCAACTGTAAAACCGACAGCAACACCAACGGCAACACCGGCAGGTGAATTTGCAGAAAAAACGTATTTGTCTACCGGTTTTGAAGACGGAACGGATGGATTTACCGGACGTGGAGCAGCAAAAGTAGTAGTGGCTTCCGGCGGAAGAAGTGGAAATTGTCTTTCTGTAACCGGACGTACGAGCACATGGAACGGAGCTGAATTGAATGTAACGGATTCGATTGTGAAGGGTGCAACGTATTCGATTTCGTTATGGGTAAAACAGACTTCAGGTTCTGACAAGACGATGAAATTGTCCGGAAACTTAGCTGTGTCTGGTCAACAGGATAGTTATCCGGCAATTAAAGACAATACAACAGTACCAAGTGGTTCGTGGGTAGAGTTAAAAGGCATTTACACGGTGCCGGCTTCCTTTACTAAACTGACCTTTTATGTGGAAGGACCGTCTGATACCTTTGATTTCCTTGTGGATGATGTCACGATTAAACAGATTTCTGCAGGCAAAGAGCCTTATAATCCGGAAAGTCTCACCAGTATTAAAGCTACCTACAATGGCATCTTTGAGCGCATGGGCAATGTGTTGAGCTATAATACATCATGGAACGATGGTTATCAGATGCAAAGTGACGAGACAATGAAATTCGTGAAACATCACTACAATAGTTACACACTGGAAAATGAATTGAAACCGGCGCAGATTTTGTCTGACTGGAGTGGTACGATTTCTGTGAGCGAAGCGAAAAAACTTGGTTATGTGATTCCGGATGGTTACACCGAATCGACGGTTGGCAAGTTGAATTTTGACAGTGTGGACAAAATTCTGGAGATTGCCAATCAGTATGGACTTCAGATGCGTGGACATGTGATGCAGTGGCATCAGCAGACATCAACGCGTTTCTTCAAGGAAGGATATAGCAGCAGTGGCGCTAATGTCTCGAAAGAAGTGATGGACAAACGACTTGAATTTTATATCCGTTCTGTAATGAAACATGTCATGGATAAGGAAAAGAGTTTGACCGGTAGGGCAGGGTCCCTTGTTTATTGCTGGGACATTACGAATGAGTATACACACCGTACCAATGATCCGGCAGCTACAAGCTGGATGGATGTTTATGGTAACATGGGTCTGAAACCGACTTATGTGAAAAAAGCTTATGAAATTGCTTATGATGAGTTAAAACAATATGGATTGCAAAAGGATGTTACGTTATTTTACAACGATTATAATGAGTATGATGTTGCAGATGAAATTGTAGAACTCATCAATTACATTAATGAAGGAGAAGAAGCAAAAATCTGTGGTGGAATCGGTATGCAGAGCCATATTACCGTGAATTATCCGTCTCTTGAAAAATATGGAACAGCAGTGGATAAGTTTTTGGCAACCGGACTTCAGGTTCAGGTTACAGAATTGGATATCGGAATCGAAGATGGACAGACAGAAGAGGATCTGGCAAATCATTATTCCGATATTATGAAACTGCTTATTTCCAAGCAGGAAAATCGTGATAAATCCGTAAATGCCCGCGGTATTACCGGCGTTACGGTGTGGGGACTTTATGATACCATATCATGGAGAAAACCTACGTCATGTCTTTTGTTTGGCAGTGGATTGGATGATCCGAAAGCAGCATTTTATTCATTTATTGATGCGGCGTCTAAGTAGATTACAAACAGTTGTGACATTTTTCCAACCGTTTCTACAGTGATGATAGAAAGTGCGTAGTGATTATGTTAAAATGAAACAAATTTTGATTTGTGAAAGGAGATTTTATACATATGAAATATTCAATTGAAGGAGCACCATTGCCGGTTGTTATTTGCGATTTGGAGCCAGGCGAGTCTATGATTACCGAAAAAGGAGCTATGTCGTGGATGACACCAAATATGAAAATGGAGACATCCGGCGGCGGAATGGGAAAAATGATTGGACGTATGTTTAGCGGCGAAAATATGTTTCAGAACCGTTATACAGCAGAAGGTGGACCTGGACAGATTGCATACGCTTCCAGTTTTCCGGGTTCGATTTTGGCATTTGAAATTGGAAATGGAAATGAGATAATTGCACAGAAGAGCGCATTTCTTGCTTCTACGGATGGAGTGGCATTATCGGTTGCATTCCAGAAAAAATTAGGTGGCGGTCTGTTTGGTGGCGAAGGTTTTATTATGCAGAGACTTTCCGGCAACGGTACGGCTTTTGTAGAAATTGATGGTTATGTAAAGGAATATGAGCTGGCAGCAGGGCAGCAGATGGTTATTGATACCGGCTACTTAGCTGCGATGGATGCAAGCTGTACGATGGATATTACAACCGTTAAGGGACTGAAAAATAAGGTGCTTGGTGGAGAAGGATTCTTTAACACCGTAGTGACCGGTCCCGGTAAGATTTATCTGCAGTCGATGCCGATTAACCAGATGGCAGGTGTTCTGCAACCATTTTTATCAACAAACAAATAATCTTTTACAAAGGGTGAATCTCTTGCTATAATAGACATGAAAATGTGTTAAAGGAGATGATTCCAATGGTAAAAACCGTGTTAAAAATTGACGGTATGATGTGTGGCATGTGTGAATCGCATATGAATGATTTGATTCGTAACCATTGTAAGGTGAAAAAAGTTTCTTCCTCTGCAAAAAAAGGAGAAACTGTTGTAATCAGCGAGGAATCGTTAGATATTCCTATGTTGGAAAAGGAAATTAAAGAAATTGGTTATGAATTAGTTTCCCATACAAGTGAGCCTTATGAGAAAAAAGGATTGTTCCGTCGATAAGAATTACTCGATTTTGTCTCCGATTACGGTATGCAGTGTGTGTTCCGTAATCGGAGTTTTTTTATGGGAAAAATCACGGTAATCCGATGGGGAGAATCCAGTCTGTCTCTTAAAAAGTTTGGAAAAAGTAAAAGCATCATTGTATCCGACACAGTAGGCAATATGCTGGATAGACATAGAGCTTTCTTTCAACAATTGTTTTGCCTGATTAATGCGGTACTGCGCAAGATATTCCTGTGGAGTATAACCGGTGGCGTGCTTAAATAACCGCGTCAGATAGGAGCGGTTTAATCCGCAATAATCCGCAATGTCCTGAATGCGGATTGGGTCTGAATATTTTTGTCTGATAAAACAGATGGTGTTTTGAATATAAGTCAGCGCATCTGTTTTCTTTTTTTTCGTCTTTTTATCTAGATTTGCTGCTTGAACCATATGCTGGAATAATTGATATACATTGCCAATGCAGGCGTATTCATCCTCGTGATTTGTAAGAATATTCCGCAGACAACGTTCTGTTTTTGGGGCATGTTCACGCAGGGAGAGAACGGGATTTGTTTCTGATAAACCGCAGCGATTCAGCATTTCCTTGATTTTGAAGCCATCAAACTGAATCCAGATATAGTTCCATGGATTGTTTTCGCCGGCTTCGTAATAGGATGGTGTATGAGCCGGTATAACAAAGATATCATGTTCTTTTACGGCAAATTCTTTGTCCTGGATACGGAGAAGACCTTCACCGCTTACGACATAATGCAGAATATATAATTTGCGGATAATTGGACCATATCCGTAAGATGGGTCACATTTTTGACATCCGACCTCATATAGATTGACATCATCGTAGGATGAATAATTTACTAGATATACTTCGTCAAATGTTTTTGCAGCCATGAATAGTCCCCCTTTTGCTTGATTTTACCATGTTACTCCTTCTTGTGTCAAAGAAAATTGGTAACATTTTTCCAAAACAAGGTCACAAAATGACATGGCGATAACGGGGGTATTGTTGTACACTTATTAAATCAGGAAGTAAATAAGGGGGACCGAGAAATGCAGTTTAAAGAGTGTTATCAAAATCCGTTTATTGAGGAGCGTGCCGATCCATACATTACATTGGGACCGGATGGATTTTATTATTTCACCGCTTCTTATCCAATGAAAAGTGCAGACGACAAGGATGGATATGACCGTGTGATTTTGCGGCGGGCAAAAGATATTTCAGAACTTGCATCGGCAGAAGAAATTACTATTTGGAAAGTGGCAGATACAACATTAACACATCGTTTTATCTGGGCGCCGGAACTGCATTATATCGCAGGACGCTGGTATGTGTTTTATGCCGGAAGTGAGGACAAGGAAAATAACTGGGCATTTGACTGTCACGTTCTTGTCTGCGACAGCGATGATCCATATACCGGAACTTGGAGTGAAAAGGGAAAATTCCAAAAGCGGGATGATTTTTCTTTCACCGGCTTTTCCTTGGATATGACATATTTTGAAAATGGTGAACGCTCTTATGTGATTTGGGCGCAGCATAGTCCGGAGAAAATTTCATGCCTGTATTTGGGAGAGGTTAATCGCGAGGAGCCGTGGAAATTAATTTCGCTTCCGATGCTTTTAACCGAGCCGGAGTATGATTGGGAAAAAGTCCGCTATGCCGTAAATGAGGGACCTGCGGTTGTCAAACATGATGGCAGAATAATGGTTTTCTTTTCAGCGTCCGGTACTGGTCCGGAGTATTGTGTAGGAGTAATTTCTGCCAAAGAGGGAAGTGATTTGCTAAAGCAGGATTCATGGACTAAGCAGAATACACCGGTGCTTACATCCGAAGATTTATATGAGGAATTTGGACCCGGACACAATTCATTTACAAAAGATAAGGATGGAAATGATATTTTCGTATATCATGCCAGAAGTCTGGAATGTTTTGAGGGAAGATGCGGATATTCGGAAAATGATCCTCTGCATGACCCATGCCGGCATGCAAGAGTGAGAAGAATAGTGTGGGAATAAAAAAATGAAGTTCATTCGTATCGAGACAAGATAATGTTTCGCATTATAGTCTCTCACGAATGAACTTCATTTTTGTTTGATATTATGGGGGGAGGTTTTTTCTTTCTAAGTTAAGTTTAAGGTCTTTGATTTGCTTATCTAGGTTAGTTGGGAAAGGAAGTTTTTACAGAGCCTAGGCAAGTGATATTGTTGTTGGCAGCAATAATTATAGAGTCGTCAATTAATGCTAAAACGGGAATGTGTTTTTCTGCAGTTACTTTTTGTATGGAGTCATCCTGCGCTATTGAGCCAGTATAATGAACTTCAATGTTAAAATTTTTTAGCATATCTAATCCCGTGTAATATGAAAATTTGGAGTAGTCAGCATCTGGTGAGAGATGATATTCTTTAAATTGAATGACAGCACCTGCACTGTCGCCCATGATTATTTTGTTATGGTGTGAGAGATAGTCTACAAGATTAAACTCCTGTAAGCGCAAGTAAAGTTTGTCAGGCAGACCGCCTGTAAAATAAATTATATCCGAATTTGCACATTTTTTTAGTGCAGAATCAGGAGTGTCTTCAAAGTAATTTATATATGTGAGTTGTTCTTTTTTAATATCAAATTGCAAAAACATTCTTTCAAGCCCATGACGATATATGCCCATTTCTTTTGAGTAAAATGTTTTCCATACTTCGTTTGAAGGGATGTCATTAGTGCGGAAAGAGAATGGAATGACACAAACTTTATGGCATGGCTTAATATATTTTTTTAATTCTGTAATGTATACTGAATTTTGAATATTATATGTATTCATTAGAATATTAATCATCAAATTACCTCGTCATAAGCATAGCATAGTTTCATAGGAGAAGTAAAGGGAGTAAGGAATACTCGAGTTTATTTATCCTTTTCTTTTTGTTAATTCCCTAATTTGGTTGTCTTTTTCCACCATTTCTTTGTCTTTTTTTGCTATCGTTTCATCCTTTTCCGCCAGCAGTGCTTCAAGGTCTTCTATTCTTGCTTCTAATTTACGGATTCGACCGCGGTTGGTATCGTTAATGACAGCAGCTACGTCTTCGTTTGCCAATTCTTCAATGAACATATACATCAGCTCCTTTCGTTCCGACATCATCATTATAGCACTTTCATACACAGGTTGTAAAGCGGTCAGCGAAACAACAAAAATTAAAATCCTGCACCCATTTTCCCATCCAAATCGTGTATTATATAGAAAGTAATTATTTTCTACTATACATGAAAAAAAGATATTGTAGTAAAGGAGTATCAGGCAATGATAAATAAATATGCCGGGATAGAGTATGAGGACGTCGTGCGGCAGTATGCAGATGACATAACGAGACTATGTGTTGTCTGGACGCAGAATGAGGAGGCAGCAAAGGACTGCTTTCAAAATACGTTTCTGAAACTCTATCAGACAGAACAAACCTTTCGAGAGGAAGAACACATAAAAGCGTGGCTTTACACAGTTGCGCGAAATGAATGCAGAGATTACCACAGGCAGTTCTGGAATCGAAATGTGGATATTGGATATGTGCCACAGGAGAACCAAAAGGCTGGCTCTTTGCAAATAGAAGATGAAGAAACAGAGCAGCTTGTTGTGGCTCTGCGAAAATTATCTTTTCGGTACCGTGAAGTAATTGTGCTTTATTATTATGAAGAATATGGCACGGGTGAAATTGCAAAAATGCTGCATACAAGTGTGAATACGGTGAAATCAAGACTTCGCAGAGGCAGAGAAAAACTCGCTGCTATCATGAAAAATTAACAGGGATTAAACAGGAGGCATAATGATGGATATTAAAAAAATAGATAAGATTAAAGCCCCGGAAGACTGGGTGGAAGAGGCACTGAATCCGGAAAAGATACAGGGTATTTCCCATAGGAGAAATTCAATGAAAAAACTTCGGACAGCGGCTGCGGCGGTAGTGATTTTCCTTTTGTGCGGAACTTTTGTAACTGTGGCGGCAACGAAATCCAATGTGTTTCAATCGCTTTTGGAAAATATATTTGGCAAGGAAAATGTCACCGAGGTGGAGTTAAATCCAGAACCAACGAAACAGGTGGCAGACGTTAAGGCGGAAAAAGATGGCACGATACAATTACAGGAAAACATGATGGTGGTCGGAGAGAAAGAAAGTTTTATCAGTGAATATCATTTTGAGGGAGATGAGGAAAAAGTAGACCATGTGTACACAGTAGTTTCCAATGGATTAAAGAAAATGACACCGGTTGCTTTTGAAAGTGTACTTGACGGGGAAAAATGCGGTTTTCAATATGTGGCAAGCGGCAACGAAATTTATGCCTTTAATTACACGGGAGGAATTACCGAGATTTTCTCTTATTATAAAAACGGCATAATTTACGGTGTAAGAGAAGAAAAAAATGCGACAAAAGGTTATTTGGTGGAAATCAATCTGGCAGAGAAAACGGTGAAAAAAATATCCGGCGGTAACATGATATGCAATTTTGTTATGTCACCGGAAGGTAGTAAAATTTTGTGCAATCACAGGGGAGACGGCTACTGGTCAGTCTTTGATATTGCTTCGCAGACGGAGAAAAAAATAAGTCAGAAACTCGTGAATGGATATGCCAGAACAACAGAAATTGAGTTTTTGGATGAAAACCGAATTTTAACCTACGGTGAGTCAATTTTTAAAAACAGTACAGAAGAGGATTCTACATGCGTAGTAAATTTACAGACCATGAGAATTGAGAAGAAATATTCAGGTGTCGGCCTTGTTAATATGAAATGGTCTTACCGTTACCACCACAAAAAGAAATCACTGGAATTTTATGAAATTACCGGAAATCAGTCATTTACCATTCCGGATGTTAAGGATAGTGGCGATGTAATTGATGTAAGTGGTGATTATGTATTATTTGGAAATCTGGAGGAGAAAAAACAGGCGGTTTATCTCATTCAACTCACAAATCATACGTGGAAGAAGATGAATATTCCGAGGAAATTAAGAAATGATATGGAAATTCATCTGGTGAAAACGCAGAAGAAAATTTTGATAACAAATAAAAAGAGGGCGTATTTGGTGGATGTGAGTGCGCTGTAAATAGATACGGTCAGAGGCATAAAAATAAAAACACATTGCAATGGGAAGCAGTGTGTTTTTATTTTGGAAGTGTTTCTTTGCTTCTTGTGTAGGGCTTTTTCTCATCGGTAAGTTCCGCAAGGTAATCCATGCTTGTATTGTAATAGACAGCAAGTCGCCTTAGCACTTCAATCGGCATGCTCCGGCTGTCTGTCTCATAATGTGAGTACGTACGCTGGCTAATGTGTAAGTAGTCTGCAATGTCTGTTTGTTTTAAATCGTTGTCTTCTCGCAGATCACGAATACGCTGCATTTTCATGTAAAAAACCTCCTAGGATTAAGGGTGATTTTAAACGGATGAAATCCGAGCAAAATTCAATAATATTATAAATTGAACGTAGTGTATATGATAATGCTAGAACAAAATGGACTATTGAACCATAGAACAATATGTGCTATGATGTAGGCATGAATTAACAAAAATTGGAGGGGATTGTTATGAAAAAAAGAATCTTAGCCATATTGATGGCAGCAATTATGTGTTGTTTGCAACTGGCTGAATTTGTTCCGGCAGAAAAAGTAAAAGCAGCATATTCTGTTAGTGAAGAGGACATATATTATAGATGTCCGGAATATCTCGATAACAAGGCCTATGATAACTATATGGCTAGATGCGAAGAACGCATTGAAAAAGGGATGTCAACGATCAATGATGCAGAAGGTTTAGGTGCCTCCATTTTATATTCGTTACAAAATGGTGCGGACATCATCATATCGGAATTGGCAAGCAAGGCGGGAATTGGACAGAGCACCAAAGACAAATTGAATAAGGAAGTGGTTTATCAATTAATTCAGGCGTATCTGTCCAGTGATACTTCTGCTACAAATACAGCATCGCAAATCGGAAATGCATATAGTACCATTTCCGATGCTTATAATGTGGCAAATGCAACGGATTTGTACAATTATAAAGTGTCATTGAAAAACTCATCCCTAAACCTGTCAGATAATCAAGTTGACAAACTTGTGGATATGTATACAGATGCAGATACATTTTCAAAAATATTGGGTTATGCCGGCAATGCACAGAAAGCATTGAAAATAATTACGGCATATATTGAAATGCAGGACTTGGATTTGGCAGTATTGAACAAATTGGATGATGCTTTTAGTTCCATGGATTCAGAGTTTGCCAGTGCAATCCGGTCAATTATGTCAGATCGGACATCAGATTTCCTGACATTTGCTAAGAAAAATTATCTACAGGATGAAGTCATAAAAAAAATGGTAAGTGCCGTGGCAAAATATGGTTCATCACCGGTTGTGTTTGTGAAAAATGTTTGTGCAAATATATTAGGAAAAATATATAAATCCTTTTGTCCAACAGCAGATCAGATCATACAAGCTGGAATGTGTCAGGCATATACATATTTGGCAAGAAATAAAGTTAATAAGCTGCGTAAAGAATTTAAAAACGGGAAAGCATCAGCAGAAAAAATAGAGCAATATAAAGTTGTATATGGTTTTTATATTACAACAATGAAAACAACTATGGACAAAGTGGCAGGTTGTGTAAATGGTTCAGATAAATCAATAAAACAGGCATTAAAAAGCTGGGCAGGTTCACTTTCCGGTTTTACTTATGCTACTTATATGGACCGCTGCCGTTCGGAGGCATCAGCAGATGTATCTGCTGGTCTGTTGAAGATTTCCGGCAATACAGTTACACGTAAGACACCAAATGGAACAACGATTGATGGAAATTATGACAGCACAGAGAGCATCAAGGCGCGGTTAGCAGCAATAAAGCAGAAATATCCGCCAAATCAAGGAGCAACATGGAAAGGAGATTGGGGTGGAGCAACCCAGTGTTTTGGGTTTGCACGTATGGTATTCTTTTTCCTTTATGGAAAAGAAATGCCGGCTAGATATTATTCTAATGCTCGTTATCAATATAGAGACGAAAATGGTGTAAATAAGGTAGGACAACTGACAGGAAACTTTACAGCGGCACAAGTGCAGCAATTATTTGCGCAGGCTAAAATTGGTGATGTAATTCAGGCCAGTACAACAGCTTCTTCTGGTCAGCATACCATGATTTTTACTGGACTGACTTCAAAAGGAATCACAGTATATGATTGTAATGCCGCAGTGAATGGTTGTGCTCCAGGAGGATGTGGTATCAATGAATGGGAACGTTCTTATTCGGAATTAGCAAAAGGAACATACGGATATGGTTCTTCCAATGGAGGAATTACAATTTATCGTGCTGATAATTATGCGTCAATTTACGGAGATGGCGATGATGTCTTTTATGATGATAGTGCAAATTTTATCATAAAAGATGGTGTTTTAGTAAAATACACGGGATGGCAGCCATTTGTAGAAATTCCGGATACGGTAACAGCGATTGGCGATGAGGCATTTTTGAATAATAAAACGATGATACATGTGCTGATTCCTGATAGTGTAACTAGCATTGGAGAAAGTGCGTTTGAAGGCTGTACGAGTTTACTGTCTGTGAGTATACCGGATAGTGTGGAATCGATTGGGCAGAGTGCATTTGAAGGCTGTACCAGTTTGGGGTATGCGCACTTACCGAATAATGTGAAATATACGGTGATAGAATCGAGCTTATTTAGAGAATGTAGTGTATTGAAAGAAATAGAGTTGCCAGATAATATTAAGCATATTTATAATTACGCATTTAGAAATTGCAGTAATTTAAATTTGGTGAAAATGTCAACAAAATTAGAAAGTTTAGGGTGGGAGGTGTTTACTTATTGTGAAAGTTTAGAAAGCATTTTTATACCAAAGACATTAGAAAAAATTGGTGCTAATTGGTGGGGGCAAAATGCACGTGACAATGGTCCATTTTGGGAAACAAGTAGTTTAAAAAATATTTCATTTGAACAAGACATTACAGAGATACCTGAAAGATTGTTTTGGGGCTGTACGGGGGTGGAGGAATTGCAGTTGCCTGAGACAATAAATGTTGTAAATGCATCAGCGTTTAGGGAATGCACTAATTTAAAGAAAGTAACATTTCCAGCCCGTATAAACAAGATAGATAATTATGCATTTAGAAATTGTAATGCACTTACCAAAATTGATTTTCCAGATAAGATTGAAAAGATTGGATGGGAAGCATTTGGCTATTGTGGTAATTTAAAAACGGTTGTATTGCCAGAGGATGTTGAAATTGGTGCTAATTGGTGGGGACAAGATGCGAGAGATGAAGGTCCGTTTGTCGGAGATTCTCTTTTGACAGAAGTAGAATTTAGTGAAAACACAACAGAAATTCCAGAAAAATTGTTTAGTGGCTGTACTGGCATAAGAAAAGTGGTTATTCCGTCGAATGTTAAAATTATTAATGAAAGTTCCTTTCAAAATTGTACTAATCTTGTGAGTGTTCAATTACCAAAAAGATTGGCAACAATTCAAGGAAACTCCTTTAGAGGATGTGACAAATTAATGGATATTAATTTACCAACAAGTCTAAAAAAAATTGATAATTATGCATTTTGGGGAGATAAATCTCTTGAAGAGATAGCATTGCCTGCTGAAATTGAAACAATTGGCTATGGGACTTTTGCATATTGTTCTTCATTGAAGGCAATTAATATTCCAGAGAAAGTAAAAATGGAATCCGATTGGTGGGGGACAGAAGGAACAACAACAGGTCCTTTTGAATATTGTTCAAGTTTGAAAGAGATAACGATAAATAGCAATAGAAAAGAGTTAGATTGGAAAATATTTAAAAATTGTAGTGCACTGGAAGTGATTACAATTCCAAAAACTATAACGGAAATTGCCGAAGAAGCTTTTTGCGGATGTACAAATTTACAAAAAATCAAATTTGAAGAAAATTCACAATTAAAAAAGATTGGAAATAATGCATTTGAAAATTGCGACAATCTATCAAAAATAGTGTTGCCAGAGAATGTTGAAAGTGTGGGAGAAAAAGCGTTTTACCACTGTGATTTATTGGAGGATGTTAGATTAAATAATAAACTAAATTCACTAAGCAGTAATGTGTTTTGCAGTTGTAAGAATTTAAAGCAAATTGAATTTTTAGAAGGACTTACATTTATTTGTGATGGCGCTTTTGGAAATTGTTATGAGTTACAAGAAATTATACTACCAAAGACTGTGCAGAAAATTGGTGTGGAAGTTTTTTATAATTGTGACTCGCTTATAAATGTAAATATGCAGAATAATGTGGTTAGTTTAGGAAAAGGTGCTTTTTATGATTGTGAAAGTTTGAATCAAATTGTGCTTAGTACAGGAATTAAAAAAATTCCGAATGAGGCATTTAGAGGTTGTTCCTCTCTGGAATCCATTAGTCTCCCATATCAGGTGGAGACCATAGAAGACAATGCATTTAAGAATTGTACGAAATTAAAAAAGATTACAATTCCAAAAGCAACAACTTCGATATCTGACAGTGCATTTTCCTATCCAGATAAAATGACAATTTATGGTGTGGCAGGAAGTTATGCGGAGCAGTATGCAAAAGAAAATGATATTGCTTTTGTTGCACAGCAGATTGCAACGGAGAAAATCACGCTGACTGAAACAGAATTGACATTAGGGCGAAATGAGAAATATCAATTAACTGCTGGATTAAACCCAATGGATTCTACGGATGAAGTTATTTGGTCGTCTTCGGATGAGAAGATTGCAAAAGTGGACAAAACAGGGAATATTGAAGCCATATCGGCGGGCGAGGCTGTTATCACGGCAAAGGCAGGTGAAAAAACGGCGACATGTAAGGTAACTGTCAACATTCCGATAAAAAGCATTTATTTAAACAAAACATCCATAGAATTAAATTCTATTGGTGACAGTTACCAGTTAAATGCAAGTTATTATCCTTCTGATGCAGATGGAGCAATAATATGGAAATCGGATGATGAAGGGGTTGCTTCCGTAGATCAAACAGGAAAAGTGACAGCCGTAGGAAAAGGAACAACGACAATTACTGTTTCATGTGGGAGTGTAAAGGATACATGTACGGTGGTGTCAAAAGGAGAGAGTGATGGTTCACAGATAATCCCATCTCCTAGTCCTCAGCCAAGTGTGAAACCGAATCCAGACAATCAACCGGCGAATACGCCGAAGCCATCTATGATGCCGCAAGTGCCGACAAAAGGGAATATTCCGCAATCGTCACAAACGGTCAATGATGGGAAGAATAGCGGTCAAATGGCTTCTTTGACAAAGATTAAAGGTGTCGTTGCAAAGAATCAAAAGAAGTGCAAAGTAAAAGTTACTTGGAAAAAGGTGCCAAACAGTATGGGGTATCAGATTCAGTATGCAACAAATAAAAAGTTTAAAAAGGCAAAGAAAAAAACGGTTAAATATACCTTTGTTACATTAAAGAAGCTGAAAAAGAAAAAGACATATTTTATTCGGATTCGAGCTTATAAAATTGCAGATGGAAAGAAGGTATATGGAAAGTGGAGTTCAGTAAAAAAAGTTAAGATAAAGAAGTGACAATGAACAATAGCATTGTAGATGGGAGTAAATCAAATTATAAATTGGAGGAATAATTATGAAAAAATTAGTTTTATCAACAGCATTACTCGTGCTTGGAGTGGCAACACTGGCAACACCTGCGAAAGCAGCAAAGAAGGCAACGAAATTTTCTTTGATACCATCAACAACAGCCGTTACACGAAAAAGTGTAAAGGTTTCTGTCGCGGTAAAAAAGAAAGCGAAGATAAAAGAAATTCGCTATCGTGTCGGAAAAGTTACAAAGAAAGCAAACAAATATTGGAAGCGTGCAAAATCAATCACGAAAAAGAAATCTTTTAGTGCACCGTACAATGGCTGGTATTCGGTTCGGTTGAAAAACAAAGCCGGAAAGTATACTGTCCGCAATATTCAGATTCAGTGTATTGACAAAACGGCACCATCGGTAAAAACAGACTACTCGGTTGCAAATAAAGTGGGCACTGTTTCTGTGTCTGCATGGGATAATAATGGAATTTCCTATATCGGTTATCAGAAGGGCTGGCTGCAATCAAAGAAAAAAGCCGATTATACGGCAATGCAAAATGATCAGAAGTCATTTCAAGTGACAACACCGGGATATTATACCGTCTGTGTTAAAGATGGTGTAGGAAACACTTATTTGGCATACCAGTATGTGGAACTTTGGAAGGATTTGTGGAGTTTGGCGCCGTTTGATAGATTGAGCGCAGAAAACTATGAGGGTACAATGAAAGACCGTTGGGGAAATTCGATTACGAATCCTATTAGGGTTGCTGCGCGAGAGGGAGGAGATAGATACATTGAATATTATTTAGGCGGGACATACACTAGGTTGTCTGGAGAGATTATTCGTTCTGATGAAAATGAAGATGACGAAAACACATGGGTACAGATTATTGCAGATGGTGTTTTGATTTATCAGTCGCCGAAAATGAATTACAAGACAAAACCGGTTTCCTTTGATATAGCAATTAATCACGCTAAATATGTGAAAATTGTGGCATTTTCAGATAATGCATCTATTTGGGCGGATTATAGATACATGCTGATTACCAACGCAAAACTTTATAACTAGGTAAAAAATATGCAGAAGATATTGGAAAAAACCATTATATATCCAACGATATTTTTTACTTGGATTTTGCTAATAATTGCGTTAAATACTGTTTCCCAAGCAGAAAAAGTACTGCCTCATTTTATGCAGTTGCCTCTTGTATGGGTATTACCGGGAGTAGTTTTATTTACTCTTGCTTTTATGGCGATTTATTGCAAATGGATGAGGTTAAAATGCTTTAATTGTATTGCATTATTAATATTTTTGGGAATAATTGCATTGCAATTATTAGTAATACATATTGCGAAGATATATCCAATTACAGATTGTTTTACTACAATGGATGAAGCGATGGCAATGGTGGAGAAACAAAATGGAATTTTAGATAATACAACGGAGTATTTTTCTTCATATACCAATAACTATCTATTTACAATTGTCATGTATTACATATTTAAAATGGCTAAAATAATTGGAGTTGATTATTATAGCATGGCTATTTTTGTAAATATGATTTTGCTGGATGTTGGGATATATTTGAGCTTTTGCGCCATGCGAAAATTGTGGGGAAGCAGACGTGCTGCGACAGGTTTATTGTTAATTGCTTTATGCCCGACTAACTATGTTTTTTTACATTATATATATACAAATACATTTAGTGTGCCGGTTGTAATGGGGATTCTGTATTGCGGAATCACCATAGACAAAGAGAAGAAAAGCATACGTAAATTTATATGGGCAGTTTTGTTTTGTGTGCTGAGTGTATATGGTACTTATTTAAGACCGACTACCGTGTTTTGTACAATCGGAGTTATACTTTATTTTTTTAGAATAAAGACGCTGAGAGAAAAATGGAAAAAAATTTTGGTGTTATGTATCATAACAAGTTTTTGGATGTTGGTATTAGGTAAGATCATCAATCATCATTTGCAGAACCCCAATAATACGCAAGGGTTTCCAGTGACGCATTGGATTATGGTTGGTTTAAATGGAACCGGTGAAATAACAGGAAAAGATGTAAAACTAACAAGAAAACAGGATGGAAAAACAGAAAAAATAAAATTTAATATGCAGGAAATAGAAAAGCGTATTAAGAAACTTGGTGTAACAGGAATAGCCAAATTATATGTAAGCAAAATGGGAAAAGAGTGGGCAGTTGGGACAGATGATTATCAGGTATTACAATCAAGTGACAGATATTATTCAGAGGGATATGAGTGGATTTACGGCAACAAAAGGGGTATGGCAGTTATATATTCACAAATATATAGATGTGTCTGTTTGCTTGGAATCATGATTATGTTAATGCAGCTACGAAAGAAAAAACGCACTGATTTTCGATTTGTACTAGTGACAGCCTTTCTTGCCATGATTGTCTTTGGACTTTTGTGGGAAACAAATAAGAAGCATACTATATGTTACACATGGATGCTGATTATTATGGCAGAGTCTGGTTTTTATCGTATTTGGCTGGCAAATCAATATATACTGAAGAAAAAACAAGGGTATATTTTACTGAAACAATGGATAGGAATAGGGGTACTGACACTAGTTCTTATTCTTTGCGGAATTTTATTCCGCTACAGTACGATATCACGAGAGAAAAGATTGTTTTATAAAGAAGAAAATAATATGCCCTATATACAAGATGTTGCTAAAAATAAAAGAATATTGAACAATGTTTTTTATGTTCAGCGTAAATTTAACTGTATTAAGGTACATGCTGTTCCCATAAAGGGAGCAAATCAAAATACTGAATATGAAATAACATTGCTTGATAAAAAACAAACTGTTTTGGAAAGCAAGGTGATAAATGCAAAAATAGTGAGAAAGTCTTCATGGGTGCCACTTCTGGAAGGGAAAATACTTCCTAAAGGGGAATATTATATTCGTTTGTCAGTACATGGATTACAGGATACAATTAAATTTCCTTATTTTTGTGGGAAAGTATTTAAACCATATGAAGAGAGTGCTTTGTTGGAGGGCGGTGATAGCATGGCATCCCTATCACTTAGAGTATCATATAAATATTAAATTTTTTGAAAGGATGATTAGAGATGAGAGGAAAGAGTAAAAAAATAGTAATTATGATTTTAATGATAACGTTATTTTTTGCACAGTCAAATGGAGATGTTTACTGTAAAGCAAAAAACATAAAAGTAAGCAATCCTAAAGTTACGAATAAAAAAATCACATGGGATTGCGTTTACTTTGGTAACTACTATCAGAACAGCACAAAAAAGAAACAGAAAATTAAATGGCGTGTATTGAATGTTAAAAATCAGACGGCTTTGCTTGTGTCGGACAAAATATTAGATTACGGTGCCCAGTGTGGAGATGAAGATTATTGGAAAGGTTATTCTCTTTCTATAGACAAATATCAGGAGCAATCTAATCATTGGAAACAGGGGTTGTTGAGAAAATGGTTGAATAATTCTTTTTATAAAAAAGCATTTAACAGTGCGGAACGTAAACAAATAAAAAAACGAAAAGTTGATATTTCGATGGCGGGGGCAAAGGAAAAGTCAAAATATTTATCCGACAATGTTTCATTATTAGGTTTTTCTGATTTGAAAAAATCTTATGGTTTGAAGGAAAAGAAGAGTAGAAAAGCTTATATGACTAAGTATGCACAAAAAAGAAGACAAAAAACAGAGTCTATTATTGAAGGGGAAAAGGTATCTAAGGAAAGCATAAAAAATGCAGTGTATTATTGGACATATAATAATTGTATGGAGGGTACAGGCGGTGTTATGAGTGATGGAGATGTTTCACAGCTTGGCTTTGATGCCAATTATCCATATGGTATGCGTCCGGTGATAAAGGTTAAATTAAACAAGTCCCTCATTAAAAAGGCAGGGAAAGTAAGTGTGAATATTTAAATTATGGAGGAGTCCTATGAACCAATTAAAAAAGACAGCAGCACTCGTATTGACATTCACCATGGCGGCTACCATGGTGCCACAGTCAGCAGAGGCAGCAAAAAAGAAAGTTAAATTAGACAAAAAAACAGTGACAGTCACTGTGGGCAAGACCGTGAAATTAAAGTTGAAGAACAACAAGAAGAAAGTAAAGTGGACAGTTATTTCCGGCAAAAAGAATGTGTCACTTAGCAAGAAAGGCAAAGCCGGTGTGACCATCAAAGGCAAGAGGGCTGGTAAGGCGAAAGTTCAGGCAAAGATCGGTAAGAAAAAGTATGTCTGCAAGGTGACGGTGAAAAACCCGAAAAAGACTCAGAATTCTACTGCAAAAAGTACAGCTGCGCCAGGCAGTAACACGGGAACAGCGGCAGGAAAGCCATCGCCCACAGCGTCTACGGAGGAGCCGGCAAAAGGACCAAGTGATGCAAGGAACCTGAAGGAGATAATTGCCAAACAGCGAAAAGCGGGAGCAACTGTATCAGAAGATTTGCAGAGTGATGAGTATGTCTGGGATGGAGAATATTTGGAGGCAATATACTGGAGTGACAGTAAATTGACTGGGACAATGGATATTAGTTGCTTTGACCACTTGGAACATGTGGAATGTCAAGAAAATCAGTTAAGTGAATTGGATGTGACGAAATGCCCGAGTTTGCATACATTGTATTGTGGTGATAACCAGTTAAGTGAATTGGATGTGACGAAATGCCCGAGTTTGTGGGATTTGGGTTGCAGTAATAACCAGTTAAGTGAATTGGATGTGACGCAGTGTCCGAGTTTGGGGTATTTGTATTGTGGTGATAACCAGTTAAGTAGATTGGATGTGACAAAATGCCCGAGTTTGTGGGGGGTGGATTGCAGTAATAACCAGTTAAGTGAATTGTATATGACGCAGTGTCCGAGTTTGCGGTATTTGGATTGTTATGGTAATCAGTTAAGTGAATTGTATATGACGCAGTGTCCGATTTTGACGCATTTGGATTGCAGTAATAACCAGATAAGAAAATTGGATGTGGCGAAATGTCCGAGTTTGGAGGGATTGTCTTGTGGTAGCAATCAGTTAAGCAAATTGGATGTGACGAAATGTCCGAGTTTGGGGGATTTGGATTGCAGTAATAACCAGCTAAGTGAACTGGATGTAACGCAGTGTGCGAGTTTGGGGTATTTGAATTGCGGTAATAACCAGCTAAGCGAATTGGAAGTGACGAAATGTCCGAGTTTGTGGAAATTGGATTGCAGTAATAACCAGTTAAGTGAATTGGATGTGACGAAATGTCCGAGTTTGGGGGGATTGTATTGCGATGATAACAAACTAGGCAACTTGGATGTAAGTAAGTGTCCGAGTTTGGAGGAATTGTATTGTGGTGTCAATCAGCTAAGCAAATTGGATGTGACGAAATGTCCGAGTTTGACGTGGGTGCGTTGTGGTAGCAATCAGATAAGTGAATTGGATGTGACGAAATGTCCAAGCTTGGAGAGGTTGTATTGTGGTAGCAATCAGCTAAGCAAATTGGATGTGACGAAATGTCCGAATTTGTGGGATTTGGATTGCAGTAATAACCAGCTAAGTGAATTGGATGTAACGCAGTGTCCGGGTTTGACGCACTTGTATTGTGGTAGCAATCAGATAAGTGAATTGGATGTGACGAAATGTTCGAGTTTGTGGAATTTGGATTGCAGTAATAACCAGCTAAGCAAATTGAATCTGACTAATTGTACCCAGTTAAGAAAGTTGTTTTGTGGTGAAAATGTTACGGTAGTTGGTTACACAGGGGAAATAGAGAGGATCTAGATTTTGAAGAGGGGCAATTCATATATGATCACTCAAGATTCCGCGTAATCATTACATTCCTAGCTGTAATCATAAGAAGATCAGAATGTTTTTATAGAAGGGGAAATGTTTTATGAAAGTAGTTTCATTATTGTTGAAAAATCACAGGTGCGGTAGATGTTTAGTTTCTATGCTGACAATAATGGCTTTGGTATTATCATCCGTTGTATTGCCTGTACATACCAAGAAAAGCAGTGCTGCTGAAAATACATCGTCCTATGGATTAAGTAATCCTACAATTAGTAATGATGTAACAACATGGGATTGCATCTACTTTGGAAACTATTGGCAGAATGATACAAATGGTGATGGAAAAGCTGATCAGAATGACAAAAAACAGCCGATTAAATGGCGGGTATTGTCTGTGAATGGAAATGATGCTTTTTTGCTGGCAGACCAAAACTTGGATGCTAAACCGTATAACGAGAAATCTACGGATGTAACATGGGCAACCTGTACCCTTCGTACATGGTTGAATGATACATTTTTAAATACGGCATTTACATCGGCAGAACAGGCTGCAATAAAGAACACAACAGTTGTGAATGATGATAATCCATATTGGGATACAGAAGGTGGAGAGAATACCACAGATAAAGTGTATATTTTGTCCATTGCAGAAGCAAGTAATACGGCTTATGGATTTAATGGCGAGTTTAGAACCGAAAGCGAAACAAGAGAAGCAAAAAATACAGCATATGCAAAAGAGTGCGGAGCGTGGACGTCCACGAGTACGGAGTACGAGGGGAACGGCTGGTGGTGGCTGCGGTCGCCGGGCTACCGTAGTTATGGTGCGTCCGGTGTGCTTTGCAGTGGCTACGGCGGTGACAATGGTGATTTTGTCAACAGTGGTTATAGTGCGGTTCGGCCCGCTTTGCATTTAAATCTTTCCTCTTCTACTCTTTGGAGTTATGCAGGAAAAGTTACCTCGGAAGGGGGAGGTGGCTCATCACAGGAAACACCAAAGCCTGCTGCGACAGAACCGCCGGTAGTATCGGACCGTGATGAATCGCTTGGCACTGTGACAAAAGGAGCCGACCTTTCTCTTGGTTCCAACAAATCCGGGAAGTTAAGTGCAGAAGTTAGTGAATTTTTTCCTGCCAACTGGAGTTTAGGTGCATCGGTGTTTCCGGTTACGCTGTCTCAGAAAACAAAGGCAGATGGAAGTTATTCTGTGAAGATGGCAATCGGTGTTGGAAAAACCAACATGCTGGATTCTAAAACGGAGTGGAGCAGGTATAAGCAGGTCGTGAATGACGCGAACAGATATACGACAATGTTGTCTTGGTTAGATGGGTATGATGTGAAAAATTGTTCTGCATTTTCAGTGAGCAAATTTGAGAAAAAGCCAAGTTTGTCTGCGGTAGGTTACATGGAGCAGGAGTACGATAAGTATGGAAATCTGATTTCCTCCACCGGCAAGATAGCACCTGAACTGGCTTGGAAAGCAAGTACAAATTGGCAGTTTGCGTCACCGATTGGACCATGGTATGCGTCATTGGCAGGCGGCGGAAAAATTGCCGGAGAACTTGGACCGAAATATACATTTTCCACAAAGAAATGGACGCTGGATGGAAAACTGAGTTTAAAACCGGAAATCTCGTTGGAAGGCGGCTATGGAATTAATAAGATTATAACTGCAGGAGTAGGAGGAAAATTGCAGGTTGATGTGCAGTTTC
>QWCE01000289.1_pt1 | contig 98340 bp, 92 predicted proteins | sample 1972531 | NCBI WGS metagenome assembly QWCE01 (sample SAMN09866716, study PRJNA288562) | Human gut metagenome isolate term4_stool, whole genome shotgun sequencing... | reverse complement strand
TTTTCGTTAAGTCTTGATATTAAATAATCTCCTGATGGATCTTCGTGGATGTCTAGGAATATTCCATCGCTACCCTTAAATGCTGGGTCTGGAGTACCTTTGTTGAAACATTGTACCATATCAAAGTTTTTGTTAATACGCATTATTGGATATGGATTTTCTAGGTAGGCTAAGTATTTATCTGTTAGGTCTTTGTTGGAAACTTTTTTTGTAAATAAGTTTATAGGTCCACCAGTAGTTGTTTCCCCTACTAGATTGTTTACTTTTTTCTCTTTGATATTTGCTTCAAAACGATAAGTATCATCTCTTGTACCTATTTGATTTGGATATTCATAAGAGATTAAAGTTCCTGGATAAAAATCTCTATATTCTGTTACAACTTCACCTATATTAGGTGTTCTTTTATAAAGTCCATTTTCTTGTGGAACATAGTAGAATACTCTTGGATCAATTGGTTTGCCTGGTGTATTATTTATTAAAAAATCAGGATAGTTAAAAGCCTCATCTGGTTTTTCGCCAAGTCTTAATAAGTCTAGGGCGTACCAGTCGACATTTGTATCAGAATCTCTTTTTGCATAGATTGTTCTTGATGAATCGTAGTAAAGATACTCGCTTGTAAAGTTATCCCTTTCGGTACTTTTGGCAGGAATCATTGTTTCTACTAAGTTAAATGGAAGTTTTGAAAATTCTTTTGCTTGTTCAGCTCCCTTCATCCATTTGATGATTGCTGGAAGCTTGTTAAATTCTTCTGTAAATTCGGCAAGCATTTTTTCAATGTAGTTTCCATCTGGATTTATTCTTAGACCTATAGAATAATAATCGTGCAAACGTCTTTTGTTTACTTCGGCCTTTACTCTAATATATAATTTATCTCCAAGTTCATTTTTAGCTATTGAAGTGTTTTTTTGTAGAATTTCTCCCAATCTTGATGATGAAATATAATTATCTGTATCGTCAAGATCAGACTCATTTGTTGATGCCTTAAACTTGAAATTATTTAAACCTTGTTCTGCTCCTGCAAATATAGAAACATTTAAATTATTAAAATCAAGATTCTTATCTTTTAGGGAAGCTGTATCCACTTCTATGTTCCACTCTACAGTTGGATTTGAACCACCATTATATTGTTGGTCGGCTGTCCAATTTAGTTGGAATGGATAAGTTTTTGCATCACTTTGTCCTTGGCTTACAACATTGTAAGAGCTTTCTACAGGATTTTCGTCATTTATAGTTACATGTTTAGTTGGCATTGATTGGATTGGGTTATTCTTTGGTGCAACCTTGATGTCAATGTCAATTTCTGTTTGTTGTCCAATTTCATCTAAATCAAAACCCAAATATTGGTCTACTGTTAATTTAGTATCTTTTGTAACACTGGTTTGGAAAACATACCTTATTGTGTGTTTTGCTTCATCATATACTGGACTTGCTATTAGTCGTCCGTTATCATCATACAAACCATTCCATATTTGACCGATGTCTTCTTTTAGATAGTCTCCAAGTTGAACATCAAAATACCAACCTTGTGGAATAGGATTTGTTGGAGTCGCTTTGACATTCATTTCAAGATTTAGGTGGAAAAGTTTACCATCCCATGAATTTGATGGGACTTTTCTTGGCAACTGTCTAAGCATATTTGCCCTAAAATTTTCATTTCTGTCCTTTTCCACAAGAGCTTTTATTGCAGAATCATTTTCTGTCATTAGCTTTTCTTGATCTTCTCTAGATAATTGATATTTTTCGCCTAAGCTTGTTAGAAGATTTTGAATTTCTTCAATTGTCTTCTTCTCATCAGCAAGAGCCGCTTTTAGTTCTTGGTCTGCTTTTTCTAGGTCAGTTTTCTCTTTTTCTTCTTTTAAATCATCTTTATATATGTAAGCGATTATTTCATCTATTGGAAGATTTGCCACTTTGAATTTTTCTTCATTTAAGCCTGCGATTAGACTTTGTAAAATTTCTTTTAATTCTTCTTTTTTAAGATCTTTAGATTTTTCTTTTAGATTAGTCTTAAATTCTTCTTCGCTTATTTTTTCTCCGTTATAAGAATTTAGGATTTTTGTAATTTCTTCGATTTGTGCTTTTAAGTCTTCGCTTAATTTTTCTTGGCTTTGGTACTTATTTATCAAAGCATCTTTGTTTAGGTCGATAGGGGAAGTTTGATTTTCTTTTTCATCTTCGCTATCAGATGGTTTTTCTTCCTCTACTTTTGTTTCTGTTATTTCCGTATTTTCTTTTTTGTCAGAATTATCTTTCTTTTGTTCTTCTTTATTTTCTTCTGTGTTTTCTTCAGGCAAAGGGTCTTCAGATTTTTCTTCTGTCTTGTTTTCTTCGTCAGTTTTTTCGTTTTCTTCTTTATAAGAAGGATTTGCTATTATTTTATTGTTAAAAGTAAATTCTTTTGGATTTGCCCCTTCTTTTACTTTTGTTGTAAGGGCGATTTTTGCTATAAAGCCTTGAGGGATTTGTAGCTCGGTTTCTTCTGTGTAAGGGATTTCTTGGCTATAAGTTTTATTTATTAGAAAACCCTCATCGGAAGCTTCATAGAAATCTACCTTTATTAGGCTATCTGTTGTATCTTGATTTTCATCTACTATAAGTTTGTAGTTAAGAGTTTCGTTACTAGAATCAGAATTTGGGAAAATAAAATCTGTCCAGTTAATTTCATTTGTTTTGTCAGATAATAAGTTTTTGCTATTGTCTACATATTCGCCTGCTACTTGGAAAATATCATCGATAAATTCTAGGTCAAAATCTAGGGTTTGATTTTCTTGATCAATAATTTCTGGATTTTCTGGATCGAGAAGATTTTCCTTATTCTTATCTATATTTCTAAAAGCCAATCTTTCTTGGTGAAGAATCTCTTGGTTTTCATTTTTAATCAATAGGTCCAAATCGAATTGATAATTTTCGCCTGCTCTAATTTCTTCAAGAGTTTTATCGTCGATTTTGCTGCTTAGGTAATAAAGCAATAAATTGCCTTCTACTTGGCAAGTGCTTGATAGAGTTTTTATTTCATCACTTTGGAAAAATGGTTTATTTTCTTTTGCGTCTATTTCAACTTCATTGCCATTTTCGTCAAAGCTTGTTATTTTTTGGATATGTAAGTCATTTTGTTTGGAATTTTTGTTAAGAGCAAAGATTGTTTGAAGATTTCCTAATTTTTCTTCCTTTTTATCATCTTTGTTTTTGATAAGAATTTTATAGATGATCTCTCCAGTTGTTTTGGAAAGACTTATAGATTTTTCGATATCTAGTTTTTCTAGATTTTCTTTAAGAATGTCAGATTGGAGGAGGGTTTTCTCATTTTGGGCGGACTTGTCCCTTGAATCCTGTTCTTCGTCTTTTTCATTTACACCCATTAGACTTGAATCTTTAGTATAGATCTCTCTTTGTTCGCCATTTAGACTTTGGGCTACGATTTCACTTGGAAATGTCAAAATAAGTACTAAAACTAATGCTAATAGTTTTACCATAGCCTGCCTTATTTTTTTTCTCATTTGATCCCTCCAGATATTCTATTTATAAATTTTTACTTGATTTTTTATTAGTAGTGATAATATATACTTGATAAATAATAATATAAAAGATAGAAAAAATCTCACAATATTTAATTTGTATATATTTACTCTATTATACACCGTTTTCAAAATAAATAATATAGTTTTTTCATTGTTTTTATATATATTATTAAAATAACCTATATATCTAAAAAAAATATGTGATCGCTTGCAAATATTTATCGATCTTTTGTAATATCCGTTTTTCTTTGTTAGGAAAACTTTTCTATTTTTATAAATATTAGAGTTTGCCGCTGTCACTTTCGTTGTTTTTCAAGCTATCTAGCTAAAATCTTTTAAAGCAAAAGTTTTCTATATTGACCTAATTATTTTATATATTTTTAGATTTTTTTGGTCAATTATCCTAAATTTGCCTTGAATATATATAAATTTTCTTGAAAAAAAAGATAAATTTATGGAAGAAATTTGCTTTTTATTTTGCAAATAAAAAAACACAAGTTTGAATAATTTCTCCAAAACTTGTGTATATTTTATATTATTTCCCATTTTCCAAATGTTTTTTGGCATATTTTAGAAATTCTTCCATTACTTTAATTCTGGCGTATTTCTTATTATTGCCTTCTATTATTATCCATGGGGCGTAATCAGCATTGGTCCTATCTAGCATTTCATTCATGGCTTTGATGTAAAGATCCCATTTGTCGCGATTTCTCCAGTCCTCATCGGTTAGTTTGTAATTTTTGTCTGGATTCTTCTCACGATCCTTAAAACGCTTGAGTTGCTCATCTTTGTCGATTACCACGAAAATTTTTAGTATAAGGCTACCATGGTTGTAGATGTTTTTTTCCATGTCAAGAATTTCACCGTAGGCCCTGTCCCACTCGTTGGTTTTGGCAAAACCTTCTACTCTTTCTACCATGACTCTGCCATACCAGCTTCTTGAAAATATGCCCATATAGCCATCTTTTGGCAATAAGGCGTAAAATCTCCATAGGTAATTTCTGTCTAGTTCTTCCTTGGATGGAGCAGAAATTGCATGGACGGTGTAAAGTCTTGGGTCGACTTTTTTTATAAGCCTTGCTATTGCCCCATCTTTGCCGGCAGCGTCGACTCCTTCAAAGACTAAAACTGTAGATATGTCTTTTTTGTAAAATTCAAAGAGAATTTTTCTTATCTCTTCTTGGAGAGTTTTTTTCTTTTCTTTGTATTCTTCATCGTCAATTGTTTTTTCAAGGTCGATATTTTCTATGATTTTTACATCTTTGTTATAGGATCTTTTAGTGTTTTGGCTGTTGATTCTTTGGGTAGATACTCGTTCAATTCCTATGGTTAAGGCTTCTAGCATCTGAAATACTGCTGTTTTTGAGGCTTCTTTTAGGTCATTGCTATCGATTATTATCCAAGGAGAAAAAGGAAAGTTGGTTTTTTCTAGGATATTTGCCATGTGCTTTTGGTAGGCCTTGTAATTTTTGTTTTGGTTTTTGTCGTTGGCAGATAGGTAAAAACTTTTTTCGTTGGATTTTTCAAGTTTTTCTATGCGGTCTTTTTGCTCATCTTCGCTTACATTTAGGAAGATTTTGATGATTATGGTCTGATCGTCGTAGAGAGCTTTTTCCATATTTTCAAGGGAATTGATTTCTTCATCAAGATTTTTTTCATCTACTTTGAGATTATCGAAAAGCTTGTAGTAAAAGGATCTGTCAAAAAATTGCATGTGACCTTTTCTTGGTGCATGCTCAAAAAATCTTTTGGTAAAAGGAAATTTGCTATCGTATTCTTCGTTGGTTTCAAAGACTTCTACGTCAAAATATTTGGGATTTAATTCTTCTGTTAGGGTGTTTATTACATAGCCCTTGCCAGATGATTCAAAGCCATCTACCATTACAAGAACTGGGATTTCAAGGTTTTGGCAGACTCTGCTTATTCTTGCAAGTCTTTCTTTAAGATCTTTTGTGCTTATATTTTCATGTGTAGTTGTGTTTTCTAATATCATAATTTGCTCCTTTTATGATTTGTACCCAATTATAGTTTTTTATAAAATATTTATAGTTTATTTATAAAATATTTTAAAATCTTAAATTTTAAGTGTAATTATCTAAGATTATTAGTCAAAAGTCTTAAATTGTCTAAGGATAAAGCTTGAACTTATGAGCAAGTATGCATACAATGCTTATAAATAAAACTATATAATGGAGATATTTTTATTAAATTCATTATATTGTGTAAAATTTACTAGCTAATAGATTTTAATTTATAAGTTAGTTAGATATATTATTTAAGAAAGAGGTATATTATGGAATTTACATTAAAAGAAAAAGCTTCTAAGGCTCTATTTTCCAAAGCATGTGACCTTTCTTTTAAAGCTATAAAAAAAGATCCTGTTAAGGGGATGGAGGAGATAACTTCAGTTATTGATAAATTTCTAATGCCAAAATCCAGCAAGGAAAATAGTGCAAAAATGGCTATTGGCAAAATTAGAAATGAATTTGCTAATCCAAATTCCAAATGGGCATCTTTTGCCGAGGATATGGTTAATGATGTTGATAGTCATATCTTAAATCAATTTGCAGTTACCGTTGGCTACAATGCTTTTTATAGGGGCAATGCAATTAGAAATAAGTTGCAAGAAGAATACGATTGCAATATTCCTTGGACAATTCTTTTTGACCCAACTTCCGCTTGTAACTTGAAATGTTTGGGCTGTTGGGCAGCTGAATATGGTTATAAAAACAATCTTTCCTATGATGAAATGGCAAGCATTGTAAGGCAAGCCAACGACTTGGGTTCTTATTTTTTCATTATGACAGGTGGTGAGCCACTAGTTAGAAAAGATGATATTATAAAATTGGCAGAAGAATTTAACGATTCGGCCTTTCATATTTTTACCAACGGAACTTTGATCGATGAAGAATTTTGTAAGGAAGTTAGGAGAGTAGGAAATATCTCTTTTGCCCTAAGTATCGAAGGAAGCGAAGAATCCACCGATGCTAGAAGGGGAGATGGTGTTTATCAAAAAGTTATGGATGCCCTTAGCTTGATGAAAGAAAACAAACTTTTGTATGGAATCTCTGTTTGCTATACTTCAGCTAACTACAAGCAAGTAACAAGCGATGAATTTATGGAAAAAATGGTAGATAAGGGTTGCAAAATCGCCTGGTTCTTCCATTATATGCCAGTGGGAAACGACGCTGACGTAAGCCTTCTACCAAATCCTAGCCAAAGAGAATATGTTTATAAAAGAGTTAGAGAAATAAGATCTAGCAGCTCTCCACACAATATTTACACCATAGACTTTCAAAATGATGGTGAATATATCAGAGGTTGCATAGCTGGAGGAAAGAATTATTTCCACATAAATTCTCAAGGCGACATGGAACCTTGCGTATTCATCCACTATTCTGATTCAAATATCAGAGAAAAAACCATACTTGAAGCTTTGCAAAGTCCTTTATTTATGGCTTATCATAGAAATCAACCATTTAATGACAATATGCTAAAGCCTTGTCCAATGCTTGAAAATGCAGGCAAGCTTACAAAAATGGTAAAAGAAAGCAATGCCAAATCGACAGATTTAATCTCACCAGAAAATGTAGAGGATTTGGAAGCAAAATGTAGACCTTATGCGAAAGAATGGAACAAAGAAGCCGACAAACTTTGGCAAGAGAGACTTTTGGAAAAAGAAAAGCTAAAAGAAGCTGAAAAAGAAAATATTAAAGCATAATAAAAGCTACTAGGTAAAATCTAGTAGCTTTTAAAATTCTAAAAATTTTTATTTCTTAGGCAATTTTGCCTTTTTGTCTTAGTCTATAAGTATTAATCAAAGATGCAGTTGCATCGCCTGTGATATTAAGAGTTGTTCTACCCATATCAAAGATTCTATCGATACCAGCTACAAGAGCTATACCTTCAACAGGAAGTCCTACTGATTGAAGTACCATAGCAAGCATTATCATACCAGATCCTGGTACACCAGCTGTTCCGACAGATGCAAGAGTTGCAGTTAATACTATTGTCATCATTTGTCCAAGGCTTAAATCAATTCCATAGCAAGAAGCAATAAATATTGCACAGACTCCTTGATAAATAGCAGTACCGTCCATATTGATTGTAGCGCCAAGTGGCAATACGAAACTTGTTACATCATGATCTGCTCCTAAATCTTCACAGCATTTCATATTAATTGGTAGTGTTCCTACAGAAGATGCTGATGAAAATGCAAACATCATTGCTGGAGCCATGCCTTTGAAAAATTTTGCAGGACTCATATGAGCCATTGTTTTTACAGTAGTTGAATAAACAACGCCTGCGTGAACTATGTAAGCAAGATATGCAACTAGTAAAACTGAAGCCAAAGATCCTATGATTTTTGGACCATTTGCTGCAATAACTGGAACTAGTAAGCAAAATACACCGATAGGTGAAAGTTTAATAATAAGCTCCATTGCCTTCATAAATATAGAGTTTAAAACTTCAATTCCAGCAATAGCCTTATCTTGGTGTTCTTTTACAATTAAAAGAATTGAAAAACCAACTATAATAGCCGCAACGATTATTTGAAGCATATTAGCCTCAACCATTGGAGTTAGGAAGTTTTTAGGGAAAATATTTACTATTGTATCCATAAATGAAACTTGATTTTGTACTTCAAACTCTAGGTCTGTTGTAGCAATAACTGGGAAAAATCCTTTAAATACGTTAGCAAATATTAAACCAATAACTATAGCACAAGCTGTAGTAAGGAAATAATAAATTATTGTGAATATTCCAACTTCTCCAACCTTCTTGATATCTTTCATAGATACGATACCGCCTATAATTGAGAAAAATACAATAGGGGTAACTATGAATTTGATTAGGTTAAGAAAAATATCTCCGAAAGGTTTAATATAAGTTCCTAAAAATTCTGATTGACTTTGAAAAAGCAAACCTAAAACTATCGCCAAAATAAGAGCAATAAAAATATTGCGAGTTAAGTTTGATTTTTTTGTTGCCTTTGTTTCTGTCATAAGATCCTCCTTTTTTTTCTTATTATATATATAATATTCCAAAATCCAAAAAAAGAAAACCTTTTTTTATAGATAAACTACTAAAAAACCATAATTTTTGAAGTTTTTTCAAAAATTATAGCGAAATTTATGAAAAATATTAGCTTTGATAAATAATTATCTAAATTTTACATATTTTTACAGGAATAATTCCCTTAATTCTTCCAGATTATTGATTTTTTTAAAGAGATTTTTGTTGATCTCGTGAAGTTTTGAAAAAAAGTCCTTTATGTTATATTTTTCATATTCACTAGGCTTAACTGCTAGCAAAATAACAATATCCACATTTTCTTCTTGCCAAAAAATTTCTCTTTTAAGCCTTAAAAATGAAATGGAGGATTTTTTTATATAAGCTGGATCTCCATGGAGGAGAACTATCCCATTGCCAATTTCTGTAGTTGCTATTAGCTCTCTATAGAGAATACTTTGCCTATACTCTTTTGTTGTATATAAAAGTTCTTCCAATTTATCTGCCAAAAAGTTTATTACAGATTTTTTGCTCGGCAAATTATCTTCTATGAAAAATAAGTTTTCATCAAATAAGTTGATATAGTCAGCTTTATTTATTTGATTGGTGATTTTTTCAAAATCTATCTCGCTTAAAGTTTCAGGTATTTTGATATAATCTCTGTCCACTAGGTCAAGGGTTGAAAAAACAATATAATCATCATAATTTTCATTATAGAATTGGCTGATGTTTATAGGCTTATTAAACTTGATCCATTTAATATTTTCTTCTAAGATGGCTTGGATATACCAAGAAATTCCTACACCATAATTACAAACTATAACGCCTTTTAGTTTCTTGTCTATGGTTTTTTCTATGGTTATTATGTAGATTACAATGTAAGCTACTTCCTCTTTGGGGATTTTTATTTGGTTTTGCTGGTTAAATTTATCTGTTATATAAATTACTTCGTTGTAATAGTAGGGATAATTCTTTTTTATTGATTCATAGAGAGGATTGTTGATTTTTTCATCATTTGAAAGTCTGATAAAACTTTCTTCAAGGTGTTTTTTAAGACTTGTGATCTTTTCCTCGTCTATGTCAAAAATCGGATCTCCTATTTTTTCAAAGTGGTCTTTTAGGGCTGCTATAAGCTCTACGGCCTTTGTTTTTGCAAAATCTCTTATGAGAAGATAATCTTTAAGGTTTATTTTCTCGTAGACTTTTATGAAATAAATTATAAGTTTTTCATCGTCTAAATTAAATTCACTTAAAATTTCCTGAGTTTTTTTGGCATAGGAAAAATAAAAGGATTTTTGATTTTGTTTTGAGAAATTTTCATCAAATTTGTCCAGATTTTTTAGGTAGCTAAGGTGAATTAATAAAATGTCGTTTATTTTTTTATCAAGTTTTAGGTCTCTAATTATTCTATTTGCAAGTCTTTGGACTTGATTTATCGATGTTTTTCCGTAAATTTTTTCTAAATAATAAGTTTTATCCTCAATTTCTAATAGCAAATCTCTTTTGTATAAATTGATGTCTTTTTCTTTGCCGATTAACTCTATGCCTGAATTTTGTTTTGTTTCTATGCAAATATTATATAAAGCCATATCCGTATTTATCTCTTCTAGCATATTGGATAATTTGTTGTAGCTTAGATAGTAATTTTCCATCAAATCTCTTATAGTTAGATTTTTTTTACTTAAAATATCTGTAATTATATCAAAATCTATATTTTCTATCTTTATATCAGATGCATTTACTTCTAAATATATGCCCTTGCCGTAAATTTTGTCCAATTTATAGGCAATTTTATTATTTTCTAAGTATTCTTTAATCCTATCCAGAGAATTGTAAATGGTTCTTTTTGAACAAGCTAGCCTTTCTGATAAGTCATCGCTTGAAAGATAGGACTTTTCATTTATTAATATTTCTAATAATTCTTGGTCTAGCTTGTTCATTTTATCACCTCATAAAAGTTTTATTGTCTTTATTGCACAGGCTTTTATAAAATCGCCATCATCTTTTCTTATTTCATCCGCTTTTAAATACTCTACGTTTTTATGGGATAAATCAAAATCAATATCCCTATCTCTATAAGGGTTATAAAGTCTTAAAATTAGCTTATCGTCATATTGGCAAAGCTTTAAGGTCGAGAAAATCGCATTTTTGACTTCTAATAAGGAGTAAGATTCTGGATAAGTTTGATTTTTGCTAAGAACAAAATAATCTGTATTATCGTAAATTTCCCCAGCTTGATAGGCTATAGGCTTTGTTAGGAGTTCTTTGGAAATTTGATGGATGGCAAAAAAGTCATTTTCCATATCGCCTACATAAACGGTTGAAGTAAGCTCCTTATTTAATAAGGCATGACCCATTTGAATTTCAAACACTCCAGAAGCTCTACCTGGTCTATCATTTAAGTCGGCTTTGCCTAAATAAGGGATAGATCTAAAGAGAGTAAGGGCAATTTTATTTTTGTCTAAAATTTCGTATTCCCTTACGCCATTTGTTATTGCATAGACGGTTTTTGGACTATCCAAGGCTGCAAAAGAAATCATAGGTTCAATTCCTCTTGGTTTTTCATCCCAGCCATCTTCTTTCCAAGTGTCAAATTTCTCGTAGTCTATATCTCTTAAAATCGTTCCAAATTGTTGGTCAGCAATTGATCTATCAGTTTTAATTTTGCTATCAACTATAAGCCTATCCCTATGCTCAATCGCATTATTTAAAGTTTTATAAGTTATTTCTATATATTTTTTATTCTTATATAAAACTAGGGATACTTTTGTTTGAATCTTTGTATCTAAGATTTTTTGATCTCTATTTTTCAAATCTTTTGGAATTTTTCTTGTCAAATCATAGGAAAGTTTTTGGAATAAATTTCCCTTAATGACTTTTAGATTTGAAACTTGACCTTCTGAAATCTTAAGATCAGAGTTTGGGCTTGAATAGTCGTAGCTATCACCCTCATCGCCATTATCTTCAAAATAAATTTTATTGATATTGCTAACGCCTTTTACAAGAATTTGACCCCTTTCGTCAACAGAAATCTTGTAATAGTCATTTTCTATAAAATCATTCTTGCTAATATCAATTTCTTTAGATTCTCCCTTTTTTTCAATCACTTGGTAGCTTTGATAGCCCATTGGAAGGATTTCATCATAGACAATAAGCTCTACTTTATAAATCTTGTCGTATTTTAGTAAAGAGCTTTGACTTTCGTTATTTACGCCAATTTCCTTGATAGATTTTGCCAAAATAGTCGGATCTTCCTTTTTTGAAATTATATCATAAGCTATTTCTTTGCCAGCTCTTTCGATTATGAAGTTTTCATATGGAATATAAATTTCACATGAAACATAGTCATTTCTCTTATTGGCAAGAGTATTGTAAATTTGGAAAGAAAAATTCTTTGGATCAATCCCATCGCCAATTTTTCTCATTAGCAAATCTCTTAAATTGTCGGATAAGTCAAAGGCTGTATCGTACCTATTTTCGATAAAATAATTTGTCTTATCAGAATTGCACATACCTATGGAATCGTGGGCAGAATTTAATAGCAAAAGTTTGTAACATTTTTCTATCAATTCTTTTTCATATCTTATGCCCAATTTATAGGCAATAGAATTTAGAGGTTCGATAACTTCCGCTAAGAATCTTTCTAAATTATTGTGCTTAAATTTTAAATCTGCTCTGGTTGAAAATATGCTCTTGTGAGTTCTTGAAAATTGACCAAAAGTAAATTCTCCCTTGTAATTTTCTAGATCTTTAATGTTTGAAAAAACCTCATCTAAAGCATCTTCAAGAGTTGATATTTCTATATGGTGTGAGGAATTTTTAATTATTTCTGGCAAATTTTTCCTAATAGGCTTTTGATCTTCGCCGTTAAATAAAATGTATGGCTTGGAATTACCAAATTTTTCAAGTTTTTCTACTAAAGAATCAATGTAAGAACCATCATCTTCATTTGGGGGATAAGCCATAATTCCGTAGTGGTAGAGGTTAAAGGTTTTTATTTCTTCTCCGCTAGGGCTTATCCAATTAAATTCCCTTTTTTTGATAAGATGATCTGCAATGCCACGTCTAAAGAAAGCATACTTTAGTCCCATTTGCGAATAAATTAAAGGCAATTGCTCGCTCATGCCAAAGCTATCGGGAAGATAGCCTATACTTTGATATCCTCCCAAGCTTTTTGAATCTCTCATGCCAATTAGTAGGTTTCTTAGCAAATTTTCACCGCCGATAACAAGTGTATCGGATTGGGTGTACCAAGGGCCTGTGATTAGCCTTTTATCTTTTATTAATTTTATAATTTTTTCTTTTTTTTCTGGTCTAAATTGTAAATAATCTTCAATAATTGATGTTTGACCATCTAAGAGAAAAGATCTTATGTCGTCATTTTCTGATAGATAATCAATTATTTCGTCAAAATCGGCTAAGGAATATATCAAAGACCTATGATCTGTAAAATACCATTCCTTATCCCAGTGAGTATGAGCAATTACTTTGATATCGCTCATTCTTCAACCACCAATTTACCTTTTTTGATTTGATTATTTCTGTAAAGGATATTTACTATAGCAATGAAAGCTGCGCCAACTAAAATTCCTCCAACGTAAGCTAAAAGATTTTCAACTAATGGCCAAGCCCAAATTGCAGATTCAGGGAACCATTGAACTGCTCCAAGAACTACTGCAAACAAAGCTCCAATTAGTGATCCTATCATATAAAGAGGAACTGTAAATGCTGGATTTTCAAGTGCAAAAGGAATTGCTCCCTCACTTATGCCCATGAAAGCCAAAAATATTGAAGTTTTTGCAGCTTCTCGTAGTTGTTTATCATAAACTCTTCTTTTAACTATATATTTATCTAGTAAAGCAGATAGACCAAGACCTATTGATGGAGTTACAATTGCAATTACTCTAGCTGTAAGAGGCATAATCTTATCTACTGCAAGTCCTGTTGCTACAAAGCCTGCTGCTTTATTAACAGCACCACCAAGGTCAAAGGCTGTTGTTAGAGAAAGTAAAATTGCATATACAATTCCACCAGATTTGCCTGCGCTTGTTAGTAAGTTTTTAACAGCTTCGTTTAAGCCTGCACCTATAGGTGTGATTACATAAATCATTAATAGCATGGTAACTAATACTGATACCAAAGGGATTAAAAATGTCGTCTTAAAGGCCATCCAATTGTGGCTAACTTTTATTTTTTCATTTAAAAATTTAACAAAATATCCAATCATAAAAGCAATTAACAAGCCACCAAAAAATCCAGAAGGAGCAGGTGCAACTGGTGCATAAGCACCATCAACTATATTTAGAGTTTCGATAGGATTATTTGCAACGACACCACCGATAAAACCGCATATAAGGGCAGTTTTTCCACCTATGGATTGGGCTGTAAAGGCTGCAAAAATCGGAATTGCAAAGCCAAATAATTTAAAGCCGAAGTTTTGTAAAATATAGGCAAATTTTAGCAATCCTTCAGAACTTCCTTGATATGATCCACTATTGATGGCATCGACTATTGACATTGATGGATCGATTTTCATAAACATATATGGAATAAGTTGAGAAATAGCTCCCAAAAGTCCACCCATGATCAAAACTGGAATCATGTAGGAAATTCCTGTCATCAAATGTTTTTGAAATTCGCTAAATTTTGAATTAGATGTTTTATTTGAAATTGATGTTTTCTTGGTAGAAGTGTCTGAACTTCCAACTTTTCTTTTAGTTACTGGCATTTTTTCCTCCTATTTTATACCTAAGTCCTCTTCTATATCGTCAAAAACAGTTTTTATATCTTTTATAGCTTCAGATAATGGAACTTCGTAAATCTCGTAGCCCTCAAACCTATCCATATTTTGTGGAGTAATAGCTGTTGATAATAAAATGATATCAGCGTTTGCTATATCTTCGCTTGTTAGTTCGTTTTTAATTCCATCTGAGCCTTGAGTTTCAACTTTTGTTTCGTATCCTCTTTTTTTTGCTTCAGCTTCCATAGATTCTGCTGCCATAAAAGTGTGGGCAAGACCCATGGTGCAAGCACATAAACCGACAAATTTTTTCATATTATTCTCCTATATCTTTTAATTTCTCATAAATTTCATCTCTATTTCCAGTTTCTAGAAATTTGATAAATTCTTTATCTACTAATTTCCTAGATAAGTTTGCCAAAGTTTCGATGTGTTCTCCACCCTCTGATTTTGAAAAAATACCAATTACAATTTTTACATCTACATCTTCCCAATCTATCTTTTGCTTAAGCCTTAGAAAAATGATGGTATTTTTGTTAACATAAGAGCTTTTGGCGTGGGGAATAGCCAAAGGTTCAATTAGGGCTGTTGACATTATCTTTTCTCTTTCTAAGAGGTCATTTTTGATTTTTTCACTATCTGAAGCAATATTAAGTTCTTTTGCTTTTTGAGATAAAAAATCAAAAACCTGATCTTTGCTAGTTAAATTAAGATCAGTAATAACGTTTTCCTTGTGCATTGTAACCGCCTCCTTTTTATCATTATAACACTTTATCTGATTATATAATTTTTTATTTTTGCAAAACTTTGTGCAAGTTTTGAAATAATTAGACAAACATCGATTTTTATATTTCTATTTATTTGCTTGTAATTTCAAAAAGATTTGACAAATGGGAATTTTTTTTATAAAATATTGAAGATTTGAGATAAATTAAGGAGGAATTAATGGAAAAGAAGAAAATTTACAATGTTGGCGATGATATTCCAAAGTCCTTGCTTTTGCCTTTGGGCTTGCAACACACTTTTGCCATGTTTGGAGCATCTGTTTTGGTTCCAATTTTATTTGGCATAGATCCTGGCATTGTGCTTTTGATGAATGGAATTGGTACTTTACTTTTTATTTTTGTAACTAAGGCTAAGGCTCCAGCTTATTTGGGTTCTAGTTTTGCTTTTCTTGCACCAGGACTTGCCATTATCAAATCTCAAGGGTTTGAGTACGCTCAGGGAGCTTTTGTCGTAGTAGGCCTTTTAGGATGTCTTTTGGCATATATTATTTATAAATTTGGCACTGATTGGATTGATATTGTTTTACCACCTGCTGCTATGGGGGCAGTTGTTGCTTTGATTGGATTTGAGCTTGCTTCTAATACAATTTCTGGCGGAGCTATTGGGGCAAATATTATGACTGATACTGTTAGCTCAACAGACTGGTTGGTTTTTATTGTAACTTTGATGACTGCGATTTTAGGGTCTATTATGTTTAAGGGATTTTTCTCAACTATTCCTATTCTTATTGCTATTATTGTCGGCTATATTGTAGCTTATTTTTCTGGTCAAGTTGACTTCACTCCTGTTAGAGAAGCAAACTTTTTTACCCTTCCACATTTTCAAATGGCTAAATTTTCATCTGAAGCAATTTTTGCCATGCTACCAGTCTTGTTGGTTATAACATCTGAGCATATAAGCCACCAAGTTGTTACAAGTAATATTGTAGGCACCGACCTATTAAAAGAACCTGGCCTTCACAGATCAATTTTTGCAGATAACTTCTCTACTGCCTTATCAGGCCTTATCGGTGGCGTTCCAACTACAACTTATGGAGAAAACATTGGAGTTATGGCGATAACTGGAGTTTATTCAGTAAAAGTTATTGGCGCTGCAGCTGTTATTTCAATTTTAATGGCCTTTATCGGACCACTTTCAGCCTTGATTTCCACCATTCCAGGAAATGTAATTGGCGGAGTTACATTCTTACTTTATGGAATGATCGGTTCAAGCGGAATCAGACTTTTGGTCGATCAAAAAGTCGATTATTCAAAATCAGATAATTTAATTTTGACATCAGTAGTTTTTATAGCAGGATTATCAGGCTTATCAATAAAGTTTGGCAGCATCCAACTACAAGGAATGGTTCTATCATCAGTAGTTGCTATCATACTTTCCTTGCTAATTTATATAATCAAAAAAGCTGGTTTGTCAAATTTGGAGTAAGATTTGTGGGAAAAAGATCTCTTTTAGAGATCTTTTTTTGTTAAGTTTTTTATTTTTTTGATGTCTTTTATGATATGCTAGTTTGAGTTTTTTCGCTTAACTTGGGGCGTAGGGACGAGGGGCGAAAAGCCCGTCCGGTACTGGAGGACAGGCCCCTTTTGCCACGAAAACCCGCTTCTTCGAAGCTCTTTCGTGCTACCGCACTTTGTTTTCGGGATAAACACCCAAACTCAATGGGTGTTTATCTCCCCCAAACCCCCTTACCCTTGTTACCCCATCCGCCACTGCGTGGGGCAAAAGTTGTAGAAGTTTGCTTCGCAAATTCTTTTTTTATTATAATCTTGTTTCGCTAATTCTTGGCATATTTAGGGAACGAATATGATACAACGGTTTGCTACTTTAGTTTTGCATTTAACTTGGCATGTTGAGCGAACGAATGTGAGTTGAAACATCTCTTGGTATTTTTTTAAATATAAAAAGATTACCGTCTTTTATGAGATCTTTCGACTTCGAACATCTGAAGATGTTCTCCGCTCAAGATGCCAGGGGGATTAATATAATTTTTTAACTGATACTACTATGTATAGCACATTAGTGTAGTTTGTTCTGTTGAAGATACAGGAAATTAAAATGGCTCTTTTTCTCCACAAAAAATCCTCCTATTCTTAGGAGGATTTTCTTTTATATTTCTTTGTTTTCTTCTTTGATATCTTCTTGATTATTTATTGGTGGGAATTCTTCTTTTGGTTTTTCTTCTTTTTCTAGGTCATTTAAGTCTACGTCAGTGTTTTCTTTTATTTCATTTTCACTTGTTTGACTTGTGTTTTTCCTATTTAGGATTTCCATGAATTCTTCACCTGTTATGGTTTCTTTTTGCAATAGATAATCTGCTATTTCGTGGAGTTTGTCCATATTTTCTTTTAAGATTTCAATTGCACGCATGTGGGCTGCTGAAATTATTTTTTGAACTTTTTCGTCAATTTTGTTGCCTGTTCCACTTGAAACAATTAGTCCACGTTCTCCACCTAAATATCTACCTTGAATTTGTTCAAGTTGCATGAAGTCAAAGTCTTCGTCCATTCCGTATATTGTTACCATGGATCTTGCCATTGCTGTGGCGCGTTCTATATCGTTACTTGCGCCTGTTGTTTTGGTGTTAAATACTAATTCTTCTGCACTTCTACCGCCAGCAAAGGTACAAATTTCATCAAAGAGTTCTTCTTTGGTCATTATATATTTTTCGTCTTTGTCAACAGTCATTGTGTAGCCCAAAGCTCCACCAGTTCTTGGAACGATTGTAATTTTGGTTACTGGAGTTTTGTGGGTTTGAATTGCTGCTACTAGGGCATGGCCAACTTCGTGGTAGGCGATTATCTTCTTTTGGTCATCAGAAATAACCGCATTTTTCTTTTGTTGACCTGCTATTACAACTTCAATTGATTCTTCAAGGTCTTCTTGAGTGAGTTTTTTTCTGCCTTCTCTTACTGCACGCAAAGCACCCTCGTTTACTATGTTTGCAAGGTCAGCACCGCTTGTTCCTGCTGTTCTTGCTGCTATTTCTTCATAGTCGATGTTATCTTCACGTTTGATATTTTTGGCGTGAACTTTTAATATGTCCTCACGACCTTTTTTATCTGGCAATTCAACTTCAACTCGTCTGTCGAAACGACCTGGACGGGTTAGAGCTGGATCTAGGATTTCTGGTCTGTTGGTTGCAGCTAATAAAACTACTCCCTCTGTGGCATCAAATCCATCCATTTCATTTAGTAATTGGTTTAGGGTTTGTTCACGTTCGTCGTTTCCTGAATAGCCTGAAACGTCACGTTTTTTGCCTATGGCATCAATTTCATCTATAAATACTATACAAGGAGCTTTTTCCTTGGCTTGTTTGAAAAGATCACGAACCTTGCTTGCTCCAAGACCTACAAACATTTCTACAAATTCTGAACCAGAAATTATAAAAAATGGAACGCTTGCTTCGCCCGCAACTGCTTTTGCCAATAAAGTTTTACCTGTTCCTGGAGGACCAACTAAAAGAACTCCCTTTGGAACTTTGGCTCCAATTTCCTTGTATTTGCTCGGATTATGAAGAAAGTCTACAATTTCGTATAGGGAATCTTTAGCTTCTTCTTGTCCTGCAACGTCTTTGAAAGTTTTGCCTGTTTTATTTTCCACATAAACTTTGGCATTGGATTTGCCAAAATTCATAAAGTCTGGACCACCTCTACCACCCATGGTTTTTGTTAAAGATCTTGAGGCAAAAACAAATATTCCCCAAAGGAAAAGTAAAGGTAAAACTGAGGTTAAAAATAGGGTCAACCAAGGGTTCATAGTAGTTTCTATTTCTTTACCAAAAGTTAATTTGTCATTTCTTTTTTTGGCCTTCAATAATCTTTCTGTAAGGTCTGTATCTTCCCAAAGGCCAGTTTCAAAAGTTTTTTCCTTGCCATCAACTTTGGCCTTGAATGTGTATTTGGTTTTATCTTTGAATACTTCGGTAACTTGATCATTTTCAATCATAGTTACAAATTCGCTGTAAGAAGCTTCTTTAGCCTGATCTTTAGTTGTTATTGGGCTTAGGGCATAGCGAATAACAACAAAAAGTATTATCGCCACCAGCCAATAATAAAGAAGGGGCTTATTGGCCTTATTCTTTTTCTTATCCATCTATAATCCGCTCCTTGAAATGAAATTATCAAGTAGTTGATCCAAAGATTTTAATTCATCTATAATAGTTTGTAAATTTACATCTACCTCATCATTTTCAAATTCATTTCTTAATTTGTATAAGTAATCACCAACTTTAATAGCTGCTTTTTCGCCATTTTTGGTCAACATTACATTAACTACACGCTCATCTTCTTCAGATCTAACTCTTTTTACAAAACCTAATTTTTCCAATTTTTTGCAAATATTTGAAATATTGCCACCTGTAACTCCAATGGATTTGCCTAAATTTCCTATGGAAACTTCCTTGCCACTTGAATATAGGGTTATTAGCATCCTTAATTGTAAGGTTGTTATGCCCATTTCTTGGGCAGTTTCTTGTAATAAAATATCAATCTTATGAGAAATCTCTCTAATCATTGAGAAAATAGTATTGTTAAATTCAAAAAAATCAATATGTTCGTTTGCCATATTTCCTCCTTGTGTAAAACTAATCTATAATATGTATTTTACATATTATTATAATTTTTTCAATAAAAAAATACTATTTTTAAACAAGACTTGTAAAAATAGTATTTAATATGTTAAAGTTTTAAAATTTATAACAATTTTTATGAAATATCTATAAATACTTGCTCAATGCTTCTTCAAGAACATCTTTTGCTTGAAAGCCTACCAAAGTCTGTTTTAAAACACCATCTTTAAATATCATAAGTGATGGAACTGCATTTACATTGTATTTACTTGCTATATCTTTTGCTTTATCGACATCTAGTCCATATATATTAAACTTATCTTCCAATTCTTCTAGGATTGGTTTTTGCATTTTGCATGGTCCGCACCAAGATGCATTGAAATCTACTAGGCATAGCCCACTACCATTTTCTATTTGTTCGATAAATTCTTTTGAATCTAATTCTTTCATTTTTTTCTCCTTTTGGATAATTCTAGGACATAATTTCTCACTATTAAATCAGTTGCTTTATTGTTGATCGATAAGTCCTCTAACTTCTATTACTGGTAACGTATATATTATACCCTTATTTTCATCTTTTAGTTGCATTTGTTCATAGATTGCATTTTTTATTTGCTCTGCTAGTTCTGTTTTTACTAGCATTATTACAAGATCTTTTTCTTCTTCTATGTTCATATTAAATAGGATTGATTTTACTTCTTTGGCTGAGCCTCGTCCGTGAACTAGACTTGCACCTCTTGCGCCGTTTTCTTGGGCAATTTGAACTGCTTTTTGACCTTCGTGTCTATCTACTATTACATATAATGCTACATATTCTAAATTCATTTTGACCTCATCCTCAATTCTATATTCAAGGGGCGATGTAAAGGCTATGGCTGTGTTGGTTTTTTTGATTTCCTTGTTTAATTCTCTTAGTAAAACTCTTGCATCTTTTTCATCTAATATAGCCATTACTATTTCTTTTTTTATTTTATCGATGTGGAGCATATTTTCTATATGTCCCTTGCTTAATCCGTAACCATAAAAGCAAGTTATGGAGCTTGCTCCATTTTTATCTAACAAATTCATGAAGTCGCTTCCCTTGCCTCTAGGTAGTATTACTCTTAATAATTCTTTCATTAATTCCTCCCCTTATAAAGGTAACCCATTATCATTATCGTTAGAACCGGCATCATGGCGACAAAGGATATTACTCCAAATCCATCTGCCACATTTCCTGCTACTCCTTGGCAAAAGGCTAGGATAAAGGTTGCTGTCATCGGTCCTGATGCAACTCCTCCTGAATCAAAGGCAATGCCAACAAATAGTTGCGGAACTTTTCTTGAAATAATTAGGGATAATAAAAATCCTGGAACTATTACCATCCATAGGCTAAAGGCATTTGTTTTGATCCTTATTACTGCAAGCATTACTGCAAGGGCAACTCCTATGGAAAGGGCTTTTAGGATGTTTCTTTTTGGGATAGATCCTCCAGTTACATCTTCTACTTGCTCTGCTAAAACTGCAACAGCTGGTTCTGCCAAAACGACCAATAGGCCAAGGATGAAACCTATCAGCGGTAAAATTTTATAATCTCTCAGAGACTCTCCAAAAACTCTTGCAAGATCCATAAAACCTGCTTCTACGGATATCAAAAATAAAATAAGTCCAAAATAAGTATAGATAAGTCCTAAAAGAATTTCTTTAAACTCGTCTTTTCCCATTTTGAAATATTTGTGATTCATGGTAAAGAACACCAAAGAAAGAGGCAAAATTGCAAGACTTGCATTGATTATTCCAGAAATTATTATAGAGCCTTCTTCATGGCTTGCTATTTCTATTTGTCCTGTTTGTGTGAAAAGACTCATCAACAAAGCTGCAAGTATGGGCCCTGCTGAGGCCATTCCTACAAGTCCAAAAGAGTTTTCTTCTCCATGCTCTCCTTTAAGATTTGCAACTCCAAGTCCAAGGGCAATGATAAATGGCGTTGTCATAGCTCCTGTTGTTGCTCCCGAAGCATCAAAGGCTATGGCATGGGAAATATTATCTGTAATAGCCATTAGTCCAAAAATTATAAGATAAACTATCCACATAAGTTTTGATATGGAAATTTCTTTAAAAATCCTATAAAGGCCAAGGGCAATCATAACTCCTACTCCTGCGGAAATAATTGCTACTATTAACCAGGAGTTTAGACAAAGTGCTAGCGAAACTTCATTGGAAAGAATTATTAAATCTGGTTCTGCCATTGATATTATAAATCCAAGAAAAAGTCCGAATATTAGTACCTTGCTTATTTTGTCAAATCTTGCTAAAAAGTCTCCCATCATAGTTCCGATTTTGGAAATAGAAAGGTCTATGCCTGATAGAAATATCGAAAGTCCTAGAATTACTCCCAATGATCCCAAAATAAATTTGATAAGCAGATAACTTTCCACTTTTACAAAAATATTAAGGATTAGGACTAAAATCACAATAGGTAATACTGCTTTGGAGTTATTTTTTAAATATTCAACAAATATATTATGCCTCCTTTTTTAAAAATAAAGAGGCAATCTTCCGATCGTCTCTTTACAAATCCTATATTTTTACTATATATTAATTAGCAGTATTTATTGCTTGGCTAGCAGTGATTATTGCAATTTCATATACATCTTCTGCTGAGCAACCACGAGATAGGTCGTTTACTGGGGATTTTAGGCCTTGAAGAATTGGACCTAAAGCCTTATAACCACCTAATCTTTGAGCTATTTTATAACCGATATTACCTGCTTGTAGGTCTGGGAAAATAAATACATTGGCATGACCAGCTACTTCAGATTTTGGTGCTTTGTTTTTTGCGGTAATTGGATCTAGGGCAGCATCGAATTGTAATTCTCCATCTAATGGTACGTTTGGATCAATTTCATGTGCTTTTTTTGTTGCCTTGGAAACCTTATCTACTAGATCATGGCGAGCAGAACCTTTAGTAGAAAAAGATAAAAGAGCTACTTTTGGATCTATACCAAAAGACTTAGCTGTATAAGCGGTTTCAATTGCAACTTCTGCCATTTCTTGAGATTCGAGTGTTATATTTACAGCTGTATCAGCAAATACATATTGTTCTCCATTTGGTCCAATCATTATCATTATTCCAGATACTCTTGAAATTCCAGGAACGGTTTTGATAATTTGTAGGGCTGGTCTAATTGTATCTCCTGTTGTTCCAATAGCACCAGATACCATTCCATCTGCAAGGCCTGCTTTTACAAGCATAACTCCGTAATAGTTGTAATCTTTTTTTAGCAAATATTCAGCATCCATCTTTGTAGCTTTGCCTTTTCTAGCTTCGACAAATTTTTCTACAAGAAGATTAAAATTCTCATCATAATTAGGATCAATTATTTGTAAATCTCCAAGTTTTAAGTTGTTTTCATCGGCAATTTTTTGTATTAGTCCCTTATCGCCAAGAACTATTGGAGTAAGCAATCCATCTTCTTTGTGCCTAATAGCAGCTTCTAGGATTCTTGGATCTTTACCTTCTGGGAAAACAATTTTTAGGTCTTTGCCTTTTATTGAATCAGTTGCCATCTGTAAAATTGTTGAATTTGACATAAGTCCTCCTAAATTTCTTTTTAATCACTAATTTTATTATACCCAAAATTTCTCTATCTATAATCAATTGTTAGATATAAAAAATCTATTGTTAGATATAATAAGTTGTTTACTTGTTTAAAAATTTACCCTTTGCTCTATTTAGAGCATCTTTTTCGTTTTTTGAAAGCTCTTGCTTTGAGATACCATTGGTAATTTCTTTTATATAAAAATTTGAACCCTTATCGGCATAAAGGCTAGTAAAAATAACACCGTTGTGGTAAGTGTCAAGCATGCAAAGCGAAAAAGATAGTTCGCCACTTTGGCCTTGGAAAGCGTCATAATGAACAACTGCAATCTTGCTAATAGCTCCCATAGTTTTATCGCTTGTTTCCATTGAACGTTGGTCTACTGATTTTAGCTGTAAATTTGAGGATTCTATCTGATCATTTAAGTTGAGCAAAAGCTCTTCAATATTCAAATCTTCTCTAGTTCCCCTAAGCAAATGGTCATATCTTTGTTTTTGTCTGCGTAATTTGTTGTTTACGGAATGAATCATGGCAAATTCAATGATGGAGATTAGGCCTAAAATTCCCAAAATAACATAAATTGTCGTCATTTTTTCCTTCTTTCAATAATTTTTGTATTTTCCTTGTGCAATTTATTTGCTAAATTAATATACTTATCAAGATCGATTTTTTCATCAAAATTTTCTAAATTTAATTTGATGGTTGGAAGAGCTGAAATAATTGTTTGTTTAAGAATATCGTTGGCAATTTGTCCATCTGTTATGGTGGAAATTTTTCCAAATTCTAAGTAAAATTTCAAAATCTCTAAAGCCTTGATATTCGTATCAATCATAGTAAGCAAAGGCTTACTAGCATTATAATAATCTTTTTCTAATGCTTGGCCTTCTATAATTTTTTCCATCAAAAAAGCAAAATTGTCAACATCATCTTGTGCATTTAAGGATAAGCTTTCTGATAATTTTAAAATTTCTTCTTTGTTAATCTCTGCTTGATCTTTTTTTTCTTTCCAAGATTTTCTATCCATCATCAAAATTAGATTTAAAGCTAAATTGCTTATGATAATTAAAATCGCACCTCCACCTGGATTAGCGTCTGATTTTCTTGTTTGCTTTAGCAAAGTTTCTAAATCAAAAGTTGATAGATTTTTCTTATAATTTTTCATAAATTTTTTCTAGATCTTCTATGCTGTAACAATCAATTGTTAGCTTGTAATTTTTGCCAGCTTTCGCAATATTTACCTTGGAAGATAACTTATCCATAAATTTTTCTCGTAAGTCTTCAAGCAAAATATTGTCAAGGTTAGGTGTTTGAGGCTTATTATCAGTGTCAGATTCTGCCATTTTTTTCTCTTTGATTCTCCTTTTTTCAACTTTTCTTATATTGGTAGATCCGTTTATAAAATCGTTAAGTGTCAACGATCTTAGGTTGCCATCATCAATTGACAAAAGCGTTCTTGCTTGAGAAGGGGAGATTTGACCCTTATCTAAGGCTCTTTTTTCAACATCATAAAGATTTAATAACCTCATGGTATTTGCTATATAAGATCTTGATTTGCCCATAGTTTTAGCAATTTCTTCTTGTGTTAAATTATATTGGCTTGAAAGTTTCTTGTAGGCATTTGCTTCTTCGAGAACTTTTAGGTCTTCTCTTTGGATGTTTTCTATCAAGGATAAAACTTCTACATCTTTTTCTTCGTAATCTTTTATGATGGCATCGATAGTTTTTAATCCAAGATTTTTTACCGCCCTATATCTACGCTCACCAGCAACTATCTCGTATTTGTCAGATTTTTTCCTTACTACTATCGGATTTAAAAGTCCATACTTTTCTATAGATTGTGCCAAATCATCAATTGTTTCATCGTCAAAAGATTTTCTAGGTTGGTCATCTCTAGCCTCAATCTGATCTACATCAATTTCTAAAATAGTCTTGTTAATGTTGTCAGTTTCCAATTCTTGCTTAGAAATTAATTCTTCTTCGTATTCTTTAGGTCTTTCAGGTATTAATGAATGTAAGCCACGTCCTAAACTTCTTCTATTTGTCATAAGTTTTCTCTCTTTCTTTGTTAATAATTTCTTCAGCAAGAGCCATATAAGCATATGATCCTTGTGAGTTCGGATCGTATTGTAGGGTTGATAAACCATAGCTTGGTGATTCTGCGAGTCTAGGAGATCTAGGTATCATGTATTTGAAAACTTTATCTTTAAAATAAATTTTTATTTCTTCAGCCACTTCATAAGATAGGCATACTCTCTTATCAAACATTGTAAGTAATATCCCTTCAATTTCTAAATCTTTATTTAGTTCTTCTTTGACTAAGGTAATTGTATTTACAAGCTCACTTATTCCTTCTAATGCATAATATTCAGTTTGGACTGGGATAAGAATTGAGTTACTTGCAACAAGAGCGTTAATGGATAATAATCCCAAAGAAGGTGAGCAATCTATCAAAACGTAATCATAAGATTTTTTTCTCACTTCTTGCATTATTTCCTTTAGTATTTGAGTCCTTTCATAAGGGTCCATATCCACTAATTCAACTTCAATGCCTGATAGTGCTAATTGTGAACAAATAATATCGACTCCACTAGCTGTTTTGATAATATAATTATCTATATCATAATCTAAATCTATGCTATTTTTATTATCTTCAGAATTTTCCTCACCAATATTGCTTTCTTCTTCCAAAGCTTGAGAATCGATATCTTCGTCATTATTAGACTCATTTGAAGCCTGATTTATTAAAGCTTTTTTTTCAAGTGAGTCACAAAAAAGATCGTAAATTGAACTTTGAATATTAAATTTATCCATACCAAAACCCGAAGTTGTATTAGCCTGCGGATCCATATCTATTACCAAAACTTTTTTATCTAGGTAAGTTAGGGCAACCGATAAATTGACTACAGTTGTGGTTTTTCCTACTCCACCTTTTTGATTAAATACCGATATTACTTTCATAAACACCTCTCATTATTAGTATAGCCATATCAATAGCATAGTTTTTAATTCTTTGTCTTATAAGGTTTCGATCGCCAGAAAGTTTAAAATATCTAACGTAAATTTCTCCATTATAATAAACTCCAACATAAACTTCACCCTTGTGAGCATATCCGGTTGTTGCTATACACAAGTTACTATTTGTGATTTTATTTAGTCCAAGAGCCATTTCTCTTACGACTTCTTTACTAACAACAGTATACTCCTTAATTGTTTCACATGAAACATTTAGAATTTTTTCTTTTGTTGCGTTGGCATATGTTATGTAAGATTCTTTTAAAACATCGCTTGCACCTGGGATATCTATTATAGAAGAAGCTATTAGTCCACCGGTTATTGATTCAGCAGTAGAAACAAGTTCATTTCTTTTTCTTAAAAGATCAATTAAAACTTCTTCTTTTCTGATATTCTCACTTGTTATTACATAAGGGTATAGCTTATTTTCTACCAAATCTAGACTCTCTTTGATTTTTTTGTCTACATCTTCTTGGTTTTTCCCCATCGCAGAAATTCTTAATAAAGGGCCTTGATCGCTTACGTAAGGGCTAATGGTAGGATTGCTTTTATTAATATCAACTCTTCTTGCCATATCCCATTCTTCCAAAAGTCCAGTTTTTACAAAAACAGATTTTAAAAAAGCTTCCTTGTGTAAATATTTCATCAATTCATTTTCAAACATTGGGACCATTTCCTTTGGTGGCCCAGGGAGCAAAACGAATTTGGTATTAGATTTTGACATTATAATACAACCTGGTGCAGTTCCAATTTTGTTTTTTAAAATGATTGCAGATTTTGGAAATTTAGCCTGCTTAATATTTTCTCTTGCCTTAAATTCATTATTGTTAAAAAACTTTAAAATTTCTTGGTAACTTACTTGATCAACTTCTACTTCGTTAGTTAATTGACAAACATCAATTGCTACTTCCTTGCTTATATCATCGGCTGTTGGACCCAGGCCACCAGTTGTGAAAACATAATCTACTTTACCGTCAACTTCTTTCATGGCCTCATAAAGTCTCTTATAATTATCGCCTATGGTTTCCATTTTATATAAGTTGATGCCAAGGTCTGCTAGTTTTTCTGCTATGAATTTTGAATTTGTATCTGTTATAGTTCCTAGTAAAATTTCTGTTCCTATAGAAAAAATTTGTGCATCCATAATTACTCCATTCTAAAGTATTATACCATTAAATTATCTTAAGAAAAAAGCCATCTAATTAGATGACTTGATGATTTTTTTAATTATTATAAAGCTTATAAATATGCAAACAAAACCTATAAAAAATATAAGTGTAGCCAAGTTTTGATGAAGACTTAAAATTAATGCCAGAAAATTATTTACCATGTGGATTAAAATTGAGTCGAGGATGTTTTTCCTGTAATAATAAACTATTGCCAAAATAAGAGCCATTACAAAAGTGTTCACTCCTTGAAGGATATTAAAGTGATAGAATCCAAATAAAAGTGCAGTAGAAAATATAGCAAATTTATAATCAAAAAACCTATTGATTTCCTCAAACAAAATCCCTCGAAAAATAAGTTCTTCGGTTATTGGAGCTAAAATTACTATGACAATAAAAGTTAAGAAAAATCCACTTGATAAATTTGAAACTTCATCAAGAGTTTCCAAAGTCCTTGTTATAGATGGAAGATCTTTTAAGAAGTATAACAAAATACTTACAATAATATTTCCTAAGGAAAAAACTCCAAATCCAATTATAATCATCTTCCAAAAATCTTTTTTTACTGATAATTTTATATAAGGAGTTTTTTCCGATCTCTTATAGATTATAGGTATTATTATGATTCCTCTAATGATTTGGCCAATCAAAAGTTGATATTTAATATCTAAAGTTTCCTTTTTTATTTGCCCATAAATTTGAATTACTTTGGCAGCTAGTAACTCTGATAAAAATACAAAGCCTGCTAGCAAAAATATTATTCCTAAGAATTTTAAAATTTTTTTCATATTTTCCCTAAACTTATTATTTCAATGGCTTTGTCTTTGGCAAATTTTTTCCTCTTGGATATTTGTTATTTGTAGGGTGAATTTTTTTTACTACGATATTTGCTCTCTCATTGCCAGATAAATCAAATCTTTTTACATCTATAATTTTTCCGCCTAAGATTTTTATGGCACTTTTTGCTTCTTCTAATTCTTCATCTGCCTTTGGCCCTTTAAGGGCGATGAAAATTCCACCTACTTTTACAAAGGGTAGGCAAAGCTCTGATAGGGTTGTCATGTTTGCAACAGCTCTTGAAACGACCACATCATATTTTTCTCTATTATCTTTGGCAAAATCTTCGGCTCTGCTGTGAATGGCTCTAGCGTTTTGTAGATTGATTTTTTCTATTACTTGGTTCATAAACTTAACTTTTTTATTTACACTGTCTATAAGAGTTAGGTCGATTTCTTTTTCAATTGCAAGAGGGATTCCTGGAAAGCCCGCCCCAGATCCTATATCTAAAACTTTGTCCTTTTCCTTTATCAGATCAAGAACACTTAGGGAATCTTCTATGTGTTTAATTTTTATCTCGTCAATGTCTGTAATGGTCGTAAGATTTGTATGGGCATTTACTTCTAACAAATAATCTATGAAAATTTTGTATTGGTCTTTTTTATCCACTTACTTCTCCAGTCTTTAGTCTAATTAAAAGTACGTTTATATCCGCCGGGCTTACTCCTGAAATACGACTGGCTTGGCCGATTGAATCTGGTTTTATTTCGTTTAGCTTTATTGCCGCTTCTTTTTTTAGTCCAGAAACTTTTAGATAGTCAAAATCTTTTGGCAATTTCTTTTTCTCAAGCTTTTTAAATTTCTCAATATCTGCCATTTGCTTAGCAATGTAGCCTTCGTATTTTATTTCGGTTTGAGTTTGGATTTGTTGAAATTTTGGAAGAGTCGGTCTATCAGGATCAAAAACTGAAATTTTCTCATAATCAATTTCCGGTCTTTTTAATAAGTCGTAAAGAGTTATGCCTGTCACTAGGGGATTAGAACCTAGAGCTTTTAATTTCTCATTAGTTTCCTTGGTAGGAGTAAGCATTATTTTTTTTAGCCTATTTTTTTCACCTTCAATAGCCTTATATTTATCGAGCATTTTTTGGTAGCGTTCTTCATCTGCCAAACCAATCTTGTAAGCTTTTTCAGTTAGTCTATAATCAGCATTGTCTTGACGAAGAGTAAGTCTATATTCGCAACGACTTGTCATCATCCTATAAGGTTCGTTTGTCCCTTCTGTAACCAAGTCGTCAATCAAAACTCCAATGTAAGCATCAGATCTATCCAAAATAAAAGGATCTTCGCCCTTTATTTTTAATGCCGCATTGATACCTGCAATAATCCCCTGACCTGCTGCTTCTTCGTAACCACTTGAGCCATTAATTTGACCTGCAAAATATAATCCTTGGTAGGCTTTGCTTTCCAAAGTCAAATTTAATTCTCTGGTGTCAATCATATCGTATTCAATGGCGTAAGCTGGACGCATGATTTTTACATTTTCCAAACCTAGAATCGTCTTATAAAAATCCATTTGCACTTCTTGTGGCAAAGAAGAAGACACTCCTTGAACGTAAATTTCATCTGTTGATAAAGATTCTGGTTCAAGAAAAACTTGGTGGATATCTCTATCTGGAAATCTCATCATCTTATCTTCAATAGAAGGGCAATATCTAGGACCGATTCCTTTGACCTTGCCACCGTAGATAGGGGAGCGGTCGATGTTTTCCATAATGATTTCTTTTGTTTGTGGGCTGGTGTAGGTTAGATAGCAATCGTATTGTTTGCGATTAGAAAAATCGCTACCCTCATTAGCAAAAGAAAAAGGGATTACTTCGGCATCTCCTGCTTGAACATGAGTCTTTGAAAAATCGATTGATTTTTTGTCAATTCTTGCAGGAGTTCCAGTTTTAAATCTTCTAAGTTTAAAACCCATTTCCTCTAGGCAATCAGAAAGAAAAGTTGCTGCTGATAGACCATGAGGACCTGAAACTTTTTCGAAATCACCGATAAGAATTTTTCCGTTTAGATAAGTGCCAGTACAAATTATTAAAGCCTTGCAAGGAAAAATTGCTCCTTGGATTGTTTCACATGAAACAATTTTTCCGTTCTCATAATTTATCTTGTCGAGTTCTTGTTCAAAAATGTCGATGTTTTCTTCATCTTCCAAAACTTTTTTCATTGCTTCGTGATATTTTCTCTTGTCAGCTTGCACTCTTAGAGAATGAACCGCAGGCCCCTTGGATGTGTTTAACATTCTTGATTGGATAAAAGTTTGGTCGATTACTTTTGCCATTTGTCCACCTAGAGCGTCAATTTCACGAACCAAATGTCCCTTGCCTGTTCCACCAATATTTGGATTGCAAGGCATATCTGCAATTGATTCTAATGATGTTGTTAATATTAAAGTGTCCATGCCAAGGCGAGCTGAAGCTAAAGCTGCTTCACAACCTGCATGGCCAGCACCTACGACTACTACATCGTAGGCTTTTTGTATATATTTATTTTCCAACGCAAAACTCCTTAAATACCTTATCCATAATTTCATCTGAAACGGATTCGCCAATTATTAGTCCCAAATCTTTGTAGGAACTTCTTAGGTCAACTTCAACAGCGTCAAGCGAAATCCCTCTTTTTATATCTTCTAGTGAATTATCCAATTTTTCATCAGCGGATTTTAATAATCTCTCGTGACGAGTATTGGTTATGATTAGCGACTCACGGTTGATAACTTTGGTGTCAAATATATCTTGAATTTTTTCTTCCAATTCTTCAATGCCAATATTTTCTTTCATGGAAGTTTCTATTATAGGTAAGTCCAATTCTTCCATGAAAAATTTGTTGGCAAGGTCTGTTTTATTTAAAATGACTATGGCGTTTTTTCCCTTGATTAATTCTAGGATTTTTTCATCTTCGCTGTCAAATTCTCTCGATCTATCAAAAATTGCTATGATAAGATCAGAGGATTTGGAAAGCTCTATAGATTTGTCAACCCCAATTTTTTCTACCAAATCATCTGTATCGCGTATGCCTGCTGTGTCGTTAATCTTTAGGGTGAAAGATCCTAGACTTATATATTCGCTAATCGAATCTCTGGTCGTTCCAGGAATATCTGTAACGATGGCGCGATTTTCTTTTAGCAGTGCATTAAGTAGGGAAGACTTGCCAACATTTGGCTTGCCAATTATTGTCGTATTTATTCCATCTTTTATAATCTTGCCCTTATTGGAAGTGCTTAATAATTTTTTGATTTTTTTATCAGCTTCTTCCATATAGGAAATAATTTCATCTGGAGGAAGGTCTTCGCCATCTTCTGTAAAATTAATCGAATATTCCAAACGAGAAAGTGCTTCCAAAAGATCTTTTCTAATTTTCCCTATCTCATCTCTTAGCAAACCATTTAATTGGTTGATGCCCTGAGCTTGGGATAATTCATTAGTAGAATTAATTATGTCTAAAACCGCCTCGGCTTGGGATAGATCGATTCGTCCATTTAGAAAAGCACGCTTGGTAAATTCTCCTGGCTCGGCAAGAGTCGCTCCCTTATCCAAAAGTAAGTTAAGGATTTTTTTTACCGAAATAAAAGAGCCGTGGCAATTTATTTCAACTATATCTTCTCTAGTAAAAGTTTTTGGAGCCGCCATGAAATTTACCATGACTTCATCGATGATTTCTCCATCATCGAGGATATTTCCATAACGCATTTTGCGATTGTCTTTGATCTTATCTATTGGTCCACCGTGAATGGGACTAAAAATTTGATCGATAATTTCCTTTGACTTATCTCCACTCATCCTCACAATGGATATACCACCTGTACCTTGAGGAGTGGAAATAGCTGCTATTGTTTTCTCACTCATATATTTTCCTTTCTTAGTAAGCTAGTAATCCACTACTTTCACTAGTGGTTCTTAACATTAAGATTATAGTGGAAATGCCGATAAAGTCAATGTTATTTTTGAAATTTATGGGCGATTTTAAATGATTTATAAACAAAAATACCAGCATCTTTTCAAAAAATAGTACAATAATAAAAAGGAGTTAATATGGCTTATAAAATTTTGATAATCGACTTAGAAAATGAAAATACAAAAGTGGAATATGTGGAAGATGAAATTTCAAATTTTTACCTAGGAGGGCTGGGACTTTCCTATTACTATTTGTCCCAAAATCCTAAAACAAATCCTTTTATGGTTTTTACGTCCGCAATAATTTCATATCCCAATCCTATATGCAAATACATAATAATGGCAAAAGAAGAATCAGGAAATATTACCTACGGAACTTTGGGAGGAAATTTTTCTTATTATCTAAAAACAAATTCTTACGATGCTTTGGTTTTACTTGGAAAAGCAAGAGAGAAAAAAGAAATTTTTATAGATGATGAAGTTTTTATAAATAATTTTGAAAAGAGCGATGATCTATCTTTTTCGGCTTTGAGAAAAAAATATGGAAAAGATATTTCTTCTATTTATATAAGTAAGTCTGCAACGAAGGGCGATGAGCTTTCAAGATTAAGGGTTGACGAATATCAAGGAATTTCTAGAGGACTGGCTAATATTTTGATTGCAAAAAATGTCGTATCCATAAATGTCAAGAAAAATAATCTTAGAGAAATAAAAACTCCTCAAATCTACGAGGAAAATTCAAATAGAAATTGCCCTGGCTGCCTTTTGGGTTGCTTTGAAAAAAGATACGAGAAAAAAGGAAATATATTTTCTACTAGCGAAAAGAATTCGACAAGCGAAAATCAAAAATTAAAAGAAATTAAAAAAATCTTGGATGCCTACGGCATAGATATCTTTGCCCTATCAAAGACCATAGAATTTGCCTACGAAAATCTAAATCACATTTATAAGTTTAAAAATCTACAAGCAGAAAATTTGGATACTATTTGCAAAAATATAGTAGAAGATAAGAGGGAAGAAATTTATAAAGATCTGGCCAAGGGAAGAAATTTTCTAGCAGAAAAATACGCAATCAAAACCACTAAAAAGAAAGCTAAAAATAAAAATCCAAATATCGATATAATAGATTCCGCAGGCCTTTGTTTATTTGCAGTTAATCCAAAAGACTTATCAAATATAAGCCAGACCATAAATAAACTTTCTGGCAAAAATTATTCAGAAGATGATTTGGAAAATTTAATAAATGAGATAGAAAAAATAAAAAGCAGCCTAAAGTAATTTAAGCTGCTTATCTTCTATTGCTACATGATAATCATAAGTATAATCTTCTAGGTTGTCATGGCTTATTAGAATTATCATCCTATCGTCTTTTTCTTTTAGCCACTTATCCAGAAAATCATTTGCATTTTTCCTAGATTTTTTGTCCATCTGAGAAAAAGGTTCATCCAAAATCAAAGTTTGCTTAGCTCTAAGAGTTGATCTTAGAAAGGCAAGCTTTTCTTTTTCTCCACCTGAAAGACTTTCTATGTGCTGGTCTAACAAATTTTCTATGGCAAAAAATTCCAATTCTTTTTTTATATTTTTGGGATTTATATTTACCAATTTGAAATTATCTCTTGGAGTATTTTTGTAAAGGTAGGGATCTTGAGCTTGGTAGATAATTTCCTTATCTATATCAATTTCTCCTTTTACAAAAGGGCAAAGACCCAAAAATGATTTGAGCAAAGTAGATTTGCCAGCACCATTTTCTCCAGTTAGAATATATTTATTTCCATCCTCAAAGGTAAATTCTTTTATTTGAAATAATGATTTGCCATTAACATCAGCTGTAAGATTTTTTAATTTTATCATTATTTCTCCCCCTAATAATCATAGCTAGAAATGAAACTGTTAGAGAAATTGCCATAAGAATAATTCCAAGTTTGATACTCATTTGATAATTGCCCTTGTTATTTTCAAGAACAATGGCAGAGGTTAAAACTCTGGTTTTGTATCTTACATTTCCTCCAACTATCATAACAGCTCCAACTTCTGAAATAGCTCTGCCAAAGCCTGTGATGATTGCAGAGATTACAGAAATCTTAACTTCCTTGAGCAATTGAAAATACATTTTCACTTTAGAAATCTTTAGTCCTAGAGATGTTTCAATAAAAGAATTTCTAATACTTTCAACAGCCGGAAAAATATTGGCAGTTATAATCGGTGTAACTATCAAAACTTGAGCGATTATTATAACTTTTTCAGTATAAAGCCAAGAAAGATGTCCCAAAACTCCATTTTTTGAAAATATTAGATAAACCACAACGCCAGCTATAACTGGTGGCAAGGATGTAAATGCATTTGTAATTATCTTTACATATTTGATGAATTTATTGTCATTTAATCCAAGGGTAAAACCCAAAAGGATTGCAAATATTGTCGAAATCAAAGTTGAAATAAAGCATATCCTAAGGGTTAATACCACTATGGAAAAAATTTCATTCATATTATTCACCTAAGAAGAATAATGCTTGTCCGTATTTATCTTTTCCGTATTCGCTTATAAGTTTAGCTGCATGATCTCCAAGCATCCAATCTTGGAATTTTTGTGCTACGTCTGGATTTGTTCCTTCAACCTTATCTGGGTTAACAATTATAACTGAGTAAACATTCTTTAGAGAATCTGATTGGTCAACTAAAACTTCAAGGTCTAAATCATTTTCCATTGATAGGAATGTTGAAAGGTCTGTTAGAGTGTAAGCTCCATTTTCTGATGCAAATGTAAGAGTTGCGCCCATGCCATCACCTGTTGCGTTGTAATTATCTTTTTTAGATAATTCGTCAACATTTACTCCAGCTTCTTCCCAAAGTTTTAATTCTTTGTTGTTTGTACCTGATTCATCACCTCTTGATGCAAATTTTGCATTCTTTTCGTTGATCAAAGCAAATGCTTCTTTGGCATCTTTGCCTTTGATTCCTGCTGGGTCATCTTTTGGTCCAACTATTACAAAGAAGTTGTGCATGAATGGTTTTCTTTCAAGACCATAACCTTCTTTTACAAATTCTTCTTCTTTAGCTTTTGAGTGTACAAGGATTACATCAGCGTTTCCTGCTTTAGCATCTTCTAAAGCAGCTCCTGTTCCCTTTGATACGATTTCCATATCAAGACCTGTATCTTCTTTTAGACCATCTCTTAGATATTCCATAAGACCAGAGTCGTTTACAGATGTTGTTGTTGTAAGTTTTACAACATTTTCTTCTTTAGAAGTATCATCTTTAGCATCTTCGTCTTTTTTGTCTTCTTCTTTGTTAGCATCTTCTTTGTTTTCTTGGCTTTGAGATTCTGTTACTTCTGTTTTAGTTTCTTCTTTTGTTTCTTCTTTTTCTTGATTGCCACAACCTGTTGCTATTAATAAGGTTGCAACTGCAATTAAGTGAAATTTATTTAGTTTCATTTTATTCCTCCTATAAAATATTTCCACTGTCATTTGTATTATACCCACCAAGCTCAGATATTCTAATTTTAAAGTCTTCTGATCTTAAAATTTCAAGCAAATCTTTGATTGACTGAAGCTTCAAGTTCTCTTTTTTGATGATAAATTGATATTCTTCATCTTTTAGGTAGATAAAGTCTATATCCATTTTGATGGCTGCCGATTCTACTCCAATAGAAAAATCGCAATCGCCATTTTTTACAGCAAGAGCTGCTGATAGGTGAGTTGTAACTTCATTATCATATCCTCTTATGGTATAAGGGTCAATATTTTCTTTTTTCAAAAGATAATCAAAAAGCAATCTTGTTCCTGCTCCTCTTTGCCTATTGACCATTTTTTTATCAAGCAAATCATCGATGGTCTTTATAGAAAGAGGATTACCCTTTGGGACATAAATTCCCTGCCTACGACCGACAACATTTATCTTTGAAATATTTTCTGGATCGAAGAATAATTTTATGGCATCATTATTATAAGTTCCATCTTCATCTAGCAAATGTGAAGGAGCTATTAGGCAATCGCCCTCGCTTAGAGCCTTTAGTCCACCAAGAGAACCTACATGAGAAGATGAAATCCTCGTTTGCTTTTTGTCTTTGGCAAACATATCATTTAGCAAGTCTACAACAATATCGTGAGAGCCTATACAAACAATTCTGTTGTTAAGAATTTCTTTGGCAATCGGCTTATGCAAAATTACATCTATGATATCACCCCTGTTGTAGCCTTCGATATTTCTATCGATTATTATATAACCATCAGATTGGGCAAGGGAAAATAAAGATCCCGCCTTCCTATCTAGAGGAGTTACAATTGTTTTGCCATCGACAATGCCAAGTTTAGATCTTATATATTCTCTATTTTTTAGCGAAGAAATCACAGGTTTGGTAAGTTTTGCCTTTATTATTTCCTTGTCATCTTCAATTTGATTTAATTTTTTTAGGATAGTAGGAATTACGATTCTTTCAAAAACTATGTGAGTTGAAACTGGATAGCCTGGAAGTCCTACAAAAGGAAGGTCAAAAATTTTTCCCAAAATAGCAGGCTTACCTGGTTTTATGGAAATTCCATGGACAAAAACTTCTCCAAGTTTTCCTACAATTTCGCTGGTAAAGTCTTTGCTTCCTGCAGATGTTCCTGCAATTAGACAGACAAAATCGCATTCTTTGCTTGCCTTTACCAAGGCTTTTTCTATGGATTCTTTTTCATCTTTTACTATTGGATAGATAATTGTCTCGATTCCATTTTCAAAGGCCATACTTTTTAGCATGGCGGAGTTTGATTCTATAATTTTGCCAACGCTAAGATCTTCATCTTTATCGATTATTTCATTGCCTGAAGGGATAAGTCCAAGGATTGGCTTTTTTAAAACTTCAACTTCGTTGATGCCAGTTGCTATTAAAACTGAAAGGTCGACTGCTCTAAATTTATGGTAGGATTCAAATATCAAATCTTTTTCTATTACATCTTCGCCTTGGATTCTAATATTTTCCCAAGCATTTACTGGCTTTAAAATCGTAATACCATCTTCTTCGATTTTTACATCTTCTATCATTATTACCGCATCGTAAGGCTTAACTAGGGGAGAACCGGTGTTGCAATAAATGAAATCTTCGTTTTTTAAAAAAAGCGGCTTATTTTCTCTGGCAAGTTTGGTCATCTCGCTTACGACCATTACTCCATCCATTGCTGATGAATGATAGGAAGGAGAAGAATATTTGGCAAAAATTGCTTTTGCAGAAATTCTTCCCAAGGCATCTTTGGAATTTATGATTTCAGTTTTCTTATCCTCAAAAAATTGGTCTAAATTATTTTGGAAAATCTCTATGGAATCTTCTAATTCTTTGGTATCTAAATATATATTTCTCATCTAATTAGGCTTACCCAAACATCTTCTCCATCTCTTAGACCTTCAGTATATTCATCTATTATAATATAGCCCTTGGCTTTTTTTAGTAGAGAAATATTGTTTGAAAATCCAAAGATGGGACTTGCAATAAGCTCATCCTCCTTTTTCTTTAAATCCACTAGACAAATTTGCGTCTTTGCAGAATTGTTGGCTATGTTTCTATCGATTTTGCATTTGATTTTAAGATCTTCTTCTATATTAAAATACTTGTTATAGGCTTTTTGGAAAATGCTCCTAAAAATCGCATAGGCACTTATAGGATTTCCCGGCAGTCCCAAAATCATAGTCTTGTTATTTTGGCTAAGGCTTGTGGGCTTACCTGGTTTTATGGAAATGCCATGATAAATTATCCCCGGACTTAATTTTTTGCCGACAGCTGGAACAAAATCTTTTTTGCCTTTGGATGATGAACCAGAAATAAAAATCAAATCCAAATCTTCTTTTAGTTCTTTTTCTATTAAATTTTCATCATCTGCCAAATGCTTTACAGAAACAACTTCAATTCCTATGCTAGTTAAAAGTCCAAAAAGCATATAAGAATTTATATCTCTTGCTTTGGCTGGTCTTAATTTGCCATTAACAGGAATTATTTCATCGCCAGTAGATAGGATCTTGCATCTTAGTTTCCTATAAACAGAAATTTTGTCATAGCCAAGACTTGCCGCCATGGCCATGGTTTCTGGATTAATAATTTTGCCAGCTTTTTCGTAAATATCGCCAACTTTTGAATCATCGCCAATATCAATTACATGATCCATAAAAACAACCGGTCTACTTATAGAAATTAATTTTTCAGATAAGCTTTCTGTAAATTCAATTGGAATAACCGCATCAGCACCCTCTGGAAGCATTCCTCCAGTATAAATTTTGGAAGCTTCTCCTCTTTGCAAAATTTTTTGTGGAACTTCTCCCATAGGTATTTCTTCAATGACCTTTAGCATTGAGGGAATTGTTTCTGTCGCTCCAAGAGAATCCTTGTAATTTATAGCATAACCATCCATAGTGCTTTTTCTAAAATGTGGCAAATCATCTTTGCTTATCAAATCTTCTGCCAAAATATAGCCTAAGGCAGAAGTCGTTTCTAAGCTAATTTTTTCCTTGTAGGAGATTTTTTCCATAAGGTCTACTTGCAAATTTATAGCTTGATCAATTTTTACTACTTCTAATAAATCCATAACCACCTCATTTTATAATAAGATTTTCGTTCTTGTTATAAAGATTAAATCTTTGTTCTCTAGCAAAAGCAATCAAATTTACATTTTTTTCTCTTGCCATATCTATGGAAACGCTGGTAGGGGAGGCTTGAGATAAGATTAAATCAAAGTCGACTTTTAAAATTTTATCAATAATCTGATCGCTTACCCTACAAGAAGTAAAGATAAATTTATCTGAAATGTCAATTTCCTTTGCCAAAATATAGCCTATGAGCTTATCGACAGCGTTATTTCTTGCCACATCTTCAAAAAATTCCATGATCCTATAATTTTCTATAATAGCACAAGCATGAGCACCACCAGTTTTTTTAAAAATCAAAGAATAATTTTGAAATTCATTTGCCAGTGCAAAGATTTTTTCTCTTTCAAGGATAAATTTACCCTTATTTCTATTTATCTTTGGAGATTTTTCCTCTTTTAATTTCACATAGGCCTTATTATCTCTTATTTGTAAATCTATTATGTCATCTTTTGAATTTATCAAGTCCAAGGCATAAAGATGGCCAATGACAAGATATTCTAAATTTGACGGCGAGCACATAAGCCTTGCAAGGATTTTTTCTCCTTGGTAAATGTAAAAATAAGTTTCTACTATAACATCATCGTTAAAGCAAATTATTTTATCTTCCTTGTATTTTTTTATTTGGTATTTTTTAGTTAAATCCATTGTTTTTCTCTTTCAAAAATTTCTGCCAATCTTCTGGATAATTTAGATTTCTAAAAATGTTTTGGTAATTTTTAAAGATCCTTATCTCCTCTTCTTTTATGATAGTAGGGGAGATTTCTTCTAAAAATCCATTAAGACTTCTTTTTTGTGCTTGTAGATATTTTTCTAAATTATTTGCCAAGTCTTTTTTGTAAAAGGCAAAAAATGGCTGGTAGTATTTTTCGCTTTTATAAACTAGGGCCTTTTCGTAAGTCTTACTCTTTAGAAAATCTAGGTAGGCTTGGTTAAAATAAGGCATATCGCAAGCTATTAGAAAATTATCCTCATTAACAGAAGAAATGAGGCCAGTAAAAAGTCCTCCACATGGCCCCATTTCTTTTATAATATCAGATACGATAAGTATCTTATTTTCGTAATTATCATACCTATTTTTGAAAAAATCTTTCTTGTTGCTTACAATTATTATTTCTTCAAAATTTTTGGATAAATTTTCTATAAGAGTATCTATTAGATAAATCCCCTTATAATTAAGCATTTGTTTATCCTTGCCCATCCTAGTGGATTTGCCACCGGAAAGAACGATTGCTGATTTTTCTTTCAATCAACCACCCCAACTCATGTTCATATACTTATCCATGAGCTTGTCGTATTCGTCTTTGAAAATTTTGGCATGGCCATCTTCCCAAGCCGCAAAGTTTGTTAGAATTTCTTTTAGTTCGCTATCTTCAACTTTTCCTGCCATCATCTTATAATATTCTCTAAAATCTTCTTCGATTAGGTAAGCCATACGAAGAACGTTCATATCTGGAATCATTGATTGTTCCAAAGTCTCATCTAAGTTTTCACTATCTTTTCTTTGATCAAAAAACTCGTGAGCTTCTTCTTTTGGCAATTCTAGGTCAGAAACTTCCTCGCCTTGATATTTGGCAAGTAATTTTTTTAGATATTCGTAATGTCCCCATTCGATTTCAGATAATTTCTTAAAAACAGATTGGGTTTGTAGATTTTGGCTTTTTTCTGCATTGTCTTTGTAGAAATTGTGGCCATATAATTCCATGCCCATGGCAAGATTTATTATCTTTATTGGATCATACATAAGAATTCCTTTCTAATTTTTCTATAGCAACAGATGAAACTTTTAATTCTGGAATTTTGGCAATTGGGTCCAAAACTGGGTTTGTAAGTGTATTTGCAGATCCATCAACATAGTGGAAAGGCATAAATACAACGCCCGGTTCTATTTTGTCGGTAACTTTTGCCATTGTCGTAACACTACCACGTCTTGATGAAACTTTTACTCTTTCACCATCGGCAATATTGTAGGCTTTGGCAGTAACTGGTGAAATTTCCATGTAGGATTTTCCAGCAATTTCTGTAAGTCCGTCAATTTTGCCAGTCATAGTTCTGGTGTGGTATTGGTATAACATTCTTCCAGTTGTTAGTATCAATGGATAATCTTCATCAGGTGTTTCTTTACTTACTTCATATTCTATTGGCACAAATAAGCCCTTGCCTCTAGCCATTGAGTTTTTGTGCAAGTATTTGGTTCCCTTGTGGTCTTTGCTTGTGCATGGCCATTGTAGAGATTCAGTTTTTAATCTCTCGTAGGAAATTCCCCTATAAGATGGGGTGCAAGCTGCTAGTTCATCCATGATTTCGCTTGGAGAATTATAGTACTCTTCATAGCCTAGTAGTGTTGAAACTTCCATTAGGATTTGCCAGTCTGGCTTTGCTTCGCCAATAGGATCTATGGCTTTATTGATTCTTTGGATTCTTCTTTCGGTGTTGGTGAAAGTTCCGTCTTTTTCGGCAAATGATGCTGCTGGTAAAACTACATCGGCAAATTCTGCTGTTTCTGTTAGGAAAATATCTTGAACAACCAAAAAGTCCAAACTATTAAGAGCTTTCTTGATGTGGTTTAAATCTGGATCAGAAATCATAGGATTTTCGCCCATTATATATAAGAAGCTTAGTTCTCCTTTTTCTGCTGAGTGCATCATTTCAGTTAAGGTTAGACCTTTTTTAGCTGGTAATTCAGTATGCCAGAAATTTCCCATAGATTCTCTAACTGGATCCAAAAAAACTTTTTGATATCCTGTGTAATCTGTAGGAAGAGCTCCCATATCACAAGCGCCTTGAACGTTATTTTGTCCTCTTAGAGGGTTAATGCCTGTAGATTCACGACCGACATTTGCTAAAAGCATTTGTAGGTTTGAAGTTGATCTTACACCGTTGGTACCTGTAGCATGTTGGGTAATTCCCATTGAATAATACAAGGCACCTTTGTCAGCTTTGGCATACATTCTTGCAGCTTTGATCAAGTCATCTTTGTCGATGCCACAAATTTCTGCAACAACTTCTGGAGTATATTTTTCTATAACTTTCTTAAATTCTTCAAAACCTTCAGTTCTTTCGTTTATATATTCCTCATTTTCAAGATGTTCACTTAAAATTACATTCATCAAACCATTTAAAACTGCAATATTTGTTCCTGGTTTAATTTGCAAGTAAATATCTGCATATTTGGCAAGTTCGATCTCTCTTGGATCTATAACTATTAGTTTTGCTCCATCTTGTACTCTTTTTTTGATTTTTGTGCCTATAACTGGGTGATTTTCAGTTGTATTTGTACCGATTATCAAAAATGCATCTGTGCCATCAATTTCTTCTATGGAATTTGTCATAGCACCGGAGCCAAGAGTATTGGCAAGACCTGCTACGGTTGAGGCATGGCAAAGACGAGCGCAGTGGTCAACGTTATTTGTCTTAAAAACTGTTCTTATAAATTTTTGGAACAAATAGTTTTCTTCATTAGTACATCTTGCAGAAGAAAAACCACCGAAGCCATCTGGACCTTTTTTAGCCATAATTTCTTCGTATTTTTCTTTGATTAGTCTATAAGCCTCTTGCCAAGATGCTTCTACAAATTTGCCATCTTTTTTGATAAGTGGTTTTGTAAGTCTATCTGGATGATTTACAAATTTGTGGGCAAATTTTCCCTTTACGCAAAGCAAACCATCGTTTGGTATGGTGTTAATTGGCTCAACTTCAACTATACGATTACCCTTAATTAGTAAATTTATTTGGCAACCTACTCCACAATAAGAGCAAGTTGTTTGAACTTTTCTAACTTCCCAATATCTAAATTTATCTTCTGGATATTTTTTCTTAGGATTTAAGGCTCCAACCGGGCAAGCTGAAACACAGTTGCCGCAAGAAACACAATCGCTATTGCCAAAGCCCTTTTCCATAGGAGCTCCAATATAAGAATCAAAACCTCTATCTATAAAGCTTATGGCATGGCTATTTTGCAAATTATGGCATACGCTTACGCAAATTCCACATTTTATGCACTTATAAGGATCATAGGTAAAGAACTTGTTGGTACTATCGACCTTTAATTCACTAGGCTCATTTTTGTAAGAACCAGTCTTAACTCCATATTCATAGCAATAATTTTGCAATTTGCATTTACCAGATTTATCGCAATTTAGGCAATCATTTGGGTGGTTGGAGAATAATAAATCTAATATTTCTCTTCTCATCCTCATGATTTTTTCGCTGTGGGTGTGGATTTTCATTCCATCTTTTAATTTTTCTGAGCAAGCTGTAACTGGGGTTTTGTAACCTTCAACTTCTACTATGCATAACCTACAAGCGCCATTTGGCAATAATCTCTTGTCATAGCAAAGAGTAGGAATTTCTACGCCAATTTCATTACAAAAACTAAGGATCGTTTTAGGAGCATCAACATCATATTTGACATCGTTAATGTAAACTTCCATATTATTCTCCTTTTTTCGCATCTACTTTTTCAATCTTTTTAACTATATTTTTAAAACCTGTTACTGTTAGCCAGTCGCTTTCTACAAATTCTCCTGCACCTTTCATATAAGGAGTGTCAGGATTATCTAAAAACATTAGCTCTGTCATCATTCTGCCTTTTAGACATAAAGGTCTGCCAGAACTTGGTTTCTTGGCTGTAACTGCAATATTTTCTCCATTTTTGGAATGAACTTCAAAATTGCAACCAAATTCGCAAACTTTGCACTTAACAGTTTTCTTTTCGCTTTCAAAACTTCTAATTTTGCCAAGCGATCTTTTGTCAATCAAAGCACCTACTGGACAAACTGAAACGCATCTATTGCAAGATATGCAATATGAATGAGCAAAATCTTTTCCTAGATCCAAAGCTATATAGGCATCATAACCTCTATCGGCAAAACTTAGGATAGACCTTTCTTCGATTTGTCCACAAATTTGAACGCATTTGCCACAAAGAATGCATTTAGCATTATCTTTTAAAATATAAGGGCTTGAAAGATCGTAAACTTTTTCTCTTTTTGCTCCGTCGTGATCTCTAAATTTCACATCATATTCGTAAGCGTATTTTTGTAAATCGCAAGCTCCTGCTTTTTGGCAAGTTAGGCAATCATTTGGGTGAGAATCTAAAAGAAGTTGTAAAATAGCTCTTCTTTTTTTGATAATCTCCTCAGATTTAGTATTTATTTCCATGCCATCAGCAACTCTAGTTGAGCAAGCTGTATCGATTTTTGTCCAACCACGGTTTGTAATCTCTACTATGCATAACCTACAACCACCGTATTTTTCAAGATCTGGATCATAACATAGGGAAGGGATATCTATGCCATTTTCTCTGGCTACTTCCAAAATGAACCTATCTTTTTGGGTTTGTATTTCTTTTCCGTCGATTTTTATTGTAATATCTGTCATAAAATCATCCCTTTACTACAGCTTTTGGTTTGATTGGGCAAACATTATAGCAAGTTCCGCATTTAATGCATTTATCTTGATCAATAATATGTTTTTCTTTTGGATTGCCGCTTATGCAAGATACTGGACAATTTCTCTTACAAGTTCCACATCCTATACAATTATCTGCTATCTTATAGCTTAATAAAGCCTTGCAAGTTCCAGCTGGGCAGTGTTTGTTTTTGATATGGTCGATGTATTCATCTTTGTAATACATAAGTGTTGAAATTACTGGGAAAGCCGCAGATTTTCCAAGACCACATAAAGATGTTTCAGTTACCAATTGACTAAGTTCTTCTAGCTTATCAATATCTTCCATCTCGCCATGGCCTGAAATAATTCTTTCAAGAATTTCAAGAATTCTCTTTGTACCTTCTCTACAAGGAACGCACTTACCACATGATTCATCACAGGTAAAATCTAGGAAAAATCTTGCAATATCAACCATGCAAGTATTCTCATCCATAACTACCATTCCGCCTGAACCCATGATTGAGTGTAATTCTTTTAGGGTTTCGTAATCAACAGATGAGTCAAGGAATTTTGCTGGTATACATCCACCAGATGGACCACCAGTTTGTACTGCCTTAAGCTCTTTATCTCCTTCAATTCCATCACCTAGGTCATAGATTATTTGTCTTAGAGTTGTACCCATTGGAACTTCTATAAGTCCACTTTTTTTGACATCTCCTACTAAAGAGAAAACCTTAGTTCCTGGAGATTTTTCAGTACCGATAGATCTATACCAATCAGCACCTTTTAGGATAATTTGTGCAACATTTGCCAAAGTTTCTACGTTGTTGATAACTGTTGGTTTTTGCCATAAGCCTCTAAAGGCTGTACGGTGAATTTTTACTCTTGGCATTCCTCTTTTGCCCTCGATTGATTCCATCAAAGCTGTGGATTCACCACAAACAAAGGCACCAGAACCTAATCTAAGCTCGATTGAAAAGTCAAAACCAGAATCCATTATATTTTTGCCAAGAAAGCCCTTGTCTTCTGCATCTTTAATAGCATATTTTAAACTTTCTACAGCTTTTGGATATTCGGCTCTAACATAGATAAAACCTTGATCGCTTCCTATTGCATAACCTGCAATGGCCATTGCTTCAAGGACTGAATGAGGGTCATTTTCAAGAATTGACCTATCCATATAAGCACCAGGATCTCCTTCATCAGCGTTACAGATGATGTATTTTTGATCTACATCGTAATCGTAAGCTGTTTGCCATTTTTTGCCTGTCGGAAAGCCTGCGCCACCTCTTCCTCTTAACAAGGAATCTTTTATTACATTTATTATTTCTTGTCTATCCATTTCAAATAGAGCTTGATGGAGGGCAAAATATCCATCTCTAGCTATGTATTGATCAATATCTCTAGGATCTATTACTCCACAGTTCCTAAGAGCAATTTTTACTTGTATGTCATCTGTCGGCTCTAAATTTTCTGGATGTGCAATTTTGGTATTTTCTTTAATCTCTTTAAGATAATCTAAACTAATCATAAATTCACCTACTTGTTATTTTCCAAAACTTTTAAGACATCTTCTTTTGTGAAATGTTCAACCTGTTCGCCATTTATTTCTACTACTGGAGCAGCTCCACAGTTTCCAAGACATCTAGTTTCTGATATAGAAAACTTACCATCAGGAGTAGTTTCTCCCTTTTTTATGCCAAGGCGAGTTTCAAATTCATTTAAAATATCGGCAGCTCCTTTTACATAGCAAGCTGTTCCAAGGCAGATGTGAATATCAGTTTTTCCCTTTGGAATAAAGGTAAATTGTGAATAGAAAGTTGCTACACCATAAACTTCTGATAAAGGAACGTTAAGTCTATTTGAAATAAGGGTCATCATCTCATCTGGCAAATAACCAAATATATTTTGTGCCTCTTGCAATACCGGCATCAAAGGACCTTTTCTATCCTTGTTCTTTTCTATAAAATTTTTAAATTCTTCTATTTTTTCTTTGTTTGCTTCCTTGTCAAAAGCAAAATTTCCTCTAATTGTTTTCATTTAATTTCCTCTTTTTCTATAAGCTAACCAATATCCTAATCCTACAAATATTCCACCACCTATGATATTACCAAGGGTTACTGGAAGTAAGTTGTGACCTAGAAAACTTCCCCAATTTAAGCCATTTAGAGCTGCTTGGTCAAGACCTGTTGCGGCAACGTATTCTGGTATAGATTTTGCTAAAATTCCTGCAGGTATGTAATACATATTTGCAATACTATGCTCAAAACCTGAAAGAACAAATAGCATAACCGGGAAAAATGCACAAAGCATCTTGCCAACTTGGCTATCAGATCCAAAAGACATCCAAACTGCTAGGCAAACTAACCAGTTACAAGCAATACCTAAAATAAGAGCTTGAGAAAAGCCTAAATTTACCTTAGAATTTGCAATCAAAATTACTCTAGCTCCAAGTTCGCTTGCTCCACTATTCCATTGACCAGATTTTAGCATCAAAAATGCAAAAAATACTGAACCAATAAAATTGCCAATATAAACTATGCCCCAAGCTCTCAATAATTCTTTTATACTTATTTTTTTGTCCAAAACTGAAATTACCATAAGGTTATTACCGGTAAAAAGTTCAGCTCCTCCAATAAGTACAAATATTAGGCCTGGAGTAAAGGTTAAGCCTTGGATAAGCTTTCCAATTCCTAGACTGTCTTTATTTGCAAGTAAATTAAAGGATGCAAAGGTTGAACCACTTGCAGCAAAAGCTATAAACACCCCAGCAATAAAAGAAAGTATAAAAAGTTTTTTGCTACTTGCGCGAGCCTTTCCAACATAAACATCACTTACCTTGTCCAAAATTTTATCTGGACTTAAAATCTCTTGCATATCTCCTCCTTTATCTACATAATATATACATAAATATTCAATTTATAATCATAAATTTAAATACTTACACATTACTATAATAAAACTTTTTCCCGTCTTTGTCAATGAGAGTGAAAATGGCGGTATAATCATTGTTCCTTGATAAAAAATTATCTAATTAGGAAATCATTTTTTTAACAAAATACTTTTATTGAATTTTTTGAAAAATTGTAAGTCCTAAAATCTTTCTAAATCTTGATTTTTTAGCATTTTAGATAAAAAAAATAAGCTTAAATTAATAAGCTTATTGAAATTGTATTTTTATTAATACTAATGATTATCAATACCAATTATAGTTTCTAGAGCGTGGATTATAAAAGGTCTTATTATTTCAAAATTTTCCGTACAGGCTTTGGCAGATCCTGGGAAATTTATTATAAGACTTTCATCTTTTATGCCAGCTACAGCTCTTGATAAATAGGCAAGAGGAGTGATTTTCCCGCCCTCATATCTCATGGCTTCTGTAATTCCAGGAGTTTGTTTTTCGATAACTGCTAAGGTCGCATCGGCTGTAAAATCTCTTTTGGAAAATCCAGTTCCACCGCTTGTTAGAATTAAGGAAATTTTTTCATCGGCATATTCTATTAATTTATTTTTTATTTCCTCGTAATCATCAGCTATTACTTGGTAATTTTTTACTTCGAAGCCCATTTCTTTTAAGAGATCTACTAGAATTTTCCCGCTTTTATCTTCGTAAATTCCAGCAGCTGCCCTGTCAGATGTCACCAAAACTGCCGCACTAAAGTTCATTTTTATCCTCCAAATTTTCTTTAGGGATTTCTTTTATAGAAATTTGATCGCCTGGATAAATGTAGCCTTCTTTTTTTACTATGGTAAAAATTCCCTCGCTTGGCATTATGCATTCGCCAACTATATTTCTGATTTCGCAACCCTTGTGGCAAACTTTGCCAATTTGAGTGACTTCAAGTTCACAAGCCCCAATTATAAGCCTAGTTCCAATTGGCAAATGATGAAGGTCTATTCCTTGGGTCATTATATTTTCTGCAAAATCTCCAGGCTTTAGGCTGGGTAATTTTTTTTGCATTTTTTTAAGCGATTCTTCTGCCAAAAGAGAAACTTGCCTATGCCAATTGCCAGCATGGGCATCGCCAATTATTCCATGGTCAATTTTTAATTGGATTTTTTCTACGGGAGTTTTTATAGTTCCCTTTTCCTTGCTTATATTAACTGAAATTACTTTCATTTGTGAATGTTCCACTTTTTCCACCTGACTTTTTTAATAATTTTATATTTGTGATTTCTATATCTCTTTGAAGAGCCTTGCACATATCGTAAATGGTTAAAGCTGCAAGACTTACAGCAGAGAGCGCTTCCATTTCCACTCCAGTTTTTTCATCTACCTTGCAAGTTGCAAAAATTTCTATGAAATTTTGCTTATCATTCATCTTAAATTCTATGTCTATGGCAGTTAAATTTATGGGATGACACATAGGGATGGCCCTAGATGTGTTTTTGGCAGCCATTATTCCTGCGATTTTTGCAACAGTAAGGACATCGCCCTTTTTTATTTGGCTATTTTTTACCATTTCATAAGTTTTTTCGTTAAGTAAAACTCTCCCGTAGGCTACGGCTTGTCTGTGGCTTATGGATTTTTCCGATACGTCTACCATTTTTGCCTTGCCATTTTCGTCTAAATGTGAAAATTTGTCCATTTATCCTCCAATAGAATTCATATTTCTTAAACTAGCAGAAGTAGAATTTTCTAGCTGGTGCTTTTGGGGTTTATTATAAATCGCCCTTATAATTTGCTCTTTTTTTTCTTCTTTAGAAAGTCCCTTTATATTTATTTCATCTGCCGAATGCAGGCAAGCTTTTAATTTGCCATCTGAAGTTAGCCTTATCTTGTTGCAATCCTTGCAAAACTTATTGCTTAGTGGTGAAATAAGTCCGATTTTGCCCTTGTATCCGTCAATTTGATAAATTTTCGCCACTCCCTTATATCCTAAATCCTTATAGGAATATGCCTTTAAAATATCCTGGTTTCCCATGAAATTTTCTTTATCAAAATCTTTGGCCTGGCCAATTGGCATTAGCTCTATAAACCTAACTTCTATATCCCTATCTTTGGTCAAATTTATAAAAGAATCTATCTCATCTTCGTTAAAGCCCTTGATCAGAACTGTATTTATTTTTACCTTAAATCCTAAATCCAAAGCTTTTTCTAAGGATCTTATGGTTTTGTCAAAATCGCAGCTTTTAGTTATTTGTTTAAATTTATCTTCTTTAAGAGTATCTAGGGAAAAATTAATCCTATTTACTCCAATTTCCTTTAAGCGTTCGAGTTTATCGTAAATTAAGGAGCCATTAGTTGTAATTCCAATGTCTTCTAAGGTTTTAATAGATGCGATTTTTTCTATAAGATTCATTATATTTTTTCTTACAAAAGGCTCGCCGCCTGTAATTCTTACTTTTTTTACGCCCAAATCTGTCATGATTTGAACTATTTCATAAATTTCTTCAAAAGTTAAAATATCCTTATGGTCAAGTAATTTGATGCCTTCTTCGCCCATGCAATATTTACAGCGAAAGTTGCACCTATCTGTGACTGATATTCTAAGATAAGAAATTTCTCTATTAAATTGATCTTTCATTAAATCATTCCCATCTAAAATTAAGTGTTTTTTTCTACCTAATTATTATAACAGATTATGGATTTTATAAAAAATTACCAGGAGATTTTAACAAAAAAATAGAACCCATATTGGGTTCTATTTTATAAAACTATCTTAAAATTAACTTTTATTTTGTCCTTAAAAGTGTTGTAAATTAGAGTTTTATCCAAAACTTCTTGTAGAAATTCACACAAATCGTCTCCTTCTAAAAATGAAAAGAAATAAATATCTATGTTTATTTCATCTATTAGAGCTTTTTCATCAAAGCCAATCACATTTAGCAAGTACATTGGATTTTTTATTGTAAGGTTTACTTTTGCTTCTATGTCTTGGAGGACTTGCTGGTGTTTTTTGGCCTGTCTTTTCATCGTTAGGATGATTTCTGAAGTTATGGCAGATATTAGATAGTCTATTGATGTAAATTCTTCTTTTTCCGAATCAAAGGAAATGGGGGAATCTACAGCAATTGATGATTTTTCGTTGTAAATTTTGACCAAATCATCTCTAACTACTGCCCTATAATTTTTATTAAAAAAATTTATATCATCTGTCATATTCTTCTCTTAATTTGTCGCGAGCTTCTATCATGGACTCTAATTTCTTTTTGATATTTTCGTATTCATTTACAGGTCTATTAGAAAATGTTGCAAATCCACAGTCAGGATTTAGCCACAAATTTTCTTTATCTATAAATGTCAAAGCTTCTTTGGCTCTTTCATAGATAAGATTGCTGTCTTCTTTTGCGTCAAATCTAGGATTTATAACTCCAAGGCCTAGGATTACTTTATTTCTAATTCTATCATCTGATAGAAGAGATTTTAATTCTCCTGCTCTTGGGGTGGAAAATTCTAGAGCCAATAGGTCTGCATTGATATTAGCAAATAAATCTAGCAATGGAGTGTAAGGACCTTCTAGAAGTATGCTTTCGTTTTTGGACCAATTGCCTCTGCAAACGTGTATGGAAGCTATGGATTTCCTTCTGTCAATACCATCCATGACACTTTTTATAAGATGACTTGCAAATTTTAATTCTTCACTTGGATCTTTTCTTTGGGATAAGGATGCGCACATGAATGTTCTTGGCCTACCTTCAGTAAAAACAATTTCTGTTAGAACTGGTTCGTCAAATTGAATTACATCTACGCCAATTTCTTGAAGATTTTTGATTTCTTCTTTGAAAATTTTTATTACATCTTCGCCAAGGTCTTCTTTGCTGGCGTAGTATTTGGAGCTTACATTAGCAAGCCACATACTTCTGGTTACAAGATAAGGACCAGGCATGGTGATTTTTACTTTTCTATCTGTCAATGATTTTAAAAGTTTTAATTCATTTGCGACAATATCGCCCTTGTAGACAAGTTTTCCTGTACAAATGGCATTTTTAATTGAACTAGCTGGTACATCAAGAGTTGTAAGAATGTTTTCAAATTCTCTTTTGTCATCCACATAATCGAGCATTTCAGCCATGGACATTTGGCTTACGCCCCCTAATTTTTCTGAAATAAAGGAAACGTAATTATCACGAGCTATTTCGCCGCTGGTAATTATGTCAATATCCAAATCTTCTTGAAGCTTTACAACTTCCTTGGTTTTTTCGCTAACAAGTTTTTCGTAAGATGCTTTATCGATTAGGTTGGCGGATAATTTCCTACGAGCAAGGAGAATTTCCTTGCCCCTAGGCATTGATCCTATAAGTGATGTTTTAAAAAGCTTAGTTTGCACTATTGAAACCTTCTAGGAAATTTCCTAAATATTCATTAGCTTCTGTAATTTGCTTAAAGCCATCATATCTTCCATCAACCCATTTTGTTAGACCTTCAAGATCCATTATTTCCTTATCTTCTTTTTTGTTGTAATCCATTCTCATCATGATTTCATCAAAAGCTTTGATATCTTCATCGGAAACTTCTGGATTAAAGGTAAATACACAGTGGTCAAAATGATCTGTCTTATCTAAAACTTCTACAGCGTTTTTGTCAATTGTTCCATCGGCAATCCATGCATCGTAATTTAGATCTAGGCAAAATGTTGCATCAACTTCGTCATTTAGCAAAGCTTTCATGCTATCAAGTTCTCCACCAACGTGATCACCGTGAAGACCAACGCCTATGTCAAATCTTTTTTCTTCGTAATCTTTGCCAAATTCAAGGCCATTTTTGTGAAGATGATTAATTGGAATAAGTCTTGCTTGAGGAGAGTCGATTGCTCCAAAGCCTATGGTTTTGCCCTTAAGATCTGAGATATCTTTAAATCTATCTTTTTTTACAACTAGATAAGTTCTTCTATCCCTATCTGTATCTCTCATGCAGCCGATTTTTTCTTTTTTCTCAGTTCTAAGTCTAGCATCTAATTGGGCAAGTGGAGAATTCCAAGCTACATCTATATCTTTATTGATAAGAGCATCTACTTGTAATTTGTAATCCTTAAAGAAAACAGGTTCAATTTCTGCTCCATTTTCCTTATAAAACTTCTCAATCAATTCCCAAATAACTGTAACTCTAGGAGCATAAATAACTGCTCCTACCTTTAATTTATTCATTAGTATCCTTTCTTTATTATAAAAGTGGTTGACCTGTGATCGCTTTGCCTAGCCATACATTTAATACATCCAATGATGGAGCCATTATTTGTCCTGCATAAGCATCTCTCATTAATCTTTCGATTTCGCTTGCTTTGTTGTAGGTCTTTCCACCGCCAACTCTCATTGCAAGTGTTGATGAAGAAATTGCATTGTCGATTGCAGCAATTCTTGCAGCTATAATCTTAGCAACTGCATCAGCTTCGCCATCTACAAGGCTTCTTGCAGCAAGTTCTGTTAGAGCTTTTGAGCTCATAGCATTTTTATAGATTGTTGCCAAGTGAATTTGAACTGTTTCTATATTTGCAAGATTTCTTCCATCTGGATATTTTCTATTTAGTGCATAGTGGTTAGTAACAGATGATAATCTTAAGTTTAGTCCTGTATAAACGCTTGCAAGTCCAAGAATGAAATATGGAGCTACTACGTTAAATACTTGATCTTGACCAGATCCTTCTTCGCCGATTTTGTTAACTTCATCAAGTTTAACATCATTTAATTGCATTGGGCAAGATACGTTACCCTTCATGCCTATGCCTTTCCAATGTTCCGTCTTAAATTCTAAGCCTTCAGATTCAAGTGGAACTAACCAGTTGTTGATTGCTCCTTCTTTTTCTGTAGCTGGAGTTAAGATTAGATAATAGCTAGCGTTTAAAGCACTTGTAACCATTGATTTTACACCGTTAAAAGTATAAGTTCCATCGTTGTTATTAGTTACTTTAACTTCTGGAATATAAAAATGTGTTCCAGTTCCAAATTCAGAATAAGCTAGTGCCATGAATTTATTGTTGTTAACAATATCATCTACAACTTTTTTCTTTAATTCGTCATTGCCGTTTGTAAGAACTGTCATCAACGCAACATTGTGCATCATGTAGCAAAGACCAGCTGTTGGATTAGATTCAGCAAAAGCTAAAACTGCTTGTTGGTGCTCTAGTGCAGTTTTACCTAAGCCGCCTAATTCTTCTGGGATAAGAAGTTTAAAATAACCAGCTTCTCCCATAGCCTTGAAAGATTCAGCAGGGAATTTTCCCTCTTCATCAGTCATGCGATTGAATGGTTCAATGTGTTCTTTAGCAAATTGTTTTGCTTGTTCGTAAAAGTTCATATTTTTCCTCCTATAAAAAATATTTTACATAATTATCATAACAGCCAATCCTAATCTTGTCCAGAAATTTTTTAATTATATTTTATTTTTTTATTTGTTTAAAAGTGGATATTTATCTTTGTGGAAAGATTAATTATTAAAATGAATCTTTCCACAAAAATACTCCTGATAATTTCTATCAGGAGCTTTATTTTTGTAATTTTAAAATTTTTAACTTATAAAACTTATTTTATTATATGCTTTACTATTTCTCCTTCCTTCATTAGGAAAATCTCATCAGCTAAAGCGTCAATTATTTCTTTCTCGTGGCTTGCTAATAGGACTATGGTTCCTTTTTCTTTTTCTTTCTTTATAATATTTTTTAAGATTATTACACCTTGTTCGTCTATAGCATTGGTTGGTTCATCTAGCATTAGGATTTTAGGATATTCCATAATAGCTTGAGCAATAGCAAGTCTTTGCTTCATTCCCAGTGAATATTTTCCAAATATCTTATCTCGTGCTTTATATAAGCCAACCATATGTAAAATTTCATCAATCCTTTTTTCATCTACTACTTTTCTAATTGAGGCGATCATTTCTAAGTTTTTCTTGCCAGTTAGATTAGGAATAAATGCTGGATTTTCAAGCAATAATCCCAAATCTTCTGCAAAATATTTATTATCTAATTTTAAGCCATTTACAATTACTTCTCCACTATCAACCCCAATAAGACCTGCAATAGCTCTAAAAAGCATAGTTTTACCAGAACCGTTTCTACCTTGAAAGCCATAAACTTTACCTTCATATAGGTCAAGGCTTATATTTTTTAGTATATTTGCTTCTCCTATTGTTTTTGAAATATTTGTAACTTTAATCATTAGATCCTCCACAAAAATCATATTTTGAAAATATTAGTTTACTTGCAAGTAAAAGTAATATAAGATAGACAAACCAGCAGATAATATTTTCCTTTAAGGAAATATATCCTCCCATGATATCCTGCTTGTAGGCTAATGATTGCTGACCAATAAAATATTTAAAGTTACTTGTCATAGATAGGATAAGTTGGATTAAAATCGTAGAAATTGCAAATTTATAGCCTAATTTTATTCCAACGATGAAGGATATATAAAATAAAATAAATTCTACTATTATATAAGATATAATAATTCTATTAAAAACTGCCAGCAATTCGGATTTTACATTTCTAGATATATAAGTATTAGCAATAAGTAAAATATACAAAATAGCATTTAATAAAATTATAACTATTAAACCTGCCAATATTTTGGAAAAAAAGTATTTATTCCTTGATCTTGTTTTTAGGACATCATAGCAACTGTTATTTACATGATTGGTGTAAATAGAATAAGAAGCTATAAAAGTAGGCACCAAGTGCAACAAAAACCAAAAACTAGGCAAAATAAAAGTTTCAAAATTTGTGATATATCCTGCATCTATGGCTATGTTATTGAAAAACACCTCAATAGCACTATATTCAGGAAAAATCAAAATATAAATCTGACAAGCTAGTAAAAGTAGCAAATACAATAATAGCATCGGATTAGATTTATATAAAATGCTTGCAATTTCTTTTTTTAAAAGATTCATAGCATATCTTTCTTTCTAATTATTCTAATAATATAAATAATAGAAATCACTAGGAAAGCTATCAAAGTAAAAAAGGTCAAGTAATCCGGCTTTGAAGGAAAAGTTAATAAATTTGAAACTGATATCGCTAGCTTAGGATTATTAAATATCACCATAATAACTTGCAAAATAGTATCAAATATCAAAGGAATGCATAAGCCTATGAATCTATTATTAAATCTAGTATTGATAGCTAAAGCAAAAGTTGCTATTATGCCAGCAACAAGGAAAATTTTTATGATATGCAATAGGAAAAATAAGGCCTTGCTTTTATAAAAAACCAAAGCAAATAGCTCATCGTTAAACATATTCATAGTATTAAAATAGGTTAGTGGTACATTGCCTCTAAGACAAAAGAAAGCCAGAATATTTATTAAAAATGGAATAATAGCAAAAGTACCTGCTATTAAAAAGTTAAACAAAACTGTCTTTCCTATATATTTACCCCAAGACATTTTGGTAAAAATAGTGTTAGCAAGACCAGTTTTTTTATCAACAACAAGAGCATCCGCATACATTAATCCACTTATTATGAAAACATAAGTAGCATATATGAAAGAAGCTGTGCCAGTATTAAGTAAAATATTTTCTGTCCATGGAGATTGGAGCAAGGCCTTATCATAGTTGTTAACAATAGGATAAGCACTAATAGATATATAATTTATAAGTATTGTAAATATGACTACAAGAGCCATCTTTAGCAAGTTATTTGACCTAATTTTAAAATATTTCAAAACCTAACTCCAAATCAATAATTTCATAATAAAAACTTCCATTCTTTAACTTATTATTATAAGTATCTTTGTATAAATTATTTGCTAATTTAATACAAGTTGGAAATTTTTTTAATTGCTCTTTATTAACAATATAATAAAAAATAAACTGCTTTGATTCTCCACTTGCTAAGATAAAATCCTTAGGCTCATACTCTACATCATATGGATTAGGCATCTGTTCATCTGGTAAATCAACCGGAAAATCACTAATGTTTTGAACAGTAGTTTCTCCATATCCATTATATACAACTAAGTTATAAAGAATATTAGAACAATCATAAGATTGATTGTTATTATTTGTAATATCATAGGCAATTGGTAATATAGAATAATATTCTTTATCAATCAAATCCTTATGACTAGATGTAAAAGTACAATTATTGCAATTAATTACTTCTCCTTCTTTGTAATTTTTTATCTCCAGATCTTTAGGAGTATTGCTATTAACCCTAACATATAAAAAAGCGAATATAGCTAAGGGGATGATTATAAAAAAAAATTTTTTCATATTTTTTCCTTTTTTCATATTTTTTATGTTTAACTTTTGATAATATATGGGAAATCGTATTCATATAATTTAAATTTCTACATTTGATAATCAGTTATTACATATATGAAATTCATTTCGTAATAGTAAAATTAATTTCCATATTTGACTAGAAGCAATTGGATTATTCCCAAGGACAAGAGTAGGAATCTGATGACCAAAATCCTCCAGCAAACATTTGTCCAATACCAATTCTATCACCTCTAATCTTTACCTTTACTCCATATCCCTTATTTTCATAGGCATTTGAATGTAAGCAATATTTTGCATTTACGTAACTTATTTTATATTTTGGGCTATAAGTGGTAAAAGAACCATCTTCATTTACGACTCTTGCATAAAATGATCTATTTTGTGTAAGGGATTTAACGTACATAAAGATAGGTGATGCATCTTCTTTATCTCTGGCATTAGTAAACTGAGCTAACGAGAAATTAGAAAATTCAAAATGAAAATTTTCATTTTTTGTATTTGCGGCATAAGAACTATAGCTTAGCAATAAAGATACGCTTACTAAAAAAATCGGAACTATTTTTTTGATTATTTTCATATTTTCCTCCTGTGAAAATATTCTATTATATGAATACAATTTCCTTTAACAACTACATACCATTTTTTTTCTTTTTTTCAAGTTTCTTAAAAAATAAGATATGGAAAAATATTAAAAATCCCGACTGAATTTATTAACAGTCGGGATTAATTATTTTATTCTTCATCTTCGTCTTTATATTCTACTACTACATATCTTTTTGGTTCTACGCCCTCGGAATGGCTGGTTACGTTTGTAAATTTGCTAATTTCTTCGTGAGCTAGACGTCTTTCGTAGGAATTCATATATTTTAGATTCCATGATTTTTTGCTTCTTTGAACTTTTCTTGCTGTATCATTTGCAAGTTCTCTGATTTTGTCGTCACGACGTTTTTTGTAGTTGTTGATATCTACATTTACTCTTAGGTTGTTGGCTCTTGAGTCTATTGATTTTCTTATCAAAAGTTCAATTGCATCAAGGGTGCTTCCAGCTTTTCCTATGGCTATTCCTGTGTCGTTTTCATCAACTTTTACATCAAGTTTTATTATTGATCCTTCAAGGTTGCCATAGACACTTGCATTTTCAAAGTGCATTTGTTTTAAAAGTTCTTCTAAGAATTCTTTGGCTTTGTAGTATTTGTCTATGTCGGTTTGTTTTTTCTCTAAAGAGATGTTTTTTGCTTCTTTCTCGTCTTTAAGATCTTCTAATGGAAAATCTTTTTCATTTGCTTCTTCTGTATTTTCAGCTGTTGAAAAATCTGGCATTTCATTTCTTTTTATTTGGTAGCCGTCATTTTCAATTTTTTCTATGCTTTTATCCAAATCGCTTGTTAGATCTTTTTCGATTATACTTTCATTTGCCGAGTTTTCTTGGTAAGAATTTATTTTTTCAAGCCTTTCAAAGTTTCCAAGATTTTCTTCTTTTTCTTTGATTTCTTCAATTGATTCTACAAATTCTTCGCCTTGTTTTTGGATAGCTTCGCTACTATCTTCTATTTGATAATCCTTATTATCTTCTTTTTCGTATAGGGCATCGGCCTTTTCTTGGTAGTATTTTTTTCTAGATTCTATATCGTAATCTTCTTTGTATTCTTTGGAATTTAGGCTATCTCTTTTTATTTCTTCTTCAAAATCAAATAGTGTATCGTCTAAGTCTTCATCATAAGTTATACGAACAATGGCATCTTTGCTTCCAAGACCAAGAAATCCAGCTGAGCCTTCTTCTATAACTTCTATTTCTACTTCAGATCTATTTTTCCCAATTTCTTCAAGGGCAAGTTTTACAGCTTCTTCTTTATTTTTTGCTTGTTTTATTATTGATTTTCTCATTTTCTCCTCTAATTTCTATATCTTTATTTTTTGGATTTACAAGATGCATTATCACCATAATTATAAGTCTCATAATTGAGCTTAATGTATAATAAAGTGGCAAACCAGCTGGTAGGCTACGGAAAGTTAGGAAAAATACTAATGGCAAGAAAAGCATTGTCTTATTCATGCTTGCCATAGGTCCTTCATTCATTTGCGGGTTAGTTTTCATTGAGAATAAGGTTACAGCAAATTGAGATAAACTTGTTAGTAGTGGAAGTCCATACCAAAGTGGATCTGGCTTTGTAAGGTCACTTATCCAATAAAAATCTTTTCTAATGCTTTCAATTCCTTCAGGAAATACAAAAGTCTTTGTATCATTCATAACTCTAAATAAGGCAAAGAGTACTAAAATTTGAAAAATCATTCCCAAACATGATGAAATACCAGGATTTACTCCTTCTTCTTTGTAAAGTTCTTGCATTTTCTTTTGCATAATCTGTGGGTCGTAGGAGAATTTTTTTTGTATTTCATCCATTTTTGGTTTTATTTTTTTGGTATTTTCAGCTTGTTTTTGCTGAGAAATTGTAACTGGTACTGCTATTAGGGTAACAAGAATTGTCATTATAATGATTGCAATGGCATAAAAACTTATGCTTTCTGGCTCAGTTGCTGAATTAGCCAAAGAATCATAAATCCACCTCATTAGTTTTCCTAATAGGCTAGCTATAAAATTTAACATAATAACTCCATAATTTTTTCTAAGCTATAAGTAGGACTAAAGGACTATTTTACTGGATCATATCCACCTTTGGAAAAAGGATTGCACCTTAAAATTCTCCACAAGGACTTAAAAAATGCTTTTACAAATCCGTAGCGAGTGAAGCACTCAATGGCATACGAACTACAGGTCGGATGATATTTACATTTTCCCAATCCCAATTGTGGAGAAATAAATTTTCGATAAAATATGATGATTTTGATAAAAATTTTATTTAACATAAAAAATCTTATTCTTCTTAAATGCTATGCTTAAAACATGACCTAGAGATTTTTTTAATTTTTGGTAGTCAAAATCTGTAAGATGCTTTTTGGGAATAATTACTATATCAACTCCGTTGAGATTATTGTAATTAATTCTTACTATATTTCTAAGCCTTCTCTTTAGTAAATTCCTTTGATTGGCCTTGCCAACTTTTTTCCCTATAGAAAAGCCAAATCTTGGATGATTTAATCCATTATTTCTAATAAGTACTGTAAAGTCTCTATTAAAAAAAGCATCGTTTTTTTTGTAAACTCTCTGAAAGTCAGTATCTTTTCTTAAACTTATTTTCTTTTCCATCTATGTCCTAATTCTATTAAAAGTAACGCTCTTATAGAAAAAGAAAATCCTAGAAATTAAGCGGATAATCTTTTTCTATTTTTTTTACGTCTTGCTTTTAAAACACGTCTTCCGCCTGGGCTAGACATTCTTTTTCTAAAGCCATGATCTTTTGATCTTTTTCTTCTATTTGGTTGATAGGTTCTTTTCATACTTACACCTCCTCATAAAATTTTGACTCATATTATTATATGTAGAAATAGCTATTCTGTCAAGATATTTTGATATTTTTGCAATTATTTCTTATATTTTTATTCTTTTTATAAATTTACAAAGCTTATCCTTATATTTATTCGAAAATTTTTAAGATTATCTAATAAATTTTCAATGTGTATAACTTTTTTAAGAAAAATTTTTATCAACAAAAAAATAAGACTTTTTCACATGGAAAAAAATTAATTTTTATGAGTAAAGATTTTAAAAAAGAGCTAAAACAATTGAATCTTTAAAAAATTTATAAAAAAGATAAATAAATACACATACTTATCCACATATACACAATTTATTTGCCAAAATATTTATAAAAACATAAGTTTTCCCAAAACTTATTCACATCTTGTGGATAAGTTGTTAAAAACTCTGATTTAGAGTATAATTTCTTGTGTAAAAGTATATGGAAAAGCTAAATTCCTATTTTCATTAGATAATAATTGTGGATAAAATATTAAAAAATATATTTTTTTAATTTTTTATTTGCTATAACCCTTGATTTTTAGGAATTATTTTTTAAAAGTAAAAGTTATCCACAATTTAATCCACATTAGTGGAAAACTTATTTTTTTACTTTTTAAGCTTAGAATATAAGTATTTATTATTGTGGAAAGATTTTTCTTAAGAAAGGCTTACAATGATTAATTTAGAATACATTACCAGTGAATTAAAAAATGAAATGAAAATGAATATTCCAGACGAGAGTCAATATTATACTTGGATAGATATTTTAAAACCAATAAATTTTTTTGAAAATACCCTGTATCTTGAAATCCCAAAGTCTAATATGATGTTCATTTACGAAAAGATTTGGGTTTCATCCTTACAAGAGGCAATGGATAAGATTACAAAGGATAAGGGCATTAATTACAAGGTTGTAGTAGTTGCTAGAGATTCTTATAGTTACAACAAAATCCTTGCTTTGGGCAAAAATTATGACAATGACGGACAGATGAAAATTAAAGAAACTAACGATTTTCCTAAGCCACTTTTGGATAGAAATTATACTTTTGAAAATTTTATCCAAGGTAAGTCCAACCAATACGCTCTGGCAATTGCAAGCGCAGTTACCCAAAATATTATAAATGGAGATTCTACAAAAATTTATAATCCCTTGTTTATTTATGGGGCTTCAGGTCTTGGCAAAACTCACTTAATGCAAGCTATAGCCCATAAAATTTTGGAAGCTCGTGATGATTTGTATGTTATGTATATTTCAAGTGAGCGTTTTACAAACGAATTGATTGCTAGCATCCAACCAACAAGCAAGGTTAAAAACCAAAACCTAAACCAAGAATTTAGAGAAAAATACCGCTCGGCTGATGTTCTATTAATAGATGATATACAATTTTTATCTAACAAAGAAGGAACACAAACCGAATTATTCCACACCTTTAACGATCTATATTATGCTGATAAGCAAATTGTTTTATCATCTGATAGGCCTCCACTAGAGATAAAAGATTTGGAAGATAGGCTTTTATCAAGATTTTCTTGGGGAATTACTGTCGATATACAAAAACCTGATTTTGAAACAAGAGTTGCAATTTTGCAAAAAAAATCAGATGAATTAGGCACTTATATTGACCCAGAAATTTTAACTTATATAGCAGAAAATATAGATACAAATATTAGAGATTTGGAAGGAGCCTTATCAACTGCCATAGCCTATGCTAAGGGTGATAATAGAAGTTACGTAAGCATAGAAGATGCAAGTAAGGGCATTAACACCAGATCTTTAAACAGAAGAAAACATGTAAGTATTTCCGATATACAAAAAAAGGTTGCCGAAAAATATTCCATCAAACTTTCTGATTTAACAGGCAAAAGCAGAAAAAAAGAATTTGTTAGCCCAAGACATATAGCCATGTACTTGTGCAGGGATATTTTGGATGATTCGCTTGTTACTATAGCCAATAGTTTTGACCGTGATCATACGACTTTGATGCATGGTATAGATAAAATAAAAGAGCAAATGGAATTAGATAGTGATTTCAAAGAAGAAATAGAAAGCATAAAAAAATCCATAGTAGAATAATTTCAAAATGTGGATTAATTTGTGGAAAAGTCAGTGGATATTTAAATTTAGATTTAGAAAAAAATTCTTAAATTTAATATGTGGATAAGTCCCCAAGTTATTATAGGCTTATCCACAAAAATATTTGAATAAGTTTTGGCTTGTTTTAAATAATAAAGCTACTTATCCACATTTATACAAGACCTACTACTATTACTACTAAATATATATAATAACATGAGGAGAAAACATGAAATTTGAAATTAAACAAAACTCATTGATCAATGCTATCAACATAGCTAACAGAGCTGTATCAAAAAATACCAATATACAAATACATGAATTAATATACTTTCAAGCAGAAAATGATAGCTTAATTCTTACAGCTTTTGATGGAGAAATTACTATAAGAACTTCAGTAAAAGCAAAAGTTATAGAAAAAGGCGAAGCTGCAATTAAGGCAAATTTGTTTACTAATATTATCAGAAAACTTCCAGATGAGATAATAAGGATTGAAAAATCTGACGGAAAAATCAATATAAGAAATAAATATTCTAACTTTAATCTTATAGCTTTTGAATATTTTGAGAAAAAAGATATAGAACTTCCATCTACAAATCCAATAGAAATAGCCAACGACAAGCTAAAAAGATCTATAGTTCAAACAGAATTTGCCACAAGTTTAGATGAAACAAAACTTGCTTTGACAGGAATTTTATTTGAGCTAAAAGATTCAAATTTAACTATGGTTGCCTTAGATGGTTATAGGGTAGCTTTAAAGAAAAATAAAATAGATTATCAGTCAGATTTTGAAAATCAAAGCTTTATAATACCAAAAAGATCCCTTATAGAATGGTCAAGGATTGTTTCTGATGACGATATTACAAAAATTTATAAGGCTGATAATGACCTAGCTTTTCAAAGTCAAAACACTATTATGTATTGCAGAGTAATTGATAAAAATTTCATCGACTACAGAAATATTATAAATGATATATCTGATACATCTGTAATAATTGATAAAATGTCTTTGGTTTCTGCTCTAGACCGTGCTCAAGTTTTATCAGATCCAGGACGTGCAAATTTGATCCGCATAGAAATAACTGATGATGCTATGGTTATAAAATCAAATTCAGAAATAGGAGATGTTAAAGAAGTTATAGGAGTAAAAAAAGACGGTCCTAACTTAAATATTGCCTTTAATGCAAGATATATGCAAGAAGGAGTTAGAGCTTTTGATAGCGATAAGATAAAATTAAATTTCAAATCATCCTTAAATCCTTGTCTAATTTATCCGGTTGATAGCAAGTACGAAGATGAAAATTTAACCTATTTGGTATTGCCAGTTAGACTTGCAAACTAGGAGCAATTATGAAAAAACTAGAATTTGAAACTTCAATGATAAGTCTAAAAGATCTGCTAAAGGCTACTAATCTTGTTTCATCAGGTGGCCTTGGCAAAGCTATTATAAAAGATCAAGGAGTTTTAGTAAATGGAGATATTTGTTTTGTTCCTGGCAAAAAACTTTACAAAAATGATAAAATTGTTTTTCAAGATTACGAAATTACTATAATATAATGTGGATTAGCAATATAAATTTAGATTCATTTAGAAATTATAATAAGGCAAAGGTTGAATTTTCCAAGGGGATAAATATTTTTATTGGAGATAATGCTCAAGGCAAAACTAATCTTTTGGAGTCCATCTATTTTTTGGCCAATGCCACAAGCTTTAAAAAAATAAGAGATAATGACATTATAAGTTTTAAAAAAGATAAGATGAGCCTTGATGGAATTATTAGAAAAGATAAGTATTTTAAACACGTCTATATAAATATTTCAGATAAAGAAAAGAATATCTACGTAAATGAAGTAAAATATGATAGGAACAAAGATCTTAGGGCTTTATTTTCTATAGTGCTTTTTACCCCAGAAGATTTGATGATAATAAAAGATGGTCCAAATCTAAGGCGTGAATTAATTGATGAAATAATAACAAGCTTAGATTTTTCTTATAAGCCTATTAAAAAAGAATATGATAAGCTTATTTTTCAAAGAAATAAGCTACTAAAAAATCAATCTATCCCTTATTTTTATGAGCAAATTGATGCTTTTGATAAGTCCATTAGCAAATTTGCCTATAGAATTTATCAAAAAAGAGAAAAAATTATTAGATTTTTAGATAAGTATGCCTATTCTTACCATTATTATTTATCAGCTGGCAAAGAAAAATTAAGGCTAGCTTATAAGGCTAATATCAGGGCAAATTCTAAGGAAGAATATTACCAACAATTATTAGCAAATAGAAAAAATGACCTAAAATATCAAACAACCCAAGCTGGCATCCACAAAGACGAAATAGAAATTACTATAAATGATAAATTAATCAAAAATTTTGGATCTCAAGGCCAGCAAAGATCAGCAATATTAAATATCAAACTTGCCCAAGTTAAGCTAATTAAGGAAGTGACAGGTGAAAAATCTGTCATTTTATTTGACGATGTTTTTTCAGAATTAGACGAAAAAAGATCAGCTTTTCTCTTAAAAAACTTAAAAGATTACCAAACAATTATAACAGCGACAAACACCAAAAGTTTGGATATGATAGATCAATCGACTATTAGATACATAAAAAATGGCGAAATTTACAATAAATTACCGTAATTTTATGCTTAGAAAGGAAAATTATGACACAAAGTAATTATGATGCAGCAAATATAAAGGTCTTAGAAGGCTTAGAACCAGTTCGCCTAAGGCCAGGAATGTATATAGGTTCAACAAGTGAGAAAGGCCTTCACCACCTTGTTTATGAGGTAGTTGATAACTCAATAGATGAAGCTCTGGCTGGTCGTTGTGATTATATAAAAGTAAGTATTTCAGAAGATAATATAGTAACAGTTGAAGATGACGGTTCAGGAATTCCAGTAAAAGAACATCCACAAACTCACAAATCAACCCTTGAAACAGTTTTGACAGTTTTACACGCTGGTGGAAAATTCGACTCATCTGCCTACCAATTTTCTGGTGGGCTTCACGGAGTTGGAGTTTCTGTGGTAAATGCCCTATCAGAATTTCTAATAGCAGATGTAAAAAGAGATGGACATCTTTATAGGATGACTTTTGAAAGAGGAAAAGCTACTAGTAAATTACAAGTTCTTGGCGAAACGGAAGAAACTGGAACAACCATTAGCTTTAAGGCAGATCCAGAAATTTTTGATACTACAGTTTTTGACAAAAAAACTTTAGAGAGAAGATTTCGTGAGATGGCATTTTTAAATTCTGGCGTACAAATTATTTTTGAAGATAAAAGAGATAATTCAACCCAAACTTTCAAATATGACGGTGGACTTAGGGAATTTGTAACATATCTAAATCGCAACAAAGATGCGATAATGACAGAAGTTCCACATTTTTTGGGGACACAAGAAGAAACAGGAATAGAAATTGCCTTTCAATACACAGATTCCTACAACGAAAATATTTTAACCTTTGCCAACAATATTCTAACCCCAGAAGGCGGTACTCACTTATCAGGCTTCCGCTCAGCCTTGACCCGTGGAATAAATGATTATGCTAGAAAATATAAATTAATTAAAGATAATGAGGAAAATCTTCAAGGTGAAGATGTTAGAGAGGGAATGACAGCTATAGTTTCTGTAAAAATTTCCAATCCTCAATTTGAGGGACAAACCAAGGCAAAACTTGGAAATTCAGAAGTTCGTGGAGCTGTCGATAGCTTTTTCTCTAGCAAATTAGAAAGCTTTTTGGAAGAAAATCCAAAAGTTGCTCAGACTATATTAGATAAAGCTCTACAATCAAGAAGAGCAAGAGAGGCGGCAAGAAAGGCAAGAGATCTTACAAGAAAAAGATCAATCCTTGATTCTGCAACTCTTCCAGGCAAACTTGCCGATTGCCAATCAACCGACATAAGTGAAAATGAAATCTTCATAGTCGAAGGTAATTCAGCTGGTGGTTCAGCCAAAGGTGGACGTGATAATAGAATTCAAGCCATACTTCCTTTGCGTGGGAAAATCCTAAATGTAGAAAAAGCAAAACTTGATAGAATCCTAAATTCCGAAGAGATAAAGGCTATGATAACAGCTTTTGGTACAGGTATTGGCAATGATTTTGATATATCAAAACTTAGATATGGAAAAATCATAATAATGACAGATGCCGATGTCGACGGAGCTCATATTCGTACACTTTTACTAACTTTCTTTTATAGATATATGAAAGAATTAATTGATGATGGCCATGTTTATGTTGCCCAACCACCTTTATACAAAATTTCCCAAGGAAGAAGCGAACGTTATGTATATTCTGATAACGAACGCGATATGGTCCTAAAAGATATAGGAGATAATCCTTATAAGATTCAAAGATACAAGGGACTTGGTGAAATGAATGCCGAGCAACTTTGGGATACGACTATGAATCCTGATAATAGAGTTCTTTTACAAGTAATGGAAGATAGCGAATCCACAAGCCTTGATGATACATTTTCCTTACTTATGGGCGAAAAAGTTGAACCACGTCGTGAATTTATAGAAGAAAACGCCAAATACGTAAGTAATATTGACGTATAGGAGTAATGATGACAGAAATTAATAATAATGACAATATAATAACTATAGATCTTGAAGAGAAAATGAAAGAGTCCTACCTAGATTATTCCATGAGCGTCATAGTTTCACGTGCATTACCAGATGTACGCGATGGTCTAAAACCAGTTCATAGGCGTATACTTTATGGAATGGAAGGCTTAGGACTTGATCCAAACAAACCAACCCGTAAGTCAGCAAGAGTAGTCGGCGATGTAATGGGTAAATATCACCCTCATGGTGACAGCGCAATTTATGATGCCCTAGTTCGTCTTGCCCAAGATTTCTCAACCAGATATCCCCTAGTACAAGGCCAAGGTAACTTTGGTTCTGTTGATGGCGATGATCCTGCTGCTATGCGTTATACAGAAGTTAGGATGAGCAAAATCGCCAAGGAAATGCTTAGAGATATCAACAAAGATACAGTTGATTTTATGCCAAACTTCGATGAAGAAGAAAAAGAACCTACAGTTCTTCCAGCAAGATTTCCAAATCTTTTGGTAAATGGTTCAAATGGTATCGCTGTTGGTATGGCAACAAATATGGCTCCTCATAATCTTAACGAAGCAATTGATGCATCAATTGCCTACATGAAAAATCCAGAAATTACCATAGAAGACTTAAATAAAATCATAAAAGGTCCGGATTTTCCAACTGGAGCAAAAATTCTTGGCAAAAATGGTATAAGAGAAGCTTACAAAACAGGTCGTGGCAAGGTAAAACTTCGCGGCATTGCAAAAATTGAGCCGTTTAAGAAAAATCGCGAGAGAATCATTGTAACAGAAATTCCTTACCAAGTTAACAAGGCAAGGCTAATAGAAAAAATAGCAGATCTTGTAAAAGATAAGAGAATTGATGGCATATCTGATATCCGCGATGAATCTGACAGAAAAGGTATGCGCATTGTAATTGAAATAAAACGTGATTACAACGCCAACATAGTTTTAAATAATCTTTATAAGTATACCCAACTAGAAACAACTTTTGGTATCATAAATCTTGCCTTAGTTGATGGAATTCCAAAGATTTTAACCCTAAAAGAATTAATAAAATACTATATAGACCATCAAAAAGAAGTAGTTACCAGAAGAACACAATTTGACCTAGATCGTGCCAAGGCTCGTAAGCACATAGTTGAAGGTTTGATAATAGCTATCGATAATATAGATGAAATAATAAAAATCATCAGATCTTCTTACGACGATGCAGAAATTAAGAGAATTTTCCTTGAAAGATTTGGCTTATCAGATCTACAATCTCAAGCTATCCTAGATATGAGATTAAAACGTCTATCAGGTCTTGAAATTGAAAAGCTAAACGCTGAAAATAAGGAACTTGAACAAACAATTTCTTATCTACTTTCAATACTTAACTCAGAAGAAAAATTAATTAAGCTTATAGAAGAAGAATTAAATGAGATTAAGGAAAAATATGGAGATAAGCGTCGCACAAAAATTGTAAAAGATGAAGGCGAAATCGACATAGAAGAATTGATCGAAAAAGAAGACATACTAATAACCCTAACCAACGATGGTTATATAAAAAGACTTCCTGTAGATACTTACAGAGTCCAAAATAGGGGTGGCAAGGGAATATCTGCTGCAAATACCAAAGAAGATGACTATATCAAAAGAATAATGACAACCAATACTCATGAAGACTTGTTATTCTTTACATCTTTAGGAAGAGTTTATTCGCTAAAAGGCTACGAAATCCCAGAAGGATCAAGGACAAGCCGCGGACAAGCTATAATAAATATCTTATCATTAAATTCTGGTGAAAAAATCACAGAAATAATGACCCTATCAGAACTAAAAGAAGACGATCAAATAGTTCTACAAACAAGAAAGGGCAAAATCAAAAAAACCGATGCTAAAAATTTCAAATCTATACAAAGAAATGGAATAATTGCCATAGGCCTTGAAGAAAATGATAAATTAATATCAGCTCGTCATATAGAAAAAGAAGAAGAGCTAATAATTTCAACCAAAGATGGAATGACTATCCAATTTAATACCAAAGATGTAAGAAGTATGGGTCGTCAAGCTCGTGGAGTTCGTGCAATAAGACTTAACAAAGACGATCAAGTTGTAGCAATGAACATCAAAGGCAGCGAAACCTACCTACTAGTTGTAACAGAAAATGGTTTTGGCAAAAAAACCTCCTTTAACAATTTCAAAAACCAAAGTAGGGGTGGAAAGGGAATAAAATGTCACAAAGTTACAGAAAAAACAGGCTTTGTAGTAGACACCATTCCAGTAGATCTTGAAGATGATATAATGATGGTATCACTAAAAGGCGATATAATAAGAATAAAAGCAAAAGATATTTCTACAACAGGAAGAAATACCATGGGTGTAACCCTTAAAAATCTAGCAGATGAAAATGACAAGATCGTTTCAGTAACCAAATACGACCCGAGCTTAGAAGAAGTGGAAAAATAAAATGTTTGATACAAAAATAGAAAATTGCGAAAATTATCAAAAAATATCCTTAACAGGAGATCTGGACGTTTATTCAGAAGAAGAATTCAAAAAATTCATCGACGAAAAAATCGATGCTAATAAAGACATAATTTTTGACCTAGAAAATCTAGATTATCTTGACTCAACAGGACTTGGAATGTTTATGACAGTCTATAATATGCAAAAATCCAAGGATAAAAAAGTAAAGATAATAAACAGCAAAGGAAACATCAAAAAACTCTTTAAAATAACAGATCTCTTTGATCTTTTTGCCATGGAGTAGAAAATGGAAAAAATAACTATAAATATTCCTGCAAAGTCAAATTACATCAAGTCAATAAGACTCTTTACAGCTTCCCTTGCAAGCGATCTTGGCTTTAACATCGAAGAAATAGAAGATCTAAGAGTAGTCGTAAGCGAGGCTATAAATTATAAACTAAGCGAAGAAGAAATCAAAATTGAGTTTTTGCCTAAGGAAAAAAACTTGACAATCAAAGTTTATGGCAAAGATAAATCCTTAGATCAAAAAGCACTACAAATGCGCGATCTAATCTTAAAAGAATTGGCAGATGAAGTAAAAATAAGTGAGGATACTATCCAAATAACAAAAAGGGCATAAAAATGACAAAAAAACAAGAGCCAGCAAAAACTGACCAAGCCTACAAAGACCAAATAAAAAAGAAATTTGAAGAGTTTTACCTTACTCGTGATAAGAAACTAAGAGATGAGCTTATAGAAGAGCATATGTATATAGTGGACATCTTATCAAACAAATACGTCGGCAAAGGCATAGAAAAAGATGACCTTTACCAAGTAGCAAGCCTTGGACTAATATATGCCATAGATAGGTATGAACCGGACAAGGGTTATGAATTTTCATCATTTGCAACGCCAACCATAATGGGAGAATTAAAGCGCTATTTTAGAGATAAGGGTTGGGTAATAAGAGTTCCAAGACGCATACAAAACCTCTACAAAAAAATAAACACTGCCAAAAAAATCCTTCCTCAAGAACTTCAAAGAACTCCAACAATCAAAGATATAGCAGATTATATTGGAGAAGACGAAGAAACAATACTTGAAGCAATGGAAGCAAGCAAAGTTTATACTCCCCAAAGTTTGGATATGAAATATCAAGTCCAAAAAGGTGAAAACTCCATAGATCTAGCAGAAATGATAGGAGAAGAAGATAAATCCTTTGACTCAGTAGAACTATCAGACCTAATAGAAAAATCAACCCAAAGATTAAACGATTTGGAAAAAGAGATCCTAGACTTAAGATACTACCAAGGCAAAACCCAAATAGACATAGCTAAAAGTCTTAACATAAGCCAAATGACAGTATCAAGAATAGAAAAGAAAATCACTCAAAAATTCACCATGGAATTAGAAAAAACCAATGAAATATAAAAAAAGGCTAGCAAAAGATGATAAAAATCAATCATCCAAATTTGCTAGCCTTTTATAAGATTTTCAAAAATTACAAGGAAGTTGTTATGGATAAGTTTAATAGATTTTTTAAGAAAAATAAATTATCAAAAAAGCTTATAATTTTTTGCCTTTTGATAGTTTTAGCCTTTACCAACAAAAATTTTACTTTTGATTCTGATATTGGCAAAGATTCTGCTAAAAATAAGCAGGAAGATTCTTTTTTAAAGGCTAAGGTTACCAAGGTGATTGATGGGGATACTATCAAAGTTGATATTGACGGGGAAATTTATAAAGTACGATTTATAGGTATAAATTGCCCAGAAATTGGAGAAAACGAGGAATTTTTCGGCAAAGAAGCCTATGAATTTAGTAAAGAAAAACTAGATGGTAGGGAGATTTTTTTACAAAAAGACGTTTCTGAAACTGACAAGTATGGGAGATTGCTTAGGTATGTTTGGCTAGAAAAGCCTAAAGACTTGAATAATCCTAGCAAGGACGAAATTAGAGATTTATCTATTAATGGAATTTTGGTAAGAGAAGGCTATGCCAAGGCCAATTATTATCCACCTGATACTAGCTATACAAAATTTTTAAAGGAAATAGAAAAACAAGCAAAAAAGGAAAATTTATCCATGTGGAATGAAAAGGAGAGATCTAAGTGGGAAGAAAATAGATAGCTTTTGGATTACAAAAATGAAGGCATAATTTCAAATTATACCTTCATTTTTTGTTCAAATTATAAATAATATCAAGTCCTCTAAGGGCTAGGTTTGGGACTTTTTTTGTCTTGTATTTTTCATCTTCTATTAGATTCATAAAAGGTCCTGTTAGTAAAATTTGGGTATTTTCTTCTTCTTGGTATTTTTCAATTATCTGCTCTACTATCCCCCACACGGAATTTTTGTAGGCAAGGTAGATGCCATTTTGCATGGCTTTGGTTGTCGAATTGCCCAAAATATTTGTCGTTTTTTTTATTTCTATTTGAGGTAGTTTGGAGCTTTCTAGAAATAGAGATTTTTGATAAAGGTCGATTCCTGGAAGAATTAGTCCACCTAAAAATTCTTTTTTGCTATTGATATAGTCAATTGTCGTTATTGTCGATGCTGATATGATAATTGAATTTTCATCATTTATTTTATTTGCACAAACTGCTCTTATTATTCTATCGCTGCCGACATCTTTGGGATTTTCGCATTTGATATTTATGCCGATTTTAAGTCCAGCTGAAATTAGCATGGGACTTTTGCCTGTGATTTTTTGTGAAATTTCGTTATATATTAAATCTAGCTCTGGAACTACAGATGAGATTATTATTTGATCTATATCTTCTAAATTTATATTATTTTCCAGCAAAAGTAGCTTTATTAGAAGTTTTAATTCGCTAGGGCTTTTGTTTCTATCACTCCCAATGGAAAATTTACAGAGCATATTTTCTCTATCAAAAACTCCAAAATCCGTTATTTTATTTTCTATATCAATTGCTAAAAGCATCTTATCTCCTTGATTTATTGAGAGCTTTGATTACTGCTGTTGTAAGTATTACTGATAATATTGCCTCAGGAATTCCACTTGTTATTGTTACACCAAGTATTGCAGATTTGGCATTTTCCATTGGAATTCCAAGTGTTTCCACATAAGCTTTGGCATAGATTAAATAAATTCCTCCCAAAACCAAAATTGTATTGGTCATTGATCCTACAAAAGCTCCCATAGCTATTGGGAAGTCTGCCTTGTCGGATTTTCTGGAATAAACAAATAGGCCTAAGCAAACTAATAGTAAAATTACAACAAAGATGATATTTGAAGTTGATTTACCTGCATTGATATTTTTATAAAGTAAATATCCTAGACCAAGTGAAATTATTATCCACAAGCCTTCTGAAAGTTTTTTTAGATTTGAATTACTTAGTTTTTTAAAGCCAACATAGGCATAGTAACTTGTAATACCAATTAGTACTCTAGGCACAATTGATATAAGTGGATTGTAAAATACGAAAGAAACTGGACTTGGATTTCTCAAAAGAGCATTAAGAAGTGATGAAACTCCAAAAATAAGTCCTACAAGTGCGCCTACAACAGGTCCTTCTGCTATAGCTCCAATAATTACTGGAATATGCATAGTTGTCGCATTAATAAATCCCAAAGGAATAAGACCAAGTGGGGTTAAGCTTAATACAACAGTAATTGCACCAAGCATAGCAGCTGTAACAAGTTTTCTACTAGTAATAGTAGTTGATTGTGATTTAACCATTTTTCCTCCTGATATGGTTCATATAGATACCATTCTTTGCATCAAAAGATGCTAGTAACAAAATTTGCTAATAGCTAAGATAAAAATAGTATCTCCAAAAATTGTGAGATCTAAAAATAGCTATAAGCTTGTTTAAATTATAACAAATACTATACGATAAGTAAAGATAGTTTTAAAATAAATAATTTTGTAAGGGAAAAATCATCTATAAATTCTATATATGAGTGTAAGGCAATTACAAAATATTTAGGAGGAAAAAATGAAATTACAATTAAGATTTAGCATATTAAATGCCGACAATAGCAAAAAGAAAGTTACCAAGACATTTTCAAACATCAATGAAAATGCAACAAATGAACAGTTCAAGGAATTTGCCCAAAGCTACACATCATTAATGGATGCAAGTGGCCTTGAAGTTTATCTAATAACTGTAGCAGAAATTTAAGGAGGAAATAAATGTCAATGAGAAAATTAAAATTATACTTTAAAGATCAAATACAAAACGCAAAATCACTAACAATAGATTATCCAAAAGCAGACTATGATGGAAAAATGCTTTCTGAAACTATGGATAAAATCATAGCTTCCAAAGTATTACTTACCAAAAATGGACCAATAGTTGCCAAAACTAAGGCAGAAATCGAGACGATTGATAAAAAAGAAATAACTTTAGGTTAAAAAAAGCTGGTATGAAATTTCATACCAGTTTTTAATATGTTCCAAGGAAAAGATAGGAAATAAATTTTACTCTTATCTTATAAAAAATATTTGTAAAAAGAAAAGTTATAAGAGAGGATGTTAGAAGAATAAAAATTACTTCTATATGGAAATAATTTGTCAAAACCATAAAAACTAGGGGATTTATATATAAAAATCCCATAAGCAAATATTTTTCAAAACTTACATTTTCTGGAGTTTTATCGGCCTTTAAGATGATATAAGTTAAGAAAAATAAGGATAGATAAATTCCTATGTAATATTTAAAATAGAAATTTACTAGATAAAATTCTAAAGCAAATAAAACAGCTGACAAAATACACAAAAGACCGTTAATTTTTATGGCCGGTTTAATTTGAGAACCCATTACATAAAAGGCAAAATAAGCTAGTAGGTCTTTATAATAAAAATCAAAAGGCAAAAAGCTAGTATTTTGCATTACAAGATAGATTAAAAGCGATAAAATTGCCAACATATTTGTAATAATTCTTCCAAAAACCTTGCTTAAAAAAAGCTCTATTAGGAAAAATACTGCAATTACAAAGATCAAATCATAATATTTTATGATAATTTCTTCTAAGTCGTAGAATAATTTCATAGAAAAGTCTAGCTTAAAATTCATCTTATAAAATAAAATAAAGGCCAAATAAAAAACCAAAGGTAGGAATAAAAATCCTACTTTTTTTGTTTCCATAAAGGAAATATTATAGGCAAAATAAGCTATAAGATAGCAATTTATAAGCATGGTAAGGATATTGTTATTAAGTTTTATTTGATTTGCAAAAAATGGCGTAAATAAGCTTAGTATTAATAAAAATGAAGCTAGGCCATCTGCAAAATTAATATTTATCTTTTTCATATTAATATAATATCACTATTTCCAAAAAATTCCCATAAGATGGTATAATATAAGACAAGCGAGGAACTTATGGCAAATAGATCAAGAAATAACAAAAAAACAAATCGTCGTAGAAAAAGAAGAAGATTTTCGGTACTTCCTTATGTGCTTTTAGCAATTTTTTTAATCGGAGGAGCTTTAAGCATATTCATATCCCTTACATCAAATGTCGATAGGAATATTAGAAAGCTTGAAAGCGCAATCAAAACTTACAATGTGGACTATCTAAAAGAAAATACCGACAGACTTCCGATAATTTTGGATGTTTTTAGGAAGTCTTATTCAGAAGATTCCATTAAAGAAGAAGAATTTTACAAAAATAACTTTGCAAATTTATCCATAAAAGTGGAAAATGTTGAGAAAAAAGGCAGAGATAAAAAAGTAAAATTAAAGATAGAAAATGTAAATTACATAGATTGTTACAAGCAAACGAAAGAAAATGAAGATGAAAATATCTTGCACAATAATTTCATGGAAGAATTATCCAAAGAAAATCAAAAAAAATCCAGCAGAGAAGCAACTGTATTTTTGGAAAGAAATATAAAAGGCTACAAAATCTACGAATCAAAAGATTTTATCAACGCCATTTTTGGTGGAGCTTTGGATTATGCTGATGATTTGACTAATAAAAAAGAAGAAAATACAGACCAAGAAGAAAAAGAAAATCAAGAAAACAAAGATCAAACAGACAAAAAAGATCAGGGCAAGAACTAAGAGCATTTTTAGTTGAAAGAAGGTAATTTTGCTAAATGAAAATTATTCTATAAGGCAAACAAAAAAAACTTTGGCAAAGAGAAATCCAGTAATTACTGTAGTTATTTTATTTTTAGCTATGGAAATTCCAGGATTTTTCCTAGCTATGATATTTAGATCTTTCTTTGCAAATGAAGAAAATTTTGATTTATTAGAAATTTTAAATAATCCAGACGATAAAATACTCTTGTTTTTACTTTTTATGACTCTTTTTGTCGTGATTTTAGGATTTATTTTTGGGAAATTTTTCCAAAAAAGAAATTTAGAGTCTTTTGGACTAAAAAATCCAAATAGGAAGATTAATTATTTAAGGGGCCTAGTTTTAGGCTTTGCCATGCTTGCTATTGCAGTTTTGCTATTAAAAATTATAGGAGCCGTAGATTTAACAAATAATTTGGCAAATGTTTCGCCTTTTATTTTTATTCTCTTTATAATTGGCTGGATGATTCAAGGTTTTGAAGAAGAGTTTATGATTAGATCTATTTTGATGAATTATTTTGCAAGCCTTAATACGGTCTTTCTTGGGATAATTGCCAATAGTTTGATTTTTGCAATTTTACATTTGGGTAATGACGGTTTTTCTTTTTTGCCCTTTATAAATATTTTTTTTATGGGACTTGTTTTTTCTTTTCTTTTTTATATTTCTGATGATATAATGCTTTCTGCGGCAGCTCATAGTATGTGGAATTTTGCCCAGGGAAATATTTTTGGCATCAGCGTTAGTGGAAATTTTCCTATCAAAAATTCAATTTTTAAGGCAAGTTTTATTGGAAATGATATGCTTACAGGTGGAGATTTTGGCATTGAAGGGGGACTTGCCGTAACTTTTGTCGAGATTATTGCAATTATTATTTTATACAAATTGGCAAAAGAAAAAAGCAAAGAATATGAAAAATATAAAAGGCTTGAGGATTTTTAGATCCCAAGCCTTAATTTTTTAGTAACCAGCTTTGCCTAGTAGTTTAAACATTTGACTTTTGTATTCTTCAACTCCAGGTTGGTTAAATGGATTTACTCCAAGCATATAACCTGAAACTCCTACTGCAATTTCAAAGAAATAGTAAAGTTCTCCTATGGATTTGGCACTTACTTCATCTAGGATTATTCTGATATTTGGAACTTCGCCTTTGACATGGGCGATGGTTGTTCCTTCCATAGCTTGTTTGTTGATAAAAGATAGGGATTTGCCAGCTAGATAATTTAGACCATCCAAATTATCCTTATCTTCTTTGACTTTAATATCTTTTTTTGGATTTTTTACTTCAATTACACTTTCAAATAAATTTCTTTTGCCATCTTGGATTATTTGTCCAAGTGAGTGCAAATCTGTGGTGTTATTTACAGAAACTGGGAAGATTCCACAGCCGTCTTTGCCTTCGCTTTCTCCGTATAATTGCTTCCACCATTCAGCTATATATTGTAATTTTGGCTCATAATTTACTAAAACTTCAATATCTTTGCCATCTTCATAAAGCATATTTCTAACTGCTGCATATTTTATAGCTTCATTTTCAAAAGAATTTTCCCTATATTTGTCATAACCTGACTTAAATCCAGCCATAAATTCATCTATATCGATGCCAGCTGCTGCAAGTGGCAAAAGTCCAACAGCAGAAATTACTGAAAATCTTCCGCCTATATCATCTGGAATTACAAAAGTTTCATAGCCTTCAGCATCGGCTAATTCTTTTAGGGCGCCTTTTTTTCTATCGGTTGTTGCAAAAATTCTTTCTTTTGCTCCTTCTTTACCATATTTTTCCTCTATGGCTTCTTTTAAAAATCTAAAAGCTATGGCAGGTTCTGTTGTTGTTCCTGATTTGGAAATTACATTAAGGCTATAATCCTTATCTTTCAAATATTCTAATAGTTCTGATAAGTACTCGCCAGAAAGATTGTGGCCTGCATAGATTAATTTCACCTTTCTATCTGATGAAAAATATGAATCAAGGGCAAATTCTGTTGCCTTAATTCCTAAATATGAGCCGCCAATTCCAATGGATACTAAAATATCGCTAGAAGCTTGAATTTTTTCTCCTGCTTTTTTTATTCTTTCAAATTCTTCTTTATCATAATCAACTGGTCTTTCTATCCAACCCAAAAAATCATTGCCAGAGCCATTTTTATTAATTAGGCTATCAAAAGCTTTCATAGCTTTATCTTCATAATTGCAAAGATTTTTACACTCGACATTAGTTAAATCTATTTTCATACATGCCTCCTTTATATTAATTTATACCCCAAGAATTGCTTTAAGAAAAAGAGATTGAAAAATTTTTAAAAGAAGTAAAAATAAAAAAATTTCTCTAACAAGTGATCTAGAAAAAATCCTTGTAAATTCCTAAATTTAGCTAATTAGAAACCCTTTCTTAGCTTGACAAAAAAATCTCTTTTCTATAAAATGAACTTGATATATTTATTGAAAGGAATATTATGAAACGTGTTTTATTAACAGGAGGCGCAGGCTATATAGGAAGCCACACTGCTGTAGCATTGCTTAAAAATGGCTATGAAGTTGTAATTTATGACAATTTGATCAATTCATCCATTTTAGTTATAGATAGAATCAAAAAAATCACCGGTAAAAATTTGACTTTTTACAAGGCTGATGTACTTGATACAGATTTTCTAAAAGAAGTTTTGATAAAAGAAAAAATTGATACGGTAATTCATTTTGCAGCCCTAAAGTCTGTTAGCGAATCTTTAGAAAAACCACTAGAATATTACAAAAATAACCTTGGAGGAACTTTATCTTTGCTAGAAGCTATGAGAGTCTCTGAGGTTAAAAAAATAATTTTTTCATCTTCTGCTACGGTTTATGGAGATCCAAAAAAAACTCCAATAACAGAAGATTTTCCCAAGGGAATTTGCACCAATCCCTACGGCTGGTCCAAATCTTTTATAGAGCAAATTTTAGTTGATATTAACGGTTCAGATAAGGATTTTAAGGTAGTTTTGCTTAGGTATTTTAACCCTATAGGAGCTGATAAGTCTGGAGAAATTGGTGAAGATCCAAGAGGAATTCCAAATAATCTTATGCCTTATATTTGCCAGGTTGCCCTAGGAAAACTTCCTTATCTTCATGTCTATGGCGATGATTACGACACAAAAGATGGAACGGGAATTAGAGATTATATACACGTAGTGGATTTGGCCTATGGCCATGTTCTTGCAGTAGAAAAAATCGATGAGCTAAAATCTCTTGAAATAATAAATCTTGCAACAGGTAGAGGATATTCAGTCTTGGAAGTAGTTTCTGCTTTTGAAAAAGCAAGTGGCAAAAAAATCCCCTACAAAATAGAAGCTCGCAGACCTGGAGATGTGGACAAATCTTTTGCAGATGCATCCTATGCCAAAAAAGTCCTAGGTTGGCAAGCGAAATATGGAATCGATCAAATGTGCGAAGACACATGGAGATGGCAATTAAAAAATCCAAATGGATACGAAAGCGAGGATAAATGAAAAGCACTCTAGTAGTTCTAGCAGCAGGTATTGGCAAAAGATACGGAGCTGGAATCAAACAACTTGCAAAAATGGATAAAAACGACTATGTGATAATCGATTATTCAATCTATGATGCCATAAAAGCAGGCTTTAACAAAGTTGTTTTTATAATAAGAGAAGATATAGAAAAAGACTTCAAAGAAGTAATCGGAGATAGGATTTCAAAAATTATTGATGTTAAATACGCCTACCAAACTTTGGATTTGCCAAAAGGATATGAAATTCCAAAAGATAGAAGCAAACCTTGGGGAACGGTAAATGCCCTAATTGCTTGCAAAGATTTGGTAAATGAGCCATTTTTGGTAATAAATGCTGATGATTATTATGGGAAAAAAGCCTTCAAAGACCTAAATAAATTCCTATTAGATCCAGAAAATTTGAACAAAGACAAAATACAAATTGCCATGGCGGGCTACAAACTAAAAAACACCCTATCAAAAAACGGAAGCGTAACCCGTGGAGTTTGCCTTGCAAATGATAAAAATAAATTAGAAAAAATAATAGAAACTCACGAGATAGAAGAAAAAGATGGGAAAATTTCAAGCAAAGAAAACCTATCCGAAGATTTATTAAACTTGGAAAGTATTGTATCCATGAATATGTGGGCAACATATCCAGAATTTATCGATCTTTGCCAAAAGCATTTTGAAAAATTTATTGAAAAAAACAAGGAGAATTTACAAACTGCTGAATATGTTTTGCCAGAAATGATAGAAGAGCTTTTAGTAGAAGAAAAAGCTGAGATAAGTATTTTGCCGACAAGTGATAAGTGGATAGGAATAACCTACAGATCTGATTTGGACCTGGCAAAAAAAGAATTTGAAAAAATGTTAGATGAGGGAATTTACCCAAAAGATATTTGGGCAAAATAAAAATTATAAGTGAAAAAAGTATAGGAGGAATTATGGCTAAAGAAGTCTTACAAATTTCGATAATTTTTATGATTTTTATCGGTCTTTTCCTAGTAACGATGCAAATTGTAAGCGCTAGAAATTTGAAAAAAACCAAAGAAAAGATAAAAGTCTTACAAGAAGCTCTAAAACCAGGAGTAGAAGTAATGCTTTTGGGTGGAATTTATGGAAAGCTTGTAAAATTAAATAAAGATACAGCTCTAATAGAAATTGCAGATAATACCGAAATCAAAGTAGACCGTTCTTCTATACAAGCGATAGTAAAAAATTAAAAATCTACGAGAATTTTACTAAGTCAACTTAGCTATTATGTAAAGGAGTATTTTATGAAAGGAATAATATTAACCAGCCACGGAACTTATGCTTCTGGACTATATCAAACAGTAAAAATGATAGCAGGAGATTTTCCTAATATCAAAATAGTAGAATTTCACGAAGGCGACAATTTAGAAAACTTTGATCAAAAACTAATTGATGCTTATAAAGATCTTAATTACAAAGATATTGTCGTTATAACAGACCTAGCAGGAGGAACTCCTTTTAATAGATCTGTAATGAGCCTTGCTGATAAGGGAAATGTAGCATTCTTATCTGGAGCAAACTTTGCCATGGTCTATCAGTCTCTAAGCTCTGAAATAGAAGATTTATCAGAATTTGTAGCAGATGTATTAGAAAAAGGCAAATCTTCCATAACAAAATTTGACATGGAAGAAGATGATGAAGAAAGCCTAGAAGATGGCATTTAAAATTTATAAAAAATTAAAATCCCCTAACTAGGAATACTAGAGGGGATTTTGTTTTTAACAATTCACACAAGAAAAGCGTTTGAAAATGATAATCATTATTTACCACACAAAAGAAATTTACGCCTTTATTGACAAAGTTATTTAAAATTATTATAATATTAGTAAATACATATAAAAAATATTGTATAAAAAAAGGAGTGTACATATGCAATTAAAAGGTAGTAAAACAGCACAAAATCTAATCACATCATTTGCAGGCGAAAGCCAAGCTAATATGAGATACACATTAGCAGCAAAAGTAGCTAAAAAAGAAGGTTATGTTCAAATTTCAAGAATATTTGAAGAAACAGCAATGAATGAAAGAGAACACGCTGCAAGATTTTACAAATTCTTAAAAGAAGAATATGAGCTAGAAGCTATCGAATTAACAGAAGGTTACACAGCTTTCCCAGTTGTTTATCATGACACATTAAAGAACCTTGAAGGCGCTATCGCAGGCGAAAACGAAGAAGCTGAAACAATGTATCCAGAATTTGCAAAAGTTGCAAAAGAAGAAGGATTCAATGAAATAGCTACAGCATTTACCTACATTGGAAAAGTTGAAGAAGCTCACAAAAATAGATTCCAAAAACTTCATGACAATATTGAAGAAGGTAAAGTTTTCGAAAGAGAAGAAAAAGTTTTCTGGATGTGTGGCAACTGTGGTTATATAGTAGAAGCAGAAAAAGCTCCAAAAATTTGCCCAGCTTGTGCTCATGGTCAAGAATACTTTGAAATAGCTAGATTTAACTATTAATTAGATAGATTACAAGGCAGGATTTTAGATCCTGCTTTTTTTGTATTCATTATTAAGAATAAGCATAATTTTCAAAGACTTGATTGCCAATTATTTAATATTTGATTTAATAAAACTAAAAAATTAGATAAATAATATCGATTTATAAGCAAAAAAGCTAGTAAAAATTAAAAATTTACTTTTTTTGCTTATTTTTTTTAAAAAATAGTTGAACGTTGTTCAAAAAGGGTGTATTATATATCCGTAACAACAAATGAACAACGTTCATTAATTGAAAGGATATAATATGGCGACTAGAGATATTAACGATAAGAAAAAAGCAATAATGGATGCAGCTCTTAGAGTTTTCAAAAACAAGGGTCCAGATAAAACATCTGTTAGAGATATTATGAAAGAAGCAGGCTTTGGCCTTGGAACTTTTTACCTATATTACGATGATAAAAATGATTTGAAAGAGAGAATGGTTTTAGAAAAAGCTATGGAAATTATTACCAAGGCTGAAAATATGTGCACCCAAGAAGATCCAGTTGAAAGGTACATATCTTTTTTGGAATATATTATTGATTATTTGATAGCTAATCCTTTTGAATTAGAACTTCTAAGCAAAAATATTACCTGGGCACTTTATGCAGAAATTGAAAATGATCAAAGATTAAAGGAAGCTGATTCTGCTCTTTCATTTATTTTAAATAAGTATGAGAATCTTTTTTCCAAGGGTTATAGCCAATCTCAACAGCTATATATTCTTTCCATTACTTTAGATATAGTGATGTCAACTTGTAAAAGTGCTGTTATGGCTGAGTCTATTTTGACAATTGATGAAATGAAACCAGTTTTATTTGCTGTTATTAGAAAAATATTTAGTAAAACAGGAGATAATTAAATGAAAAAAATAGCAAAATTTATTTCATACCATCCTAGACTTATTTTGCTTATCATGACATTTTTATTGATACCATCATGGTTTGCCTATAAGAATACTGGTGTAAATTATGATATTTTATCTTATCTACCAAAAGATCTTGAATCCACCCAAGGTCAGGAAATTCTCGATAAGGATTTTAAAAATGCCGCCACTGGAATGCTAATCCTAAAAGGAAGCGACCACGATGCTGAAGTTTTGAAAAATGAAATTTTACAAATCGATGGAGTAGAAGATGTTATTAGCAAATCTTCAATTGCTGGAGAAATGTTACCAAAAGATTTTTTGCCAGATGAGATAAGAGATGCTTTTTATGCTGAAGATAGCACGCTTTTGATGGTGAAATTTTCAGAATCTTCATCATCTTTTAAAACTATGCAAGCAATCGATAAGATCAAAAAAATCGAATCAAAAGAAAAGTTTCTAAGCGGTATAAGCGCTTTGGTAAAAGATACCAAGGATTTGATAGATCATGAAACTCCGATTTATGTTGGACTAGCAGTCCTTTTAGCTCTTATAGTTTTAAGTTTGACTAATGAGTCTACCATAATTCCTTTTCTTTTCTTGTTAAATATTGGCTATGCGATTTTATATAACTTTGGTACAAATTTTTTCTTAGGTGAAATTTCTTATATAACCAAAGCTATTGCAGCTGTTTTGCAATTGGCTGTAACAACTGATTATTCGATATTTTTATACCATAGATATGCAGAAAAGAAAAAAACCAACCAGTCAAAAAATGAGGCCATGGCTAAGGCCATAGTAAATACGCTTTCATCAATATTTGCCTCATCACTTACAACTTTTGCAGGATTTTTAGTTTTGCTTTTGATGAGATTAGGACTTGGCAAGGACATTGGACTTGTAATGAGCAAGGGAGTTTTGCTAGGACTTATATCAACTGTTGTAGTTTTGCCAGCTATGATACTTGTAGGGGAAAAGTGGGTTAATAAATTTAACCACAAGGAATTGTTGCCTTCTTTTGAAAAAACTTCAAATTTCACTATGAAATACAAAAAGACCTTGTTTATCATATTCTTAGTATTATTTATTCCAGCTATCTATGGTGCAAATAATACCAAGCTTTACTACAATTTGGATAGGTCTTTGCCAGAAGATTTGGATTCTATTGTAGCCTTAAATAAATTGAAAAAAGACTATAATATGGCCTCAACTCACTTTGTTGTTGTAAAAGATGACCTATCTAAGCAAAGTGTCGATAGTTTAGTTGACGAAATAAAAAAAGTTGACGGAGTAAATAACGTCCTTAGCCTAAATTCTATGACAGGCTTAACTCTTCCAAATGATGTTTTGCCAGATAAGTTAAAGGATAATTTTTACAAAAATGGCTATCAAATGATTATGATAAATTCAAAATATCAAACAGCATCTGACGAAGTTAACAAACAAGTTGGAGAAATTAGAAAAATCGTAAAAGCTCATGATAAAGAAGGCTATCTAACAGGTGAGGCTGTTTTGACCAAAGATTTGACAATTCTTTCAGATAGGGATTTCAAAATGGTAAATATAGCATCAGTTGTGGTTGTATTTTTGATAATTGCCTTTGTATTTAAGTCACTTGCCATTCCGATAATATTAATTGCAGCTATAGAGCTTGCTATATTTATAAATATGGGCATTCCTTTTTACACTGGAAAAACAATTCCTTTTGTAACATCAATTATAATTGGCGTTGTACAATTAGGATCAACCATAGATTATTCAATACTTTTAACAGACAGATTTTTGCACGAATATAAAGTGACAAATGACAAAAACGAGGCCCTTAATAAAGCTATAAAAGAAACTTCCAAATCAATAGTAACATCAGCCCTATCATTTTTTGCGGCAACTATTGGGGTTGGAATTTATTCAAGAATGGAAATTGTATCAACTATATGTTCATTTTTGGCTAGAGGAGCAATTATAAGTATGCTTGTAATTATAATCTTCCTACCAGCGATAATAAGCATAACATTTCCATTTATAAAGAAAACAACCAAAGGATTAAATTAGGAGGTAACAATGAAAAATAAATTTGTAAAAGCCCTAGCAGTTCTTAGCATAGGCTCAATTCTAACTTGCAACATTTCTTATGCAGATAGTGTAGTTAAAAAAAACGAAACCATATATGTAACTAAAGAAAACAACAAAATAATAGACAAAACTGCATCAATTTGGCTAAATTCTGATGAAAATATAAAGACAAAAGATAAGTCAAATCTAAAAGAGATCAAAAATCTAAAGACAGATCAAAGTGTAAAAGAAGATGGGGGATTTATTAATTGGAATGAAGATAGCAAGGATATCTACTACCAAGGAAAAATGGAAACAGATCTTCCAGTAGAAGTAAATGTAAAATATTTTCTTGATGGCAAAGAAATTTCCTTTGACCAATTAAAAGATAAAACTGGCAAGCTAAAAGTTGAAATTTCAGCTGTTAATAAGAGCAAAAAAAAGGGCTCAATAAAAGGAAAAAACACCGACATATATTCGCCTTACCTAGTTTTGACAGAAGTAAGCTTTAACTCAGATGAAGTTTCAAATATCAAAACAGACGATGGTAAAATCGTAAAAGATGGAAAAAATGACATAGTGATGGGAGTTCTTGCTCCGGGTTTAAAGGAAAATTTTTCGGATATTTTAGAAGATGACAAATTAGATAAGTTTAAGGATAAATTTGTAATTGAAATGGATATCAAAAATTACAATCCAGCAGAAATTTATGCGGTAATTAGCAATGAATTTTTCCAAGATGATTTGAATATGAAATCAATGGATAAATTAAACGATGGCATAGATGAACTTACAAACAATGCTGTAAAATTAGTCGATGCCTCTGACAAATTGGCTGATGGTGCAAACAAACTTGACGATGGAATTGAAACTTTGGCAGATGGAAGCGAAAAACTTTCAGAAGGATCCCAAAAACTAAATAGTTCTTTTGGAGAATTTGCCAAGGCCTTTAAAAATTTACCAGATCAAATAGGACCTATGACAAAAGCCATAGATCAATTATCAGCTGGAGGCAAATCTCTAAACAATGGCGTAAATGAATATACCAAAGCTCTTTCTTTAATAAATTCCAATATGGGAAAATTAAACCAAGGCGCAAACAACCTTGCTAGTGGAATAAGTGAACTTGATGATGGAATCGGCCAATTAAATGAGGCTACAAGTATGCTAAAAGAAAAAACTTCCTTTAGCTCATCAGATGACAGTAGCGAAAGTTTTGGCAAATCATTAATAAAATTACAAAATGGCCTTGATGAATTTTCCACAAAAATAAGTCCGCTTGCAGATTCTGTTAATAAACTGGATTCTTCCATTGGAGTTATTTGTGATTCATCAAAAAATTTAAGCTTAGGCTTAAATAGTCTAAATGAAAAAGCAAAAGAAAGCTCAAATATTGGAAATTCAATAGAAAATATATATGCCAAGGCAAATGCAATAGAAAATGTAATAGGAAACTTACAGGCAAATAACGAAGATGGTTCTCTAACAAATGAAATAGAAAACCTAAAAGCCATAGAAAATTCTTTGCTATCTGAGGCAAATAATTTAAAAAAAGGAGCAGAAAACTCCTCAAATCTATTAGCATCTATCGACCAACTAGCTAAAGGTTCTGAATCTTTAAGCCAAGCAACAACAAAACTAAAAACAGGCTCAGCAGAAATCAATGAAAAATTATCAAAATCCCAAGAAGAAATATCTCTAGCATCCAAATCTTTAGCCACTGGCATTGGTCAAATAGAAGAAGGATTTTCATCAAGCAACTTGGCAAAATTACAAGAAGCTCTAGCAAACCTAAATCAAGCAAGCGAAAAATTAAAGAATGGCTCAGAAAAATTAAAAGCAGGAAGCCTAGAAAATAAAGTGGGCGTAGAAAAATTAGCGACTGCAATTAATGAGCTTGACAATAACTCTGATAAGCTAAAAACTGGGTCAGCAGAACTTTCCGATGGTCTAAGTCAATTTCAACAAAGATCAGCTTCCTTGAAATCTTTGGGAGAAATAAACGACAAAGCCATAAATCCGATGGCAAAAGGCATTGGTCAATTAAACGATGGAATTTTGGAACTTAGAAATGGCGCCCTAAAACTAAAAGAAGGCTCAAGTACCTACAAATCAAGCTATCAAGAATTTAACCAAGGATTAAAAAAATACAAATCTCAAGGCATAGACCAACTAAGCAAAAAAACAGAAGACCTAGGAGAAATAAGCGAAATTTTAGATAAAATGGCAAATCTTGCCAAAGAAAATAATTCCCTAAGCGGATCTAGCGATAACTTTGAAAGCAAATCAAGAATTATAGAAAAAATCAAGTAAAAAAATATCCTCCAGGCAAAAGCTTGGAGGATAAATTTATTTATTCTCTTTATGGTTTAGAGCAAAATACATAATTGCAATTGCCACAAGCATTATAGTCAATGGCGTGTATATCCAATCATTAATATCGTGAACGCCCTCGGTATAAAGAATTGTATAAAATTCTTTTAACAACCATAACATAATCATAACGAAAACAATTCCTAAGAAATGTTTAAGGCAAGTGGTAACCGTATCAAAAAAATTATTCATATTTTCCTCCCCGAAATTTAAAAATGTTCTACTAAAAATAAATTACAATTAACTTTCTCAGGTCTCCGTTTTTGTACCTACTTGGATATTTTGTTAACATTTAATCCTCCTATTTTTTATAAGAATTAATTTTTATATTGTATTTCAATTGGTATGTGGACAAGTTATTTATTATAATCTCATAAGTTTTATTGCTATAAGCGTTAAATTTAAGTATGAGGGCTTTTGTCGAAAATCTTCTATATATTACTTTATCGTCTTCTTTGATAATTATTTGATAAGATACTTCATCTTTACATTCTAGATTACTTAATTTTACAGAAAATCCATCGTGGTTAACTCCGCTATATGATTTCATATTAAATGTGTAGATCTTATGATCTAGTCCATTAAGCTTTTCATATCTATCGTTATTTATGGCTTTTAATTGATTTTCTGATATTTCACTAAGTTCCATTTTCTCGTATTCATCTTCATCGATTTCTTTTACTCGATTATCCATATTTACAATAGTTTTTTCTGGCCTTTCTATATAAATGGTTGACTTATCTCTTGCTTTTCCACAATCAGCAAAAGATGTTAGGGAAAATAAGCTTATAAGTACAAATAAGAAGATGCCCGAAAGAGTTTTTTTATAATTTTTCATAACAATAATCCTTTCTTTTGTTGGACTAAGCTTTAAGCTAAAAGAATTTTCGCTATCTTTAAGCTTTAGTAGCTTTAGCATTTGATAGCAGTAATTTTGTCTATTTTTCATGTTATCTCCAAGCCTTTGAATTACAAGCTTATCGCAAAGAATTTCAATATCTTCTTCTATATATTTTGCTACAAGTAAAAGAAAAATATTATGCCAAAAAATAAATATTATTATATTTTTTATGTAAGTAAAGACTATATCAAACTTTTTGATATGAGTAAGTTCGTGGATCATTACATATTTTAACAAGTCATCGTCATCTAAGATTTGATTAGGAATAAGAATCTTTGGCTTAATAATTCCAAAAGTCATAGGTACTTTCACCTGATCATTTGCCAACACTTCTATTTTTCTTTTTAAATTAAAGCTTTTGATTTGATCATTTATTCTAATATCATAGTTAATTAAACTTGTCTCTTTTAGGCTTTTATTTCTAAGATAAATCTTTCTTAGCATAAAAATTACCAACAAACTTGCTATTATGGTAAGATTTAAATCAGATAAGACATTGCCAAATGTAATTTCAAAGGCTCGTAAATATGAATTTGTCAATATAGAAAGTTCAAAAATTTTCTTCATTGGTCCTAATTTATCCAAATCATCAACTTCTATCAAAAGACCATGAGGGAAAATCAAATAGATAAAAAGTATTGACCGTAAAATCATATTAGCCCATTTTATACTCTTTTCATTTAATTTTTTTCTGGAAAGAATTATTAGACCTATTAGAAAAATACTTTTGATGCTTCTCTGCAAATTATCTGTATTTGAAACTATTATATCCACTATTCTTCCTTAAAGTCATCTATTAATTTTTCTAGCTCTTCTATTTCTTCCTTGCTGACATTTTTTTCCTTTAAAAAAGTACGACAAATATTTACAAGAGATCCTTGGAATAATAAATCGATAGCTTCGTTTTGGCTTTTTCTCAAAGCTTCTTTTCTAGAAACAATTGGCTTTAGGGTGTACTTTGGATAGCGTCTGCTAATTGCGTTTTTTTCAAGCAATCTAGTTAGAAAAGTATAGCAAGAAGTTTTTTCTATGTCATATTTTCCTTTCATAATTTTTGCTAGTTCTATCGCTTGAATTTCACCATTTTCATCTAAACAATCTCCATCCCAAAGCTCTTGCATCACTTGTAATTCACCTTTTGAAAATTTCATTTTCTCCTCCTTATATAATTTCCTGCAATCAAAATATATTTGCATATTTATTAATCTCAATTTGAGTATATACTCATTATTTAATTTAGTCAATATTTTTTAAAAAAGAGCAAATTTGACAAAATGCAAGAATTGACTAGTTATTTTATGTGGATTTATCTATATATTAATGCTATTTTAGGGTATAATTTAAGTATATGTTATAGGAGGTGAAAAATGGCAGATGATATTTTATTAAAGATCAAAGAAGCTGAAGAGCAAGCGTCTTTAACTGTTAGCGATGCCAAGAGCAAAGCTGGTGATATTATTAAAGATGCCAAGGATAAGGCGAATTTTGAGTACAAAAAAATTATCTCCGATGCCAAAAAAGAAGCATCTTCATTGATTGATCAAGCAAACAAAGCCGCAAAAAGAGAAAGCGAGCCAGTAATTGCTAAGGCTAAGGCGGATACAGAAAAAATTTTAAATACTGAAAAAATCGATACAAAAGCTCTTATCAAAGAACTTACAGAAAGGATAGTCAAAGATGGCAATAGTTAAAATGGATAAGTTTAACTTGCTTAGTTTTGATTCCGATAGAGAAAAACTTTTGGACACTTTGCAAAGTTTTAACTACGTGCATTTTAACGATTTGATTTTGGATGATGACAAATCTTATTTAAGCGAGCTAAAAAACAACGAAAAGCTTGCACAAATAGATCAGCAAATCAACCAAGTAGATTATGTTATCTCACTAATTAGAGATTACAACAAGGATTCTAAAGATAAATTGGACAATAAAGTTACTGATCTTTCTTTAGAAGAGCTTAACAAACGTGGTTATAATTTTGGTTTTGACCTAATTTATGACAAGTTAAGAGAATTAGTGTCAAATCGTGAAAAATTAGTAGGAAAAAGAGATAATTTAACAAACACTTACAATGAATTATCTCCATGGAAAGATATATCTTTTGATATAAACGAACTTTACAAGTCAAACAGATTTTTCTTTGAAAGCGGAAGCATTTCAAGCAAATTTTACGATTCCTTACAAAAAGCCCTAGTAGAAAAGGGACTTGATGGATCTTTGGTTTACAAATTAGGCGAAAAAGATAAGGACTATTATGTCATAGCAATTTCTACCAAGGACCTAGAAGAAGAATTTTCTAATATTTTAAGAGATTTTTCTTTTAACAGACAAAAAATAAAGGCAAATAAAGATGTAAAAGCCCAACTATCTGATTTAACAAAAGAAAAAGCTCAAATAGATAAGGAAATTGAAGAAATAGATGAGCAAATCAAGAGTTTTTCTAAATATCTCAATGATTTGGAAATTTACCAAGCCTATGTAAAAAATCTAAGAATAAAAGAAGAATCGACAGAAAATTTCTTGGCGACAAAAAAAATGAATGTCATAGAAGGCTATATTCCAAGCGATAAAAAAGGCGAATTTGACCAAAGGCTAAAGGAAATTTTAAGAGATCATTACATAATAGACTTTAAAGAAGCTAGCAAAGATGATCCGAATGTTCCAATAATACTTAAAAACAACAAGCTAATTGAGCCTTACGAAAGCGTTGTCGAAACTTACGCCTTGCCAAAATACAGTGAGCTAGACCCAACGGCAATCATAGCACCTTTTTATACCATATTTACAGGCTTTATGATTGGGGATTTGGGCTATGGACTTTTGGGAGTAATTGGAATACTTCTTGCCTTAAAGCTAAAGCTTATGCCAAAAAACGAAAAAGCCTTGAAACTATTTTTAAGAATTTCCCTATCAGCTTGCTTTTTTGGAATCCTATTCGGTTCAGTTTTTGGTGGAATTATTGATGTGCCTTTTGGCTGGATTGATATAACCAAAGATATAAACGAGCTAATAGTAATGAGTATAGTTATAGGCGGAATAAGTTTATTCTTTGCCCTTGGAGTTAGAGGCTTTATGGCCCTACGTGATGGTCACCCAGATGGCTTTGTATTTGATACTTTAAGCTGGTATATGGCAGTAGGAGGGGCAATTGCCCTTGCTCTTACAAAAAATCCTATCGCAAAATACGTGATGATTGCAGGAATGGCGATGATTGTTTTATTTGCAGGTAGAGCTATAAAATCATGGCCTGCAAGAATTGCAAGTGGTACCTACGAACTATATGGAATTACATCTTGGATTGGAGATTTTGTATCTTTTCTAAGACTTATGGCTTTGGTTTTATCAGGAGGCTTTGTAGCTTATTCTGTAAACCTAATTGTAAAAATGATGGTGGGTAATGGCCTAGGTGGACTAATTGGAGGAATCATAACATTTGTAGTTTTCCAATTATTTAATATGTTTTTATCATATTTATCAGCCTATGTACATTCACTTAGACTTATATATGTAGAAATGTTTAACAAATTCTACGAAGGTGGCGGAATCAAATTCCGTGAAATGGTTACTGATACAGACTTTATCAATATAAAAAGAAGAGGAGAAAAATAATGAGTCAATTTTTAGTAGAAAATGGTGGAACTATTTTTGGAGTATTAGCAGTTGCCCTAGCAGTATTTTTATCAGGAATGGGATCTGCAAGAGGAGTTGGTATGGCTGGTGAGGCAGCAGCAGCACTAACTGTACAAGAACCAGAAAAATTTGGTAAAGCTTTGGTACTACAACTATTACCAGGTACCCAAGGTCTTTACGGTTTCGTAATCGGATTTTTCATTATGCAAAAAGTAACTAACGGACCAATCGATACACAAACAGGATTTTACCTACTAATGGCAGCACTTCCTGTTGGTATAGTTGGTCTAAGATCAGCTGTTGCTCAAGCAAAAGTTGCCATAGGCGGTATAAACATCCTTGCCAAAAACGAAGACCAATTCGTAAAAGGTATAGTTTTTGCAGTAATGGTTGAGTTATACGCAATTTTAGGCTTTGTAATCTCTCTACTACTAGTGCTAAATGTATAATATTAGGAAAAGATTATGAATAATCTTGAAGTAATATTAGAATCAATTATTAACGAAGGAATTAAAGAAAAAGATCAAATTTTAGATGATGCCAATAATAAGGCTAGAGAGATTTTAGAAAATTCTGAAAATGATGCCAAGGCTATAGCCAAAAAAATCCTTGATACTGCCAAAAGAGAAGCCAAGATAATTGGCGAAAATGAAGCAGTATCAACGAAAAGAAAGGCGCGCGATATTGAAATTGCTGCCAAAAACCAAGTTATAGATGAAATTGTCGAAAAACTTATAGAAAATCTTAAAAATATCGACCAAATTTCCTATGTAACTTTTGTGGAAAAAACTTTGGAAAAATTAAATATCGGAGAAGGAGAAATTCTCCTATCAGAAAAACACAAGGATACCTTTAAGAATGATTCTATAAGGGGACTAAAAATATCAGATGAAACTTGTGAAGATGGCTTCGTTGTAAGAAATGGCAAAATCGAATATGATAACAGATTTTCTTCGATAATAAAATACAATATCGACGATATAAGAAAACAAATTTCAGATGAAATTTTCAAATAAGGAGGGATAAATGAAAAGAGATGACTATATAGGTGGATCTATCTCAGCAAGAATCTATGAAAAAAACCTCCTAAGTAAAAATGATCTAGAAAGATTAAATGATTACGATAAGATTGAAGATGTCCTAAATGCCCTAAATGATTCTTCATATAGAGAAAGCATCAAGGACTTACAAAGACCTAGTGATTATGAAAAAATCTTAAATGATGAATTGAAAAATACTTACAAGCTTATAGAAGAAATCCCAAATAGCAAAGATCTTTTGCAATATTTTAGAGAAAAATACAACTTCCACAACCTAAAAGTTATGGCAAAGGAAGTTTTGCAAGATGAAAATTACTCTAATTTATATAGCGAAATTGCAAATATCGACCTTGCCTATATAAAGGAAAATATTCTAAAAGATAAGAAAAATGAAGATGCCTTGGTAAAAGAAACAAGCATTGACTTTAAGGCCAAAGAAGAAAATGTAAGCGAAGATGATCTTTATCTTTCTTATATAAGAGATGCTTTAGGGAAATTTAGAGAAACTAAAGACCCTAGAGATTTAGATATAATTTTAGATAAAAATTACTATGAGAAACTTCTAGCTGATAGCAAAAATATTGGCCTTGAGGGACTTATCAAATTTACTAAGGAAAAAATTGATCTTACAAATATAAAAATCCTATTGCGCATCAAAGCGCAAAACCAAGAGCTTGATAGATTAGATGAGGCCCTAATAGACGGCGGCAACATCGAAATTTCAACATTAAAAGAGCTTTTTATCCTAGATCTAAATCAAATAATTTTAAAACTTCAAAATTACGACATAGGAAAATATCTAAAAGATTTGGCAAGCAAAGACAAAAGTTTAGACCAATCTATGCTTGATTTGGAAAAAGCCATTGATGATCATCAAATGCAATATTCAAAAAAAGCCAAAGATATGACCTACGGCCCTGAAGTTTTGATAAATTATATAATTAGCAAAGAAACCGAGATAAAAAATCTAAGGATAATTTTAGTATCCAAAGTAAATTCACTATCCAAAGAATTTACCCTAGAAAGGTTGCGTGAAACTTATGCATAGAGTAGCAGTTATAGGAGATAAGGATTCCATACTTGCCTTTAAGGCACTCGGTGTAGAAGTCCACACAGTTGTAGATGCAAATGGAGCAAGTGAGATGATAAAAAAACTTGCCAAAGAAGATGTAGGAGTAATATTTATTACAGAAAAATTTGCATCAGAAATCCCATCTACAATCGACAAATACAAAGAGCAAATGACTCCAGCAATAATTCTAATTCCAGATAACAAAGGAAGTCTTGGAATTGGACTTGCTGATATTAATAAGAGCGTTGAAAAGGCTGTTGGAGCCAATATTCTAAATTAAAGGAGCTTAATTTGAAAATAGGTAAAATTACTAAAGTATCAGGACCATTGATAGAAGCTAGCGGCTTATCTGATGCTAACATCTATGATGTGGTTGAGGTATCAAAAGATAAGCTCATCGGCGAAATTATTGAGATGAGAGGAGATGTTGCTAGTATTCAGGTTTATGAAGAAACAACTGGTATAGGCCCTGGAGATCCAGTAACAAGTACAGGCTACCCTCTATCAGTAGAACTTGGCCCTGGTATGCTAGAACATATGTACGATGGTATCCAAAGACCTCTAAAAAAACTAGAAGATCTTGCAGGAGATTTTCTAAAAAGAGGAGTTACAGCAAAACCTCTAGATCGTGATAAAAAATGGGAATTTACCCCAGCAAAAAATATAGGCGATGAGGTAGAAGCTGGAGATATACTTGGAAGCGTTGAAGAAACAAGTGTAATAACTCACAAAATCATGGTACCAATCGGTATAAAAGGCAAAATCAAAGATATAAAAGAAGGCGAGTTTACAGTTGACTCTACAATTGCCACAATCCAAACAGAAGATGGCGACAAAGAAGTCAACATGATTCAAAAATGGCCAGTCCGTAAGGCTCGCCCAACAAAAAGAAAACTTGACCCAAATGAACCACTTATAACAGGTCAAAGAGTTATAGATACATTTTTCCCAGTTGCCAAAGGTGGAACATCTGCAATTCCAGGACCATTTGGTTCAGGAAAAACTGTCGTTCAACACCAAATAGCAAAATTTGCCGATGCCGACATAGTAATTTATGTAGGTTGTGGTGAACGTGGCAACGAAATGACCGATGTACTTAACGAATTTCCAGAGCTAATCGATCCAAAAACTGGCCAATCAATAATGAAACGTACAGTTCTTATTGCAAATACATCAAATATGCCAGTAGCAGCTCGTGAAGCTAGTATTTATACGGGAATTACCCTTGGAGAATATTTCCGCGATATGGGCTACAATGTGGCAATGATGGCAGATTCTACCAGCCGTTGGGCAGAGGCTCTTCGTGAAATGAGTTCTCGTCTTGAGGAAATGCCAGGAGATGAAGGATATCCAGCATATCTTGCAAGTAGAATTGCAGATTTTTATGAAAGAAGTGGAAAAGTTGAAGTTTTAGGAAATCGTGATGATAAGGGATCTCTTACAGTTATAGGAGCAGTAAGTCCTCCAGGTGGTGACTTATCAGAGCCAGTAACCCAAGCAACTTTACGTATAGTAAAAGTTTTCTGGGGTCTTGATTACGATCTTTCTTACCAAAGACACTTCCCAGCAATTAACTGGTTGACATCTTATTCCTTATACCAAGATAAGATGGATAGATATATAGATGAAAATGTAAACGAGAATTTCTCAACTATGAGAAAACGTGCCATGAGCTTACTTGCTCAAGAATCATCCCTTTTAGAAGTAGTAAGACTTGTCGGTCGTGATGCACTTTCTGATGACGATAAGCTTAAACTTGATGTTACCAAGTCTTTAAGAGAAGATTATTTGCAACAAAACGCCTTCCATGATGTAGATACTTATTGTTCACTAAATAAGCAAAATATCATGCTAGATTTAATCTTATACAATTACGATAAATCTCTTGAAGCTTTGACAAATGGCATAGAACTTGAAAAACTAGAAAATCTTCCGGCTAAAGAAAAAATCACCCGTGCAAAATACGTTAGTGAAGAAGAAGTAGGAAAAATTTCTGACATCAAAAAAGATATAGACCAAGAAATTGGCGCACTTTCAAAGGAGGCATAATGTTAAAAGAATATAAAACAGTTACAGAAGTTGTTGGGCCTCTAATGCTTGTAGAAGGCGTTGAAGGTGTAAGCTTTGATGAACTAGTAGATATACAAATGCAAACAGGCGAACGCCGTAGAGGTCGTGTAATTGAAATCGAAGAAGGCCGTGCCATGGTTCAACTTTTTGAAGGTTCAACTGGAATCAACCTTGAAGCTACAAGCGTAAGATTTTTAGGTCGTCCTCTAGAACTTGGCGTAAGCGAAGACATGGTAGGTCGTGCTTTTAACGGACTTGGAGAGCCGATTGATGATGGCCCTGCTATAATTCCAGAAGAAAAAAGAGATGTAAATGGAACAGCCATAAACCCAGTAAGCCGTGACTATCCTTCAGAATTTATCCAAACGGGAATTTCTACAATAGATGGACTAAATACTCTTGTTCGTGGACAAAAACTTCCAATATTTTCTGGAAACGGACTTCCACATAACCAAGTAGCAGCTCAAATTGCCCGTCAAGCTCGTGTACTAAACGACGATCAAGGTTTTGCCGTAGTTTTTGCAGCTATTGGTATAACTTTTGAGGAAGCACAATTTTTCATGGATGACTTTAGAAAAACTGGAGCCTTGGACCGTTCAGTATTATTTATGAACCTTGCCGATGACCCAGCCATAGAACGTCTTTCAACACCAAAAATGGCTCTAACTGCTGCAGAATATCTTGCTTACGAAAAAGATATGCAAGTTTTGGTAATTATGACAGATATGACCAACTATGCAGAAGCTCTTCGTGAAGTTTCAGCTGCTCGTAAGGAAGTTCCAGGCCGTCGTGGATATCCAGGATATCTTTATACAGACCTTTCTACCATATATGAAAGAGCTGGAAAGCTTCGTGGTAAACCAGGAACAATTACACAAATTCCAATCTTGTCAATGCCAGAAGATGATATCACTCACCCAATACCAGATCTAACAGGCTATATCACAGAAGGACAAATAATCCTAAATCGTGATTTATATAACCAAGGCATAGAACCACCAGTTTCAATCTTGCCATCTCTTTCCCGTCTAAAAGATAAGGGAATAGGAAATGGCAAAACTCGTGAAGACCATGCTGACACAATGAACCAAATTTATGCAGCCTACGCATCAGGAGTAGACGCTAGAGAATTACAAAAAATCCTAGGAGATTCTGCCCTTTCAGATGCAGATCTAGCTTTTGCAGAATTTGCCAAAGAATTTGAAGAAAAATACATCAATCAAGGATATTACACCAACAGATCTATCGAAGAAACTCTTAATCTTGGTTGGGAATTGCTAAAGATTATTCCAAAATCTGAGCTAAAGAGAATTGACGATAAATTAATAGAAAAATACATGGGTTAGGTGATAAAATGGCTAGACTAAAAGTAACGCCAACAAGGATGAACCTAAACAACTTAAAAAAAAGATTAAGCACCAGCAAGCGTGGCTATAAGCTTTTAAAAGACAAACAAGATGAGCTTATGCGCCAGTTTATGATTCTAATTCGTAAGAACAAAAGCTTAAGAGAAGAAGTGGAAAAAGAACTATCAGATTCTTTTTCTGACTTTCTCATAGCAAGTGCTTTTATGAGTCCAGAATCAATGCAAGCTGCTGTAAGCTTTCCAACCCAAAAAGTTGGCGTTGATATAAGTGTCAAAAATGTCATGAGTGTTAGAATCCCTCAAATGGAGTTTGAAGTGGAAAAAAACGAAAACGCAAGTATGTATCCTTATGGTTATGCAGAAACTTCAGCAGGCCTTGACCAAGCAATAAGTAAACTAAACTTTGTCATGGAAAAATTACTAAAACTTGCAGAACTTGAAAAAACTACCCAACTTATGGCAGATGAAATCGAATCAACCCGTCGTCGTGTAAACGCTCTTGAATATAGGACAATTCCAGATTTGGAAGAAACTATCAAATATATAAGAGCAAAATTAGAAGAAAACGAAAGAGCTACTATCGCAAGACTAATGAAAGTAAAAGATATCATCTCAGATACCGAAGTTTCAAGAAAGTCAAAAAAGAAAAGTGAAACAAGCGATAGGACCTATATGTGATAAGGAGAAAAAATGGACGTAGGGCCCTATTTTAGCATACAAAGTATCATAACAATAATCTTACTAATGTTTCTAAATTCTTTAATAATAGCAGTCCATACCGGACTTATCTCTCTAAATTCAGAAAAACTTAGAGAATTAGAAGAAGAAGGCAATAGTAAGGCAAAATATCTATTAAAAATAACAAGTGATCAAGATTCCCTAAACCAGGCCTTTGCCATGGTGGATATGGTTTTATCATTTCTCATCGTATCTTATCTAGTAAGAAGAGTAAGAGTTATAGTGGAAAACTCTGACATTTTAAATGGATCATTAAATGCCAGTGGCTATATAATTATAGCAATAATTATTTTTTCCATGATAAGGCTGATTTTTATAGATAAGATTCCCAAAAGATTGGCAGTTAGAAATCCCATGGGCATTGCCATGGCGAGTAATTTTCTAATAAGAATAATAATGGCCATAACCTATCCTTTTGTAAAATTTACCAATGCTGTTACAAATTTATTTATGAATATCTTTGGCATCGAAGCAAAGGCTATAGAAAAGGAAGTTACCAGCGAGCAAATCAAATCTATAGTTCAAGTTGGAGAAAATCAAGGAATAATTCGCCCTATGGAATCGAGAATGATCCACTCCATCATGGGCTTTGACGATCTTATAGCAGAAGAGATAATGACCGCTCGTACAGATGTCTTTATGATAGATGCAAATGATAGCGAAAAAACTTGGCTTGATGAATTTACTAAGATTAGACATTCAAGAATCCCGGTTTATGAAGATGAAGTCGACAACATCCTTGGAATAATCTACACCAAAGATTATTTGCTAGAGGCAACTAGAGTTGGAATCAAAAATGTCCACCTAAGAAGCCTAATAAAGCCAGCATATTTTGTGCCAGATAAGATTGAAACGGACAAATTATTTGCCGATATGCAGATAAAGCACATTCACATGGCCATATTAATCGATGAATATGGTGGTTTTGCAGGAGTTGTAACCATTGACGACCTACTAGAAGAAATAGTAGGAGATCTAAACGAGGGAGAAGATTGCGGAGTCGAATTTAGAGAAAATCGCAAGGGAGTTTATGTTGTAAAAGCTTCCATCTCAATTAAAGATCTAAATGAGAAAATACCAATAGAAATTGACGAAGATAACGAAAATTACGATTCTCTTGGTGGCTTTATCATAGATAAGCTAGGCTATATACCAGAAGCTGGCGAAAATGAAAGTCTTGATTACAATGGATATGAAATAAAAATTCTTTATATAGAAGATAATAGGATCAAAGCTTGTAGGATTAGGAAACTAAAAGAGGACAAGTAAGATCATAAAAAGCTCTGAAATATTAAGGTGACCCCACAAAGTTGGACCTAATACCAGAGTTAGAACTAAACTAGCCCTGGTATTTCTTTTTCCTTTCCTACCCCTAGGGGTAGAAAGTTTT